>Ga0247774_1001316_pt1 | contig 12568 bp, 12 predicted proteins | sample UWRJL001104B6_FD_179933 | JGI IMG/M metagenome (GOLD analysis project Ga0247774, IMG submission 179933) | Plant litter microbial communities from Arlington Agricultural Research Station in Wisconsin, United States - UWRJ-L001-104B-6 | ecosystem: Environmental > Terrestrial > Plant litter >... | reverse complement strand
GAAGGGAAAGTTTCTTGCCACTGCCTCGGCATTGCGTCACGCTGGGGGAAAATAATACTGCGCCGGCACCTTACGGAGCTACTCATTTTCGGTCATAATTTGTCATATATATTCTCGCACTCTCTCACTCATCTTTCTGGCTAGTGTTGTGGTTTGACTATCCATTGCGAAAAGACATTGGCGTAATTGGCATTCGCATCATGGACATTGTCGACAGAGAAATCCTCGACGCAGAGCGCGACGCCGCCTCCCCGCCTCCTCACCATTCCGCACAAAGAACGGCCACCAACCAAAGCTACCTCCCCCGCCAGAGCGATGAAATCGAACGCATCCAGACGGCGTCATCGACGTCTTCGTCGTCTTCAGCTGGCGGAGATAACCTCACCCTACGGACCATTTCCATGAGTCGCATCTCGACGCAGCCGGACCTTGAGCGCCACCCCACGGAGCTGAGTCGGATCGCGACGCACCGGAGCCAGCATGTCGCGACGGTAGGACGGACCCGGAGCAGCAGGCAGTGCAAGGACCCGCTGCCGCCGTTCGGGGCTGGGAAGCCGTATCCGCGGTGCCTGCCCGCGCAGGAGGAGTACGTGGTTGAGTTTGACGGGGAGAACGATCCCGCACATCCTCACAATTGGCCATTGAAGAGAAAGTAAGCATAGATTACACGAGACGTATCAGAGACGAAGACATCTACTAACAATGCATAGGATGCTCACGGCCGCACAGCTAGCCTACACGACAATGGTCTCCGTTTTCGCCTCCTCCATTTTTGGACCCACGATCCGCACCATCTCGGCCACCTACCACGTCTCCAGCACCGTCTCAACACTCGGCGTGTCTGCGTTTGTCCTCGGTTTCGCGTTTGGCCCCACCTTCTGGGCCCCCCTCTCCGAGTTGAAAGGCCGACGACTGCCGTTGGTCGTCTCCATGTTTGGCTTCACAATCTTCGCCCTCGCAACTGCCACAGCGAAGGACATCCAGACCATCATCATCACGCGCTTCTTCGGGGGGTTCTTCGGATCAAGTCCCCTCGCCGTCGTGGCGGCTGTGTTTTCCGACATGTTCGACAACCGCACGCGAGGGATGGCCATCACCATCTTCGCCATGTGCGTGTTCGCGGGGCCCATGTTTGCGCCGTTTGTGGGCGGCTTCATCGTTTCGAACCCGAAACTAGGGTGGCGCTGGACCGAGTACGTCATTACCCTCATGGGCCTTGTGGCCTTTCTCCTGGACTTCTTCTTTCTGAGGGAGACTTACCCGCCCATCATTCTTGTCGACAAGGCGGCCGATTTGAGAAGACGGACGCTGAACTGGGGGATCCATGCGAAGCAGGAGGAAATCGAAGTTGATTTCGGGGAGCTGATCCGCAAAAACTTTGCACGTCCGTTGAAGCTTCTCTTCATGGAACCCATTGTCCTCCTCCTCTCCATCTACATGGCCTTCATCTACGGCCTCCTCTACCTCTTCCTGACCGCCTACCCGGCCGTCTTCCAATCCGTCCACGGGTTCGGGCTGGGCGAGTCGGGCCTCCCCTTCTTCGGCATGGTGTTGGGACAGCTGCTTGCCGGATTGACCGTCCTCCTCCAACAACCCTGGTACCAGCGCAAGCTGGCGGCGAACAACGGGGTCGCCGTCCCAGAATGGCGGCTCCCAAGCGTTATTGCAGGGGGTGTGACGTTTACCATTGGGATTTTTTGGTTCGGGTGGACCGGGTACAAATCAGACGTGCATTGGATGGTGCCGACGGTGAGCGGTGTTTTTACAGGCTTTGGGCTCATGAGCATCTTTCTGCAAGCCATGAATTATCTCGTGGATGCCTATTTGATGTTGTAAGTTTCGCGTATCCTTTCCCGCTTCGTTCCCTTTGCCTTCCATACTGACAAGACTTGATAAAAAGTGCCGCCTCGGCCCTGGCGGGCAACACCTTCCTCCGCTCCCTCTGCGGCGCCGCATTCCCGCTCTTCGCCTCCAAGCTCTTCACCGGCCTGGGCATCAACTGGGCCGCCACGCTTCTTGGCTGCATCGCTGCCGTGCTGGTGCCGATCCCCGTGTTGTTTTACATGTACGGCCAGCGGATCCGGGCCAAGAGCCCGTTTGCAAAGACGTTAGACTTGGACGAGGTGACTAGCAACGATGCAGATAGCGTCGTTGTGGATGAGAAGAACGAGAAGGAGGTGGCGGCGAGCGGACGGTTATTCGAGGGCAGGAAGGAGGAGGTTTGAGCAAAGTCCTTTGGGGGGTTTTTTTGGGTCAGTGTGACTTTGTTGGGGCTTGGGAGAGATGGTTTTCCCTCTCGACATGGCGTTCTAGAGACTGAACAGGACTGGTCCGGTCTGACCGGGATCTTGTTGTTTGTTTGAATATGGAGCGTGGGGATGGGGTTCAAAAGTGATTTTTTCCAAAGATACCATAGAAAATGGCTGGTCACGTCGATAGATTGTTCGCAAACCGGCATCGTCAGTTGGTAGATGAGATGTATTGACAAAAAATAATACTTAATTTACCTAAACCTGCCCTACAAAGTCTACCCTCTGCGGGTGTGAACATGATGTCATGAAGTATCTCCTTATTTTTCACCGCAATGATCTATGGCAAGGAGACAGATGATTTCAACTATATCTATATGAAACGAGGAAAATGGGGGCGTCGGCGGGCCAACTCTGGCCTCCTTTCGGGGACAGGTCGACATAGACTTGACCATGATCATGATGTGGCCTGCTGTTGCTCGTGATACAACTCCTCGGCCGACGTTATGCACTGCATATTCGCCCCAAGTTTATTAATGGTCTCCACCCATTCTTCGTACTCATCCGAGTCAAAGACAATACCGCCCCCTACACAAGATTTCAAGTTAGTAAGTGGCTGGAGAAAACAAAAAGGGGACTCGAGATGTAGCAGCAGACGTACCAGCTTGAAGATATGCAACCCCGTCCTTCACCAGCATGGTTCTCAAAGCAATGCAAGTATCCATCGCCCCCTCCACCTCCTTTCCCTCGCCGTCCACGCCTCCATACCCAAAGTATCCCACCGCGCCTGCATAGATGCCCCTCTTCTCCTTTTCCAGCTCGGCAATCAACTCCATGGCCTTGACTTTTGGTGCGCCCGACACCGTCCCCGCGGGGAAGATGCTCCGAAACGCGTCAAACCTCGTCTGCCCCTTCCTCAAGACGCCGGAAACTTGAGAGACCAGGTGCTGCACGTGGCTAAATTTCTCCACAACCATGAGATGGTCGACCCTGACCGAAAACGGGTCGCCCACACGGTTGACGTCGTTCCTCGCCAGATCCACCAGCATGACATGCTCGGCCCGATCCTTCAAGCTCGACCGCAGCTCGTCCGCAAGCCTCTCGTCCTCTTCAGGATCCTTCCCTCGCTTGACCGTTCCGGCGATGGGGTGCGTGATGATCCTTCCCCCTTCCGACTTGACGAGCAGCTCGGGGCTCGCGCCGACAATGTGGAACCCGTCGCAGTTGATGTAGAACAAGTAAGGACTCGGGTTCACCGTCCGCAGGTGTCTGTATATGTTAAACGGATGCAACGTCGTCGGCCTCGCAAACCTCTGCGACGGCACCGCCTGGATGATGTCCCCCGCCACGATATGCTTCTTCAGCGTCGTCACATGCGTCTCGTACCCCTCCTTCCCGACGTTTGACTTGTACTCTTGCCCGAGCACAATGGGCTGTTGCTCCGGGATGGGAATCTCCGGCGCGTTGAGCACGCTCACAAGCTCATCGATCTTCGCCTTGCCCTCCTCATACGCCTTGGGCAAATCAGCTAGGTCGGACGGAACGTGCAGGTACGTAATAACCTGAATAACCCCATAAAACCGATCAAACGCTACAATCGTATCGAACAGCATGAACAAGCTCTCGGGGATGTGGAGCACGTCCTTCATATCTCGCGCCGTCTTGGGTTCAAAGTACCGCACGCAGTCGTACCCGACGTACCCGACCGCCCCGCCCGCCATGGGCGGTAGGCGCAGGTCCGGAACGTGGGCGACGACGAAGCGGTCCAGCTCTGCCTCGAGGGCGGGCAGAGGGTCCTTCTCCTCGCCGAACCCGGGGCCCGAGGCGAGGACTTTGCGGGGGGCGGCGCCGACGAAGCTGTACCGACCGACCCGCTCCGTGGCGGCCGACTCGAAGAGGAAGGAATATTCGGACTTGGCATGCTGGCTGACTTTGAGGTAGGCGGCCGAGGGGGTTATGAGATCCGACGAGATTTGACGCGCGAGGGGCACGAGGTTGGGCTTCTTGCCCGTGGGAGAAGGGGATCTTGTCTTCAAAAGGGATTGGACCGTCTCGAGCGAGGGCACGACGGCCCGTTTGGACTGGTGGAGCATCCCGGGTTAGCAGCTCTTCTATTAATGTTGCATGAGGTGTTTGGTGACGCCAATTGGGCGGTGCTGGAGCTTACAGGTCGAGCCATGGCATCGACAAAGGTCGGCGAGTCTATGTGAGAGATATATCAAGATGAGTCATTGCGCGGGTGGTCTGAGATGATAAATTTGAAGCTGTGCATTCAGGAGTGCCACCTTGATCGCGGGGAAAGCTGGCGCCACAACCCCCCCCCGCCTTATCCCGATAGCGGAACCGTGGACAAAGACATCACAACTCGGAGATTGACGACCAATTTGAGGGTGAAGAACCTAGGTGGCTTCCAATATGAGTAGTAGGCCGTGAATAGTACATATTATTCTTCGAAGTAGGTATTCTCTGGGAATGCGACCTTGACGATTCATTCGAGTTTATTCCTACGATGGGCATTTTGACCCGCTCTGTTAGCACATGTCGCATTTGAGCCTCTACGGTGCCCAAGATCGCTTTATCTGTTCTAGAAACGCCTCAAGACTCGACAGAAAGGGCTTTGACGCCTACTAGCCTCGCATGCTTTCCACTCCCCTCGCGCCCTATAAGAAAGTATTCCACCCTGGTTCCGTCCCTAGGTACCCGATACACCATCATGTCATTACCCGCAACAGCTGCTTCGACCGCGTTCGCAATTTCACCGTATTCACCTTGCGTATCCCAGTCTGAAAGGTCCTGAATCTCGACGCCTGCCTCTTCTGGATTTGGATGCTGGATCAGTCCCGCAAACTCTTCTACAGTAATGGGCAAAAACTTGTTAGTCGGCCACGACGCTAGGTTCTACGACGCCAGCTTCTAGAAACGGGACAGCGCAAGGGATAGAGAGGACACATACCTGGCGTCGGCAAAGCCTTCCCACCCTCATCCCACTTCAGAGCAACCCCCTCAAACGGCTCATCCGCCTCACTGGCGAAAAACTTGCCCTTGATCACGCTCTGGATCGCTGTCGGGATCTCCTCGCTTTCGTCGACCGTCTTGGGCGTCCATCCTTGCTTCTTGGTCTCCGTCTTGGCATACCCTTTCATGGGGTCCTCGTTTGCCCTTTCGAGGAAGTTCATGTACATTTCGTCTTCTGTCGCCATTGTGCGTCGCGAGTGCTGAAGCTGGACGAGCTGCGGGGGTCGGATGATGATCCGTGTCGTCGTCGCGCTGGGGCGAGGGATCAACTTATAGATTCTTCTTCGGTGGAATGAGAGACGAGTGCTGTTTGTCGATGGAATAGCTCGGTAGTGAAGTCTCGTCAAGGTGGAAATTTTTCGCATCGGATCCGGGTGGGAGAAGGAAGATGTGGTTGCTAGGGAAGGTCAAAACTGCCAGAAGCCTGTAGACCTTGGCAAGTCAATGACGCACATCGCTGGCCCTCAATGACCGGGCTGTGGTGGGGCACTTTTTCGGTCCCCTCTGGGGGTGTAGCACCTCTAAGTACCGAGGTGCCACCCTCATGCAACTGCCACGCGTATGCCATCGTCTCCAAATACTGCTCGCAACCATCTACGATGGCTTTGTTCTTGGGCCTATAGCACTAGCGTCACACGGTAATTCCTCCGTCGCGAGATGTGTAAACCTCTGCATAGTGTTGAAAGGCACTCCCATATCCCGAAATCATTAAGCTGCTCGTCCCGGGCGGTCGCAGCACTATCACGCTCTCGCACTCCAGTAATACGCAGGGTGCATAGCGAAGATGGGAAAGTCTCCGAGACTCGAAGTAGACTTTGCTCATTTACGCATTTATTTGGCTGTTCATTCGCTGCCGCCTAAACTCCGCGCGAACTGACTATGTAGAAGCAGACACAGTACAACAGAGACTCAAGAAAATAAGGAGCCATGCCTGTACGGATATCGAAAATCGATGCCCAATATCGTCAATGTCGTCGTAGTGTACATGCCACGCCGCCGAGTGCACCTGCCAAGCGCACTCAGCAAGCCCATTCCTTACGTCTGCCATTCCGCCCACGCCGTGCCCACGTAGACACGTCCAAGATTTGGAGGGTTCATCGTACAACGACACACAATATCTCCCGCCGCACGCCATCATCCACCAAGAAGCAAGCGAGGAGCTCGCCGTTGCCTCTTCTGATCATTTCCAATCCACCTCCATGACATGTGCAGCAACGCCGTACCGAAGTGGACCGGATCGTAAAACGTCTATTGGGAGCATGTCTATGTCCAGCACTGCAAATGGTCTCGTCTATCGGCATCATCCCGCTGTCGCAGCGTCGTTGTTATCCGCCTTGATATTTCCAGACAAGGTAATCGCAATAGGTAGTCCGTCCATCCCCGGCGCAATGGTAGCAGCGCCGGGCCGGCGTCGAGGTCACCGGAAATCGATAACGGCGAGCTGAATAGTGGCCTTTATGTCAGCAGCCTCCAAGCAATGATAGAGCCTCTGCCGCTTGGTGAGGGGGACTGAAGGTGTCAAACTTACCCTGCTATTAGCCCCGTACGCGAGTTTCTGCCCTGTCGAATCCCAGCCCAGACAGTAAGAGTCCTCGTACTCGCCGTCTACATTCGCCCTTGGACTACTCAGCCAGCCTGGGTGGGGCGTCCGTGACCAGCTGGCACGGGGTGTTACATGGTCGCCGACTTTCCAAATCAGGACCTGATTATACGTGGCACCCGCGATGAAGGCACCGTCCGGGGTGAAGGCAATTGACACGATTGGGTGTTCCATTGTTACGCAACACTTGGCCTTGCTCTCGGGGATGCGTGCATTCCATACCAAGATGGCGCAGTCGTCACCCGCCGATGCGATTAAACGTTCGTTATCCGCCGGGCTCGTCTGAAGAGGTTGCCACTGCAACGCGGTTATGGAGCCGGAATGTGCCATTATCGACCGTCGCTCGCCTAGCTCATCCCATAGCTGAAGTGCGCGTTAGCGACGGCGCGGGGAAGAAAGGAAAATGGGCCTTCATATAGCGTAGAAAACGACTTACATCGAGAACTCCTTTATCGCTAGACGTGGCGGCCAGCTTAGACCGCCAATCGAACAAAACCTGGGTAAAGTGATCGTCTGGGCGAGTCTCATATTTCCTGGCAAGGCTAATACCAGAGTCGATACATCGCAGTAATAGCATGATATCGGCACCGCAGAGCAAAAAGTCTGTGTCCGTGGTCCAGACGGCGTCAAAAGCGTAATTTTGCAGTTCGTGACCCTCTTGGAGAAAGCGCAACGACGACTCGAAAGATAGATGATACACCGAGACTAGGACGCCGCGGTTGTCTGGCGAGACGGTGAGGATTCTCGAGTTACTAGGGTTCCAGCGTATCTTGAGAACTGGAGGCTCGGGTATGGGGAATCCAAGCAGATAGTCTCCCTCCGGGTTGTAGATGCTGAGGCGGCCACCGGCGCCGTCATCGGTCGCAATTGCAAAGGCGGTTCCGTCCGAGTTCCAGGCCAGCGACGTGACTGACGTCGTTGACGTGGGCTGGAGAAGGTTCCTACCCGGGCGGGTGATGGTGCTCACGTGATTGGGCAGCGGATCGTTGGGGGCGCCGGCAGTGGTTGCACGAGATATCGTCCAAACACGGGCTAGCGCATCGGTTCCAGCAGCCGCCAAGGTAGACGGGTCGGTGGGGTTCCACTCGCAGTGCAGCAGGATGGGGGCATTTTCCGTCGTTTCGTTGACGCTGCTCGTGGGCGACGTCGCCTCTGGCGAGTCGTCGTGGGCGAGTCGTAAAAAAGTCGTTCGCGGCGTTAATTCCTGAACTTTGTCTACCTGGGTGCCCTGCTCGGGCCCTTCGGTTCGGGGCACTGGCGTGGGCGCCTGTTCGCCTTCCAGGGGTGACGGGTAGGCGTTGTTGTTTTCTCCCGCGCCGCCGCTGGGGTCGACTTCCATGGGTGTGGTGGCTGAATCCGCCCTATTTTCGTAGCCGTTGCTGAGTCTCGGCCTCTTGGCTGGCACCCCATTGATTTCGCCATGTCCAAGCTGCGGCCGTGAATCGGGATGTCGCTTCCTGGAATGCAGGTCTTTTTCGTCTCTGGTGTCGTCCTCTTCGTGATCCCCATCCGCATCAGCGTCCTCATCCTCGGAGTCCTCGAATTTTCGAGGGGGTTGCTCAACCAGCGGGCCAAACACGCCGTGCTGCAACGGCTCTGCCGCAGCCGCACCGTCTTCTTCTGCTGATTGAGGCACCTGCACGTCAAGCAGCGAAAATGCCATCAGTCAGCCCTTCATGGAAACTCTCGCGAATTAAAGCAATCAAACGCGATTGAGGTCGACAGGCGTCTCATTGCAGAAGCGCAAGCAAGACACAATATTTTGTACGAGACGGTCCGGCCCATCCAGGCCGCGATGAAACATGAACGAGGACCAGCAAAAAAAGGAACGGGAAGAATGAGAGACGCTGCAGTCATACCTGTTTTCGTGTGCGCTCTCTTTCGAGCGAGTGATACAAGAGTCCTCTGTTAAGGACGGAAACTAACGCATGACTCTTGACATGGGACGCGAAGTCAAAATGCCGGTGAGGTTCGTGAATGTGCCACTCTTTTTGGAGCTTGGCCGCCGTTTCTCGATAGTCTGCGGGATTCAAGGTTAGGATGGAACGTACCGACCAAATCTCACCTCAAACAGCCACTCCGATGAGAGTGTGGGTCATGTCACAAACATACTGGCTTCAAGGAGGTATCTGTCGAGATTGAAAAGAAAAAAAATGTTAGCAACCTCCGAATTCCGACCATTGCCGTTGGTGAGAGGGCCGGCGCCGCCGTCCAGAGGCCCGGCAGAGTGGCAGTTGGTGTCGCCATGGTTGGGAGGTAAAATAGGACAACGAACCTCCAGACGAGAAAGTTGACTCGATCCGAGTCCAGCAGTTCCTTCATGATCGCGGGTCCCGCAGCCGCCTAGGGCTGCAAAATCGGGCAAAATCGCAAATCTGTCGCTGTCGACAAGATCGATCGGGGATGCAGAGTGCGTCGAGATGCGCGATATCGCTTTTCGTCATCCAGGTAAACGGAATTTGAGATGTTGTGAAGAGGGAAGATGAGGTAAAGAGAAGGTGGGCGAAATATCGGCTGGCAGAATTCTGCGTTGTACCGTAACCCGACGGCGACACCCCCGGCCGGCCAAGGACAATGTACAAAAGTCAATGTACCTGACCAAGATGCCGTGCTGCGCTGCTGCGCGCCCCGTACCTACCAAACCTCTTTTAGGCGAGGCCAGGTGTGGCACTAGCGCGGCCCTGGCGGACCAGAAATTCTGAATGGCACAATGCACTTCATGGCGGCAGCCGGGCTGGGGCCGCTGGATTTGGCGCTGCCACTGGCAGGCGCGATGATGGGCAGGAGCCTGCAGCCTAACCGGGAGTTTGCAAGCAAGCACGAGGGTGCCTACCAATGAACAATTACCACCATGATACCACTGGGACGGACAAGCACGACGACCAGACGCATCAAGACCGGAATTAACAACACCAGGGCTACGAAACGGCGAGAGGACACAAATAGCCAGGGTAAAGAAAATGATGTTTGGCTCGAGCATGGGGCACCAGTGAGGGGAAGATTCGGGGGGAACCAAACGGGGTCTTAACATTGGTGGGTGGACAAGTGGAGAACAGAATGGGACCCTGGAATGCGATCCATCTGATGCAGAGGCGCTGCTCGAGGTCTCACACAACGTGCGCCTGGCGGGAACGCTCCAGATTAGGTACGTGGATACTGGATACGTACCGCCGCGACCACCATTGACGATTTAGATTCCCTGTTCCATCCCTTCCAAGTTGTATCCACAAACCTTCTTCGAAGCACCCGGTACTCCGCACATCTGATAATCCCGAATCACTCGCTTTTGTCACTACATGGTACGAAGGTACCGTGCCTCGTACGGTTCCGTTATGCCACCAACTCATCACCGCTGTAAATTTCCAAAATTGCGTGCCCGTTGCAAATGCCGCAACTTCCTCGGCTACCTTCAGCTTACCTGGAACTGGCCCTACCGGGCGCGCCTCAGATGTATCACAACATCGAGCATAATTTCTGCTTTCTTCCGATGGAGAAGCATGGCATGCTTGGGCCGCCTCAGGCTCCCGGTTCTCTCTTTCGCACTGGAGCACTGACCATTCTACTTTGAGGAAAAAAAGGACTCGACTCCTCGTAGCAGAAGATTCTTCTGACCCGAGTCGAAAGCCCTGTCCGAGCACCTAGCAAGGCACTAACGGCATCACAGTCATCTGCAGCGTCGGGTGTCACGATCGAGTCCTAAACCTTCCGTGTACGGAAAGGAGCAGATGTGGGAATTCTTCCTCTTGCGTGGGGCGGTTGCCGCCCACCGTCCCAAATTCACCGTGCCGCGACGGCCAACCAACTCGCCAGCTCATCGTCAAGTTCGAGAATATCCGAAGCCCGAGAGGCGCACAGAAGTGGTAATGCAAGTAGCAGACGGGTCGTTCCCAGGAGCTCCATTCGCTGCTTCCCGGCCGTTACCCAACCGTCAGTCAACACTGGGCCGACGTGTCAGATCTCCTCGTGCTCGCGCTGGTACGTACTACTTCAAGGTCCCGGCGAATTTGGGATCGGCAATAGGCGCCACAGATTTCGACGACCATAGACAGGGCTTGAGGGCTGGTCAAGGTATTGGTACGCCTAGGATCCCTGGCAGGTACCTGCCATGCCGGCTTGTGTCGAGAAACGTCAACGACCACCCGCCAGCCTGCCAACTGCCTCAGCCCGCCTGGCCAGAACAATTCCACTCTCGCGGGTATGATTGCCCGAGATGCCCGGAATTGTGACGCCAAAGGCATTCCGGGAAGATGAAAGATATGCTGGGGCGGCAAGAAGATAATTTTTCGTTCATCGTCGGTATCGTGAATGCCCTTCAGTGTCTCGTTTTTAGAATGGAAAATTCGGCTCGGGGGCGATGACATAACATGTACTCCGCACCCCTTATCGAGTAAAAGTACCCTTACCCGCATGTGGCCAACGGGTCTGCACCAGTGGCCCGTTTTTGGAGGGCAAGAAATCTGAGACTGACGCACACCGAAGCAAACAGGGACGGTGACGGACTGACGAACCCCAGGTGGTGCGAACATTAGCAGCAAACTTTTCAAGTCAATGCGCCAAAGCAAAACGAGCATGCACAAATGGCCGCAATTGGTAATTCGATGCAAAACACCACCATCCTAGATAGAAGCCACAAGACTCCACTTAATAAATTTGATGGGCGATGAAAATGACTGCGAATGCCCTCATATAATGAACTGACAAACTTGATTTTTTCGAGCATTCGTACGTCCTCGAAGGCGACAGGGCTGGCGGACTACTTGGCTGCAGCATTGTACCCCTTCAAGGATCCCCATATCCGCACATTCGTACGACGGTCTGCCGGAATATGTGGCTCGGCGGCGAAGCCTGCGGGCGCTAAGAAAATCACAGTCACGTGAAGCTCGGCGTCCATATTATCCGAGGTTTTTCCTTGAGCTTGAAGCTCCCTGCCTGATATTGACAGTTTGAGGAGCACGCCAATTTGAGAGCAGCAGCATCCCATTCTCAAGACACCTTAGACCGCGCCCGATATGCCTCTACGAATAAATATCCCACCCGTTACGAGGGTGATGCTTATTGCCCTTCTTGTCCAGTCATTCCTGAGCGCGGCCATTCGATATCGGCAATGGACAGCGAATTCGGACATCGTCATCCCCTATCTCACTCTCGTGCCCCAGCTCTCCCTTGTTTATCCATGGGTCTTCTTGACGACGTCATTGGTGGAAGGAAACATTTTCACCTTGGCGATTTCCGGGGTGACTCTATATCAAGGCGGACGGTACTTGGAGAGAGCATGGTCCTCGGCGGAGCTAGCCAAGTTTGTCGTGATTGCTTCACTTATTCCGAATCTGCTTTGTTGCGGAACTCTGGTGTTGCTTCTCGCCCTGACCGGTAGCGAGAGCTGGACGTAAGTAATGGCTTATTTGCCCTCAGGTTGATGTTGCTAACTAGGTCTTGAAGACTGACGGTTATATCCGGCACCATCTCGATACAAATGTCCTTCCTCGTCGGCTTCAGCCAACTCGTGCCGGCCCATACTGTAACCCTCTTCCGCGGCATAGTCTCCCTTCGAGTACCAAGATTTCCCCTCATCTACATGGGTATCGTGACAGTCCTCGCCATGACGCCGCTGCTTACTATAGCGTCCTTCTTCCTCGCCCTGTACGCCTTGCTCGCGAGTTGGACGTACCTTCGATTCTATAAGAAGGTGTTCCCGGACCTCGAC
>Ga0247774_1001315_pt1 | contig 12582 bp, 12 predicted proteins | sample UWRJL001104B6_FD_179933 | JGI IMG/M metagenome (GOLD analysis project Ga0247774, IMG submission 179933) | Plant litter microbial communities from Arlington Agricultural Research Station in Wisconsin, United States - UWRJ-L001-104B-6 | ecosystem: Environmental > Terrestrial > Plant litter >... | reverse complement strand
GGCCGATCGCAAGGTCGAAACCGCGAAAGCACTCGCGGAGACTTCGCTCGCCGAGGATCAGCGCACAGCCCTGAGCGAAGAGCGCGAAAAGGCCCGCCTGGATGCGCGGACACACGAAGCCGATGTCGCAAAGGATCAGGTCGCCGTGGCTCGTGCCAGCGCGGCAAGCTCTCAGCTGCAAACGGCGGAACTGCAGAAGCAGGCGGCACTGATGCAACAGCAGCTCGACGAGATGCACGCGAAGGTGACCGATCGCGGCGTCGTGCTGACGCTGGGTGACGTGCTGTTCACGACGGGCAAGGCCGATCTCAAGGCGGCAGCCACCGGCAACCTGAACAAGCTTGTCGCGTTCCTCGGGCAATACCCCACCCGCACCGTCGTCGTCGAAGGCTATACGGACAACGTGGGCAGCGATGACTTCAACCAGGGACTGTCTCAGCGCCGCGCGGACGGTGTGAAATCCTACCTGGTCGGACAGGGTGTCGGCGCGACGCGCCTGACTTCGCTGGGCAAGGGCAAGAGCGATCCGGTTGCGGACAACAGCTCTTCCGAAGGACGGCAGATGAACCGTCGTGTCGAAGTGATCATCAGTAATCCGGCAGCGGCCTCGATGTAAGGGTCCGGCGGGAAGCGCACGGCTTCCCGCCAACTCTTCGATTCGGCGGATTCAGATATCGTTGCGGATGGTCGCCAGCGCCCCGCCATCGATTTCCCACTTCGCGCCGTTCACGTAGCTCGCTTCATCGGAGAGCAGGAACGAGACGACGTTCCCCACCTCTTCCGGCTTGCCGCAGCGATTCAGCGTCGCGGTCTGGCCGAGCTTGTCCAGGCCCTTCTGCACGTTGCCGGGAAACAGCTGCTCGATCACTTCGAGGAGCAGCGGTGTTTCGATGACACCCGGCATGACGCAATTCACCCGAACGCCCTTCTGGGCCACTTCGCTTGCAGCGGTGCGCGTGAGGCCGACCACTGCATGCTTCGTGGCGTTGTAGGCGCAGGCGCCTGCGAGACCTCGCTCGCTTCCAATCGAAGCCATGTTCACGACGGCGCCGGAGCCGCGCCGAACCATGTCCGGCAGGACGTAACGCAGACCGAGAAAGACGCCGCGCATGTTCACGCGCGTGAGCCGGTCGAATTCCGCAACGTCGTATTCGTGAGTCGGCGCAAGCTTGCCTTCGACGCCGGCGTTGTTGAAGAAGCCGTCGATGCGTCCGAACGTGTCCACTGCCGTCTGCGAGTACCGCTTGACGTCGGCCTCCTCACCACAATCCGCCACGCATTTTTCGATGCTCGCGCCCTTCGCGCGGAGCACCTCGGCGCGCTCGGTGAGTTTCGCTGCGTTGATGTCGACCATCAGCACCTTTGCTCCCTCACGCGCGAGAATCTCGCACGTGGCGAAGCCGATGGCGCCGGCGGCGCCGGTGACGATGATCGAGCGGTCGGTGTGACGACTCATGAGGCACTCCTGTAGACGGGGGTCGGCACGCCTTCCATCCGCGCCTTGAGCTGAAGCGCCAGGTGCAACGAGTGGAAGCGGGCCTGCATGATATTGCCACCCTGGAACCAGAGTGCATCCTGTGCCGTCGGCTTCCACATGTTGCGCAACTCGCCTTCCCATGGGCCGGGATCGCACGCGGTGCCGGAGCCCAGGCCCCAGCAACGTCCGACCTTCCGTTCGACTTCCGGCGAGATGAGTTGACCGACCCATTCGCTCATCGGCCGATAGCCCGTCGCATAGACGATGACATCTGCAGGCAGGAATGTGCCGTCCGCCATGTGCAGACCGTCTTCGACGATCTCCGCGACCGAACCCCGCTTCACTTTGATCTCACCGGACGCGATCAGCTCGGAACCGCCGACATCGATGTAGTAGCCCCCCGCGCGACGGTAGTACTCCATGAAAAAGCCGGTCTCGTCTTCACCGTGCCAGAGATCGAAGCCGCTCTTTTCCAGGCGCGCATAGAAATCGGCGTCGACGTTGCGCAGGTAATCCGTGAAGCCTTTCTCGAACGCGGTGCGCGGGCGGAACGGATTCAGCGCGAACACCAGGTCCGCGACATCGATGTCTGCACCGGGCTGCGCGTAGTAGATGCTCTTTGCCACTTCGCGCATCGTCTCGGCGCGCACGACCACTGTCGGCGAGCGCTGGATCATCGTCACGTGCGCATCGTGTTCCCAGAGGTCGACGCAGATATCGTGCGCCGAATTGTTCGAGCCGATGACGATGCAACGCTTGCCTGCAAGCCCCGCGCCGCTGCGATGGTCGCCGGAATGATATTGCTGACCGCGGAAGCGCTCGGCGCCCTTGATCGACGGCACCTGCTTGGCGCCCGACAGGCCCGTGGCGAGCACCAGTTGCTTCGGCCGCAGCGTGAGCGTTTCACCGCCGCGTGTGACGGAGACGATCCAATCGCCGGCTTTTTCATCGAAGCGCGCAGCCGTGCAGCGGGTATTTCCCCAGAAATCGATCTCCATCGCCTTGGCATAGATTTCCAGCCAATCGGCCATCTTGTCCTTGGATGTGTACAACGGCCAATGAGCGGGAAACGGCAGGTAAGGGAAATGATCGAGAAATACGGGATCGTGCAGGTACAGCGAGCGATAGCGCTTGCGCCAGCCATCCCCGGGCTTTTCCAGCGCATCGACGATCAGTGTCGGCACGCCCAGTCGCTTGAGACGCGCCGCGAGCATCAGGCCGTTCTGCCCACCGCCGACGATGAGGCAGTAAGGTTGAACGCTGTGGCCGAGCGTGCGAGCAGTCTCCTCGCGATGATCGAGCCAGGTGCGGCGGCCCTTCTCGGCGCGATGCTCGATGCCATCGGGGCGCGGACGGCGTGCTCCGCCGATTTCTTCGTGGCCGATGAGCTCGACCATTGCAGTGACGAGCACGTAGGCGCGGCCGTCGCGCAGCTGAACGTGCCCCCTGCCCCGGGCGGTGGTCGTCTCGAAGGTGAACCAGCCCTGCGTCTCGTCCGTCATCGGCAGCGAGGGATCATCCGGCGCGACCTGTTTCGCGCCGATGAGCGCGCCCTGCTTCCGCATCATCGCGGCAATCTCGTCGCGCCCTTCGAGAGTGATGATGTTCCAGGTGAACGCCACGAGATCGCGCCAGTAGCATTCCTCTGCGAACAGCTCATTCCAGTTCGCGCTTGCAGGCGTTTCGAGCGCCTTGCCGAAGCGCTCCAGCCATCTCGATATTTGCTCTGGCATCAGCTGACCTTCTCGGACATCGGATAGTCGGCCGCGTTGTCGACCCAGCCCCGCTGCGAGAAATCCACGCGAGGCGGCGCGAAGACGTCGATCAGGCGCATGCCTTCACCCGCGATTCCTTGCGACGTGTGCACGATTCCGGCGGGAATGATCGTCGTCGACGGGCTCGCCACCTGCAGGTGCAGGTCCGGGCGCCAGTCGCGGCGATTCGCCGTCCAGGGCACGCGCAAGTGATGGAGCCAGTCGCCTTCGAGCGCCACCGATCCCTGTTCGAAATCGGCATGCGAGTGCGGCGTCAGCTGTGTTTCGTCGCGCGGCTCGAGGAACCGCGCGTAGGGAACCATCATCAGCTTGCGAGTGCGGAATGCGTGGACCATTCCGCCGCGTGCGTAGGCTTCGAGCGTCGAATAGCGGCGCAAGCGGTATCCGCCGTTGGGTTCGGGCCAGGGTTCAGCCGCCGCGACTTCCGGAGCGCCATCCGCATAGGTTGTCGCGTTGGCCGCCAGCTTCGCGAGCGACTCGTCGGCCGTGATTTGCTGGATCACCTGACCGGCTCGTTCGAACCGAATCGTCCAGTCTCCCGGCGGCAGGATGGCGAGATCCTCCACGTCCAGCGTCGCGCTTTCGGCATTTGCCGTGACGATGACGCCGCCTTCGAGCGAGTAGACGAACTGTTCGTCTTTCGACACTCCACTCAGCGTGGCCCCAGCCTCCCCGAGACTGCAGACCACCGCGAAATTCGCACCGCGCGTGATCCATGAGCGAATGCCCTTGCCCACGAGCTGCGGCGGTTCCTCGTAGTAACGCCCTATCGATGCTTCCCTGAACATACGCGCCTCATTTGCTCTCGCCGGAATTGAATTTCTCGGCGATGGTTTCGGGAGGCACGGTCGGAGCGGCGCCACCCATGAACAACGCGACGAACGTGCGCTCGGCATAGCGCCACTTGCCGTCGTCACACTTGACGCACCGATCGATGAGATCGGTGATGATGATCGGCGGTGCCGTCGGCAGGATCGGCGCGCCGTCCGCGGCGTAGAGCATCATCACGCAGTACGTGGTCGCGTGAGTCTCGTCTGCAAACTCGGCGCGGAAGTTGGTGATGACGTGACGCGACGTGCGTGCGCCGCGATCCTTGCGCCACGTGTAGAACTGCTCGATCGCCGCGCGGCCGACCAGCGGCTTGCCGCCGCCGTTGAAGATGCCGTCTTCCAGATACATCTCCGAAACGCCAGCGCCGCCCTTCATGTCGACTTCATACCAGTAGTCGACCATGTTCCCGTAGAGCACCTGGGTTTCGATCGCTCTTCTTTCCGGTGTCAAAGCAGTCTCTCCTCTGCGAAAGCTCAATCGGCCATCTTGCGGCCGGCGGTTTCACGAACGCCGAACAGCCACAGCATCGCGACAGCGAACGAGGCCAGTCCGAAAACCAGGAACACCAGCGTGACCGAGCCCGTCACCTGCAGAACGGTGCCGACCAGGACCGGCGTAAGCATCGATGCCGCGCGGGCGATGCTGCTCGACGTGCCGAGTGCGAGCGAGCGGATGCGTGTCGCGTACGTTTCGGCGGTATAGGGCCAGAGCACCATCGAGCCGATCGAAATACCGATCTGGCCGATGATCGCCAGAGCCACGAGCAGGAGCGTGGCGTCCGCGTTGATGAAGATCATCGCGATCAGCGCGAGCCCACCGATCGCCGTGCCGAACATCGGCGGCGGACGGCGACCGATGCGGTCGATCGTCTGGCGCAGGAAAATCGGCAGGACGAAAATGCTGAATGCCACGACCAGGTTGTAGCGAAGTGCATCCGCCACCGGGATCTTGAACATGCTGACGTAGATCGACGGGATCCACGTGACCAGGCCGAACGAGACCAGCGACGTCAGGAACCACAGCAAGGCCGTCACGACCGAGGTCTTTCGCACCTCGGGTGCAAACAAAAGCGCGAAAGGCACCTTGGCGCCACCGCCTGGAATCGGCGTGCGAGCGTTCGCATCGGGAAGCACTCCGCTGCCCAGTCGTTCGAGCGAAAGAGCCGCTTCCTCTAGACGACCGCGTCCGGCGAGCCAGCGCGGCGATTCCGGCAGCATCAGTGTGAACGGCAGCACCAGCAGCGGCACCGCGCCGATCGCGAACATGACCCGCCAGCCAAAAGCCGGGATCAGCCAGGCGCCCGATAGCGCTGCCAGGCCGAAGCCGCTCGTCATCAGGAACTGGAACGTGCCGAAGAAGCGGCCGCGTGTCGCGGTGGGCGCGACTTCGTTGATGTAGCAGATGGCCACGGGCAAAGCGCCGCCGATAGCGAGGCCTTGTAACGCACGTAGAACAATCAGCTGTTGGTAGCTCGCGGCCATCGCGCAGGCGATCGCGAGCAGGCTCATGACCAGCACCAGCAGCCTGACGACGGGCAACCGGCCGGATCGCTCGGCCAGCGAACCGAAAACGATTGCGCCCACGAACTGGGCGCCGTACCCCGCGGAAATGAGCCAGCCGGACTGCACCGGCGACAGGCTCCATTGCCCGATCAGAACCGGGAGCGTGTAGGCGATCACCACGCTGTCCCAGGAATCGAACAACATGAGCAGGCCCAGCAGCCACGGTGCTTTTGCCCGCAGCGACCACGCCCCGGCTCCATCCAGCGTTTCGCCGACCCACGAGGGCCTCGGTGGAGCGTCCACCACTGCCGCGCCGTCAGCCATCAGACGCCCCCTCGCCTCAGCTTTTTTAGTTATCGTGTTTCAGACTACAAAGCACCCCAGTGGGTGTCCAACGCTATCCCCGCCAGCGTCCATCCATCGACGGCGGCGACTGCCGCGGCAAAAAACAAAGAGGACCGCCATGGACAAGAATGTAGATCTCGCACTCTGGCCGCTCGTCGAGGCATTTCCGCCGATCGACCTCAGCCCGGACACGCTCGTCGGGTTTCGGGCCGCGCTCGCGGAGATGTCGGCGATGCCCGAAGCGTCGACTCATGCAGATGTTCTCGTCGACGAAGTCACGATACCGGGCGGCGTTCGATGCCTGCTGCTCCGGCCGACGCAACAGGCTTCAGCCGCGGCGTTGCTGCACGTTCACGGCGGCGGGTTCGTGATGGGCAGGCCGGAGATGGACGTGACCCGGAACATCGAGCTCGTACGGGCAACTGGGTGCTCGATCCTGTCGGTGGACTACCGGCTCGCGCCGGAGCATCCGCATCCAGCAGGGCTCGAAGACTGCCATGCCGCTCTCGTTTGGCTGGCTTCGCAGGCGCGCGCGCTTGGATTTCAGGGCGAGCGCATTGGTGTGATCGGCGAAAGTGCCGGCGGCGGGTTGGCCGCGTCGCTCGCGCTTCTGGCGCGGGATCGGCGCTCTGTCGCGCTTGCATGTCAGGTGCTGATCTATCCGATGCTCGTGCCGCCTGCGCAGTCGGTCGATGCTTCCCTGGCCGACCCGCGCACCGGCCGCTACATCTGGAGTCGCGCGTCGAACGGCTATGCCTGGTCTGCGTACTTGTCAGGTGCGCCCGCGGATCCAGCGACGATTGCAGGACTCACGCCGAATCTCGCCGGCCTGCCGCCGACCTTTCTTGCCGTGGGCGAGCTCGACCTCTTCGTGCATGACAATCTCGCGTATGCGAGCAGGTTGCTCGCGGCGGGGGCGTCTGTTGAAGCGCACCTCTATCCGGGCGCGTTCCACGGATTCGATCGAATGGCGGATGCGGCGGTGACTGTGCGCTACACGCGAGAGCTCGTGGCGTTCATCCGTCGCCACCTTGCCCCTGCGTAGCGGAATATCCCGCCTGACCCGTCGTCTCATCTAGCGACGAACGGGAGGGAGCCGGTGAGACTCGATGTCGGCCTGGCCATCTGGTGCCAGACACTGCTGGAAACAGCGCTCTTCGGCTTCTTTATTTTCCGGTGGCGGCAGGATCGCCATCGCAAAGAAAAGCGACGGATGAAAAAGCAGCGCGAATTCGCAACGCTTCGGCGCCAGACGGCGGTTCGCAAATCGATGCGGATGATGCCGCACCTGGGCGAGCTGGAAGACCAGATCATGAAGATCATGGACAGCGGCCGCAGCTCGCCCTCCAGCCTGACGGACCTGCCGGAATGGATACTGACGATCGAGCCGATCGACAGGCTTGCCGGCGATTGCATCGAGTTCGAGAAAGACCTGTCGCGATCGATCGGCATGCTGGTGGGCATGTGCTACACCTACAACAGCCTGATTTCGAACAATGCTCGCCGAATCTCGAGCGGCCGGGGCCCGGTCGAGCTGCCATTCGATCTGGATACTTTCGTGAAATCGGTCTGGGACAAAGCGCGGCACGTGACGATCGGCTTGCAGCAGCTTCCATGGAAAGAACTGGAAGAAGAAAGGGGACAGCGGCCTGCAACCGCTGACGCGGATCGGTAACGCATGGTTTCGACACAGCGCTACCTGCATCGACACACCGATTTCGTCGAGGCGGTCACGGGCAGCGAAATCTACGGCACGCCGGTCGACGCGTATGTGAGGGTCATCTACACGCGTCAGCACGGCGAGAACTGGAGGTTCTGCATCGGCCAGTGTGTGTTTGGAACGGATGCCGGTGGCACCAGTCGCGAGGAATACCCCACTTGCATCTTTGTGAGCCAGCTCTTTCGCGGCATCACGCTCGCGCGACTGCTCGAAAACCTGACCGGAAAGGACGGGCTGGCGATCGCGCCGGATCTGCCGGCGGTTCGTTTACCGACAACCGCCCTGCCCAACTGGCGTGAAGAAATCGTGCCGAGTCATGCGACGCCGACCGGCACACCGGCAAGGCGTTTCCGCGTCGGCATAGAGCCCAATGCCATCTTCTCCGAGGGTCAACTGATCGCGTACGACCAGCCATACAGGGCCTCCGCCGAGCTTCATGCCAAGGAGTTTCTGCGGCTCAATCCGCGTGATTCGCTGCCTCGAGGCGAGCTGACTATCGAAGTCCCGGACCAGCGTGCTGCGATATCTTTTCAGGACGGTCGCATAGCAATCGCTCACGCGACGGTGCCAGTGCGCCTGGTCGGTGCGGTCAATGGACAGACCATCGACATCACAGGCGACGCCGTGGCGACGGTCGACAACAAGACCATCAGGGATGCCGAGCTGTGGCTGCTGACCACAGGCAATGTCGTGATCGACTTCGTCTCGACGTCACAATGGCATTACAAGTACACCCCGATACTCCAGGACGTGGCGCGCGAGGAGAAACTGCTCAGCCTGATCTTGAACGGCGAGAGCGAGATCTGCGAGTTCAAACCCTGGATCGACCTCAACAACGACAAGGCATCGCAGCTGGAAAAGACGGTCTGTGCCTTCTCGAATCAGCGCGGCGGCACCTTGTTCATCGGCATCGGCAAGGAGGGCGATATCGAAGGGATCGCAGGACACGTCCGGCGCGGCGAAGATGTCGAGGCGGCCGTTATGGCTTATGCCGATGCCGTTCGGAAAAGACTGCGCGAGACGCTGAAAGAGACCCGTTGCTTCGAGCTGAGCGTCGTCGCGGTTTCAGGAACCCCGCTGATCGTCGTTACGGTCGAGAAAGCGCGCGACATCAACTTCATCATCCAGTCAGCGCATTCCCGGACCGCATTCATCCGACACGGCGCCACCAGCATGAAGCTGACGCCGCTCGAAATGAAGGCAATGATTCAGGCGTCGTTCGAGTCAAGGTGATCGAGTCGCAGATCGGGCCGCTGTGCGCTGGGCACGCAAGGTCTTCACCGCGAGCCGGCCTTCCGTGCGCTCGACATCGCGCGCGTCACCGTGACTTCCCGAAATAGAATCGGTAGCCGTTTTCGCCGATCGCGCGGCGAATCGCGGCGTCTGGCACGCACAGGTTGAAGCGCTCGATGGCCATGCCGTAGCTCGCGACATGCTCGTGACCCACGAAAGGCGAATCGCTGCCCCAGAGCAGTTTTTCGGGACCGAAGCGCCGGAGCAGGTCCTGCGTGTATTCGATCGGCAGGCTCCAGTCGGGCGCGTGCTCGTCCGGGTGTCGGAATCCCGAGCTCAGCTTCACCCACGCGTGGCCCCGATCGAGCAGCCGGAGCATGCCCTGATAGCTCGGCGCCGCCAGGCGCAGCTGGGGATCGTGCCAGCCGAAATGATCGATCAGCAGCTGCACGCCGGTATCCATCAGTCGACTGCCGACATCGACCAGCCGGTCGCCTTCGATGTTGAGGTGGATGTGCATCTCGAGATCGCGCAGCCGATAGCACAGCCGCTGGAAATCATCGCTTGCGATGTCGGGCAGCGGATCGCGAAAAAACCACTGCAGCCGCACGCCGACCACACCTTCTGCCTTCATGGCTTCGAGCGTGTAGAGATCCACGCAGGGATCGACGATTACCGTTGCACGCAACCGCTCGTGCGCACGCAAGGCGCGAATCGAATAATCGTTATACGTTCCAAACAGGCTTGCCGCCGCGATCACCCCGAAGCGAACGCCGTGAGCGTCGAGATCGGCGAGAAAGTTTTCTGCCGAGTAGACGTAGTCAGGGCGTTTCCACGCATTGCTGACGAACGGCATGTGCGCGCCCCACACATGCGCATGGCAATCGATCAGCGGGCCTTCCGCCACTGGGCTCAACCGAGCGCCTTTCCGTAGAGCCGCAAGGCCGTGCCGCCAAAAAACTCCTCGCGCTCCGACACGCTCAGCAGCCTGGCCGACGCATGCAGCCGCGCGATCTTCTCGGGGTACGGGGCCGGGCTCTGCCCGACATCCGATCCCCACAACAATCGCTCGGCGCCGAAGCGATCCGCCAGCGCGCGCACGAACGCCGCGCTGTCGAAGTGCGCGTCTTCCAGCCGGTCGAAGTTGATGTCGGTGACTTTGAAATGCACGTGGCCGAGATCGCCGAATTCCGCGACGCTCTCGGCAATGCCGAATCCCGGCGGCGGCGGAATCACATAGTCGATGCCCTGGGATGCGGCGTAACGCGTCTCCGGCGTCGACGCGTGCGGAACACCGACATGGTCGATGAGAATCGGCACGTCGCGAAACTTCCGCGCAATCCCGAGCAGCGCGGCCAGGCCTGCTTCGTTGTTCTTGCGGTAGAGAATCACCGTCACGGGCAAAGCGAGATCGGACGCGGCCTGCCACAGACCGAGCGCCTCGTCGCTGTCGAGCCACGCGGTGTCTCTCTCGGTGAGCTCCGGCGCAACGATGCGCAAACCGCCGAGCCGACGGGTCGCGGCGAGGTCTCTCAATGTGGCAGGCGAAGCCGGATCCTGCGCATCGAGCACGACGATGGGCACGAAGTGCTGCGGATACGCCGCCACCGCATCGAGCGCGTAGCGATTGTCATACCCGTAAATCGTCGCTCGCTGGACGATGCAGGCATGGTCCACACCGCCCTCATCCATCGAACGGACCAGGTCTTCAACCGTGAAGACCACCGGGCTCACCGGCGCCCTGGCGCCCCCTCGCAGCGTCGAATACGGGTACCGTTCGCGGTCTGCGGACAGAACATGTGCGTGGGTATCGAAAAGCATCTCGGTTCCTTAGTCTTCGAGCACGGAGGATCGACCATGCCGCGCATTCCCTATCCGGATGTTTCCCGGCTGCCCGAATCGATGCAGAAGACGCTGGCGAGCCTGCCGCTCAACGTCGTGCGCATCTCGGCGCTCGCCTCGCAGCCCCTGTTCGAGGCGCAGGGCCAGCTCGGGCGGGCCATCGCCAATCCCGAAGTGCTCGGTGCAAGCCTGCGTGAAACGGTGATCCTGCGGGTCGCGCACCTGTCGAACAGTGCGTATGAGCTGCATCATCACGTTCCGCTCGGCCGCGCGGCCGGCCTGACCGATGCGGAGCTCGACGCCATCGCCAACGGCAACTATGCCGCGCTCAATCCCCTGCTGGCTGCGGCGGCACGCTTCACCGATGAAGTGGTGGAGCGCCTGTCGCCCTCGGACGAAACACTCGCGCAGCTGCGCAAAGTCGCTTCCGACCAGGTGGTCGTCAACATCGTGCTGACGATCGGCTGTTACATGTCGATTGCGCGGCTCATCGCCGTCACCGGCATCGAAAGCGATGTGGATGTGCTGCGTCATCTGCCGACCACCCTATGACTTCGAATCGCGCACCATCTCTGCCGCGGCCCGGCCGAACAGCGTGGCGTCGTTGCTCACCATGACCAGCGAATAACCCATCGCGAGATACTGCCGGGCTTCGGTTGGGCTGCCCGCCGCGATTCCCGACAAGATACAAGCTGCCTTGGTGGCTTCGAGAACCTTGCCGACGAGCGCCTGCACGTCCGGCGAGTTTGCGGGCCGACCGCTCGACAGGAACAGGTCGCCGAGGCCGACGAAAACGCCGTTCACGTGCTCGAGCGCCGCGAACTGCGCGGCGGCTTCGAGCGTCGCCCAGTCTTCCAGCTGGATCATGCGCAGGCACTGCTCGTCGCCGCGCTTCAAATAGTCGGGCAGCGACGTGAGCCCCCAGCGCCCCGCGCGGGACGTGAAGCCCAGCCCGCGCTCGCCGGCCGGGGAAAAAACCATTCGCCTGGTAATCGCCACGGCTACATCCGTGCTCGGAATGCGCGGGACGAGCAGGCCATCAGCCCCCGCATCGAGCAGCGGCTGGACTGGCGTTCCGAGGTGATCTGGCAGGCGAACCAGCGCCGCCATGTCCATGCGCTGGGCGGCGAAGATGAGCTCGTAGACGCGGTCGAGCGCCAGGGGCGCGTGTTCCATGTCGATCACGACGAAGTCGAAGCCGGCATGGCCGAGCAGCTCCACCGTCTCCAGCGCGGGAATCTTGACCCACGTTCCAAGCAGGCCGCGGCCGGCCGAGCGAACCCGATCCATGAAACCTTGAGTCATCGCCCTCGCCCCCTCGGCGCGCGCCGCCAGTTCATGCGCCCGATATTGCGCACAACCTGTTCGGGAACGGAACAACTCCTTGCCGGCCTGTCCGCCAGGACGAGGGTGCCCGGGCGCGGTTCTGCGGTCGCCTATCGATCGAGACCTGCGACCTGCTGCTGACTGCGCTCCAGGCCAGCGTCCGCAAATATCTTTGCTGTCCATGAACGAGTAGCGCCGGCGCACGCGGCGGCTCACTCACAAAGGGTCCTGGTGGGGGACGCTCGAGCCATCCATGGGCGCTTTACAAACGTTCCATACGTTTGAAACCCCCACCAGGACCCTTTGTGAGCGAGCCACCGCTTCGGCGTGGGTGGCGTTCATGGACAGCAAAGACATTTGCGGGACACCACATTAGGAGCGCCTGAGCGGCTTCAGCACAGTCCCCCACGCCACCACCTGATCCAGCAACGCGGATACTTCGGGCTCGTGGCGTGGATCGGGCTTGAACACCGAGTAATTCTCGAAGTCCGAGAACAGCGAGAGGGCGACGTGCGCAGTGACGTCAGCAAC
>Ga0247774_1001313_pt1 | contig 12586 bp, 6 predicted proteins | sample UWRJL001104B6_FD_179933 | JGI IMG/M metagenome (GOLD analysis project Ga0247774, IMG submission 179933) | Plant litter microbial communities from Arlington Agricultural Research Station in Wisconsin, United States - UWRJ-L001-104B-6 | ecosystem: Environmental > Terrestrial > Plant litter >... | reverse complement strand
CGAACTGGGTGGCGATGACGGCCTTGATGTTCTCGGGGTCGGACGTGAAGATGATGCGCTTGCTGAGCACGGTGGCTTCGCCGGTGGGGGCGGAGAGGTTGCGGAAGAGTTACGGCTGGTTTTCGTAGTTGTGGTCGCTTGGTGTGTCTTTGATTGCATGGTAGACGAAGTCGAGGCCTGGCTATTTTGTCGAGGTGAGGAGCGGTGCGGGTATGCTTTCGAAGGGTGGTTGGGGGGGTGGCGTGCCGGGCAGGGAAGAAAGATAAGATTGAGAGGCATGCTTACTGAATGGCCAAAAAGTAGTTGAGGCTTGGGGCGCGGGTGCCCCCTAGAGGTTGGAGTTGGCCGGTTTCGTTGAGGCGGGAGGCGAGGATGGAGGTGATCAAAGCGCCGAGGGGAAAGACGCCAGCAGATTGAGGCGCGGTGTTTTCCCATAGCGTCTCGACCAAGCCCATGATGACCGTAAGGGCCGATGCCCAAGAAGCGAGACAAGTCTAGATAGTGCTGATGGTTCTTTCCGCCCTCCCTACCCTAGTTTAGCGACTTTCAGAGTTGCACAGCTTCGAATCCGATAGTTTCCAACCCAGAAGTGATTGAATGAAGTAGTGAAGGACAAATTGCAGCCGGTTGCCATATATTATACCCCCTTACCCTTCATAATCCCTCAATCCAGTTCGCTTTTCCTCTTCTGCGAATCTCCAATACTGCACTTCTTGTATCCTTGATATCGCTTGCTGGGCAGCACGGCTACACCTCAACACATGCCCACCGCCCCATTTTCGCGAATAACCGCGCCTCATTTTCACAAGATCAGAAATTTGAAGTGGTAGAATATATGACGTTGACCAATTGAAAGTCTCTCCGGCTGTTGGAGGTAGTAAGTATGTACTCACCCGCACAATGGATCTTTAAAACCCTTGCATTATGGGAATATCTAATTGAAAAGCCGTGGTGGATTGGCTCATCAAGTGTGACTTTGACGACCTGGTTTCTCGATACGGCATTTGGAGCATCTGCATAACCGTCTTACTACCAATATGTGTTACATGGATAAATAGGTACATTGATGGGTTTCAGTATGCATCTCTTTAGAAGCTTGGGGTCGTGCAAATGGAACTGGATGGTGCTGGCAAGCATCACCCTGGTATTCTCCATTCATATCACCGCACGATTAACAGGTTATCTCGATCTTAATGAGCGTGGGAGGAAGCGGGGTTTGCATTGATAATAATTTAGGGTTAGGACCACGTTTGGTTCCCCCGCCATGCAAAGGAAAGGAGGGGAAAGAGCCATTTCCGATATCCCAAGGTTTAAGGCGCCAGAAACTCAACCAAACCCCACTTCTGCGACGACAAATTCATGCCACAATATGCGTCTAGACATTCGTTGTCATATATATCATCAGACCACCATTCGACCGCCTTGACAAGTGAGACCCTTCGGATTAAAATTGGCTTAAGAGGAAGGCTCGCAGAAGGAATTCGCGTTAAACTAGTCAGAAATCGGACGTGCAAGCTACTGAGAATCTAGTGTTAGTTTGCAATAATTAGGGTAGATACGAGAAATGGAGTCGCCGAGGTGACAGGTAGCAAACGATAATCTGTAGAGCGGTATAAGAAAGGTAGCAGTAGAACTGGGAAGTTATGATCTGCCACAAAACCCTTGGTGAGGTTAGAACTTGAGTTAAGCCGGTATGAAATACTAGTCTGGAGCCATCAGGCATATCGTTCTTCTCCACTAAACTAAGAATTTTAAGGTTTTATATAAGTTAGAGAGGAATAAGCTGATAAAGATAACAGTATTCGAAGATGCTAAGGGCTATTGGTATATTTTCTTCGAACCTGATGCAGGATGATCAATGGTGGGTGTTATGAATATGTTGACGAGGGTTTTGATGCTTGAGATGACGGGAGAGTAAGGCGGTTATGGGAGTGAACTGCGGAGATGAGCTTGAATAGAAAACGGGGTGCTGTTCACTATCATTCCTGTTTATACTTGAGTCTTTCTTGGCTATTGACCTAGAGAGTCTATGGGCCGGTAAGCCTGTAAGCTTGGTTTTTCGGCGACACGGTGTTAACGAGAGCTGTAGCCGCTTGTGAGACTATGACGCGTTTTGGGTTGATTCCTTGCATATGGTCAATGCCCCTTGTCCTGTAATCAGCAGGTTCTATCCACTCGGGTAGCCGTGGTGAAGGATGTATTATTCTGTACGTAGAGGGAGGATCGATAGCTCTTAATCCTAACAGTGCCGTTACGCGGTCTCTTCAAAGGAGTGTAGATCCGATATCTAATCGGGCTTCTATTATTTATGTATGTCGGTAAATCTGGGTTTAGTAGCCGGACGTAGGTTCCTAGTAACTCGGGGTAGTCATATGCTAGTGAGTGGACAATACATAGGTGAGAAGGAATGTCTCTAAGGATTAGGAGCCAGCGATCACGGGGCAAGTCACGAGTGATCACTGGGGTTACTTAGCTGGTTATTATTTCCCTCTGTTTTTCGTGCTTTCGAGGAAGCATTTCATAAAGAATCATCATACATTAATTCAACCATATTCCAGGAAAAAGAACGTTTCCGTGTCACAGTGATCACTGACGCCCATCCGGGGATTGCGCGTCCCGATGATATCTGAAACCCGAAGAACAGCAGCAAAGACGACGGGGAGGTCGAGAATACTCCATTACCGTCTCCGGGTAGTGCAAGAACTCCAGGAGTTTCAGGATATGATTCTATTTATTGGGTTCCGATATGAACTGCCTTGCACTTTAACTGTAAGTTATACATAGCTGCGTCGCGGACTAACCGATCCCTTTTTAGCCCTAGAGACCGTATGACTAGCTTAGAGAACATCAGAACTAGCCGGTCTCTATTTTGGCCTTTTCCTTATGCGGCCTACCTTGGCTACTTCCAGAGTCCGTATCACTGACGTTCTTGTGTTATTAGGAGGCGAGTAGACTATATGCTTGCCAACCGTCAACCTTACCTTCCCTCAGTCGCCATTCTCTGTATCGCTCTATATGGAGGTTTTTATGTGCTCAGGTTGCTTTAAGCGAAATTGATATGGAAGAGAGTGACGGCCTATGTTCGCTGTATAATTTTGCGGCTCCGTAGGTTGACCTGGAATGCTAAGTTAGCAATGTATATACTGATACTGCTGGAGGATTGCATACGAGGAATGTGTCGAAGTATTCGATAGGTGAGCTGTAAAATCTACACTCTGCAGTACGGGTTATCATGGAAGTAAATGCCTGACATGCTTCGAGTTCCCAGCGGTAATGCTATACAGTAAGAGCTCTTCCAAATTTCTAAGGGTTCTGTTGCTTAACTGAAGCCGAGGCCATATATTTTGCTATTCATGCTGCTCGGAACCCCAGAGGACCCGTGAGAGATGCCCCGGTCGCCGCAAGCCCGTGGAAAGTGTGTTGTATGTCTGAGTTGCGCCGCTTAGTGGTGTGTCGTGGCGGTGGAGGCGGCAGCGAAGAATCAGGAGAAACTCGTGTGGGACGGAAGTAAGGGCGTTAGGGTTGCGAGTAGATGGGTTGTGGCACCAAGATGTTGGAACCTGGCGCGACCGCCATTGACTGGTGCGGTTGTGGCTTCTGCGCAGTGTCAGCACCCTAGTCGTGTCACCACCGTATCTGGAGCCGACGCATAACTGGTAGGCTGATACGGATGACAATGACTGATGTGTGCTGACCTTCTTGATTGATTGTTGAGCTGTCTAGAGCGTCTCTATGGAGACGGCGGGGGAAACGTGTGTGCTCTTAAACCCTATCCCTAACGGGTCGGTTTGGGGAACCACACGGTGTGGCTTCTGCGCAGTGTCAGCACTCCAGTCGTGTCACCACTGTATCAATTGCCTACTACTTGGGTAGGCTGATACAGATGACTGTGGCTGGTGTTATGTGCTGACTTTCTTCATTCCTTGAATCTAACTGTGGGGGCATCTCCGAAGGTGTAGAGTTTTACGTGTCCCACGAAACCCTAACCCTATACGGAGTGGTACTGTGCGGAACCACAACGGTCTGAGAAGGGTTTCGGGATAGGGTAATTAGAGTATGAGAGGAGGCGAGGCTTTGCGATTATCGACCTGATGGGAGCTGGGCTGTTACTGGACGACCATTTGTGGAAATTCAGTGGGAGGGTCGGGAGATCCGGTGAGCTACTTGGTCGACCTTACGAAATGCTGGTGGGAATAGGGATGGTGTTAGCTCGATAGTAATTGTTTACTGCTTATCATATCTATTCGTCGTTGGGACAATTGCTACGCAATATATTAGCCTGCGACATTTCCGAAATTAGTTCGGATATAGTATTTTTGAAATAAAGGCATGAACGGGGCGAGGAGGGATGGCAATGAGACGCCGTACCGCTATTGAATTGAAAACTGATTTTGGAAGAAGGGATACCCAGTATTCGTTGAAAGAACACCCGGCCATGCATCGGAAACGGGAACACCGCTCCTTACATGACGAAATCTAATGGAATGGGGTCACAAATCTGAACGGTGCGGTATCATAACAGCGATCCCGTTTCCTGAAACGGGAGGCATCACAGTCGCCACCTCATTTGCCAACAACGGTCCCCTCGGGGTCAGCTTCTTCAGGCGTGGCTACGGCGACGACGGCAAGCCTGCCGAGTTCTTCACCACTGTCGCTACTTAGTTGGGTTTGGCCGAGCCAGCCCTGGGTGAGCTCATTTCGGACCTTATTTTCTCGGAATGATACAAAATAGGATACGCCGGAAGACGTTCGATCTGCTTCGTTCCCAGTAGGTATTGAGCTTGATGCCAGCGGTGACCTCGCCCATGATTTTCCCTCCCAATTCAAAGAGCAAGTCTCAAGATGTATGCATTTCAAGCCGCCCATTTCTTTCCTCTTAGCTTTTCCCATGTACAATCTTCCGTCGGTTGAGACGAAGAACTGGATGATCTGGTCGCCGGCGGCGTGGTTCCTAATGACGCTAATGTCTGCAAAAGGGGACGCTACAGAGAACTCAAATTATGACCTGCAGCCTGGTTTAACCTCGTAGGCAGTAAGAACTGGCTAACTGATGGCGAGCCTTGCTCTTTTCTGAAGGCTAAGCCAACCTCACCATGAGCCTCAAAGTTGATAAGTTTTGGCCCGGGGTTCCAATCTATGCTTCTCTTGTGTCTCAAGCTTCATCCGCTAAGCACACCCTCCGCCATACCTTATTTCAGAGCGAATGCCTACCAACGTCTACAATGCCGGTCTATACCGATATCATCGACGATCATGCGGAGTGTCTCTTGGAGACGGTGGCTCCTAACCCTCTTTTAGTGAGACTGTCGATCGCAAGGCGTCTGTTTCGAGGGAATTGAAGGGGAGAAAAATAACCTGAAAGATTTTCTGATGTCATCAACTGAATACTGATGGGAATGTTTTCTTTTAGCATATCATCTTGCGGCGCTGGGAATGGCGAGCGTTCCGAATTTTTCTCGAAAGCTCGAAAAGCAGGATCTGCTAATAGATGAAGACAAAAACACGGGTTATCATATGGATGGGTCTGAATCGGACCGGATCAGCTTGCGACCCCGGACCGGAACTTCCAACGGGAATTGGGTCAAGATTACCAGAGGTAAAAAAGGCCTGAAGAAATCTGGCTTTAGCGACGACAATAATTCTCCTGTGTAGCGGTGGAAACGCCTGCCGAATATGCTTTCTACAAGGGCAGAAGAAGGGCGTCCCAAACTATGAGACGATCTTCAAAACATACAGAATTCATGGAGACACTGTGGCCCAAAGCTATTGAAAGCGTAGTGATTTTCTGAGCAGTCATAGCAAGGTGAAGCAGGCAGTGCCCCACCTTAGAGTATAGTCTCAGTGGAGTTGATGGATGCTGTAAACTATTAAACTTATTAACCCAGCCGGAGTCTTTCTAGCGCTACCTATTCTTTTCAATTTCTCTCGCAGAAGTTAGACCAGAAGGTGCTTATACTACGTAAACACAAAGAATGGCACATTACCCTCTTCGACTTCTTCGTCATACTTATTAACGTCCGTTTAGTTCTCCTGTTCAATACTTCCCGCTCACATGCCTATTTGCTAACTCAGTTACCTTTTTAGAATCCTTTAATTATCTCTGCTTTTTTTTTTTTGGACGAGTTGAGAAACCATGTGTCAGAGCCGACTGGGCAAAGAAAACGGGCATAAGGAGAGAGAGGGAGACCAAATAAGACACGGAGAAGTTACGAGGGAAGAAGGAGCACCCGCGAGCATTATGCTCGCGAAGCTCACCTTGATCCTCCTCCAATACTCTGGAGACGTTAGGAGTGCCCGGAAGGATATTGAACGGCTGGAAAGGGAAGGCGATGGTCTGGATAAAGCGCCAAGGATGGTCCAGTAGCTCCTCAATAGTCCTCACCAAGACACCATCGAGGGTGCTCAAGATATGTGTGACTTTCTGAAAAAGCTCGACCTATGGAAATGACGTAAGACCATGAGTCCGTTCGGCTTTGGATCCCTAATATTGCCGCTAAAGAGCAAGGACGCTGAGAAAACCGCCTGATACCTCGGGAATAAGAGGCTCTCCATATTTTTGTATCTGTAACCAGGCATAGAGTTATGTTTCTGTCAGTGAAATTGTTAAGAGGTACAAAAGGCATGTCTTCCTAAAAGAATGTCTAATCTGCGGAGCAGATTTCTTGGTCTTATGTACACCCGTAGGGTGGTGGTGGTCTGTGCTTTACATAATCTGCCGTCGCTGGCAACCGGTGGACAACAGATTTTGCCCATCTGCTAACAAAGGCCCAAAACTATGGGAATAAATTTAGGGAGAATAATGTGTTAGCACTCGTTTTTTTGACCCTACTGCTAGTCGATGCCAGCCAAGCGGTGGACAAAGGGTTTACAGGGTTTCTATCAGAGGGGTCAAAAGGACGAGCGTCATCCACATTATTCCCTCACAGAAATCTGTTTGATATTTTTGGCCCCTTGTTAGGAGTCCTGTAAAATCTTTTGTCCACCACTTGCCTGGGTAGCTACCTTTGATGCAACTAGCCTGACCTGAAGATCCTGATTCCTGTAGGCTCTTGTACCCTGTATCAGCTGCACCTACCCTGTAACGGTTTCATTCGATAATTGACAGTTGTTTTCGGCATTTCTGTCAGCACTCGGCTAATTAACTAGTTGCTAGTTAGGGTTACAGGGTAAAAGGACGCCAGATGGAAGCTACCTGGGCAGCGGTTGCAGCCTGGTAGTCAGAAAGAACACTAACAGCTGTTGTTGCCTCCCTCCAGGTGGCACGGATCACCCCCCTGTAGGCTATATTCAAGGCGCTGCAGCTGCAGTGGAGACCTAGACATTCATTAAGAGAGATCATGCCTTTTGTGCCTCTTAATAATTTCGCTGACAGTTTGGTTAATATTTTTACGTAAAGCTTCACTAATCACGTTTTAGCATCTCCATTTATGTTGACGCATCCCAGCTTTAGAAAATCTGACATAATAATATCTTGAGACAAACTCTCCCTCCGGTACACAGCTATAGAGGCATCTCACTATCTTATAATCCGGGGAATATATACTATCATCAAAATGTATGATAAGTGGTGTTTTGCGCGAATCAGCGAGTATGATGACTCTCTTGCTGGTGGTTGGGAATTCTGCACACTCCAGTCATCTGAGGGTCAGCAAGCATACATAAGCCAGCTTCGGAAGGACGAAGTGAATACATGGGTCGCGGCTCAAGCGGCTAAGCTCTATGACAGCTTTCAGACGCCTGGTGAAGGGGAGGGCGCCACTATCGGACTTCTGTAGGACAAAAAGATCCCGTTGGAAACGCACGATACGGGACTGATAATATCCAGGATATCGAGGCACGCTAACTATCGCGACGCAGAGATCGACCCGCGATATTTACCCCTTAGCAGAAGCGATTTTGTTAGAGTGGTGAAACTTCTTGGCATCATACCAAGCTTTATCTATATGCGATCCGACGCCGGTGCATCTGGCAGCTTTAGTTGCTATACAAAGCGGGATGGAAACGGAAGGGTTCAAACGATAAGTACTGTTTACCAAGAGCCCGCGCAGGGAGAGGGTGGCGCTTACGATGTGACCGACCAAGGCCTAACTATGCGCGTGCCGCACTCCCCGAACAATGAGGTCAAATCAATCTGGTCCCTTGCTCTAACTTGGAATCCTGAGGGTCTCTACACAACCGGCATATTTGACGGGGCGTCTGAGGATGACACCAAATTCCTCGTTGATTCTATAAACGCCGAGTCGCACTTCCATCCGCTCAACATTCCGCTCTCCTTGCTAGAACTTCTCACGGTCAAATACACTACGATGAGACGGCAGCTAACCAGGACGCTGATTCAATTGGAGAGCGGGATTGGCTTGATACGCGGAAATGAACCGCTCTCCAACAGTATTTGGCACTGGAATGAATCTAAGCTTCGCTTGCTCATTAAGGAAGTTAACTTGATGAATACCGGCCTTTCATATATGGAGAGACGATACGACTTCGCGATTAGGTTTGCGAAGTTTCTACAAAAGGTGTCATTGGTACAATCAGCTAGACTTCCAAATGAGTCACAGTTAATTCTCGAGACGACAATCGAGAGGGTTCAGAATACGCAGTACTTCCTAGACAACGGAATGCATCATATTCAGTCCCTCCAGAAACGTACCGCAGCACTTATCACTGTTGTAAGTCTTAGATTTAATTATTCCTGCGTGTGAGTGCTCCGATTTAGGCCTGACAGAAGCGTTATACAAGATCTATTCCGTAATAGCCGTGCGAGACAGTAATTATAGCCTTAGGATCGCTGCGGCAGCGAAAGGAGACAGCGAGGTGATGAAAATAATCACGCTTTTGACAGTAGTCTTCCTCCCCGGAACATTCATTTCCGTATGCCTCCAGTGCATCCATATCCTACCATTTTTCGAAACTACTAACATTTTGCCAGACGGTTTTTGGGATGAGCTTCTTTCGGTATGACGACGCCACGTCCCGAATTTCTGTATCTGGTGACTTTTGGATCTACTGGGCTATTGCTATCCCTGTTACGTTAAGTCTTCTCTCTGCTGGTTGGCTGTACGTTTCGCACCGGAGGGGACAGAAAGGCGAGCTTGCTCGAGAAGAACCCATCAAAGCAACTCAAGAGCAGTCACTTCAAGGCAATGTGGAACTTCTACTTCAGCCGGAGGTGGCTGGCAAGGCACTCTCGAGGGGACCGCCGAACTTCTGGCTTGCTAGCCGAAGCAGGTAATACGAGGCTTATGGGTTTACTGTTGGACGCTGGTGCAGACTTCAAATCAAAGGACGAAGATGACGGTTGTAATAGGTAACAGGAGTGACCGTTCCAGCAAGTGGGCCGCTAAAGGAGGCCTAGAGGAACTTTTCTGAAGGTCTGCAGGACAGCAGAGACATGAAAGTAAGCTGAGGAGGACAACCCTAACCCTGCGAAACATGTGCTGCCCTCAGGGCCCCCTTTTTAATTGCTCAAATGCGTCCTCCGTTCTCCCTTTCGCCGCATTTTTGGGCTGAATATGGTAGACTGCAGTTCCATCTTTTCAGTTATTCATCGAGTCCACCTCCAATTTTCCCTGCTGCCAAAGCTGGTGCATTTTCTTCCTGTTGCGACTCACATCGCATCGGCGGGATTGTCGAACTCGACAATGCTTACCCGGCTTGACAGCTAGTGAGAGCATGAGATTGGCTAAAAAATACCTCATAGCGAAGATTAGCCGGCAGAGTTTCCCAAAACTCCGTTCGCCCTCGGACACACTATCCAGGAGCCAGCTCCTCACATTCCTAGAACCAGAGATATTGTTATTTGATTTACTTCATCTAGCCATTCTCAGCTCGCTTGACATACCACTTAGAGCCTTCGTGTGAATAAGGTACGACCCGAGGTCAAAGGACACGGGAAATCCTTCCTTGTCGTATGTGAGGTCACACTGGTAGCTTAGATACATTTCCAGCGGCCAAAACAGCCGGAATCCCAGTGCGCCTCCTCTGGCCAGCATTACTCTATCATCCTGATCGTTTACTTGCCGGTTTCGTTCAAAACACCAGAGGCGGGGACCCTACTCATCATGTCGTCATCTTTTCGCTCTGTGCTGTAGATTGATAAACGGCTCCAGGTTCCTTGATCCAGAATGAGTCGAGCTGAGAATAATTCCGGAACTCAAATTTCCCGATATGACCGACGTCCTTGAAGTACTTCTAGGACCCATCATCGTATATGAACGGAATTAGAAATACTTGGCGTATGAGTGTGAGTCTCTAGGTGTCGTAAGTAAGGTGTCGCGAAGAGCTTCGGGGACGAGAGGGCCTAGGCACATTCGGTACACGAATACTTAGCAAAATAGGTCTCGTAAAATTTCTTCGTGGACCTATCGGTCGCTTCGACGAATTTCCAGGACGGACACCTTCGTTCTCTTCATGGACAGGACGAGCGTCGGCGCGACGGACCATGTCTATCAAGGCTGCTATTAACTGGTTGGCGAGGGACTGCACAGTAGAAGAAATTCTTTTAGATGCAGATGGATCTCAAAAAGTGTACCAGACAGAATTCTTGCAAGGCCATTAGGGCATATGCACCAAAAGGAACTCCTTACCAGTGGGCATATCCCAATACTGGTTATATCGCCCAACAAATGACCGCATCTCTGGAGGCGACAGCTGACGTCTGTGCCTCAAGCATGAAATCCAGCTACCTGACTTGCCAACCACCTGAGCACCGCTGCCGATACCAACTAGTCAACGGTGATACTAAGTTGTTCTTTGCACGTGTTGTTGAAGTTTTGAAAATTGCTACATTCCAGCTACGTTCAAGGCTATCCTAGGAACCGCTGGCGATATGCGTCTCCTGTTTTATGCCCACCCCCCGGAACGAAGACTTATAGTTACTGGTGGAAAACCTCTCTCGCGCGCCTTTGACAGGACCGTGATGCCACTCAGCGACGGGCATTGCGACAGTTGCAAATACATAATGTAGGGGTCACCATGTGCGGGAACAGCCTAGCCATCAATTCTTGTCGTTTGCTTCCATCGCAACTCCAGCACAACTAGTTAAGGCTTCACGGAATGGGACCGCCGGAGATGAAACGAACGATCTGGAAGTGAAGTTCTTGACTACGAAGGTACTACTGCAGGTGCGGAGTTACCTGCGTTCCCTGGCGTCATTTTTAGCGTTATCTTATTGGAGGCTCTTCCCATCACCTCATAGTGAAAGTATCCAGCTCAGAGCTCGTGCAGGACATATCGAAAAGACCATGTGATTCAATGTACAATGGAAAGCAGCGTGTCCAGCGTGTCAGCATTGTCTCATGTCAAGAGAACTTCATAATGGCTAAGGTTCTCCGGAGATTGATAACCTAGCGCACCTAGTTGCGGAATTTAACATCTGCAGCTCCGGTTAAGGCCGCAGCGGAGACTTGGTTGTTGTCTTTAATTCGAGGCCAGAAGTCGCTAGCGATCTCGGAACGAAAATGGGACGACGCCAGCTGGGTACTTTTAGAGTCCCTATGGTGATCATTCCCTGCACAGTAACACCTTCAAGCCGTCCCGTTTTTCTCTTATCACCTTAAGCTCCTATCAACCCTATCTCAAAACTCGCTAATATAAATAATACTCTTCTCACAATCTCTATTTTAGTACCCCGGTTATCTTGACTTGACGTCGGTCAAGAGTTACAACTCTTAATATAGATATTTGAGGCAGCAGTCTTCCCCAGAGCCGCAATGACAGCAGATACTCGTGTCATATAGTCGCCAGTTAGCAATTAGCTACCCCGGAGGCATGTAGTCCGCACCCTGGACTCGCTTCTACTCTTGCTTTCCTCTCATGAAGATTATTTTATTCATAAATTACCAGATTTCAAGTACCAGTTAAAAGAGTCTAATATTTCTACCACCTTCTTTCCTATCCTATTCCCTCCTAGTCAATCACTGGTCATTATACAACCGCCCGGCTCGTGGCCGGACTCAGCACGCCCATTCCTTCGACAACCTTGCATTCTAAAATCTCGTACACCGGCATCTCGGCAAGTGTAGTGGCCAAGTGATGCAGGACTGGGTGTTGGTCCTGCCTGATCTTCGGTGCGAACTTTACGCTTGCATCCTTCGATTTAAATATCCTCTCTACCGCCTTGGGCGTCGGAGAAACCCTATCGAGAGACACGGCGATACACCCAAACTCTCCGTCTGACCTTCCCAGATCATCCGCTGGTGGGGAGTATGTGCATGCAAGGAGCTCAGCCGCTTCGGCACGGTCTCCATTGGGGGGAATAGTAGAAGATTCAAGATTGGAAACTTCAACCTTGCAAAAGACCGTCCCTATTTCTGAAAGCGTGAGACCGAATGATGATGTCGGGGTCGTCACAGTTACACCAATGTCGCAGAGTACCTTTGGCAAAGACACCTCGTCGTCGCCGGAAGACACTAGTGGCGCCGCAACGGACTCAAACAACACAGCAAGGTACGGCCCCGAAAATTTCGACCCGTCTTTCTGCGTGTACTCAACGCCGTGAAAGTACAGGCCGAGAGAGCAGCACTCTCGTCCATCCGGCCACGAGCCATGTCTCCTGCGGCAGAGCACGAGTGTCGCCAGACAAACA
>Ga0247774_1001312_pt1 | contig 12586 bp, 12 predicted proteins | sample UWRJL001104B6_FD_179933 | JGI IMG/M metagenome (GOLD analysis project Ga0247774, IMG submission 179933) | Plant litter microbial communities from Arlington Agricultural Research Station in Wisconsin, United States - UWRJ-L001-104B-6 | ecosystem: Environmental > Terrestrial > Plant litter >... | reverse complement strand
TTCGTTTTAACCCAGGAAATATCCACATGCGACCCCGAATTCTACAAGCATACCCAGAAGCTATTCCTCATGCTGCACGCGAAGGGTCTGGCATATCAAGCCGAAGCTGAAGTCAATTACGATCCTGTGGAGAAGACAGTGCTGGCCAATGAGCAGGTGGACTCGGAGGGTCGCTCCTGGCGGTCCGGAGCCAAAGTCGAGAAGAAGATGCTAAAGCAGTGGTTCTTTAAAATCACCCAACTACGGGAAGCCCTCCTTCGAGACCTAGAAAAGCTCGATCGGAACAATGCATGGCCCGAACGGGTTCTGGCCATGCAGAAGAACTGGCTGGGGAAGTCGACGGGAGCTATGATTAAGTTCCCCGTGATGGCCATGGGTCACGATATGCACTCTGCGATTGAGGTCTTCACCACAAGACCGGATACGCTCTTTGGAGTACAGTACGTAGCACTTGCTTCAACCCATCCTGTCGTCGCGCAGTTAGCCCGCTCGGACCCCGAGTTGCAAGCATTCCTCGATACCCTACCAGGACTCCCCGAGGACTCAAAAGTTGGCTACCTACTCCCTCGTCTTCGGGTCGTTAATCCTCTTGCCTACAACGAAGCAACGCCGGACGCTACAAAGGAGTCCATCCCGGTGTACGTAGCTCCATACGTTTTGGGAGACTACGGTGAGGGAGCGGTAATGGGAGTACCGGCCCACGATCACCGTGATCATGGCTTCTGGAAAGAACATCGGTACAACGAGCCGGTGCGCGTCGTTCTGGCTGCATCTGAGGACGAATCGACGACGGCCATGCTGAATGAGCCTTATATCGAGCATGGCGTTATGACCGCTAATAGCGGTCCATTCAAGGGCAAGTCATCGAAAGACGTGAGCACTATGATTATCGCCATGCTCGAGGCGGCAAATCTGGCCAAGCCAGTGGAGAAATGGAGATTGAGGGATTGGCTCATCAGCCGGCAAAGATACTGGGGCACTCCGATACCCATTGTGCACTGCATATCATGTGGCCCTGTGCCGGTTCCAGATTCGGATCTTCCCGTGATACTCCCTGATGTAGATGGGCATTGGGAAGAGGGAAAACAGGGGAATCCTCTTGAATCGGCTGAGGACTGGATCAACACGACGTGTCCGTCATGCAAGGGACCAGCCAAACGCGACACGGATACGATGGACACTTTTGTCGACTCAAGTTGGTACTATGCTCGATTCGCAGATCCTCGAAATCAAGATGCACCCTTGTCTCCTGAGGCGGCTAGTAAGGCGTTGCCGGTGGACTTGTACATCGGCGGCATAGAACATGCCATTCTTCATCTACTATACGCACGCTTCATCTACAAGTTCCTCAGCTCGACATCCCTATTTCCGACAGAGCTGCAGGAACAAGACTCAGGCGCCGAGCCCTTCAAACGTCTTATCACACAGGGTATGGTGCACGGAAAGACTTACACGGACCCCGAGACCGGGAGGTTTCTCAAGCCAGAGGAGCTGGACTTGTCGGACGCTCACGGACCCAAGATCAAGGCGACTGGCGCAGCCCCCAACGTCACATTCGAGAAGATGTCCAAGTCGAAGCACAACGGCGTGGACCCGACGGAATTCATTGGCAAGTATGGCGCCGATGCGACAAGAGCACACATGCTCTTCCAAGCGCCCGTCGGCGATGTCCTCAACTGGGATGATGCCAAGATTTCGGGGATCACACGTTGGCTTTCGCGACTGCATCACTTGATACAAAACTTGGCCCCACCCAAAGGTTTCCTCTGGGAAACGGCCACGGCGCACCTTGTCGAGCACTTTGGCCGCATCGAGTCTATGAATGAGCAGGAGATGGCACAGTGGAGCTCAGACGTGCAGATATGGCGGGAAGTCCAAAAGACAATCAAGCACGTGTCGTCAGCATACGAGGACGTCTACTCCCTGAACACGGTGGTTTCACACCTTATGATCCTAACCAACACCCTCATCGAGGTCGAAGGAGCTAGCAAAGCCATTCAGCGCGAGGCAGCGTCCGCGCTGCTCCGGATGATGGCACCCATCACGCCCGCTTTCGCAGAAGAGTGCTGGTGCATCTTGCATCCCGACTCAGACCAGTCTATCTTCGAGTCCGCCAGGTTCCCGGAGGTGGACGACTCGGCGCACATGCTCCGGCCGAGGCTGCAAGCCTGCGCCGTGCAGATTGGAGGCAAGCTCAAGGCGGTGGTAGAGCTGCCGATGCCACCCAAGGGCCTTGAGGGAGACGAGCTGAGAGATTGGATGGTAACAGAGCTGCTGAGGACGGAGGAGGGTAAGGCGAAGCTCTCCGGAGTCGAGACAGACATTCGGAAGGCGAAGAGGATTATTGTCGTAAGGGGAGGGACTCTGATCAATTTCGTAGTCTGAAGAACGAGGCCGGAGAGCTCAGGGGAATTACCAATCAAGAAGACAGGGGTTGGGGGAGGATGGGGTGCCAAGAGTTGATAGATGATACAGTTTGAGGTGTGTTATACCGTGCTTGGAGCTCAAGGCGGACGATAGTACATGAAATAATGAAGGCAAAGAACATTGCAGCCTAGACGGCACACCCCGGACTCGAACCAATTGGAAATCATCGGCGCAAGGGCAAACCGTTTCCCCATGCCTTGCGTGCCTTGTCTCGTGTAATCTGGAAGCCGTACCCGACGGGGGCGAGGGGGGTACTTGGCTGCAGAGCTTGGCCCAGGCCCAACTAACAAGTTGAAGAGTTTCTTGGATTTCTTTTTTGACAGGCTGCGTGCTAAGGACTCACTTGCATCTACATTCTGTACTAATCTGATTTGTCAGAACCAAACCCGGAGGCCGAGGCGGATGTATGCATAGTCACCGAATGCAGTCTTGATGATGTTGGTGATACCAAAATATTGAGTGGTAGATTGGTTGGTAGATTCTGCAGAATGCAAGGCGGGTCGGTAAGTCAGGCAAGTAATAGGGAGCTATTTGAAGTGTGAGTGGGGATGCCGGGTACGTTATCCAGCGGCTCTTGGCTGCAGAGAACCCAAATCATCAAGGTTCTGCAAAGGCATTTTTCTTCACTCGAAGAATGTTTGGAGTGTGGGATTAATATACGTTTGTGGGCAAAATTCATGATCAGAATAGAACCGGTTCGGGACCGGTTCGGGGACCAGGAGGGGATGGGATTGGATGGGTAGGGTACCCTATTAGCTCGTCCTAGGATCCACCCGTTTTGCGTTCCTGGTGGCCGAGGGGTACTGCTTCCTTGCTGAAAAGATTGCTTAATTGAACGATCGCGGTATAGGGAAGGATGGATTTAGGGCGGAGTGACAAGTGGGAGAGCCTTGTTGTTAAAGGTGGGGGAGGCACGGCGGGGTGTTGCACGGGACGGAGGTTTGGATGGGGTAACTTGAAAGGCACTGCGGCCTTGTGGTATAAATGGCAGGGCTCTCTTCGATTCGAGAAGACGTTGCATATCGTCATCGGCTCTAAACTGGGTGACGGTTTCGAAAGAGAAATAAATCCTTCTGCTAGTTACTTCGATTGATCTCTTTTTCTAAGTTCAGTCCCAAATTCACAATGTCTGAGATCAAGACAGTCGCCGTAGCCGGTGTAAGTCTTCATACCTCACACGCCACGTCACTAAATCCATGGCCTTTTCAGCCAAACTAACACGAACTAACTACTCAGGCCTCCGGCGGAGTTGGCTCCCAAGTCCTCAAAACCCTCCTCGCAGACCCATCCTTCCAAATTACAGCCCTCACCCAGTCTTCCGGCAAGCACACCTTTCCACCCTCCGTTGCCGTCAAGCAAGTCGACTACTCCTCCCTCGACTCCCTCACGTCGGCTCTCTCCGGCCAAGACGCCGTCATCAACGCCACCAACATCCACGACCCCTCCGCCGCCAAGCTCCTGGTCGACGCCGCCATCGCGGCCGGCGTGCGACGGTACATCCCCGCCGACTTCGGCATGGACCCGGAAAACGCCCACATCGCCGCGCTCGCCGTCTTCGGGCTCAAGGCGGCCGTGTACTCGTACCTCAAGGAAAAGGTGGCCTCGGGCGCGGGCGGGGGACGGTTCAGCTACACGCTCGTGGCCAACGGGCCGTTTTTGGACCAGAACATCCGGTACAAGTTTCTGGGGCTGGACTTGGCCGGCAGGAAGGCCGAGCTGTTCGACGGCGGGGAGAATCTCGTGCCGACCACGACGGTCGCCGATGTGGGCAAGGCGACGGCGAATGTCATGCTGCATCCTGACGAGACGAAGAATCGGGTTGTGTACGTGGCGAGCGCAAAGCTGACGCAGAGGAAGCTGTTTGAACTCGCCAAGGAGGCATTGGGGGGTGAGTGGACTGTTGAGGAAGTGGATATTCAAAAGAGATTTGACGAGGGGATGGAGCAGATGAGGGCTGGGAAGTTTGACATGGGGGTTATCATGGCGCAGATTCAGTATGCGACAGCGAGGAAGGAGTACTTGTCGCCGTGGGAGAAGGACGATAATGGGTTGTTGGGAGTGGCGGAGATGGGGGATGGGGAGATTAGGGAGATGATTAAGGGGTTGGTTTAACTGGCGTCAAAGAAGTGGTACAGAATGTTTCGATAGCTCTACGACGGACGTATTTGATATCGAACTCTGGATTTGACGGATTGGTGCAGAGCTCATAGGCAGAGTTTTGCGGAGCGGTACATAGAAATAAGCCTAGCGATTGAATATGGTAACAATATCACTTGACATCATTTAGAGGACCTTTTACTATTCTTAGTCCTTATTCCTTCTACCTAATTAGATGTCAATTTGATTTGGCAGTTGGTTCAGTGAACCTCACGATGGCAGATGAGATATGAAGTGGCGGTCCTCCTTTGTCAGACGCAAAGTAATGAACAATGTTTGCTGCTCGTAGAGATAGTTGAGAGAGACAGCTCCTTCCAATGGCGTGTTACCTAACAGTCCCATTGTAATATCCGTTCCTTCTAGAAGGAAGAAAATAGAGGCTCTCTGGAAGATCCTACCAATTTCCCCGAATTTCAAAAAATGCCGCCATTATCCTCGCCAGGAAGAGACATTCGCACAGCCACACAATTTCCGTCGTCTAGTCCGAAGTCTATCACCATTGGCGTAGGACCAAAATTCTCATTGCCGACACTTCATGTGTATGTGAAATGCAGGGTGCAACCGAGTGACCCAAACCACCCAAATCCCGTCCACCGGTGCGAATGGATTTTACCACCAAGACGATTACCGCCGGGGGCGGTCCGCAGACCATTGAGTATGTAGTTGTGCTTTAGCCAGAGGAACGAACATTTAACCGCAGTCCACAAATTCAAGGTTGCACAAGGTCTGTGGCAGATCAAACTGTCCGGATACCCGCGTCTAAATGACGCTCATTCCCCACTAGGATCTTTCCCTCGTGTCGATATTTTCCTTCACTCGAATTTTCTTGATGGTGCCCAACAACAACTGCCAACACCCGGCTGTTCAACGATGGAGCTAGTGGCTGCCGCGGTGGGTATCGCCGACATCACAACTCGCGCAAGCTCGAAATGTTGGAAGCTCTGCGACCTGTGGCGGGACGCACCGCGGGACATCTTCCAATTGCGGGACGATCTCGATCGTTCAGCGAGATTCTTCCTCTCCCTGCACGAAGGCCTGGAGCGGAGGTCTAGTGGCCATAACGATGTGGATCGAGCGGCAGCAGACGGGGAGATCGCAGCATTGCTCGGGGATGGGTGCGACGCAGTTGAAGGCCTTCAAGACATTATGGACGAGCTCATATCCCCAGAAGCGGTCAACTCGCCGGGAGAACAGCTCGAAATACCGAAGAGACGAAAGTTTCTCTGGTTGAGACGATTCAGAGAGGTGAAGAAGCTCAAGACTTTATTGAATCACGTCACTACACAAATTGGATTTCAGCTTGCATACCTCAATCTGTAAGCCTTCGTCGTTTTTGATTTCTTAACCTAGCCCCGGCGTCGGAGGTATTGAACGCTCACTTTAGGTGTTCTTAAGATCTATTTCGGTAGAAATTCCCGATGACATTCGACGGTCCGAAGCTCGACTCGCAGCACATGTGGATACCGTGGCAAGAACTTCCATCCAGGATATCACGCACGCGATTGATGCTTCAGCAAAAGTTCTCGAGAGGCACATGGCCAATCTATCGGTATCTGCCGCTCAAGCCGTCATCGAAAGGATTCTTATTTCCGAGACAAGACAACAAGTCGCGCACAAGGCGCTCATGGCCAACGTTGGGCGGGCTATGGAGAGTCAAGATCGTCAGCTTCAAGAGTTGAATGCCCTTCTCCGAGGCTTCGGAGGGCCTACTTCACCCGTTTCTAACGGAGCAATTGTATCGGCACGTGGTGGATCCCAAGCCGTGGTTTCCACTCTAGCAAAGCCGACAAGCTATTCCTCAATGTCACGGTCGGTGTGTCATTCGCTGTGCAGATGCTCGTGCCATTCCGTCAAGTCGTACAAGTGGAGTTACGCCGGCCTCGAACAGATTTTGGGAACGATCAAAATTTCCTTTGCGGGGACAGTCTTACGACAAAAGACCTGCTCGGATCGTCGCTGCCGCAATCAGAATCGGCAGGGACGATTGGCCGCCCACTACACTTTCCCGGCATGGGCGACAACGGCCATGGTTTCCCTCTTCTTTGCTCGACTTCCGCAACCAGAATTCCTGCTCCGGGTCTATCGGCATCTTCCCTTGGACCAGGGGAAAGCAGAGTATCAGGAAAGCATTTTTCGTGCTATCTTTATGCCGGAGCCAGAGGCGTCTACCCGCGTTCGTGGCCACATTGCCGCCAGATCATCTTGCGTTTCTGACATCGGGGGGTCAGGATACTCGCCGTGCCTTTATGCTGCTGTGTCACAGGGGGGAGCTTCAACCATCAGGCTGCTCCTCCAGGCCGGGGCGGACCCGTTCCAGGAAACCCGACTAGGCGACACGGCAATTGCCTGCACCTTCCGCTGGTTCCTTAAAGGAAGCAGAGAGGCCGAGGCTCTGCTTGAGATAATGCCGCTTGAGCGCTACTTGGACCTACAAGAGTACACGGATTTCCATAGAGTCGTTGCGGGGCTTTTACCCATTACAGTGAAGGAGGCACTGCTAAATCCAGTCTTCCGCGATGACATCGACACCAGTAACCTGGAAGGATGGACACCTCTGCATTTGGCAGCTTTGAGAAGCGATTCACTGGCAGTGCGGGCGCTTCTAGAAGCGGGAGCAGATGTAACTCCACGAGAGACCGCCACTGGCGGCTACAGCCCCTTCCTCTGTGCCTGTGATCAAGCCGATGACGACACGATTGGCCTGTTATTGCAACACGGCGCAGAAGCAAACAGCCAGGACGCGTATAAGAACGGCTCGCTGCACTTGATATGCGGCAATCAAAAAACTACCCCAAAATCGCTAAAGCGGCTTCTGGATGACAACCCGGAAATAAATGTCAGCGCTCTAGGCTGTCTCGACCACACTGCCCCTCTTATCGCTGCGGACCGACCGGCCTTTCTGCACGTCTTGATCGAGCACGGCGCCGACTTGAACGTTCCAGACTTCTTTGGCATGACCGCTCTTGGGAGATGCGTCACCTTCGGGCATCACAGTTCGGCTGATATGCTCTTGCGGGCCGGCGCCGAGTATGCTTCGCCAAATGCGACAGGCCGCACCATGCTACACTTGCTGGCTTTGAATGGGGATGAGAAGATGGTGGACGTGTTCGCGTCGTTTGGCATGGGCGGCGTGGACATGGATCTGCGAGACGACAAGGGGATGACTGCTCTGGACGTCCTCGAGAGTGAACGGAAGCATGTGACTCCTGAGCTTCGCGCAACTTTTAGGTCGCTGCTGGACACTATTAGAGCTTGGAATGCCAGAGATGGATCGGGTACAGGCGATCTACACGAGTCTGACAGTGAGTTTGTTGACGCTTTGGAGGATCTTGATTTCGGTGACTGATGTCATGTATATACCCATGGACTATTGTGAAGACATCAACGCTCTTTCCTCATCAGTGAGCTCCTACTAGAATGATTGGATCATTAAAGAACCCAGGATTCCCCCCTCCCTCTCTCGCTCTCTCGGGAGGATTTGGTCGCGGCATCAACCTCTCATAATCGAAGCAAACTTCTATCTTCTATATCTATTGAAAAGCCGCAGAGACACGTAGCATGCCCGCCACAACCGCCCGTGGATTCGGCGAAAAAGAGTGTCCTTCGATCAGAGGCACTCTGTCTGTGTCTCCATGGTAGAGGGTAAGCGTGACGGGGTTCTGCGGGCGTCTTCGAAATGAAGTCTTAGACCATTTACAGATCCGTCGCAGGCTTTGAGATCCTGCCGATTAGTGGTAATGTAAAGAAAAAGAAGATACTGAAAATATTCAAAAGGGTGCCTGGCTTGATTAGTGTCTCATGATGCAGGCTGCCCGTACTTTATAGGACCCTTCCTTACTTCACTACTTCCACCGAACAAATAGTCTCGCTAGTCGAGCGTATGGAAAGGCATCAAAGTTGCTCAGTTGGCGAATGATTTGACGAATTTCTAGTCGGAATCCGATTTGCGGTTTCGAAAATCAGGACAGAGAAGAAGTTAGGCTGAGCTGGTATAAGGTTGGGTTGATTCAGACTTCAAGTTGACGCATCTTCAACCGGTGTTGTCCTCGATCTGGACCTGAACCCCAAGTCACACCACCCCATCTCCGGCCACCCAAAGCCCCATACAACAACCCAACTCTCCCAAAGCAACCGCGTCTATCTCAGTCAATCTTATCCAATCTTTCAAAACTTCTATTTTCCGAATCCTCGTCATCAAGATGCCTAATTGGACCGAAGAAAATATGCAGCAAGCTATTTTGGCTATGGAATCAGGCATGTCGCAACGGCTAGCGGTCAAAACATATGGGATACCTAGGGCTACCCTCCAAGACCGTCTAGCCGGCGCCGTATCAATGAAAGAGCATGCCGCCGACCGCCAGCATCTCTCTGAAGCCCAGGAGAAAGACCTAGCTCGCTGGTCTCACGTCCAGGAGGCTCTAGGCCTCGTACCGACCCACTATCAACTACGGCGTGCTGCCGAAGAAATTCTTCGAGCTAGTGGGACCCCCAAGAAGCTGGGAAAGAACTGGACCACCAATTTTCAGAAGCGGAACCCTTCTGTAAAGATATTTCAAGGCAAGATATTGGATTCGAAGCGGGCCAAGGACGTTACACCTGACAGAATCAGGGCATTGTTCGAGGTCCTAGATGGACCCTTCTCCGTGATATCCGGCCACAACATCGACACAATATGGACGAGACAGGTATTATTGAAGGGATAGGGGAAAATGGGAAGCATCTAGGTTCTGCTTTGAAGCCCAGAGCTAAGAAGAAGCGCTAGGTTCTTCTCAAAAGCCGTCAGAACCGGACATAGATATCTATTATCGAATGCATTAGCGCCGAGGGAAACTGGTTACTCCTGGTCGTTATCTTTACAGGGGCATCTATTTAGGAGCAATAGCTTCCTAAAGATCTTAGCTACTATGTATATTAGGAGTCTATAGTAACGCCTTCAGGCTTCTCTTGTAACAATATTAGCTATAAATAGCTAACGAAATATTTCGTTCCTTGGACGAACCTAGGGACGAAGGACTGACGACTTCTTATTATAGACGGCTATAATAGCCATGTATCAGACGAGTTCTTGAGCTTTTATGCTGCTAATAGAGTTTTTCTCTGTATTTTGTCCTGCCATTCTTCCCACGTTACTTAGCCACTTAACGTTGGGGTCTTCTTACCTTTAAAGAAAGCCTATCGTAAGTTTCTAGACGAATTCCTCTATCTCGACGTCGGATCAGCTATCAGCAAGCGGAATTTTATATTCTGCTATCACAATGCTCGGACCGAGGCTATTAACCGGCGGAATATTCTATCTGGACAGCGAGCAACAGGCCTATAGCCTGTGGATATTAATAGGCCGCTTGAGAACTCATGGATTCTCAAGGACTAGCTCCCGAAGCCCGAAAACTTTCTAAAGAATCCCCAGCAAAGGAGAATATAGCAAATCACCTATCGATATCAAATAGTAGCGTCGAGCTTCGAAAGCACCTTGGCTTATGTGGTGGACAAGAAAACAGAATAATCAGGGCCGTTCTCCGACAAGCAGCAAAAGCTTTAGATAAAAAAGAAGGTTAAATTAGCTTTGGAGCATATAGAGAAAAGGGCTTTAGAGCTATAAATCGAAGATTATCGGCCGAAAAAGAAGAAAAAGGTGGTTCCAGATATAAATTAACGATTTGTTCAATTAGAGCAGGTTCGGCTCGCCCGCGGTATCGCACATGCGTGGGATACCGAAAAGCCACACTCTGGTGCCACTGCGGTACTTGGATTAGAGGGCACATGTTTCAATTTGTAAGTTATTTGGCTGTGTGTGGAATAATCGTCCTGTTTGTAGTGTAGCTGTGTGGAACTTGGAGGTTTTTGGGTGGCCGGACCTGGTGTGGTCTGACTTAATATACAAAGTCTGTTAGCCGCAGACGCATTTCTAGCGTCTTCTCGTCACCCCCTTCACTTTGCAACTGTAAAACAGTAGGCTCCGGCACTGCGCTTCCAGGAGCCCCGAATCTTCCCTTTTCCTCGAGCATAAGCTTCACTGAAGTCGTCGCTGTCTAAACCCCAATCTTCCAACAACAGCCCGCTCGATTCAGCTCTGCCTCGAGATTGTAAGACCGACCACGACTTGACTAGCAAGACTCGGCTATAGAGGGCCGAGGACAAATCCAAAACATAACAGAATTTATTTCTCTATATGTTGGTGATACCATATATCTAACACCTAACTACGCCGGTAAACCCACAGCCAATCCTCCTACACAACCCCGCCAGCTAACTCCCGGTTCCCCTGCTGTCCAGTCTAATATCAACTACCTCCTAAGATACTGCATGTTCACTGGCGTAATGGCATCCCCGCCAGCCAGCACAGCCATGATATTCCGCATACTCAACTCCTCAAACCCCTGATGGGTCTCCACCGTCCCCCCCGCATTATGGCACGTCAACATGGCCCTGCTCCCCGCAAACTTGAGTAGTCTGGGATTTACGGCCGGCTCGCCATCGTGGACATCGAGCGCCACCGTCGAAACTTTCCCTTTTTCCATCGCGTCCGCCAAGGCTTCTTCGTCTACAAGACTCCCCCTCGCAATGTTGACGAACCGCGCCCCTTCCTTGAACCACCCCAGCGTTTCCTTGTTGATGACGTGACTGCCGCCCGCGGGCGTGCAAAGCACGACGCAGTCGGACTCCCGGAGGAGGGACTCTAGGCTGTCGTGGAAGACGGCGCGCAGCGAGTGCTCGACGGCGGCCGGCTTGCGAATGACGTCGTAGTAGCGGATCGTCATCCCAAACCCGTGGTGGCACCGGGCCCCGATCTGCTGCCCAATGTTCCCGAGACCTACGAGGCCGAGGGAGTGGCCCCGGAGATTATGCGACGCGGCGGTCGCGCGGGCGTGGCACTGCTGGAAGTCGGAGGCGCTGTTGGACGTTGCGGCCGTCATGCACCAGGGAAGGTGGCGGAAGGTCGAGATGATCATGGCGACGGCGAAGTCGGCCACGGCTTCGGAGGCGGCGAGGCCCGAGTTGCAGTATATGACTCCTTTTTTCTCCCGAACCTTTCGGTCAGCTCCGTTTGCTATGCTCCCAAGAAGCAAGAACCATTCCCATCGAGCTACCACCATATAGAGGGGCGAAAGAGACAATAAAACCTACCCTTCTCCCCCAACAGCTTCGTATCCGCCCAATCAAACCCTGCCCCGGCACTGGCAAACACCTTGACACTCTCCGGCAACAGCTCGATCAGCTCCGCATCCCACTGACCCATCTCCCCGCCCGTCCCCCAAAACGGCCGGAATATGGCAGCAAAATCCCCCCACCGCTTCTCCCGCAGCGCCTTTGCAAATTCGGGCCTCGCCCGTTCGGGAGTGGAGGGGCGCACGACGTCGCATTGCGCCGAGAACGATTCGTACGTCTCGGGGTTGTACTTGATCGGGTCGCCAATGTGCAGGACCTTCGGCTTCGGCTTCGGTCCGCCGCCGCTGCCGGAGGCGAGTCGAGCGATCGCGGCGCCGGAGAAGAGGAGGTCGGGGAGGGGCGGTGCGGGGGAGGTGGATCGCGGGGTCGTGGCGGGGACGGGGGTGCTGGGCGGCATCGGGGTGTTGGTCGGTTCGGCCATTGCGTTGGCCCGGAGAGATCAATTGGCTTGGGATTCGATCGGTTCGAGGTTCGCTCGGGATTTGGCCTCGCTGGAAGCCCCTGGCTCCCTTTGAAAGGAGAGAGAGGACTAGGAAAGTTTGGTTGAACGAAAAGAGAGCGGGGGGTGGGCGGCAGAAGCTAGGCGTTTTGCCCAAGGTGGGGTTGCTGGGAATTTTTTTTTTCTTCAGTGGGGGGCCCAGGGCAATTTGTTCTTTTTCCGCTCTGTTTCCCCACCAAAAAATGACCAAACTAGAGTCCCAGAATTGCACGGGAAACAGGAAACCGTTGGAGGCTTTCAGCATCGGCAGGTCACTTAAGCAAGGGTCCATTCCCGGGGGGACGGATACGGTCGTCCACTCGGATGCTTGCAGCCGCTGCTTCTCTGGCTGACACG
>Ga0247774_1001311_pt1 | contig 12589 bp, 10 predicted proteins | sample UWRJL001104B6_FD_179933 | JGI IMG/M metagenome (GOLD analysis project Ga0247774, IMG submission 179933) | Plant litter microbial communities from Arlington Agricultural Research Station in Wisconsin, United States - UWRJ-L001-104B-6 | ecosystem: Environmental > Terrestrial > Plant litter >... | reverse complement strand
GAGCTCCTCGTCTGCCGTGAGGAAGTCTGGGAGCTGGCTATCTTGTGTTGCGCCCGAAAGTCGGTTGGAGATCTGGGTGGTTGCGAGGGAGTTTGTTTGGGACCGTAGACTGACAAGCTCGGAGCGAGTGTGAGACCAAAGGCGGAATTGGGACGAGGCCCGGTACCGGATATCTTCGACCGCGTTCATCGTGGGCTGGGTGTTGGTGCGGATGTTTTTCGCATGTCGGGTTTTGTCCGGGGAGGAGAATCCGGACCTTTGGGAGAAGCTGTGAAAGTTGGCTGGAGCTCGAAACCTTTACGCAAGGCTGATGTGGTCTGTGCGTTTCCATGCAGGCCGGAGGTTTAAATATTTTTCTCCAAGATGTACAACTCCAATCGATTGCAAGTCGTAATAAGTGCAAACAGATCAATATAAGTGGCTAATCTACATTTGACGAAAGCTAATGGAAACGAACGTCAATGTCTGCATGTCGCCATCCCCCATCAAATCCTATCGCTTCGTTTCCGCCAGTACTCTGGTTCTAGATCAAACAAGTAAAATAAACATGACGGCGGAGTATTCTCTATACCAAACTAAGTAGGGGGGGACCGCCAGACGATACCAAAAAGCGTAGGATGGTGAGAAAAAAATTGCCAAAAACAATGTCCCCAGTGAGGATCGAACTCACGATCTCCGGATATCCCAAATCTTGGACTGGGTCATTATTATGAGACCGGCGCTCTAACCAGCTGAGCCATGGAGACGTTTTGTGGTTCTTGAAACTCGATACCGTTTTTGCTACTTAGAAAGCTAATTTCTTATGGTTCGTGCGGAGTTGGTAAAATCGGCACCAAACTCGTGCTTGACCACCTGGAGATGGCCCAGACGGACCGGTGCCAGCTGGGATATAATAGGCTTCAAACTTATTGACTGATTGACATGCCTAGTTATCCATATCTGTAGATTCCCAGGTTTTTGGAACCGGTGAGTTTGTGAGTTTGAGACTGCTGACTTGAACATTCTGGTACTATGGCGGGTCCTTCGAATATATACTATGATCGAATAGAGGCTCTTCATCTTCCCCTCGCATCCAAATGTTCGACCTGCTATCAGCAAGATGTTGGTTTTCACGAGATCCCCCAAGGGGGGTAACCACAATCCTGCCAATCCGAGATTGGGAATGGCCCCAAACTTCAAAGCTCGGTTACCCAGGACAAGAACACCGGCAGCTTTTTTGGGCCCATCTGATATTTCACAGTTGACTAACCTGGCTGTAACAGAGAACTTCAGTCCGCCTGGAGGCGTAATTACGTGGTTGTCTTGCCTTTCGTGCCATCTCACAAGACAAGCCCTTCTTCCACAACTTCCCCTCGACTCTACTTCTCTTATTCTCTTTCCTTTGCTTCGCCTTGTTGTTTATGCGTCTATTTTCCGTGACTTTTCTCTTCTTTAATCCCGTAGTGCTTCCTTTTTAAGGTGATGGATTGTCTGAATACTTATAGATCTCACTGAAACATCCTCTTACAGTGGGCCTGGTTTCATTGGCTGTGATCGTGCCGAGTTTACCACTGACAGCACCGGCGCGCGCAACTGAATCTGTAATCGGCCGACGGTAGTGTCCCGGCTTTCTCAGGAAACCAGGATTGCTCTAGACTCTGGACATCTCATCCCATGTGCCGACCGCATGGCTGCTGAGGGGTCATGGATGGCAATTAATATCTCAACGCAGGCGTGTTGGCATGGAAAGAGTTCACGGGGCCCACCTCCTGTACATAAACAGCGGGACACATTAAGGCTTTCATTCTTGCAGACAACCTGCATACACTTCCAGGCGGGCGAGAAATGCTACTACAAAATGGAGCGCAAAAAGAGCGTTGGGGAAGAGAAGCTATCGGTGGTAGGAATACTGCGACCAGCCGGGGAAATCGGGAAGGATTAGCGCCATTCAAAGAGAACAGCAACGGCCCCGGAATCAACGTATTTTTACATTGCAGCATCGGGCGTCCTGCCATTGCAAACTACTTGCTAGCATCGGAACATGGGTTCCGTTAGTGGACTAGATCACCACCCATCATTCTCAAATGCGGAAAATGCGCAATCACAAGGTGTACATCATTGTCAGTAATCTAACAACTAATGGTAAACAATGCCTGCATTTTGGTTAAATCGATGTCTCACCAGACACCCTGAATGGAGATAGATTTTGAGAGAGACCTTCCCAAAAGACGCATTCCACGACCATCAAGCTTCCATGTTCCCCCCCTTCTCGAATGCCAACGCTCGGTATACGGGCCGGTGTGGCGGCAAAGGATGGCAGTGCAGTATGAGCAGTGTTTGGAGAGTCGCTCCGGCCTGCGAGACGTTTCGCCGCCAGTGGTTTTTGCAGGGGTCCTGTGCCTGCTGTGCCCCGCCCGGCCATCCACTCCGCGCTAATGCAGACCGATAAGACGCACCAGAATGGTCTGCAAATAATCCCCTTTGTTCGCTCGGTCAAGTTGGTTCGTCGACAAAGAAGCATCGAGCCATGTGGATGGTGGATCCAACAAAGTAGTCGCGGTGAAGCGCTTGCGAGGATGTTCAATTGGATCTGAGAGGCCAGGGGCCTGGCCTTCGATGACGCTGGAGCTCGAGCTTCGTATGAGAAAACCCTGGAACTAGGTATATTTAAAAGCTTCTTCGTCCGTGACGGCCTGCTGCAAAACTGGGATATTAAACAAGCGGGTGAATTCAACCGCGAAGCATCCACAGTTTTCTCAAACTCGTCACGGCCCACCCTTCTCCCAAAAATTTTGACGGCTTCTCATCATTGCAGCACCGGTTGCTGTTCTGTCGATCCCACCTGCCGCTCAACCATCATCTTGGGGTGCCTGGGCGTTGGAGACGTCCTGCTGCTTCGACCTGCGGTCTCCGGCCCTTGGAAAGTTGGTGCAGGTCTGCCTTTAATTGCGAATTGCCTTCCCACCACCGTCCGCATCTCTCCTTCCTCTTTTTAATTACACGCATACACTCGGTTCAGGGCCCATTCTCAACAAATTGGCCTATGCGGAGGTACAGGAGCTGCTATTCATCGAGGAGCAGGTAACAACAAGGCGCAATAAAACTAGCTCCCCACAGCAGCAATTATACCTGTAAGCCGCCCTCGCCTCCTCCTTTGGCTGATTTCCCGACATTGACATTTGATCGTTGCCAGGTCGAACGGCTATTTCTGGAATAATTCCGTTTCGTCTCTCTTTATCTACTGGGCGCTTTCTTTGGTGTGCTTTCCTCACGACCCTTTCCCCTCGACCCCAACATTCTTGCAGGGAATAAACGAGCCTGCGGAACAGCGTCAACGCACCATTCCCCGCGCAAATAGCTTGAGAGCCTCTTCTCGACCTCGAATCCGATTCCACTACGCTTTATTGCTACGTCGTCGGCCTCAAGACATCATCTTTACCATCTTTGCCTTTTTCAGCAACTTGGCATTCGGACACGTGCCTCGCCAACCGCACAGCTCAACGACCCTAACCCGATCGCCCTCGATCCCCTGCCATGAAGATCACCAAGAAATTCGACCGCGCCTTCCAATGGGCCGGCGAAAAGATGGGCTCGGAGGCCAAAACTTCGCACTCGGACGAGTTCAAGATGCTGGAAACTGAAATGGCGCTCCGGATAGACGGCATGGAGAAGATGCAAAGGTCTATGAATGCATACGTGAAGTGGGTGTTGCAGAGGAGCGAGAAGCTCGATGACAAGGAAAAGGGGTCACCGGCAAGCTGTCTTGGGAGGATAATGAGCATGCACGGGGAAGACTTTGAGCCGGATTCAGAGTTTGGGAATTGCCTCATTAGTATGTTTGGAATGATCTATTCATTTTTGTCCCTTTGCCTCTGCTCCCCCGATCAATGATACTGACCGGCTGCAGATATGGGAAGAACGAACGAGCGCCTTGCTGGCTTGCAGGAACAATACGCAGCTGAAATGACATCAACATGGCTAGAATCCTTAAACCGATCAATGGCCATGATGAAGGAGTACCAGGTACATTTTAGTCAGGCTGGATTCGATGACAGCTGGAAAAAAAAACTAACACGGTGACAGGCCGCACGCAAGAAGCTGGAATCTCGCCGGTTGGCCTACGATGCCAGCGTCAGCAAAGCCCAGAAATCTAAGCGCGACGATTTTCGTCTGGACGAAGAGGTGCGCACATCGCGGGCCAAGTTCGAAGAGTCCAACGAGGACATCCTGCGGCGCATGCAGGACATCAAGGAGAATGAGGCCGATTCTGTCCGCGACTTAACCGGCTTCCTTGACGCAGAGCTCGACTTCCACGAGCGATGTGTTGAGGAGCTGCGCCGCGCGAGGGATAATTGGTCGGTGTCGAATACCAGGAACAGCCCGACTCGATATCAGCAGCCGCCCAGTCGTGCCCGATCCAACACCTCGTACTCGTACAATGAACGGTCATCACCTCGATCTCGCAACGGGAACACCTACTACGAAGAAGAGCCCGAGCCGGAACCCGTCAGGATGTCCATTCGATCCTCGCGCGTCCCGCCACCAGAACCGCCGCGTCCTGCTCTTGGCTCTAGGGCAGCCACCTCGCCCATCGGATCTACCTTTTCGGATCGCCGTGCCGTGAGCCAGCCTCTCGGCAACATGATGCGAGCCAATTTGCGACCGGTCAACAGGATTGACACGAGTGCGTCGAACCGGGATGACGTTTTCGCCGACCGCGATGACGATGAGACCCCCCAAAGTGAGAGTAGTTCTCCAAAATGGGGGTCGGACCCGCGGTGTGCCAGCCCGGCTACTAGTCTGGGTAGTTTTAGCAGGAGTACGACGGGGAGTTCCATGCGGAAGGGGCCACCTCCGCCTCCTCCGTGCCGGTCCAAGAAGCCACCGCCGCCGATTCCGCCCAAGAGGGCTGAGGCGTGGAGTTGAGGCGGCGAACTCTGTCTATCAGGAATAGGCTGGTCGAAAAGGGAAGGGGAATAGCTTTGGCGTTTTGTTTGTATTTTGGATAGGAAGTCAAATTCATTTGCTTATGGCGTGCTAGATAGCTGCCTGGTAGCCTCCATGTCCCTTTAGTAAATACTTAGATAATCGAGGGTCAATTTTCCACTAGAAAAAATGTCTTGTCTCTCTCGTAATTGCTGTCTCTAGCACCAGGCACCGGCTTCTAAGAGACTTCCGTCATGGGGCCAACGCGGGCGAAAGTTCCACTACCGCCTGTCCGGCCTCCAGGTCGCTTGTCCCACTTATCAACTCGAACACCTAGTCCGACTTACACCACTTTCAGTTACTTCCTTTCCTGGCAACCAATCAATATGCATTTTCCGTGGAAGTGTCCAGACGACACTAAGACCACAGATACTGGTTAGGACGAAAAGGCTGGATATCGCCACCAGCAGAACGTAAGCACGATACGAGGGGGTAACCAGAGCATAATAGGAAATATGAACGGGTAGAAGGGTAGGGCATAGAGGAGAAAAGGTGTCACGAATGCTTACGACAATGGGTTTGCTGGTTAAGCTTTGAAGCAACGCGAAACTTTGCGAGCATATCGAAATTTCCATATCTCGAAACTTTCACCAGAAGTTGTCATCGGAGATGGCAACCCAAATCCAGTATTAATTTTCACCTTTTTCCAATCCAGCATGACCCAAGACTTCTTGCCTCTAGACCTTTGACATCTACCGACACAACAAGATATGCTACTTACGTGGTTCGCTGATCCTCCTTAGATCCCTTGTATTCCCTGTCCGTTGAGGCTCCCAACATACTTGAGAAGATCGGGAAGACACGTCTTTTATTTGCCAAATTTTCAGCTATACTTAACAACAAGCCACGATGACTAAAGAAGGACGCATAGCAGCCGTTTCAGACGTGCAGACGAACACCCCACCTCCTTTCCAAAGGGAACCGCTCGGGTGGACAATAGGTCGTCAGTGCCTTGAAGCGGGACAGAATCGCTTCATTCGACGAGTAGGTAACCTCATATTTGAGTTCGCCGACGGCCTGCGAGTTAGTAGGGTTTATCGAACAGAAGAATTCCGCGGCTTGGCCATCAGCAGAGTTCCCCCCACGCTCTCAAACGAGCACATCCTGGCAGAGCTGAAGGTGGTTGACTGCTCGCAACCTTCATCGCTCCACGACTACGCTCGCATCTTCCGTGAGAAGGCAGACATCAACGGCCAGTTTGACAAGTTGACCCTTAGCTTTGAATGGCCGGCATTTGCCAACGACCGAAGCCGGCCCAAGCTTGACCTGAGAAAGTTGGCCAACAAGACGATCGCAATCCCCAATGGCGATCCATCAAGCCCCCTGGTTGGTCTCAGCAGCATATTGCCACAGCCAATCTGGGCGACCACCCGCCATGTTGACGGCGAGTACATTATGGTGGCTTGCGATATTTTCACCGACTGGTTCGATATATCCTCGAACAGCTTAGCTGGCCTCGAGAGCTTTCGCGACAGCCATGGAAAGACGGGTAAGATACTCGGCGAGCCCTGTCAGATTACCAACATCTTGTCTGTTCAGGATTTGACACCTCCAATGTGGCGCACGAGGGTACGGATGCCGTGCCCGTCGACAGTGGGGTTTATCAGGACGCTTGAAAGCTACCTTCGGCCTTTAGGATTGGAAGTATTCAAGGCCGGGCGATGGACTAGGGGCCAGATTACCGAAGCAATCATGGCAAGCCTTGCGTTCGAAGGCGTCGAGGGCCGTATAACCAACGACACGCTCGACACACTGGGACACTACCGAGCTTACATCAATTGCGAACACGCTGTCCTTGCAGCAAAGACTTTGCAAGTCCTCAAAAGGGACAACGGCTGCATCTCCTTTACGCTCAGTGGCCCAGAGACGGACAAGTGGCCGCAGCACATCATTGGCAACGCGAGCATCTGGTACACAGTATGGATCCAGGCGCGTGACCACTTAATCAGTGACATGGCTGCCTGGACGGCTGAGAAAATGCAGGACTGGATCTCGGGTGACGAGGTTGACGAGGTCACGGCCCTTGAACAAGCAGATGGCTGGGTACTTCAGGGCACAAATAGGCAAAAAGTCGTTAGAGCAGCAGTGTGTGCCGAGGAGGCTATTCGCGGGCGGGAGTTGTGTTACAGGAACCGCGTTCTCGACAGCGTGGAGCTGTACAATAAAGTAGGATGGACGCCACTACCGGGCAAGACACAGCACGTCTTCAACGACGGGCCGATCCGCGTGTGCGTTGATGGGATCACCCACAAGCTCTACCATGCGGGGCCTTTTCCCGAGGGCATAACCACTGTGGGAACCGACTCTCCGCTCGACCTCGTAGATCCTAATCACGAGTCCACGATAGCGCAGCGCTTTAGCAGCCAAACTACCAGGGAGCCCGAAGCGCCGCCCCGGAGGATCTGGGCGCCGGTGACAGGCAGGACACAAGCATGCCCCGTTTGCGGCTGCCAGCCGAAGAACTCAAAGGACCTCCATGTCACATCGTGCGGCCACATGTACTGCATTGACTGCTTCGTACCCGCGTGCGGAAACGGCCAGGTTGACAGTTCCACAGACCTCTTCGAGATTCGGTGCATGACGTGCCGAGCGCCCATCCCCAACGAGGAAATCGAGGCGGCCTTTGGGCCCGACGGCTTCGACGGCCTCCTGAAGACGGCGTACACAACTTTCCTTGATCGCCGCCAGGCCGATTTCCGCTACTGCCCCACGGTGGACTGTCGCGGCGTGCACCGGACCAGACCGGCCCCCCGCCACCAAGACTGCCCGACATGCCAGTTCGGCATGTGCGAGCAGTGTCTCGCCCTCTTTTGTCACGAGTGCCACGGGAACCACGACCCAGGACGCTGCCCGGATGTCGTAGACGACGACACGCGGCGGCTGATGGAGAGGGAGGGCATGAAGCCGTGTCCCCGGTGCGGCACCGTCATCCAGAAGGACGGGGGTTGCAACCACATGACGTGCGAGCGCTGCCGGGCCCACCTTTGCTGGATTTGCCTCGCTGTCTTTGTTGGGCCGGACGGGCCGAACGAATGTGCCGATCACCTCGAAACCATGCATGCGGGTTTATACGACGCGGGAGATGAGTATTACGATATTGATGATGAGGACTACATTGACGATATAAGGCAGGGCGTGGAGGACGCAACGGTGATGGAGGCTGGGGTGTGGCCGGTGGAAGGGCAAGTAGAGGCGGAGGAAGATGAGGACGAGGACGAGGACGAGGGGGTAGAAAGAGAATGGGTAGAACGATGGTGGTGATGATGCCAATGAAATGGATAGAAAAGATGACGAGCAGTGGCGCGAGGCGTATCAGCTAGAGGCAGAGGTAGAGTGGCGGCAGGAAGCGCAGTTATGAGGACAGGGGCGGGAGCCGCCGCTGCGTGTTTGGATACGAGCGTGAGTTTGGGCTACTTATAACTTAGATAATTTTCTTCGGTGATCACTGGGCTACTACCTCTCGATGCCTAAAGGGGTGCTGTTTAGTTGAGAACCCAAGGCTACAGAATCTTGACTGCTTGTGCATGGCCCCGATCCCATGAGATGTCTGGCGAAAAGAAGAAACCAAGAGCAAGACATACAACTGTTGACAGAACCTAAGATATTTACACGCCAACGCGCGAGTGCCCAAATATGTGCAATCAGAATTTTGGGACAGAATCTCAACCCTATAAGCCCCCTTCAACACCGCCTAGCCTCTGTTCTTCATCTACAAACATTGGTAATACCAATCATTCAACTTCTGACACGTCCACGGACTCTGACAAGTCGTCGCCCCGCCCCACCCACTCCCCCCACACTGCCCCCAATGCGTCTGCTGCGACCCTCCCGGGGTCGTGCTCGTAGCGGGTAGCGTAGTAGCCGAGCTCAGCCTGGTGGTCGTCGTCATGGTCGTCCCCGTCGACGTGATGCTCGTCGCCGCCGCCCGGAGCACCGAGCTCACCGAGGTCCAAGCCGGCTTCTTGCTCATGGCCGAGTTATACAGCAGCGCGTCTCCCGCGCCCGCGAACGTCTGGGGCACCCACGAGTACTTATCAGACAATCCCCAGGTCGACACGCCCAAGCAGCCGGGCACGTCGAGGCACGAGCCCACCACGTTGGCGTAGTCGTTGCCCTGCGTCGCGAGCGCCGAGGACGAGGCGGGGAGGGAGGCGTGGCGGATATCGAGCTCGGTATAGGCCACCTCCACGCCCATGGCGGTGAAGCGCCTGAGGACGGTGGCGAGGGAGGACCGCGAGGGGGTGGACCCTACGACCAGGTGGCCTTGGAAACCCACGCCGTCGATTGGCGCGCCGGCTTGCTGGATGATTTGGACGGCCTGGACGACGCGGTCGGTTTTGGCGCCGTTGTACTCGAGGTTATAGTCGTTGTAGTACCTTTTTGCTTTCCATCAGCTTCATATCCGCGGTGAAAAGGGGGGCACAGGGATGGGATAGCACACAGCTTAGCATTCGGATCGGCCTTGCGGGCAGCATTGAACGAAATGGGGAGAAAATCCGTCCCCATCGTATTGTAGAAAACGCTCGACCGCCACGCCCCGCTATCATCGGCCGCCTCGTTGACGACATCCCAGGCATAGCACTTGCCCTTGTAATGGCCCATGACATTGGAAATGTGCGTCTCAATGACGGACTGCAGGGAGGTCTTTGTCCAGGAGCCATTCTCGACTTTCGTCGCATGTCAGCCAAGTTCCCCACGGCTTAACGCCCCACCTTACTACCACCATAAGGAGACAGATGACTTTCAGCGTTTGGCTCACCCCAGCTTGGTAATTGGCTATGCCATGTCAAGGTATGACACCTCAAAAGCTGTCCATTCTGCGCCGCCATATTCGGCACCGCATCTGCATTGCTGTACGCAAAGGACCCCTGAGAAGGCTCGACGTATGCCCACTTCTGTCCGTTCTCGGGGACGAGCTGGCCGACCTCTTGCATGTTGTCGAGGATAGCCATGTAGGCACTGTCACTAAAGTAGCCATTGTCGAGGGCCGAGCCAAAGTACTTGAGCCCAGCCTGGACGGCGAGAGAATGCAGCTGAGCGGCTCCGGGGGTGGCTAGGATGGCCGTGAGGGCAGTCGAGACGCGCATGTTGAAGTTGGCAAGGGGGTGATCGGCTTGTGGTGAGAGTCGGCGCGAGAGAGGAAACACCGGAGGCGACACTGAGCGTATATTTGGGGTCCTGAAAAAAGCCCTGGAGTCTTATAACCTTCTCACATCATGAAACTAGCAAAACCTCCGCGTGCCCGAAATTGGAAGTTCGAAGTCTTATTCGAGATATCAGGTGTGCCCCGACATTCCGTCGGCGTATGAGCGAGTGCGCGGCATTTCGAGATGCCATGCTGGAATTGATTTTCCGGGGAATGGGGTTCGTACCTTTGGACATCTGATCGGTCCGCGTAGAAGTCGATGAAGAAATCTGTAAGGATGCAGATAGGCTCTCGGCCCGAAACGCGCCCCCGAAAAAGGGGTCGGGCGTTTCTAGGGTACTGGTGAGCAACAACCCTTCTGCTTGTTCTCAGCCAAGACCGACTTCAAGGTCTGACCAAAAAGGATTCCGATAGCGTACCCGAAATCTTACTGAATTCGTGGAGAAATCATGTTGCCCACTAGGCCTAATTTTAGCCCCGAATCCCCCAATCTGGATCACCTGGAGTGACCGTTCCGCCGTTCTCAATTCCCCTGACCCCGCCGGCCCACCGTCTATTGGCCTGAAACGACATCTCCGCTCATTTCGCGCCGAGATTCTCCACCAACCGGGGCCGAACCAGTGCCGAAAAGCTCATGCGTCATCGCCCAAGCTGGACGATATGTGAAGGTTGCGGTAGGAAGAGCTTTTTTGGTGGCCAGGCGATTTGCCACACGATACCGTGGCGCTCATGCTAAGGAACGGCTTTCGGCTTACAATGGGGTGCCAACATTCTAGCTCGCTCAAATAATAGAGTACTCGTTAAAGAGATACGACTACCTCGTCATGTGCCCAACCAAATGCCACAGCTTAAACCCGGCAACACATATACGCTGGATAGTTGCGCCTGAACCGGAGATGCCAGATAGTCGGCGTAGGTCTCAAAGCTTGGTCCCTAGCGCCTGATCTGTAATAGTGTACGTGCAAATGCGACTGGAAAATGGACGAAATATCCATGATACAGGACTGGAAGATGGCCACTAGATGTACCTTGTCGTTCCTGCCGCCAAACGCCGTCGTTTCCGAACATTGGGCATCAACAAACTCGAGGTGCAGTTGAGCCCTTGGTTCGTAGCGTCTTCTTGAGGGAAAAGATTAGGCCATGCCAAAGACTGACTTGCAGCTGCCCCGCCAGAGCGATGATAGTCTCCAGGGCCCTCCTGGATGCCTGGGTTGTCCGGTCCAACGTCTGCGTCTTGACTAGCTCAAGTGACTTGATGCGTTTGTATCGTCCTCCAACACTGGCAGCTGCACCTCAGTCAGCGCAGTCCCATCGTCATGCTGGTCATCCTTCTCTTGTCACCGATTTCCCTGCAATGTTTCTCGGTGCCAAGAAAAAATGTTGATTGGCCAATCCAGAACAGGACCCTTGGGATGGAGCCGAAGCTAACAGCCAGACGCATGCCGTTGAAGCAGCAACCAATCATATGCAGCAATGCAACACCATCTGGAAACCACCAGCTCCAACTATCATGTGAATCATGATCAAGGTTACAACAACAGCCCACTAGCAGGAACAAGTCAGCAATAATATCGAATTGGGCAAACCATCCCACTATGTCGTTATTCTAAAACTCTCACAGTAGTCTCTATAAAGGCGTCAGTGAAATGGATAGAATCTGGCTCTCCGTCTCCGAACCTCTGCTAAATTAGGTACAGAACTCAAGAACTGCTGACCATTGGAAAAAGAAAAGTCACGGTTAGTCGATCGTTTTGCCCACGCCATATTTCCCTTCCTTTTAGCTAACCATTTACTAGATGCCACAATTCGTTCGCCCAAAGACTGCGTTTCTCTCGGGGGATGACATAATATTCCACTTCGAACACGAGAAAGATGCTTCAGCTTTTGCCCACGGCATCAGCGAATATCGGGTTGGCCACTTATCGAAGCAAAATGTGCACGTGCAAAAGCCTCAAAACTTACGTCATGTTCGAGTATATCTGGGGAAGGGTGTTCTTGGCTTCATATTCAACCACCAGGAAGATGCTGCAAAGTTCTTTAAACTGATTCATGGTAAAGGCGCCGAGGATCACGTTTGCAAGGACGGTTCTTGGAGAGTATTTGTTCCATCTCTGCCGAAGTGACCGTCGGTGTAGCGAGACAGCGGGTAGTTGTGATTTCTGGAGTATTCCTTTCTACAGTTTGCACGAATGAAGTAGTTTGAGAGGGATGTCGAAAGATCACGATTAGGTGACGGTAGTTATATTCGAAAATTACTACTGCAAAGTATTGTTTCTAGGCTAACCGATTATGTGGTCGGCCCCTTCCTTAACTCTGAGATGGTGGGTGTAGAGGTCTGTTGCTAGGGTATCTGATAGAACTCTTATGTCTAGATACCGATAGGTGTAAAACATTCGCCATGCTCTTCTTTTTGATGTCGTCCGGCATTAGAGGATCCAAGTTTACCGCGCTTCTACAGTACCAGGCTTGAACCTCCGG
>Ga0247774_1001310_pt1 | contig 12596 bp, 14 predicted proteins | sample UWRJL001104B6_FD_179933 | JGI IMG/M metagenome (GOLD analysis project Ga0247774, IMG submission 179933) | Plant litter microbial communities from Arlington Agricultural Research Station in Wisconsin, United States - UWRJ-L001-104B-6 | ecosystem: Environmental > Terrestrial > Plant litter >... | reverse complement strand
AGGCTTCGGCCGCCACGACACGATATCAGGGACCAACTACGCCTGTCAGTTGTGTGGCGGTTAGCAAGGCTAGCAATGTGGTCTTCGGCGGCTCTTGGGACAAGTTAATCTGGTCGTGGGACGTCACCACAGCAAGGCTAGGCCGGAAATTCGTTGGCCACAGTGACTTCGTGAAGGCTCTACTCTGCGCCAAACTTGGAGACACGTCTCTACTCATCAGCGGCGGCTCAGACAACAAGATTATCGTCTGGGACGCTGTCGGTGGGAGCCGGCTGCACACATTGCAGGACCCGACCGTATCCATGATGGCCGTGCAGCACCTCGTATTAGATCCTGTCCTCTCTACTCGGGAAGAAGTATTCATTGTCAGCGCGAGCAGCGACCCGCATATTCGCCGCTGGAAGATTAACAGTCGCTCCGCCGAGAAGCTCTCCGACATTGAGAATGATGACGAGATTGGGACCGGGGTTGGGAGTTCTACTATTCGGGAGCACGAGACGAGCGTGTACAAGCTCTTTTTCGACATCGAAAACGAAGAGGCCGACCTTTGGACTGCGTCGGCAGATGGCACCGCCAAATGCCTCGCGAGAGCGCGGGACTTTGCTACCGAGGACGAATTCGCTCACGGAGACTACGTGCGGGCTGTCGTGGTGACGAGCCAGTGGGTCGTGACTGCAGGGCGGGACGAGGATGTTAAGGTCTGGGATCGGGCGAGCGGTAAGCTGTATTGCAGCTTAGTGGGACACTTTGATGAAGTGACGGACCTGGTCCTTCTGCGAGGCTCGGTGGGCAATCGGGATCGAGTTTGCAGTGTGAGCATCGATGGAACGTTGCGGGCGTGGCCATTGGATAAAATTGGGCTCGATAGGGTGGTCGGGGAAATCAAGGCGGCTAGCGAGCGAAACTCAGAAGGGGAGAAACAAGAGGAAGCCGTATCTGCGTTGACGGCCGAGGAGGAAGCAGAGCTTGCAGAACTTGCAGAGCTGATAGATGATGATTGATCGCAAGGGGGAGCGCGGATCACCAATACTGCCTCACAAGAACGTTGATTCGCTCCGTGAAGATTCTGGTTGCGATATCTGGAAATCTGGCTGTAGAAGCCATGCAGCCCCGTAGAGAATGTGTGCGGTGATCGGGCAGTGTCGGAGCGCCCGAGAACGAAGTTCAGCATGTCTATGGCACTTGGGAAGCTCTCGATAAATAACCAAAGGACATGCCTCATAGGGATAGCCCAACTATCCCGCATCAGCGTATACACAGTGGAAGCGTCAATCCACACGTGTTTTGTTAGATTTCGTATCCACCTCGTGAAGACACGGGCTATAGTAACTTTAGACTCGGCCCGTTTCTTTGTACAACAGGTGCCACGCGGTTGCCTGTTATATCGCTATTCCGTTATTCTAGTGGGTATGTTTTCTTCTTCCATTGCTTGATGACTGCATCACAAAAGCAAGCGCTTCTACACAAATTGCTCTCTAGTGTGTGAGTTGAGCAGTCTTCGCGGCACCCCTAAGCTTCTGCTTCTCAGGTGTCCAGCAAAGGACCTGCCTGGCACCTTGGTTAATGATGCAGGTTGGCAGTGTGACAAAGGCCACTATACGGAGGTATCTGATGTCAATTTTCGTTCCCGGTCGACATTGTAACCTAAGACCTTTTAAGGCTCGGCATCTGTGCCCCCAGTGACAGGAGTGGGGGGATGGCCGGCCCTATTGGAATCCCAGCGCTGATCGATTTGACTGCATCGAGCAGAAACTCGGGAGCCCGTGCGCCACGGGCATTGCCGCCTAGCCTGATTTGGCCCGGAAATTTCAACCGACCGGGATCAGTTCCAAAAACCAGGAACCAGGAACAGAGATTTGAGGAGATTGAGGCAAAGAAAAATAACGAAGGATCAATATTGTCCCGCGGCTTTCTTTCCGCCGCCAAAATTACTGCAATAATGGCATTGAGAACTTAGTTACCGATGCATGGCTCAGGGTGACGGTTCAGTTTACTATAGCACAGAGGTACTTTCTTGCCTGCTGCCGAAGCAATGGCTGTTCCTGAGATGGAGCAACAGGAAGTCACGCCAGGGGGCTCATACGGTTGAAAAGGGACTACTCTACAAGCTCATCCTGATTTTTGACCAGGATTGGGAAATCGGCGGGGATCGCCCCGGATCGGTTCCATCTAATGTCCATCACCATCTCAAGATCCTTGGATCGTGACAGTGATAGGGCGAGATGCGACCTAGCGACGTAACATCGATAGCCCATGTTGACAATCGAGAAGCTTTCTACTTCCTCCCATGATGACTTTCGTCATCGTTCTTTCGAATCCCAACAAATATTCGAGCTTCAATCCTTTTCAATAGGCTTAGCAGAGTCGAGCTACTGGGGCGACACGGCCTCTATGATAACCAGCTCGTCCTGGTCCCGCCGCCGGTTAAGCTCATCAAAGCTGTCTCACGACTCCCCACATCCCATTGGGCATCACAAGATGAGACCCAAGCTACTCGTCCCGTTGCACCCTGGAGCCTGGTTTCCAAGCTCCAGGAACATGACTATCTCGGCGCTAATCTGCCGAGGACTAGAAGTCCCGGAAGACATTGGGGAACCTAATTAGCAACCCATCATGAGGTTAATACCGTACAAGAACCAGCGCAGACCGCGCAGGCGCTTTTGGCCGTGTGTGCCGTCTGCCACACCACTGACAGCCAGCCCTTGGTCTTCTGCCGTGTATTGGTCCGTGCATTAGCTTGCCTGGCGTGGCGCGCCAAGTTTGTGTCGATCTTGTTAGCGCGTGGTGACTGGTCAATGGCAAGACGAAAAGAATATTTGCGCTTTGTCAAATTCCGTCCGAATGTCATACGAAGTGGTGGTAGAAATCAGGGGAATGCATGCCACAAATAGAGTCGATGCTCCGAATCCCAGGCATAGGCTTGCATGTTCGAAGGCAATGCAACTGCGCGTTGGGTATGAGAAGAAAGAATCCGTTGTTATAGTTATACTGCCCATCCGTACTCACGTACCTTGTCGTCGTTCGTAGATCATTTGTGGGCCTCCATCAGTTCTCGTCTTCTCGTCTTTCTATTGATGCAGAGATTCTTCCCCATGTGCACTCCGATACCCAAGTTCTGTTACCTAGAGTGAACCAAGTTTCATGGTTAGCAACCGCTGTTCCATGAGCAAACGGCGACGAGTAATTTTGATCTGTTTGTCAATCTTCGGGGCAAGCGAACAGAGACGGGCACCTGTTATTCCCAATCGATGGACACCTGGCCGTTAGCAGCGACCCTGGATGCCAGACGGCGGCTTGATACTTGGTCATACGCCTTCTTTGATGTGATGGAAAACTAGCAGGTACCTCTTCTTTAGCTCTGACCGAGCAAGTACGTACAGCAAAAAATTCCGCTGCTTCATCACAAGCCTCGAGCTTCTCGCTCCCCGCTCCCCGTTGTACCTGTACTACCTCGTTCACCTTCCCAGACATCAAATAGGCGCAGGACACGAAGCATTGCTTTTTCTTTTCGTCCTGTACTCGTCCTTGTACTCGTCCCTATACTTGTCTCTGTGTTGCCCCTTTCGAGTCGTCTGTCTCGAGAATTTGCCTGCACAGCCGTCGCCTTCCTCGGGTCTGCAGCATTCACAGTGCCCACGTTTGCTCGCTTGTATTTTCTTGTCACGTTGTTCTTGGAAAGCAGAATTCTCCGTGCACCCAGGTACACAGGCAAGCAGGCTCTTGGCCAATCGCGGCAGGGCAATCATTGGATGATCTTTGCTGATGTTAATTGACCGATCCGAGGCTGAACTGCCGCAGGGGTAGTCCCTTCCCGCCAGGTTCTCTCTCTTGTCGGTCACGGTGACGCGCCTCCCGTCCAACCCCGGACACCCACACCACCCCCCCTCAACCCGTACTGCGTATGGCGTCCCGGCTCGACATCCAATTGCTCAAAGGCATAGAGACAAGGACAGACTTTCGCTCCGCTAGTCGTACTTTAATTAGCAGTAGCACTTTGCTCACTTGCAGCAACACGGCCACAAAGTCTCACCTCGGATCCCGCCTTTATTTCATCCAAATACGCCACCACCCGCACCGTCTTTACTGTTTCTTTCCCCGCCAAGTTTCCGTCGTGGTCGACACTCTCTTGACGTACTCTTGCGTTCCATCCAGTTTCGTCCGAAACCACGAGATTCCCACCCACTCACCCCGCTAACGAGGGGCCTTGGGTATTCTACCGAACCCGAGCTGTGATGCTTGATCGTAGACTACGTCGTTGAACGGCGTGTCTAGGGAAGCATCGTCCTACTTTCGATCGCGGCCCAAGACGTTCCTTCTGCTGGAGATATTTACGACCTTGTCATCTTTGGCGGTCGGCGCTGAACCGCCAACATGAACCACGCTTTTCGAAATCGCCAGCACTCAATAGCTGCCGGTGAGACGACAGCAACCGGCGACTATCATGGAAGCCTCGTCTCCTTCGAAGGTCCATCAGACGTCATATCGACCCAGCTGCGACTGCTCCCTGCATCTCCTCAAATTCTGATTCTTCCTGGAGTACAGCAGTACTGTGCCAACGATGCCCTTGAATTCCCGGATGACGCGTTCGAGCCCATCAGTTTCATCAGGGCTGTATACGATGCTGTCCTCGCACGGAATGAAACAGCCACTTCATTCTTGAGGGAAGGAAGCACTGACAGCAAGAGGCTGGTGTTTTTGAACGGCGGCACGCCATCTGCGCAGACCCTGTGCGTCAAGGCCATTGCTCAGCATGAAACGGATGGTGACATCGAAGCAGCCGAGTCACTGTTCCACGACATCATCAAGAATGGCTTTGGCGGACTAGCCAACTACAGGAAAGAGGCCGAAACGCCTGCGTACGGAGACAAAGAGGAAGATTACGAGACTGACCCTATCACGAAAGCCATGAGAGCGGCAGATATGTTGGATAGGCAAACAGCAGGCCTGCAGCCATGCACAGACGTCGACCTCACCATGAGACGACGGCCACGGAGTATGAGCCTTCCGATATACGGATACGACGACATGTCGGCTCCTTTTTACGTGTTTGGTGCAAAGCACCAGGATGAGGAGGGTGAGGACGTTGAATACGGGAGTTCTTTTCTGATGGATCCGAAGACGCCTACCCTTGAGGTCAGCCACTTCAGAGAAGTCAATTACGAGCCACCAAGCCCCACCAGTCATGTGGATGATGGCCCGCCAATTCACTCCCCAACGCCTACAATGCCGATGACACCCAGCTGCATCGGTGAATCGTATCGGCCGCCATCCATCTACTCAAACTTAGCCCCCGAGGAACCTCAGACTCCTGGGCTACCCTCCCCCGGCCTAGACAAAGTCGTTTATGGGGAGGCATCGGTTGTAAGGATGGGAAGGCAGATGTCAATGTCGATGTCGATGAAGAAGCCGAGACCAAAGCGAGCAAGGTCATTGGATCGGACCTTTCCTGTCGGTTCTCGTTACCGGGATATCCCGCTTCGGACCGGCTCAAGCCAAAATGGCAATAAGTTTGGTGTTGGAGAACTTGTCATACGGCGGTTCTCGTGTCTGGACGTGGCGCACGAGCAGCCCACGTCACCAGCGACGCCGCGGTTCCACCCGCTTGTCGGTCCGAGAACCATTTTCGTCAAGCCCAGGCGATTAGGCTCCTCTTTGAAGCTCGACAAGATTCGGCCCGCTTCTTATGTGGACAGAGGGACGGACGCCGAGGAAGTTACCACCAAAGCCAAGCCATTCCAAGCGGTGCTGCCGTTCGCCGAAGACCTCGTCATATTCTTCAAGGACGGCGCTCGTGCAGATTCTCTTTTGGACCGCATCATCAAGTCTTACAAGGATGGTACATACCCCGTAGTACCACAACAGCCACCGCTTAACACGGAAGGCATCCATACACCACAGACCCCTACATCAAGAAGATCTAGCGCCTCTCTTGGGGAAGAAGTCGAGATCGTGTTGGACGAGACATGTCCGGTTCCGGCCAGGCTCGAGCCTGTTGACGAATATGACCCTTTTGCACATCGCCAGCCCAAATGGGATCCTCCAAAGCCGATGCAGGAAGTTCCCAACGTCCGTCCGCTAGTCCCCCCGACCCCGGCTCAGACGCCACCACCCCCAATGAACGACGCCGAGGAAAAATTTCACGACTTTGATATGGCCAGCTGCCACACGGCAGTGGCGGTGCAGAACTCGCTGAGGTCCATCCTCAACATCTACTTTCCTCCTGAAGCTAATGGCTTCCATCAATTCAACTTTCCACATTTGCCGGAGCTGGATGGGCTGTGGAAGCCAATATTCCGCGACTCCGAGCCGGATAGCAAGACGAACGGAGGACGGAGGGTGGACCAGATTCTCTGCATTGGCGCTCAAGCGGGAGTTAAGAAAGAGTACCTTTCGGCTATCAGCGGTCAACTGGAGAAGCTGGGGACAAAATCAAGTGGGATTTCTCGGAGTGGAAGACTTGATTTCAGGTATGGTCATGTGCCTATCACTGGGAGAAGTTTGCCACATGAAATATACTGACAAACGAGTTTCAGGTATCTCATTGCCAACGCCATGCAAGCCTTCACGGCTCAACCACTCGCGAGACAACAGGACAACCCCTTCACAAACTCATATCTTCTTGCAACTCTCATAATCCCCCACTTGGAGACATATCTGGCGGCACACTCAGAAGTCCGCTTCTTGCTACTGGAATACCCACCCGACCACCTCGCCACCGTCCTTGCTCTCCAAAACCTGGTCGGTTTGGATCTAATCAAGGTAGCCCAAATCGTTGACTCCAACGCCAAGGAGCCACTCCCTTTCAACCACATCCGAGGCGAGGCCATCTCATCTCGAGGAGCGGAAAAGCCCTCCCTCAAGCCCCAGACATCCAATTCCACCCTTAAAAGGGGCCTCTCTCCCTCCCGTGCAACGACTGTGGAATCCCTTTCATACACAAAAGCCAATTTTCTCCTCACCTCCTCCGCAACCGACGCCGAAATCACAAGCTTCACCTCCACTATCTGGAAAATTCTAACGGAGATTTCATCTTTCTATCAACTTGAAGAAGCTGCCTCTCCTAAAACTAAAACCTCACCTCAACGGACATTTTCACCCTTTCCCAAGGCCTCACCCCGCCCGCAATCCCCAATCTCTCCAACCCCTTCAGCGACTAAGTTCCAGAATGCGGTCCGGCCGCCTAGCCCAAGCACTTCCGTGAAAGCGCCCTCCATTGCCGAAACCATTATGACTGTAAGGTCGTTTAGGAGTAGGAAAGGCCCGCCCCTACCACCCAAGGAAGGGAGGGTGAAGCAGATTGATGCTGAGAGCATGTTAACGCTGGATCTGGAGGATGATTCCGACTTTGAGGATTTGGAGGAGAAGAGGCTGATGCCGATTTTTATGAAGCGACCGCCGGTTCGGAAAGGGAACAGTCGGAAGGCGTTGAAGTTTTTGGGGCTGGCATGATCTTTGCTACTTCTGTCGTGGAGTCCGCCACTTTTTGTTCTAATAGTATCTTTGGGTTTGGACACAGTGGAAAACCCACACTTTCATTTGTTTTATTCTCATTTGTCAATGTTCCCAGGCGGAAAATACGTCATGAACGTAAACTATTAGGTTCGCTACACAGCACCTTTATTATTAGTAGTATTATTCCTAGTTAGGTGTCACGGCTTGTTAGTACAGTAAGCCTGGCGTTGCACGCACCAGATGGAAAGGGTAAAAGAAATAGGAGATATTCTTATGGCAAGAACATTTAGGGATACGCACACGCAGGCTCCACGCTTGTCATGACCTAAGAAACGGGTCTATTTTGGTGATAAGCGTCCCATCGATCAATAATGGCCGTATACTGGGGCGTATATGTGACAAGTATCTACATAAATTTATGGTGACTCCAAACCGACTCCCAGGCCTTGAGGTGTTCAAGATGCAAATAGTTGGAGACCAGGTCCTTAAGAGCAAAAGCGCAAAAAACACGGCTCAGAACACTTGGTCTAACTGGCCGCTGTCGCGGAGTACCTGCCACTCGACACGTCTCGCTACCTGATCAATGTTGCGGTTACGCCACGGTAGCTGTTGTAGACATCGTATGCCGACTGGTGGGGTTGGGGAGAGTATAAATAACAATACTACTCGGATTATCACGAAATTCCACAGAATCACAGAGCAAGCTACCTGTCCAAGAAGAGCGAGTATATCCAGCCGCTGTGAGATAATCCTGATCTCTATCCATGTCCTGAATCGATACCTCCTAACACCACTTTTCCAGAGTACCAAAAAAGGAAATCCAAAAACCATATCGCTTCGATTTCAAGCAGATTTACTCACTGCACAGACCTCAGTCAAGCAGAGATATCACCATTTACAATTCAACACGTAAGAAATTCTCATCACATTCATCACCCTCCTCTGCCTCCGTATTCCACTCTCGCTAATGCTTCCCTTCCCTCCAAAACCAACTCTAGTACCTACTTCCCAATTACGCTAATACTGGTCTTTTGCCCCGGCGTGGAGAAAGTCCATAAAATGAGATATTCCATCTCTCAAAACAATACTAACAAGTACAAGAATTAGAAAGCTCCAAGAAAGTCATCGACGACGCAGCAATAGATAGTAAAAACGAGGAAATCCGAATCGCCTGCCAGTACTTGCTGAGGTTTGCCGCATTACCCTCGAGTAATAAAAAGCGGCAATACAAAGTGCAATAAAAAAAATCCATGCCGAGACACCCCAAACCAAACCCCGCCTTCCATGTGAATGCTATCAACATATATACCCTCTTCTTAAACTCTGGTCGAATTCTTCCTTCTTCTCCTCCAGAGAGAAGGAGAGGGTGGCAACCCGAGACAGAACATTCCAGTTTCTTTTAGTCTCCCCCACTGACCGATTACTTGTCTGGTTCTTTTGACTAGACGGTACTCTGGACTTCATCGAAAATGGTAGGTAGAGGACCGAGTCGCTCAGGCTCAGTTGCCGATAGGTAGATGACGGCGCGCGCGGATATTCTCATCCATCAAGACTACTGACTTTCAACGTCTTCTTCTTCTTCTTCTTCCTCCTCCAACGGGCTAACCAGGATTTCGCACGCCTGCGCGAAAAAGATCCTTGCTGGGGTGTCGTAGTCATTCCTGATAGAATAGTAGTTTCCTACAAGAAGCAGGTCAGCACGGGAAAACGCCATCGCATATTGGGAGAGTGCGCAACTTACCTCGAGGCACAAACCAATGCCCCCCCGTGCTTATAACAAACTCTGTCTCATGAACCGTCACAACCACCTTGCCAAAGAATACAAAGAAGGCCATCTGCATCTTCCTACTATTCTTCGTCTTCTTCTCTGCCCCTGGTGGCAGATCCACAATCCCGGTCCCCATAAACGGCGTATTCATCGTCTTGGCAAACTTGAACGTCGCGTCCTTGATGTCCTTGGTAACCACGCCGGCGGCGCTAACCGCGATATTATCGCTCATCACCTCCGCCTCGTCGCCGGGCGCAGGGGGCGACCACTCGTCATGATTGTCCCAGACAACAACTTCGCCTGCTAGCCGTCCCGGGACGCGCTCCCATTCCTCGAGCTCGTCTTCGTCGGGAGGACCACCCAGGCCGTAGCCGAGACCTGGAGAGGAAGAGCGGGCCCGCTTTTTTGCGGTGTTTGCTTTGGGTTTGGTACCTCGCTTGGATGACTTGACCTTGACTTCTTCCTTCTCAATTCGGATCACTTCCTTGATGGTCGGGAGTATCATCTTGCGACCGTCTCGGCGGAAGACATCTTCGTTGCCTTCTGTACGCATCTCGAATTCGACGCGCTCGCCGCGCCAATACTCCACGGGTTTGATCGAATGGCGACCAGAACGGGTGGTCTGGAGGTCGGAGGCATTCCGGTGGATAGAAACGAGACCCCGCGAGCGAGGAAGAGGAGGACCACGGGTGACTTCGGCGAGGGAAGTGTCAGGATCGGCAGCCGGAGCTCTGCGACCTTGTTTTCCTCGTCCAATGGCAGGTGCCTTCAATGGGGCTTTGGCCGACGTCTTATGTCGTTTGGACCGTAAGCTCTCAGCTCCCTCATCATCTTCGATCCCACGTTGGTCGCTGCTTGCTACGGTAGGCCTAGCGCGCTTCTTCGACTGGTTGACTTGGCCGTTCTTGCCTGGACCGCCGCGCCGTCTCGAGCGTACATTAATCTCCGCGTCAGCATCGGTATCGTCAACTTCTTCTTCCCGTCGCCTGCCCCCGCTCGACCTGACGCTATCCTTCTTGGGGCGAGCACGCTTCCGCACCGGGCGCACGTCATCTTCTTCTTCCTGGTCTTCTTCAGGTTGCTCTTCCTCCGAGTCATCCAGCGCCTGCAGCGACTCGTTGATCAGTTGCATCGAATCTTCACCATCATCTGCATGACCCTGGAGGATTGACTCCTCTTCTTCTTCCTCCGTTGCGGCGGCCCTGGCATTTCCATTTGTCTTGGTGTTCTTGACACCCATGGGCCGCGTCCCATTCAGGCGCGGCTTGGACGACAATGGCCTGTCATTTTCCAACTCGAGTGACTCCCCCTCTTCGTCGTCTTCCTCGTCGTCGGGTTGGCGCACGATTGAGCCCCTTGTAGGCGACGAAGGTAGACCGAGTCGCGGCTTCCTAACTGCAGGCGACTGGAGGTTCGTCTTCGCCGGTGAGCGTCCTCGCGGGAGATGCTGATGCCTCAAAACTGTGGTCGGGCCTGGACCGGCGCCTGGGATATTATGTCAGTTCAGCTCCACGCGCGGAACGGTGACAGAAGAGGGAGGTCCCCGCTTACTATCCATCTCCATATCTTGCTCGCCCGTCTGGTCGCGATTACCGTTGGGGGTCGCGGCAGCATTGGACCGTGCTGGGGAAGAGAAAATGCCGTCGGTGGGCATCATTCCATGCTCGTCTCTCTTGCCAGTATCAAGCAAATCGATGCCGGTTTTCCTGCGACGGAACTGTTAGTCCCCTCTTGATCCACCCTCAGTCCGATCTTTCACCATGGATTCGGCGACGACGTACCGGCCTTTCTTCCCAAGCTCAAAGAGAGCTTTGGGCTCCCTCGCCCCGCCTCTTGGTGCCATACTGGAAACTTTCGCCAATTGTCAAGCAGCGCGACTTCGATGTTGAAAGCCCTCTGAAATCGAAGGAGGGCACGGGATGGATGTCTGAGACGGGAAACCTATTTGCGAATCTCTATGGGAAATTTTCGAGGCCTGATGTGTTTGCGCAAGTGTGTAGTGGTTGGCGTTGATTTCGGTGATGGTGAATGTGACTTGTAATTTTCTGCGATATGTGCCTCTCAGATAGTCGGCATCCGGCATCAAAGCAGTTGTTCCGTCGCATTCAATTCAGACAAGCAAGCGTCTGGCTTCGGCTGGCGAGGTGAATTTTCCTTGTGTTCGCGTGATTCGGTCAATGGAAGTCATGGGCGAACAAGAACCGAATCCCACATGACGTTTGTCGCGACCATGGAATGTGAAGGACGGGGCGCGATGCGAGTACTTTGTGCTGTTGTTTCTGCGAGGACCAACCCACCTGTACGGATAGAAAAAAACACTTGGGAGCTTGCGTGAAGCCGGCCGTGCTTGTAGCAGTACCCCTCACTAGGTAGTCAAGAGTACCGAGCAGTACCCAAAGGGCAGCGACTAGCAGGCGGTGAACACAAGCAGTTAAGCCCTACGCAACAATCAAAAGTATGCACCTCGGCTTGCAGGGGATACAGGCTGTATACGCCGAGTATTTTTGGGCTGCTGGCTTAGCTCTCGATAGCGCCGCTTTCCGTTCGATGTCTTTTGCGAACCCCTACCGCCAACCCCCAAATCGTTTGCCGCCCAAGATGGCGCAAAGTCAAGCAAGCCTCGAGAAATTGGACCTTCAAATCAACACGCCTTGTTACGGCTCTACAGGAATAAAATAATTGGGATTGACTGCTGCACATAATTTAAGCCGGTCGTCAGCACAGCCAATCCCTCTTTCATTGCCTACTGCAAAGGAAGAGGGCATTATCAAGAGGCAAAGTAGGTAGATGTCGCGCGTTGTCGACGTGTCGTTGCCAGGGCAACTACCGCCAGCGATAAGTCCGTCGCCAGTATTGTGCCGTGGCAGCGGGCATAAAGAACCAGCCCGGAAAAGGCTCAGATGAGAAGGACAATTTCGAGTCGGCTCCATCAGAATTGGCATGTGCTTACTGACTACAGGAGGACCGATGCCGCCTCAGAAGGATTGATCATCAAAGATTCGTCTAGGCGGCGATATTCTAGGTGCAGGTCCGGCTGCGAGACGCTGTCCTTCGCTGCCTCGAAGTGGACAAGTGGACAAAGACTACCATCCCACCTCTCACCAAGAGGCTGTGCTTTATATACATTAGCATGTCGTATCCCCAAAGTATGCAGTCTCGCCAATACCTTTGATAGGCGGCAAGGTACCCCAGATGCTGCCGTTCTGGCGTCGAAGAGATATTCCGTAACGAAACTAATGACCCGGCCGGTCTCATTCAGATGACCAAGGAATTTCCCAAGTCCTTGTCAATCCGTCTATATGGTGATGTCTCGGCCTCTAGAGACTGACTCTTTCTAGGGAGTCCTGCGAAATTGGCCAGTGCTGGAAATTCGCAT
>Ga0247774_1001309_pt1 | contig 12607 bp, 10 predicted proteins | sample UWRJL001104B6_FD_179933 | JGI IMG/M metagenome (GOLD analysis project Ga0247774, IMG submission 179933) | Plant litter microbial communities from Arlington Agricultural Research Station in Wisconsin, United States - UWRJ-L001-104B-6 | ecosystem: Environmental > Terrestrial > Plant litter >... | reverse complement strand
CGCAACGGATTGGCTAACTTCTGGAAGCGCCCATGGCCGCGAAAAGAGCTGCCAAGCTTCGAGGACCTCGGGCTTTGCGGGGACCCTGAAACCTTGCTGCTCCAGCCAGTCACAATGAGCGGCAATTGCTGCCTCCAACTCCAAACGCTCGTGGTCCTCCATCGCTACCGCGTAGCAGTACGCTGCCTCCGCAGCAAATCGCGTCGTGGGAGCCTGGTGTGCGCAACCTGCCAGCATGCCTGTGCTACCTGTGCCACATGACACGCCGACAGGTCGCGAAGCGGCTAGGCAAAAGCCTCGCCACCGTGCGCCGCCTGGAGGGCAACCGCCTTCACCCGGTCCGAGATGTTCGCGGAGTCCATCACTTCGACCCCGACGAAGTGGAGGCGCTTGCCCAAGACGTCTTGGATGGCGCGGTCACACTGTGGCAAGAGCTATCGGCCGCCCCGGGCGTCTCGGGCATCCACACTTGCCCTAACTGTCACGAGCTGGAGCGTTGCATATCGCGGTTGAGCGCCGCGCTCGACGACGAAAGACGCAACCACGATCAACACATTACTGCGCTCACGGCGGACCACGACCGCGAGGCCGCAGCGCTAGTGGACCGGCTCGAAGACCTGCTAGCAACAATGGATAGTTGAAGCCTGCGGGTGGCTTGCAGCGTAGGCGAAGCCCACGGGCGTCAGTAGCCAGAAGCTGGAACGCGGGCTGGTCGACAGTTCCGCGCGCTTCAGGCGATCCTGCGATCCTGCGATCCTGCGCCCAGCCGTTGCGGTTCTTATGTTCTTATAGACGTACTGCACGCCGCTTGGGAGCTTGGGAGGCGCTCGGGGCACCCGTCGGGCGTTGGCCCCGAGGCCCGTTGCCACGCTTCGTGCGCGTCGGCGGTTGACACGTCTTCAGGGCGGGTGGTGAGGTAACCGGACCAGCGGCTCGATGAAGTGGTCGTAGGTGGGGACGGGCATGAGGGGGGACCTCAGTCGTTGGACGATTCACCACGATGCGCGGCGCGCGGGCGGCCGCGCTTTGACGGGGGGCCGTTCGCGGGGGCGGAGCCATTCGTGGAGCTTGTTCGAGCGAGCATAGTTTCAGCGGGTTCGTCTTTCGGGTCTTGCGGGACCAGTTTCCCCGTAAACGCTTGAGCCAGTGCGGCATTGTCGAGTGCCGCAAGACGAAGCGAAATGCGAGGTAATTCCTTCTCGAGGTTAGCTATCGCAGCAACTCCCTTGTCTACAATTCGTACAATCTCGCCCTGCTCGTCGAACGACGGAATGGGTAAAACAGCCGAATCCACCATTCCCGCACTAACATGCGGCAAGTCTTTGCCGTCCTGCGTTCCGTTCTGTCGCGTGATCAGATGGTCCCGGAATATGAACGATTGAACGAAAAGCATTAGGTAGTCGGGGTTCATCAGCGAGAGCGACTGGAAGCGACCAACTCGCTGCAACAACAGAGCGCCTTCCCAGGTCTTGTCCAGGCGTGCAACCTTAGTTCGACGAGTTCCGCTCGAGTACACCGGTCGGTCCATTGCAAGTACGATATCGCCCGACCGGAGACGATAGGGCGAGTATCTGTGCGAGTCGTCTGGGTCCCAGCAGTGCAACTCTTCAAGACTTATCCAACCGTCGCGGACATTTACTCCCTTGAGCAGCCGAACGCCGTCCATGCGAAATCCGGAACTTGGAAAGGCGAAGCCTGGCTGAAGGGGCGCTACGTCAGCAATACTCGCCCAGCACCATCCAGCCGGCAACTCAGGTAGATCACCGAAATTGACGTCGGCGGGTTCTCGATACCTTGTCTTCCATTTGGGGTCGGTCAGACGCGGGTCCTTCGCCTTTGCCTTCGCAGCCTGTGACATTTCCCACTTCTGTCGGCGTTCGGCGCGAATGCGATTAAGAAGCTCAGCGGCCGGTTCGATATCCCTTTGTCTGGCGCGCCAGTCTTTGGTGAGGTCACCGCGGAACGCCGCAGTAAGGATCGATTGACGAAGCTTCTCAAGCAGTGAAGGAATGACGTCGAGCGCTTCGCGTGCCCGACTGCTGCGCGCCTGGACGACCTGGAGCTTGGCGACGATACGGCGTTGTTCCGCAAGAGGTGCGACTGGAACGGGCGTTCGGAGAACCTCTCCGCGCCCTAATTCCACCTGATTTGTCGATCCAACCTGCATCGCGTCGATGCGGGTCTGGACTGAAGGCGATCGAATCCATGCATGGAGGTATTCGGGCAGAACATTTTTCACTCGAAGCACGGTCACGTGCGAATCGGCGACCACTCGCTCAAACCCAGTCAATGGACGATAGATGGCAGCGCGCCCAATCGTACCGGTGCCGGTGGAGTTCCATAGAATGTCGCCGTCGCGAAGTGTCCGCTCAGGCCCCCAGGCGTCCCACTGAGATTGATCGATGAATTTGACATGTTCTGACTCGACCCCGTGCCACCGAATGCACCGCTGATTTATGACCGGAAGATTGCTTCGTTCCGAGTACTTCGGCGATTTCCCACGCTGCACGTAAGAGGTCACGTTCTCAATTGCCGCCCAGCCCCAACTGGACGGCACCGGATACTCGACGAATCGACTCATACCGACAGCTCCTCCTGCAGCGACTGCACTTCGTCAAGAGCCAGCTGAAGCTGCTCGACGAGTTCAGCCGCGATCACATCAGGCTCCGGTAAACCCGTATGGTCCGTCACGTTCTCGTCCTTCAGCCACGAGATATCGAGATTGTCGTCACCCTTCTCAATTTCCTCGCGCGTGAACTTCCGAAACCGCCCGGCTTCATGTTGGTCTCTTCGCTTCGCCTTGCCGTATGGATCGTTCCCGAACGCTTTTTCGAATTCCGCAAAATGTGCCCTTGCAAATGGGGTGCGCTTCCCAAATGAAGGCATATTGGTGCGCATATCGAAGAACCAGATAGCTTTGGTGTTTCCCTTGTCTTTCGCGCCTCTAGTGAAGAACAGCACGTTAGTTTTCACGCCTTTTTTGTAAAAGATGCCTGTGGGAAGCCGCAAGATCGTGTGCAGATCGCACTTGTCCATCAGATCAGTACGAACCTTTTGCCCGACGCCTTCTTCGAAGAGGACATTGTCGGGCAGCACAACGGCTGCGCGGCCACCTACTTTGAGCCCCCGATAGATATGCTGTAGAAAGACGAGTTGCTTGTTGCTCGTGGGGTAAGTGATGTCGTCGCGACCGGCCCCGCCCCCGCCTTTTTTTGTGCCGAAGGGCGGGTTGGTGAGGATGACGTCGACTTGGGGCAGCTTTTTGCCTGTCTCGCTCAGGGTGTCGCCGAGTTCAATGTCACTTTCGATGCCGTGAAGCATGGCGTTCATCAGAGCGAGGCGGCGGACGTCAGGCACAAGTTCGACGCCGGAGAATGCTTTCTTGCGCTGGAAGTCTTGCTCGGCGCTGGAGAGTTTGAAGTGGTCGTGGTGTTCGCGCAGGTAGCGGTTGGCGTTGATCAGGAAGCCGCCGGTGCCGACTGCAGGATCTTGAATTTGTTCGCCGGGCTGAGGTTTGACCAGCGCGATCATCGAGTCGATCAAGGGGCGAGGCGTGAAGTATTGGCCGGCGCCGCTTTTGGTCTCTTCGGCGTTTTTTTCGAGTAGGCCTTCGTACAGATTGCCGAGGCCTTCGGTTTTGGCGCTGTACCAGTCGAGGGCGTCAATTGAATCCACGACCGTGCGAAGGTGGCGCGGCTGGCGGAGCGCGGTGGAGGCGTTGTTGAAAATGGCCTGTACGCGCTTCGAGCCTTTGCCGCCGAGATCGACTAAGAGCTTCTTGTAGAAGTTGAGTTGCTCAACGCCGTCGGCTTTCAGCAGATCATCCCAGCGGTAGCCTTTGGGGATTTGCGCTTCTTGTTCAGTCTCTTTCATCATTTTTAGAAAGAGCAGGAACGTGAGTTCGGTCACGTACTCGTGGTAGGTGATGCCATCGTCGCGGAGGACGTGGCAGAGGTTCCAGAGCTTTTGTACGATGTCTTGGGTGCTGGGCATGGGTCCGGGCTTTGGGTGCAGCCGGGCAGGTTTGCCGTGTTCAGCGCGCGGAAACCAGCATTTTTAGCGTTTTTGGGTGTTCAGTCGCGGACGGGCTGCTGCTAGCCGGCGTCGGACCAGACTTCTGTGGCCAGTTCCTGGAGCAGTGCCGCGAGTTTGCCGTCGAAGGCTTTGTTCAGGCGCGTGAAGCCGCCGCCTTCGGCCCTCAGGTCGCCCTTCTCGAGTAGCTCGCTATCCACGATGTGGTCGTGTTTGACCTGAGACGCGATGCGGTCGAGCCATTTGCGTTGCGGCTCATTGAACGAGTGATTTTTGCGTAGGCGCTGCACGGCGTGGTCCACGCGCTCGGCGTAGGACACGAGCGGTGAACCGAGCGCGAGCTGGCGGATGTAGCCGATGATGGTTGCGGCAAAGTCTTCGTTCTTTGACTCGCTCCAGGCCGATTGCAGGGCCTTTTCGCTGTAGCCCTCTTGGTCGAGGGCTAGCTTCAGCTGCTTGAGATCTTCGCGCGTGAGGTCGCGCGGGCGTTGCGTGACCACGAGCAGGGCCGGGATTTTGTTGAGGTTGCCTTCGAGGAAGGACTTGAAGCTTTCGAGGTAGTCGGCCGGGCGGGTGTTGCTTTGCTTGCCGTAGCCCCGCTTGACCTCTCGCACCTCGTCGAAGTGTTCCGAGACGATCATGCGGTACGGCGTGCCGCCGGTGGCGCTATCGAGGTAGGAGGCTACGGCCGTGTGCTGGGTGAGCCAGGCGGCGGCTGCGCCCACCGCTGCGCTCTTCAGGAATGCCACCAGCTCTTTCACGGGCATGCCCGCGGCCGTCTCGAGCTGCTCGGCGCGCTCGCCCTTCAGCACACCCTTCTTTCGCTGCAGCTTGGCAACTAGCTCCCGAAGGGATTCTTCGCGGAACTCCTGGTCCTTGCCTTCGACGACTTCTTGGATGAGCTGCTGGAAGGTGATGAGCGGGTTGACCACCACCGGCTTCATGTCGGTCACCGCCTTGATCGCCGAGTACAGGTCGACCGCGTCGAAGACGCGAAAGCGCTCTTTGCCGATCTCCGGACAGAGGCGCGTGGCGCGACCGAGCATCTGTTCATAGAGGATGCGGCTACGCACGCGGCGCAAGAAAACGAGGCTGGCGATGCGGGGGACGTCGATGCCGGTGCTCAGCAGATCGACGGTGACCGCAATATTCGGCTGGCGCTCGTTGCGGAAGCGCCGGATGGCCTCGAGCGGCTTGTCGGTCTGACCCGTGATCTTCAGCACCGCGTCGTTGTCGACCGAGCCGTAGCGGGCGGCGAGCACCTCTTTGAGGATCATGACGACGAGGTCCGCATGGGCGTCCGTGGCGCAGAAAATCAGCGTCTTTTCGGCCTGCTCGGGGTCAATGTGCTTGGCGAGCTCGGTCAGCACCACGCGGTTGAAGTCTTCGACGATGACTCGGCGATTGAAGGCGTCGACCTCGAAGTCGACTTCGTCGGGCAGCTCTTCCTTCTTGAGAGTGCTGCCTTGCGCCGAGCGTTCGAGGACTAACACCTCTTCGCGCGCTTCGTAGTGGATGCCATCCATCGCCAGCTTGGTCACGATCCGGATCGGCGGCTCGTGATCCACCAGGAAGCCGTCGACCACCGCTTCGCGGTATGAGTAGGAGAACACCGGAGAACCGAAGATTTCTTTCGTGTGTAGCGCGGGCGTCGCGGTGAGGCCAATCTTCACCGCGTCGAAGTGGTCGAGCACTCGCCGGTACTTCGAGATGTAGTCCTCCTCGTCGCGGAACAGGAACTCGCGCTCGGAGAGCTCCCGGTCGAGTAGGTAGCCGCGGTGGCACTCGTCTACGATGATGCAGTCGTACTGATCGACCGGTGGGATTTGCGGATCACGCTCGAATGGCCCGACCACGCGCTTGACCATGGCCTGGATGGTCGCGATGTGGAGGCGCGTTTCCCGTTCGGGTTTGAGGTCCGCGAGCTCCTTCACGTCGTAAATGTCCGTGAAAGTCTGCAGATTCTCGAGCCGCAGATCCTTCAGCGCGTCGGCGGTCTGCTGCCCGAGCGCGTTCCGGTCGACCAGGAACAGCACACGCCGGAAGCGGCCCGTTTTGATCAGGCGGTAGCAGAGACCTATGCAGGTCCGGGTCTTGCCGGTGCCGGTGGCCATGGCGAGCAGCAGCTCTCGCTTGCCCGCTTCGAGCGCGTCCTCGACCGACAAGATGGCCGCACGCTGGTAGTCCCGATCGATATACGGCATCGGCTCGACCTTGAGCTTGGCGTACGCTTCGTCCTCGTTCTGCTTGAGTAACGCGAGGAGCCCGTCCGGCGTATGCCAGCCTTCGAGCGGCTTGGCCAGGTTCTGCGCTCGGCGCACATCGTGAAACCAGATGCCGCTCTTGGTCTTAAGCTGGCGCAGGTACGGTCGCCCATTGGTCGAGAACAGAAACGGCACCTTGTGCCCGCCCCAGGGGCTGCCCTCAGGAAGCGTTTCGCTGCCCTTGACCAGGTACCCAGCGCTGTAGTCCTGCGCTTGGTGAATGACGCTGGACACATCTTTGCCCGCGCGCTTAGCCTCGACCACACCCAGCACCTGCAAGCCAGCAAACAGCACGTAGTCCGCGCGGCCGTCTTTACGCGCTCCCGGATGCGGATTCGGCGTAAAAGTCGGCCATTCAGCGATCGCCAGGTTCTTCCCCCGCGCCGGGCGAACCCCGCGCTCGAACGTCAGGCGCTCGGTGTCCGCCTCCCAGCCCGCGTCGCGCAGTTGTTGATCGATGATGCGCCGCGTGGCCGCTTCGTCGAGCTCGATCGCGTCGCTCGCGGATGCCGCGCGTTGCACGGTGGTCGCCAGTTCCCGAACTGGCATAGCCTGCGCGATGGCTTGTGCCGCGGCTAGCTCCGCCATCAGCTGCTTGTTCTGCGCCGCGAGAGCCCGATTGCGCCCGGCGTGCTCGTCTATCTGTTGGCTGGCCAGCGCTTCCCAGATCGCCGTCTCTTCACGTGCCTTTTTCGCGCGCTCCTCTGCAGTGGTTCGACTCGCGAGCTCCGCGTCAGCAATCCGTTTCGATTCCTCAAGCTCGCGACGCGCCACTTCGAGCTGATCAGCGTGGCCCTCGGTCTCCTTGCGTAGCCGTTCGATCTCCTGCTTTAGCGCCGAATCAGGCCGTTTTGGCTGCGAAGGTGGAACGAACGGACCCGGATCGAATTTTCGGTTGTTGCCAAAGCTGCGTTGAAACCAGATCGCGAGCTGATGGGCAATCTTGAGCTGGTGCAGCGCCTCCGCCTGCGAGTCAGCGAGATCGTGCACCGCGTCGTTGCCCGCTCGGCGCAGCCGGTGGAACAGATCCTTCTGCGTCGCACCAATCGCACCGCGGTCCGCCAGAGCGTCGATCACCCGCCGCAGGTCCTCGCGCGGGTCGAGTAGTAACCCAACTTTCGCCGCCGCGCGCTTCGCCAGGACCTCGCAGAACTGACGCAGCTTGTACAGCGTGACGTTCGGATCGCTGGCGAACTGCTCCTCCGCTTGCGTGCCGAGCGCAACGAGGCGCGGGTCGTGATGCCCGAGGAACGCGAAGTTGGGAGATGGAGTTGGAGGCACGTTGCCCGCCGTTGCCCGCCGTTGCCCGGCGTTGGAAAATGCCGGACGATATCTAACTCTTCATTGTAGACCCAGGACCGCCGGGGAGCGCAACGCCGTTCTCGGGGGAGGCCCACTCCCTACCCTGGCACCGTGAAAAGCAGGCCGATCGGCACAGCCGTGCTGCGACGCAGCCAAGTTTGGCAGTATGAGGCGCAATGCCGAAGGACCCAGACTTGACCAAGGTTCGCGTGATTAATTCAGTGTGTCGGGCGCTGACGCTGGGAGATCGCGAGCAAGCTTCGGCAATCGCAAGGGCCGAGTACCCGTTTGCTCCCGCGTCAAACGCCGGTCGAGGCTACTCCGAGTACCAGAAGACGCAGACGTTCGCGCGCGACGGCTTCGTCGACCGCTACTCCGGCGCTCGCCTGATCTTTCCCGGGACGTTGCGGCTTTTGTCGACCGTCATGCCAGAAGAATTTCCAACGCACCCGAACTGGAAGATGTCCGAGTGCCACGATGCATACTGGGAATTGTCCGCGACGATCGATCACGTCGTGCCCGTCGCTCGCGGCGGCTCGGACGATCTGAGCAACTGGGTAACGACCTCGCAGCGGAACAATTCCGCCAAAGCCAATTCGACACTCGAGGAACTGGGCTGGTCACTGCAGCCACCGGGGCGTCGCGAGGAATGGGACGGCTTGATTCGCTGGTTCGTGACGTACACGGAGCAGCACTCAGCGCTGGTGCGAACGGAGTATCTGCGGCGGTGGCGAGCGGCAGCGGTGAGGGTGCTCGCGGGTTAGGCGTTCGCATGAACCACGCCCCGCCGTTTGAAGCTCGCGGCTAGCGATGGGCAACCGGCAGCATCGCGTGCTTGCTTCGCAGCGTGTCCGGGCGGCGGAATCGGCAGAAACGGCGCATCAGCGAGAGCGAACCTCGGACGCTCGCACGAAGACTTGCTGCCCAGGCTCCTCGCAGGGTAACCCTTCGAGTAGGCGCGCCTTGCGTCGAGGAACAGCATGTCAAAAAAGAACGCAAAGAAGGCACGACCTCAGGCAGCAGGCCCCGCGCGCATTGAGTACTTGCGCGTTGAAAACTACCGCGCCTTGAAGTCCGTCGAGCTCAAGGACGTGACGCCTCTAACAGTACTCTTGGGAGCAAACGGCAGTGGTAAGTCGACAGTCTTCGACGTGTTCAATTTTCTCTCGGAGTGCTTCCAAGTTGGCCTCCGTCAGGCGTGGGACAATCGGCAGCGAGCGAAAGAACTAAAGACTCGCGGCGCCGACGGTCCAATCGTGATCGAACTCAAGTACCGCGAGCGCCCGCAACAACCGATTATCACTTACCACTTGGCAATCGACGAGGAGCCGAAGGGACCGGTAGTCGTCGAAGAGTGGCTGCAGTGGAAGCGCGGATCGCGAGGTCGTCCGTTCAGGTTCCTAGACTATAAGAGGGGCATCGGAACCGCGGCGAGTGGTGATGAGCCCGACGAAACCGACCGACGGATTGACACTCCGTTGCGTTCGCCGGATTTGATAGCGGTGAACACCTTGGGGCAGTTCGCTGATCATCCACGCATTGGAGCCCTGAGAGAGTTCATCACGGACTGGTATGTCTCCTACCTATCCATCCAGGATACGCGTGGCCAGCCGATGGCCGGTCCCCAGGAACGGCTCAGCAAGACCGGAGAGAACCTACCCAACGTCATCCAATACTTGAAGGAGCAGCATCCGGAGCGCTTGGCGCACATCTTCAGAGTGCTGCAACGCCGCGTTCCCCGGCTTGAGACCGTTCAGGCGGAACCGATGCCAGACGGTCGGTTGCTTCTCCAGCTGAAAGATGCGCCGTTTGACAAGCCCATTCTGTCGCGATTTGCATCAGACGGGACGCTCAAATTACTTGCCTACCTCACTGTGCTCTACGACCCCGAACCCCCACACTTCATCGGGGTCGAAGAGCCAGAGAATTTTCTCCACCCACGACTGCTCCCCGAACTGGCTGAGGAGTGCCGCGCAGCGACAGAGCGGTCGCAGCTTCTCGTAACAACACACTCACCCTTCTTTCTCAACGCGCTGAGGCCCGAGGAGGTGCGGGTGCTTTACCGTGACGAAAAGGGCTACACGCGGGCCGTCCGCGCGTCAGACGTGAAGGGAATCCCGGAGTTCGTCGCCGAAGGGGCGCAGCTCGGCAACTTGTGGTTGGAAGGCCATCTGGGCGTTGGTGATCCGCTTGTCAACAGCGGCGCGCCGGTGATTCGCGGGCGACGATCATGAACGTTGAGCACGTAGAGATATTGCTCGAAGAACCATCAGCAGAAGCCGCGCTCGAAGTGCTCTTGCCTCGGATCCTAGGTCTGACAACTTTCGCCATTCACGTGCACCAGGGCAAGGATGATCTGCTCGCAAAGTTGCCCACGAAACTCAAGGCTTACAAGCGGTGGCTGCCGCAATCTTTCAGAATACTCGTGTTAATCGACCGCGACGACGCGAACTGCCTTGCGCTCAAGAGCAAACTCGAGGGTTACGCCCAAGCGGCCGGTCTTATGACGCGCTCGCGGCGATCGAAGGCTCACTATTCGGTTGTGAATCGGATAGCCATCGAGGAACTTGAGGCTTGGTACTTTGGAGACTGGGACGCCGTCCGCGCCGCCTATCCCCGCGTGCCCGCGGATATTTCGGTCAACGCGAAGTATCGAAATCCCGACGCTATCGCTGGCGGGACTTGGGAAGCCTTCGAGCGTGTGCTGCAAAGCGCGGGATATTTCAAAACCGGACTACGCAAGATTGAGGTCGCTAGAGCGGTTGCAGAAAACATGGTCCCCGAAAGGAACGGCTCAAGCAGTTTTTGCGCGCTCCACGCGGTGCTCTCGGAGATGACTTCCTGATTGAAAGCCGCTTCACGCAAGTCGAGGATTCGGGGCATCATTTGTTCTGCTGCGCCAATCGTTGCTCCGCGCTCACCGAGTTTACAATGAGGCGCTCCTTACGAAGAAAATGGCGATGCATGGGTTGCGCTCGTCGGGCTCAGCCTGGACTCCACATCCACGGACAGCGAGGCGGCTCATGCGGCCGTGATGCATAGTCAATTTTTCGGTTCCGTGGTGCTGTTACCCTCGGACCTTTCAGTTGTCGTAGAGTCCTGGGACTCATGCGTCGCCTTGCATTGTTCTTCGTCGGTTTGCTGGCGAATGCTTGCGCTTTCACGGTACCGAGCGCCCCAACTGTCTCCGGCCGCAACGTCGCCAACAAGATGGTTTCGCCGTCGCCGGCCGCTGAGCAAATGGGACGTGCCGCGGCCGGCGACATTCAGCTCCAGCAAGTCATCTACGACGAGGCGTGTCGATGTGAAAATCGCCTGTCGGCGCTCGTCAGCAAGATGAAGGACGAACGAGCCGGCCGCGGTGCGCTCACCCTCGCGGGCGGAGGGATCGGCGCGGTCGGTGCGCTTTCGGCGGCGCTCCTGGAGGACAAAGACGCGAAGACAGCGAGCGCCATCGTCGCCGCAGTCGGAAGCCTCCTCGCGATTGGCTCGCAGTTGGTGGGAGAGCCTGCGACCGAGATGGAGCTCTATCAACGCGCGCTTCGTCGATACGAGGCCGCTCGGGCGACCTCCGTCACTTGCACCGGAACAACCTGCCTGACCTCTATCCGTCAATCTCTCGCGCTCTGCAGCGACGAAAACACGGCGCTGCCAACGTCATCCTAAGCGGGCAAAAGCGATTCGGACGCTTGATGATCGGCGATGTGCGGGGCGCAGTCATCTGGGGTCTCGCGGTCCACGGGTCCCTAGAACCTGTGCCTCGACAGACTACGATCGAGAATCGAGAAGTCGCTCCACCGATTCTTTTCGCGGAATTCGCGATCGGACCCGCCTCATCGAGCAAGCCACGCTCGGCACCGAGCGCGCCAGGGGTTGAAACAGGGTTCGCTCGCGCCAAATGCGGAATGGCGCGTATCATCCCAGCGGCAATGGTCATTCCTTCGAGATGCGCATGCCTTTGGACCGACGATTCGAGAGCGGAGGCTGATCGGACGAGCCGGACTACCACAACGGAAGCGGTCGAGCGTCCAAATCGCGTTAGGTGTTTCCGAATCGAGCGGACGAAGGCAACATGGAGGCATGCTGGTGGTAATTGCCTTCGGCCCTCTGTTCCTAGTTGGACTTCGCGCGGGGCTAGGCTTGGCAGCCGCCGGCGGCGCGTTGCGCCGCGCACGCATGGTGGTGCTCGCTTATGTTTACTTGTCCTCGCTGACTTGGTGCGCACTGGGGTGGGCACAGGCGGCCAGCGCCCCAGCAGCCAGGACTACCCGCAGTGCTCCGGCGGCCCCTAGGCCTGCGGCTGCGCTTCCCGCCAGCGTCGCGGCGCAGTCTCCACCGCGAGCGGACGCGTCACGTCGGGTGCGCCCGGCCAACCCAAAAGCGCCCAACGCCGAGTCGAGGCGCCCGCACGACCCTCCGACACCCGCCGCACTTGTAAAGCAGCGTTGGGCACTGCCCATTGGCAAGATTCCTTGGTTGAACAACCAGATTGCGGTGCGTGGTCGCCTGATCATGGTGGCCACTGAGAACGCGGTGCACGTCATCGACGGTAAAGATGGCGTTGCGTTGTTGGTGAATAAGCTTCCCGCGGGCATGCAACCACTCGGTGTCGCGTTGGACGCCACGGGGCTCGTCTATGCCTCCACACCAGCTGACTCGCTGAATTCGAAGGGTGCGACCTCAGGCGGCGCCGCTACGGTCACCCGCCTCAAGCTAGACGGCACCACGCAGTGGGTAGCGCCGGTCGGCGAGAGTGTGCTGAGCTTTCCCGTTCTCGTTCGGGGCATCGGGCCTGGCGTGCTCGACGATCCGGCCAATGTCGCGGCGGCCATTGGCGGGGCCGAGACAAGTATCGTCCTGCTGGATGGGAAGTCGGGCTTCGAGCGTTGGCGCACCCGAGTGGGCTCAAGATGTACTGGAGTGCGTATTTACGCGCTGGATCCTTTGGCGTTATTGGTTTGGTGTGATGGCAAGTTCAGCCTTCTCGATGAAGGCGGCCGGATCACGAA
>Ga0247774_1001308_pt1 | contig 12608 bp, 9 predicted proteins | sample UWRJL001104B6_FD_179933 | JGI IMG/M metagenome (GOLD analysis project Ga0247774, IMG submission 179933) | Plant litter microbial communities from Arlington Agricultural Research Station in Wisconsin, United States - UWRJ-L001-104B-6 | ecosystem: Environmental > Terrestrial > Plant litter >... | reverse complement strand
GCCCGCCCTGTCGACACGCACCCACAGCAGCACCCCGTCGTCGTACGCGGGCAGGGGCCGCCAGCCGTCCGTGCCCTCGGCGGGCAGGCGCAGCCCGTGCCACCGGCACGTCAGGCAGCCGTCCGTCACCCGCCCGAGCGCCAGCGGAGCGCCCAGGTGCGGGCACGCGCCCGGTCCGGCCACCGGCGCGCCGGTCCGGTCCCGCCACAGGACGAGTTCGCGCCCCATCACGCGGGTGCCGAACGGCCGGCCGGCCCGTACGTCCTCGCTCGCCGCGACCACGAACCAGTTGCCCGACGGCCGCGCCTGCGCGCGCTCGAGCGCCGCCGTGATCAACGCCGGGTCGGCCTGCCTCACCGTGGCCGGCTGCGCCTCCCAGCGCGGACGGCGCACCGGCCGCAGCGGCCATCGGCCGGGCCCCGGTGGCGGGGCGTTCGGGTCCGCCACCGTCCCTCCCCCTGCTCACGGCTCGTCTCGGCGCGTTACTTCCCGGCCACGGACACCGTCAATCCCCCGCCCACCTGGCCGAACGAGAGCGGGACCCGCCGGCACCGGGTGCCGGCGGGTCCCGCTGACGCGAGCCCGTACGGGTCAGCGCGTGAACACCTGGAAGTCCGCCGCCCGTACCTGACCGGAGAAGGCGCTGCCAGAAACACAGTCGGTCGGCACGTTCGGGTCGTTCGTCTGCTGACCGGCGTAGTCGGGGTTGCCGGAGCACTGAGAGCCGACGACCTCGAAGCGCAGGTGGGTGGCGGTCGTCTTCGGGATCGGGAACGACCGCATGGTCAGGTTGGGTGCCACCGGCCGCGGCTTCACCGCCGGGAACGCGTCCCGGGCACTGGTGAAGACGCGGCGGTAGTGCTTCGCCTGTGAGCAGTCGACGGTGGCCGAGGCCGTGCACGCGAGCAGCCGGAACGACCGCAGGGCGGTGAACCGGTTCTGGGACTGGGTGTCGCCACCGGGGTCCTGTGCGTTGGCCGGCCGCAGCAGCGCGCTGACCTGGACCCGCCGTACCTGCTGCGGCCCCTGTCCGGCGAGCTTGACGGTGACGCCCTTCCCCTCCACCGGAGCCGCCTGGGCGCCCAGGTAGGCCCAGGTGGTGCCCTCGTCGTCATCGATGAGGGAGCCGAGGTCGACTCCGTCGCCGCTCGCGGTCGCGCCACCGGCCGCCGAGGCGACGTTGCGCGGCAGCTTGACCCGCACCGTACGGTGCGAGCCCGCCGAGACGTGCGTGGTGAACCGGGTCATGCCGTGCCCCGGCGCCTGGGCGACGAAGCTGTACCTTCCCGACGCGATCGAGGCGGTGTCGGGCAGCGGGGTGGCCGCGTCGGTGTCCGCGACCGGCACCGTGCGCGCCTGGTAGTCGCCGACGAAGAACCGCGCGCCCGGCACCGCGGCGCCCGCGTCGTCGACGGCGGTGAAGCGCACCGTGGCGTTCCTGGCCCGCGGTGAGGCGAAGCTGGGCGTCGCGTCGCTGTCGGCGTTCGTGTTGGTGGCCGCTCCGCTGCCCATGCCGCGTCGCGCGAAGGTGTTCCACAGCAGATCCTGGTCGGCGCCGCCGAACCGCATCTCGTCGGCGGCGAGCATCGCGTCACGTGCGTCCAGCATCGACACGTTGCCGTTGGCCATCAGCAGCCAGCCGTCGTAGACGAGCTGGATCCACCGCCGGTCCCCCGGGCACCTGGCGACCGGGGTCCTGCCCTCGGCGCAGGACCTGCGCAGCGCGGAACTGCCGGCGCCGTACTTGTTGATGAAGGCCTGCCGGAGGTCGTAGTTGACGGCGTTCCAGATCTCGCCGTCGGCGTGCACCTCGGGTCCGGTGAGGTCGAAACCGAGGTCGCTGTAGTTCAGCGGGTTCTTGGACAGGTCGTAGTCGCGGATGCCACGTACCTTGTTGCCGGTGACGTACTGGCCGGTGACGAAGGCCGACTGACCGGCGGGAACGAGGTCGTTGGCCGCGAGGTACTCCATCGCGTCCAGGTCCGACCACGACTCGCCCATCGCTCCGGCCTGGAAGCCGCTGAGCCCGCGGTCCGGTCCGGCCACCATCCGGTTGGAGATGGCGTGGGTGTACTCGTGCCCGATCACCGACATGTCGTAGTCGCCGTCCACGCAGGGGGCGTAGAAGGACCCGGCGATGGACTGCCAGAGGTACATGTTGGTGATCGGCGGGTTGCCGTCGGGCGGGGTGGCCTGGTTGGCGTTGTCGCGGATCAGGACGCCCGGCACCCGCGCGCCGGACTGGGTGTTGCCGTACTCGGGATCGGCGCCGAGACCGCCCTTGCCGAAGTTGTCGTCCTGCAGGTTCCAGGCGCTCTCGGTGAAGCCCAGGTTGTAGGAGAAGTCGTGCATGCGGTTGTGCATGGCCAGCAGGTTGGCGTCCGCCGCGTCGATGTCATTGTGCTGCGGGCTGTCGAAGACGCTCGGGTCGCACTTGGCCCTGTACCACTGGTTCGTCCAGGGGTAGGTGTACTCACGGTCGGGCCGCGGGGTGGCGAAGCCGGCCAGGTTGAAGCCGCGGCCCGTGGCGTCGAGCCAGTCCTGCGCCGCCCACTCGTTGTTGCCACGGGTGGTCTGGGTCGACTGGGTACCGCTCACGACCGGGTCGACGTCCCACGGCAGCGGCGAGGCCGGGTTGGCGATGACGCGGTCGCAGCCGGCCGTCCTCTTGAGGCACCAGGTCTCCCGGGTGTCCCGCGAGCGGTAGTCGGCCGGGGGATTCGCCGGGAACGCCTTCCATTCCGGGTTCTGGGCGTCGTCCGCGACGTTGTCCTCGCGGATCAGTACGTCGCCGGTACGCGCGTCGACGTAGCTCGTGTACGACCGCGTGCCGTTCGGGTCGCTGTCGTTGACGGACACCTCGTACGCCGCCCGTGCCCCGCCCTGCGGCATCGGCACCGCGACGAGCTTGACGCTCTGCGTGCCCCGCAGGCCGCTGGCGGAGAACCGAGCCCAGCCACCGGATGAGCCCGCCGAGGTCACCGTTCCGCTGTTCAGGCCGGTGTTCCGGCTCGCCTTCTGCAGCGCCTGCTTCTCGGTGAGAGTGGCGGGCTCGGGCGCCGGGACGTCGGGGGCCAGCGTGGAGTTGACCAGGTACACCTTGCCGTCGGCGACGCCGACCGCGGCCAGTCCGTCGTAGCCGGCCGGAAGGTCGCCGAACCGCTCACGGAACAGGACCGCGGAGCCCGCGCCGATCGGGTTGACCGCCACGACCTCCAGAGAGTCGACCGCCCGCTGCGAGAGGCCGAGCAGCTCATGCTGCTGCGTGAGGTAGGTACGGGCCGCGGTCACCGGGTCCTTGGGCAGACCGCCGGCCAGGGTCCGCGCCTGGGGGACCAGGTCGGCCGGCGTGCCCAGCTTGTTCCAGCGGGCGGTGACCCGCTGCTGTGCGGCGAGGTCGCGCTGCCGTGCGGACGGGACACGCTGGCCCGGCCGGAAGTCCTGGTCGCCGGCGCCCTGATGGCTCGCCTGGTCCGCCCGGCCGACCGGCGCTCCGGATGCCACTCCGTTCATGCCGAGGGCGAGAAGCGCGCCCACCGACACCAGTGCGGTCAGTCGGCGGATCCTTGCTCTGCTGCTTTTTCTGCGCACGGCTCTACCACCTCATCGGGGGTTTACGAGGAGCGGGGTGGCCTGTTCGGCAATGGATTCACCGCGAACGGCTACGCGATCGGCGTGCACCGGCGGAACGAAACTGTGCTGCGTCGGCACTGACAGCAACGGCCTGACGCGCCGCCTCCCTTCACGCCCGGTAAATCCGTGGGGAGCATAAGGCGGGGATAAATTAACCGTCAACGGGCAAAATCGAGAACGGGCGCTTACTAAAGGTAATAATGTGAGGTCAAGGCGTGATCATTGATGGCGTTGCGCGAATGCGTGGCCACAGAGCGCCAGAAGCCCCGTCCTCTGACCCCGTCGCCTCCGTCGCGGTCAGCCGCTCGCCGGGATGCGCTGGAACTCCTGCTGCGCGACCCGGAACGCCTCCGGCCCGACCCGCAGACCGCCTCGGAACGCATGTGAGATGTCGAAGGTCAGATAGACGCCGAAGCCGAGCAACGCGGCCATCACGCCCAGCGGGATCATCGTCGTACCGCGCGGCCGGGCGCCCACGAGATAGGGGAAGACGGCGGTCGTGAGGCCGGTCAGCGCGGTCAGGTAGAGCAGCGCCACTGGCGGCCGGGCCGCGGCGTCCAGCGCGCGCTGACCGCGCGCCGAGGAAATGGCCTGGAACTGCCCCAGAAGTGCGGTGCGGGCGTCCTCGGCCTGGGCGGTCGTCGCCCGCATCCGGACGACCTCGGCGCGCAGCGCGTCCAGACGGGACCACCCGGCCGGGTCGAGCCGGTCGCGCCGCATGACCTCCCATTCGCGGCCGACGACGAAGCTCACGTAGTCGCGCAGGCCGGCCTGCACCCGCGGGCCGAGAGGCGCGGGGATCTCGGCCGCCGCCCAGTACGCCCCGACGATGGCGTCGCTCTCGGCATGGGTGTTCTGCCGGGCCGCGTCGGCCGTGGTCCACGGCACGACGACCGCGATGGCGAAGGCCATCAGGAACAGGGCGGACAGCATCGCGCCGGTGTGCTTGGCGGTCGTGCCGTCGTTCGCCCTGTCATCCGAGCCACGACCCCACTTGGCGAACAGCACGGCGGCCACCGCCACCACGCCGACCGCCGCGACCACGGCGAGAGAGCTGACGAGCATGGACGGCTCCGTAACGGTGGGGGCTCACGGCATACCGTTACTTGACTATCACGTAACGTGACGACGAAGGAAGTCCCGGGAGCCACGGCCGCGTCCGCGCGGCGGTGCACCGGCCGTCAGCCGTCCCCTCGGGAGGGTGGTCTCCCCGTCAGACGGCACTCCATTTCTGGTTCGGCGTCCCGCCGCACTCCCACAGCTGGAGACGGGTGCCGTTCCTCGTCTCCATGTCCACCACGTCCACGCACTTGTCGGAGCCGCGGTTCACCAGGTCTCCGGAGCTGTTCAGGGTGAAGTGCTGGGCCGGGCCGCCGTGACAGCGCACCAGCTGGATCACGGTGCCGTTCTCCGAGGAGCCCCATGCGACGTCCATGCACATGCCCAGGGAACGCACCGTGCCGTCCCGTTCGAACCTCCATCTCTGCCGTGAGCGGCCGGTGCAGTCCCGGATCTGCAGCGGCGTACCGTCCTTGGCCTTGCCGCCCGGGACGTCGATGCAGCGTCCCGAGTCCTGGCTCACCAGCGAGCGCGTCGGCACGGCCGCCGAACCGTGCCTCTCCGAATGTACGGCCGGCCGCTTCGCCGACGGCTTCGCGGACGACTTCGCGGACGGCTTCGGTGACGGATGGACGTTCATCGCCCCCGACATCGACGGTCTCGGGGTCGCGCTCGGCGAACGCGACGGTGTGGATCGGGCACTCGCCGACGGCTTCGGGGACGGAGAGCGACTCGGCGTCGACGCGCTCGGGCGCGGCGTGGCCGGGTGCGGCACGGCCGGCCGGCCGGCGTTCGGCCTGCCCTCGCTCGACGACTGACGGACATAGATCCCCCGCGACGAAACCAGCGTCACGGCGAAAGGCGCGGCGACCAGGACGGCGACGGCCACCTTCACCAGCACGAAGCGCGGCTCGGGCCGATGCGTCCCGGCCGGCGGCTCCGTCACCTCTTTCCCGGACACGGCCGCCGCCGGCGCGGTGGCGGAGCCGGGCCGGTCCTCCCCCGGCGGGTGCGGCGCGGAGTCCGTGCCCGCCCGTTCCACCTCTCCGCCGGGCGGGTGCGGCGCGGCGCCCTCCAGCCGCTCCACCTCTCCACCGGGCGGCCGCGGCGCGCGGGCCGTTCCCGGGGAGAACTCACCGGTCCCGGGCGGGGTGCTCACCCTCGGCAGCACCGAGGCATGCCGGATCCGTCCTCCGGGGGCACGCCCGCGTCCCGGTCCCGTCTCGTGGTCACTCATCCCGGAGGCACCGGTCGAACAGACGATCGACTGGATTCATAGCCAACCCGCTTCACTCTCGCGCTTCGCCACTAATTGTGCGTTGTCCGGCGAGGCGTCGGCCATTGACGAACGGCCAAAGCCAAAAAGCAGATCTGTACGAACTCAGGGCACGTCGAACGTCGTCAGGGGGTCCACATCCGCCATTCCTTCCTGGCCGCAGGGCCTGATGAAACACGTCATCGCCCCGGGTCCCGCCGAGGCGCCACACAACCAACACGGCGCTGGAGCCGAAAAGAGTTCACACTCCACCGAAGGAGTCTGGCCTCCCAGAAGAAACCCCTGGCCAGACGGCTTGTCCCTCCGAGAGCGAACCCGAGCCCGCCACCGCCGCGCGGCCCGCCCGCAGGACCCTCCACGGGACTGTGATCCACCCGGCGATATCGCGACGAACATTGTCCGCATTTTCCGCAGAAATTGCCGCCGCCTCCATTCGACAAATCGGTGTCATCTCCTACACTCAGGGCATTACTTTCGGATCGCGCCAGATCCGCTCAGGAGGCAGATCGATGCCCAGCAGATATATCCCGATACCGTCAGCCGTCCCACCGGGAGGCCCCGATGTCCGCCCATGACACGGAGCCCGCGCGTACGCCCCCGCACTGGGCCCGCTACGTACTGGTCACCCTGCTCCTGGTCGCCGGTGGGCTGGCGGCGGCCGTGCTGACGCGGCCCGGTTCCGACGCGACGGTTCGCCTGCGCGACCTGCTGGAGTACGTCGCGGGGGTCTTCGCGCTCCTCGCGCTGACGGAGGCGGTCCTGTCGGGCGTCGCCGCGGCGGAGCCTCTCGTGCCCACCCGGTTCCGCATCGTCGTCCAGACGACGCACCGGGCGACGACGGTGGTCGCGGTCGGCTTCGTGACCGTCCACGTCCTGTTGAAGGTCACCGAGGGGCACGCGTCGACGCTCGACGCCTTCGTTCCCTTCTACGCCGAACACGGACGGGCCCTGTACGTCGGGCTCGGCACCATCGCGAGCGACCTGCTGGTCCTGATCGTGGTCACCGGGCTGATGCGTACCTGGTTCGCCGCGAGCCGGTGGCCGTGGCTGTGGCGGTCCGTGCACCTGCTCGCGTACGCCGTGTGGCCGCTCGCCCTCGTGCACGGCCTGCTGGCCGGCCGCCCGGCGAAGCCCTGGGTGGTCATGAGCTACCTGATCTGCGCGGCCGTCATCGTGCTGGCGATCGGGAGCCGGATCCCCCGCCTGGTGCGCGAGCGGCGCCTGGTCTCCGAGCGGATCTCCGGGCAGCACACGGAGGTACCGGATCCCACGGCCGGCGGCCTGGAGCCGGCCGGGCCCGACGAGCCGTTCTGGTCGCCGTCACTACCCGCGCGAATGGCCGGCCGGCCGGGTGAGCGGCGATGACGGAGTTCGGATATCTCAGCCCGGTCCGTCTCCTGTCCGGGCTCGACCGTCAGCCACGGGTCGACCGGGCCGCGCACGAGGCGATCCACGGCGCCTTCGAGACCGAGAGCCTGGACGACCTGGTCGACGCCGCGAAAAAGGTCGACCTGCGCGGACGTGGCGGAGCGGCGTTCCCGTTCGCGCGGAAGGTGACCTCGGTGGCCTCGGCGGCGCGCTCTCGTGACTGCTCGCCCGTGGTACTGGTCAACGCCACCGAGGGCGAACCCGCCAGCATGAAGGACCACTTCCTGCTGGCCCGCACACCGCACCTGATCCTGGACGGCGCGCTGCTCGCCGCCCGTGCGCTGGGCGCCCGCCAGGTCGTGGTCGCGGTGAGCGACCGTGGACTGGCCAGGCGGTCCATCCGGAGCGCGGTGACCGAGGGCCGGCTCGACGACGTGATCCGTGTCGTGTCGGTGCCCGAACGGTTCGTCACCGGCGAGAGCGGTGCCCTCGTCAGCTGCGTCAACGGCGGGCAGCCGCTGCCTCCCGGCCGCAAGGTACGGAGCTCCGAGAACGGGGTGGGCGGGCTGCCGACCCTGCTGTCCAACGCCGAGACCTTCGCCCAGCTCGCGCTCCTCGGACGGCTCGGCCCCGACGGTTACGCGGCCGTCGGCACGCCGGACGAGCCGGGGACCGTCCTCCTCACCGTGTGGGGTACCGACGCGCGGCCGAACATCATCGAGACGCCGACCGGTGTGCCCCTCGCCCAGGTGCTCGAGCTGTGCGGCGCGGACGCCGGCCAAGGCGTACTGATCGGTGGTTACCACGGCGTCTGGCTCGCGCCCGAGGCCGCGGCGTCCGTGCGCCTCTCCCGCGAGGACGTCAAGAAGGCGGGCGGTCTCCTCGGAGCGGGTGTCATCCTGCCGCTGAACCCCCAGGCCTGCCCGCTCGGCGAGGCGGCACGGGTCGCGGCCTACCTGGGCGAGGAGTCGTCCGGGCAGTGCGGCCCGTGCCGCCTGGGCCTGCCCTCCACGGCCCAGGCCCTGGGCATGCTGGCGGTGGGTGATCGCGGCCGCGACGCCCTGGCGGCCGTCCAGCGCGGCGTCGAGACGATCCCGGGGCGGGGAGCCTGCAACCATCCGGACGGCGCGATCCGATTCGTCCGGTCCACTCTCGCGGTCTTCGCCGAGGACGTCGAGACGCATCTCGCGCACGGCACCTGCGGCCGGCCGGTGGCGGGGCTGATGCCCGTCGTCCGCGACGACCCGCCGGCCCCGGAGGACGACACGTCCAGCGTCCGCCTGGAGGTCGACTGGACGCGGTGCGCGGCACACGGTCTGTGCGGACAGCTCGCCCCCGGCCTGGTCCAGCTGGATGAGAACGGCTACCCGATCATCGCCGACGAGGACGTCCCGCACCGGCTCGTCGCCGAGGCGCAGGAGGCGGTCGAGAAGTGCCCCGCCCTCGCACTACGCCTCAACGAGACCGACTGACGGCTCTTCCCGGCCGGCCCCTCCCCCGGGCAGACGATCACGCCGCTTCCCGGTGCTCCCGCCCGTCGGGCCCGCACCCGCGACGAGGCGGGAGGGATGATTACCCGTCTTCCGCCTGTTCGGAGGAGTGTGTCCGGTCATAGTCTCGTCCTGGCGGCCCGTGCGAGGGTGGTGGGCACGCTGACAGATGCCGGCACCACCGCACGCGACGGACCCGCAACGGACCTCAGGGAGGGCCATGCACTTCTCTGACAGCAGCGATCCGGTGGTCGCCCAGATGGCGGCGCGCCTGCTGCTCGACTCCCATCTGATGGCACCGGGGACCCTGGCGGACCACCTGACGGAGGCGGCACGCCCGCTGGGGGTGTCGGCCGTACGGATCTATCTGGCCGATCTCCAGCAGCACTGCCTGCGGCCGATGCCCGATGGGTCCGGCGAGAAGGACCTGGACCTGGAGGTCGAGTCGACGCCGGCGGGCCGGGCGTTCCAGACGATCACCGTCCGCTACTCCGAGATCGAACATCCGGGCGAGGGTGAGGGCCGGTACCGGCTCTGGGTCCCGCTGGTCGAAGGGGTGGAGCGGCTGGGCGTACTGGAGCTGCGTCTCGCCGACAGTGCCACCGACGAGGTCCTGGCCGAGGGCAGGCTCAGCAGGACGACGCTGGACCGATGCCGGATACTCGCCTCGCTCGCCGCGCTGCTCATCTCCAGCAAGGGCACCTACAGCGACCTCTACACCGAGATCCAGCGCAGCGAGGCGATGGCGCCGCAGGCGGAGATGGTCTGGGCCTTCCTCGCGCCGCGGACGTTCGCGACGAGCCGGGTGCTGCTCTCCGCGGCACTGGAACCGGCCTACGAGGTCGGCGGAGACGCCTTCGACCATTCGCTGACCGGAGACCACCTCCACGTGTCGATCTTCGACTCGGTCGGCCACGACCTGACCGCCGGCCTGATCTCCAGCGTCGCGATGGCGTCGTGCCGTACCACCCGCCGCTCCGGGGGCGACCTGACCGAGATCGCCATCCGCGCGGACCAGGCCATCGCCGCCGAGTTCGGCGAGTACCGGTTCGCCACCGCGCTCCTGTGCGACCTCGACACCACCACCGGCCTGTTCAGCTGGCTGCCCTGCGGCCATCCGCCACCGCTGCTCATCCGGGGCGACACGATCGAGGAGCTCAACCGCCGTCCCTGCCTTCCGCTGGGACTGGGCGAGATCGACGGTGACCGGGCCACCGGGACCGACGAGGACGCGCCTCGTGCCGGATATGACCAGGCGCCGGTCTCGGGGTACACCGAGCAGCTGCAGGCGGGTGACCGGCTGCTGCTCTACACCGACGGCGTCATCGAGGGCCGCGGCGAGGACGGCCGCCAGTACAGCCTCGACCGCCTCACCGACTTCATCGTGCGCAGCGCGGGCGAAGGCAGGTCGGCGCCGGAGATCCTCCGCTGCCTGAACCGGACGATCCTCGATCACCAGCGTGACCGCCTCTCCGACGACGCGACCGTGCTGCTGCTCGAATGGCTGCCCGACCAGCCGGGCCGCCAGCTCACGTTGTAGCCGGTGGACCGTCTCTGAGACAGGCCCTGTCTCTGAAACAAGCCCTGTCTCTGAGAGACGGGCCGGCGAAGGTATGGACGACCGGTCCCGAGGCCGCCCCCAAGCAGGCTCGGGACCGGTCGATCCATCTCACCGCCGCCGGTCGACGTCGCCGGGCGGCGGAGGCCGGCCGGGCCCTCACCCCATGTTCGGCCCGGCCTGGATGGTCCTCGTGCCTCAGCCGCGGACCGCGATGGCGGTGTCGCTGTCGCGGATCACGATCCGGATGTCGTCATGGTCGCGATGGTCCCGGTTCCAGCTCCGTGACCAGCCGTGATGGTGGTGCCCGTAGTAGTCCCCGTCGTGGTGCCAGTGATGGACCCGGCCGTGACCTCGATGGTCTCCCTGGTGCTGGGCCTCCTGGGCGTCTGCCACGGTCCGCGCGGACACCGGCGTCGTCTGTGCCGACGCGGGCGAGCCCGTGAGGAGGAGTGCGCCGGCCGACGCGGCTGCCGCGATGCCGACTGAAGCGACCGTCTTGTTCATCATGTCGATCCCCTGGTTCTCTTCTGGCGGCGTGTTCGCCGTACGTCAGCCACAAGCACCCGGGGCGGGCGGTTCTTCGGCACCCTTGCGCGGCGCAATGATCGGAAATAAATCGGTGTCACCGCTGGTCGGACACGATTTCTGGAGTGCCCGGTCAGCGTCGCCGACCGCCGGGGAGGGCGGCCAGGCCCCGCAGGCGGTCGAACGGCATCCGGCCGTCGCCGCAGCCGTCGCGGATGCGCTCGACGGCCCGGGGAAGGACCGCGTCGCGCACCTCCTGCCCCCGCTCGGTCAACACGAGATGCCTGACGCGCCCGTCCCAGGCGTCATCCATCCTGGCCACCAGACCCCGAGCCACCAGGCGATCCACCAGACGGGTCAGTCCGCTGGGCGAGAGTTCGACCTCACGCGCCAGGCGCGCGGCCGCCTCACCACGGCCGGCCGTGCGGGGGACCGACGAGGCGGCCGGGATCATCGACAGCACATGCATCTCGGTGAGGTTCAGCTGGTGCTCGTCACGCAGCCATCCGTCCAGCTGGCGTAGCCGCGAGTGGAGAAGGTGCAGCGCACCGAGGAACTCCCCCGCCTCGGCGCCTCCGTCCGCTCCCGGCTCGGCCTCCGCGAGCCGCCGGGCGCTCACCCGGTGGTTCTCCTCGTTCCGCCTGCCCTGGAAGATCTGCCGTGCACGCTCGACCGCGTACTCGCTCATCGCCCGCCCTTCCGATCGCTTGGGGATGAAACCCCACCGAAGTCGTCAGGTATTCCCAGGTCAGCGCCCTAGTGATCGCGCTGCGCCGAGAAGGCGATCACCCAGCGTCGCCGCCGAAGGTGGAATGCGCGGTCCCGCCGATCCGGCGGGACCGCACGTGATCTACTCCGTGCGCAGGGCCGTCGCCGTACGCGTCTTAGCGGCCCAGCCGGCCGGGAGCGAGGCGCCCAGCACGGCGATCACCACGCCGGCCAGCCCGAGCAGGACCAGCTCCAGCGCCTGGTAGACCGACACGATCTCCGGCGTGAGTCGCGTGTCCGCGCCCTCGCCCATCAGCGGCAGGACATAGCCGTGCAACGCCACGCCGACCGGCACGCCGACGATCCCGCCGACCGCGCCGAGCCCCGCGACCGAGGCGAGCACCATCGCCACGGTCTGCCGGGGTGACATCCCGATGGCCTTACAGACCCCCAGGTCGTGGACGCGTTCCCGGGTGTCGAGGACGACCGAGTTGAGGACGCCGAGACCGGCGACGGCGACCAGCAGAAGAGTCAGGGTCGCCGCCATCGCCTCCAAGACGATGAGCAGGCCGCCCGCCGAGTCCTCGTTCCGTAGCACCGCGCCGCCCAGCGGCCGCACCACGGCGTCGAGCTTCGCGATGTAGTCGCCGGTCGCGACGCCGGGTCTCAGCACGACGTTGTAGGAGTCGAGGGGAACCCCTCCGTCGACCGTCGCGAACGAGGCGGCGTCCGCGTGGAGCCGCATCCCGTCGTCGCCCGGGTCGAACGCCTCGCCGACGATCCGGAGCCGGACCCTGACGCCCTGGTCGATGACCGTGACGCTGTCACCGATCCTGGTGTTCGTCGCGCTCAGGAAATGGGTCGGCACGACCGCCTGTCCCGGACCGGTGAACCAGTGACCCTCGATCATCTCGTACGCGCCGGTGCGTGAGTCGCCCTGGTAGAGCTGGGCGACCACCGGACCGGCGACGCCTTGGACGGTGACCTC
>Ga0247774_1001307_pt1 | contig 12616 bp, 12 predicted proteins | sample UWRJL001104B6_FD_179933 | JGI IMG/M metagenome (GOLD analysis project Ga0247774, IMG submission 179933) | Plant litter microbial communities from Arlington Agricultural Research Station in Wisconsin, United States - UWRJ-L001-104B-6 | ecosystem: Environmental > Terrestrial > Plant litter >... | reverse complement strand
CGACAAGGCGGCGCTCTTCAAGACCTTCGCCAAGGTGCACGCCCAGCGCCAGGGCCTGATGGCGACCTTCATGGCGAAATGGTCGAAGGACTGGCCGGGGCAGAGCGGCCACATCCATCTTTCGCTGAAGGACGTGAAGTCGGGCCAGCCGGTGTTCTTCGAGGAGGGCAAGCCCTTCACGATGAGCGACACGATGCGCTGGTTCGTGGGCGGGCAGCAGCGCCTGATGCCGGAGCTGCTGGCGATGATTTCGCCGACGGTGAATTCCTACACGCGCCTGATTCCCGGGTTCTGGGCACCGACTGATTCCGCCTGGAGCGTGGATAACCGCACGTGCGCCCTGCGCGTGATTCCAGGCAGCGCGAAGTCACAGCGCGTCGAGTATCGCGTGGGCGCCGCCGATGCGAATCCATACATCATTCTTGCCGCTGCGCTCGGGTCGGGCCTGTGGGGCATCGAGAACAAGATCGAGCCGGAGCCGGTCGTCGAAGGTAACGCGTATGCCATGAAGCTGCCGGAAGCTCTGCAGCTGCCGCGCACGCTGTGGGAAGCCGCCCAACGCCTGAAGGCTTCGAAGATGGCGAACGAGTGGTTCGGGGAAGACTTCGTGTATCACTTCGCAGCGTCCCGCGAGTGGGAAGAGCGTGAGTTCCGCCGGCACATCACGGACTGGGAGCTGGCGCGTTATTTCGAGATCATCTGATGATTGGAAAAAGTCGCCTGCGGCGCTTATGCGGAGAGTGGCTGCGTTTCCGGCAGCAAAAAGCGTGGTTTTTGCCGCCTGGCCCGGCGCGTTGCTACGCTCCGGGGATTCAGTACGAGTGACCTATGGCGATTCAGAAAACAATCAGTCCGGTCGATGGGTCCATGTTCGTCGAGCGGGTGCTCGCCGAAGGCATCGAGATCAGTGAAGCGCTGGATCGTGCGGTGGCCGCTCAGCGCGAGTGGCGCAACGTGCCGGTGGAGCAACGCGCGGCCATCTGCCGCAAGTTCTGCGATGCCTTCGAGGCGAAGAAAGATCTCATCGCCATCGATCTCACGTGGCAGATGGGCCGACCCATTCGCTATTCCGCGAGCGAAGTGCGCGGCACGCTGGAACGCGCGCGCTACATGATCGACGTCGCGCCCGAAGCGCTGGCCGACGTCGACGCGGGCCCGAAGGATGGCTTCACGCGCTTCGTGCGTCGTGAGCCGCTGGGCGTCGTGTTCACAGTGGCCGCGTGGAATTACCCTTATCTCATCGCCGTGAACAGCGTGATTCCCGCGATCATGGCTGGCAACGCGGTGGTGCTGAAGCATTCCGCGCAGACGCCACTGTGCGCCGAGCGTTTCGCAGAATGCTTCCGCGAAGCGGGCTTGCCGAATGGCGTGTTCCAGGTGCTGCATCTTTCGCATGAAGACACCGAGCGCGTCGTGAAAGATGCGCGCGTGGCGTTCGTTGCGTTCACCGGGTCGGTCGCAGGTGGGCACGCGATCCAGCGGGCGATCGCAGAGCGTTTCATCGGTGCGGGGCTGGAGCTGGGGGGGTGTGATCCGGCCTACGTCCGTCACGATGCGAACGTGGCGCATGCGGTGGAGAACCTCGTGGACGGCGTGTTCTTCAACAGCGGGCAGTCGTGCTGTGGCATCCAGCGTCTCTACGTGCACGAGAAAGTTTATGACGCGTTCGTCGATGGCGCGATCGCACTGACGAAACAGTATGTGCTGGGAAATCCGACTGAGCAGGCGACGACGCTCGGGCCAGTCGTGCGAACGGTTGCCGCTGATACTGTGCGCAGGCAGATCAATGCGAGCGTCAGCGCCGGCGCGAAACCTGCGCTCGATGAGAAGCTGTTTCCGCTCAGTCGCGAAGGCACGCCATACGTGGCCCCACAGCTGCTGCTCGACGCAGATCACCACACGGCCGTGATGCGCGAAGAAATTTTCGGACCCGTCGCCGGCATCCTCAAGGTGAAGGGTGACGAAGAAGCCGTGAAGCTCATGAACGACAGCGCGTTCGGCCTCACTGCGGCGATCTGGACCGAGGACGCGGACGCGGCCATTGCCATCGGCGATCGCATCGACACCGGCACCTGGTTCATGAATCGCTGCGACTATCTGGATCCCGCGCTCGCCTGGGTCGGCGTGAAGGATTCGGGGCGCGGCTGCACGCTTTCGAGAGTAGGCTACGAACACCTGACGCGGCCGAAGTCGTTTCATCTTCGAACCCGGACGTAATGCGGCAGGTCGTCCGGAACGAGCCGGCCAGCCAGCTCGACTGCAGGCCTGTCGCGTGCCATCGAGGCTTTCCATGAATCTCAAGGGCAACTGGAATTACCCCACGCTCATTCGTTTCGGCGCTGGCCGCATCGCCGAGCTGCCCGAGGCGTGTCGCACGCTCGGCATGAAACGTCCGCTCATCGTGACCGATCCGGGGCTCGCGAAGCTGCCGATGATCGCGAACGCATTGAAGTCGCTGAGCGCGGCGGGTCTCGGTGGCGACGTGTTCTCCGACATGCAGGCGAATCCGGTTGAAGCCAACGTCGTTGCTGGCGTCGCGAAATTTCGCGCCGGCGGCCACGATGGCGTCATCGCCTTCGGCGGCGGCAGCGCGCTCGATGTGGGCAAGGCCATCGCGTTGATGAGCGGCCAGTCCCGCCCGATTTTCGATTTCGAAGATCGCGAAGACTGGTTCACGCGCGTCGATGTCAAAGGCATGGCGCCGGTCGTCGCTGTGCCGACCACCGCGGGTACAGGCTCTGAAGTGGGTCGCGCTTCGGTGATCACCGACGTGCGCGATCACACGAAGAAGATCATTTTCCATCCGCGCATGATGCCGGGCATTGTCATCGAAGATCCGGAGCTGACGGTGGGCCTGCCGCCGCAGGTGACTGCGGCAACGGGCATGGACGCCTTGTCTCACTGTCTCGAAGCGTATTGCGCGCCGGGCTTCCACCCGTTGGCCGACGGTATTGCGGTCGAAGGCATGCGGCTCGTCAGGGAATGGCTGCCGATCGCCGTTCGCGACGGCAAGAACGTCGAGGCGCGCGCGAACATGCTCATCGCGTCGTCGATGGGCGCGACCGCGTTCCAGAAAGGCCTCGGCGCCATGCACAGCCTGAGTCATCCCTGCGGCGCGAACCTGAACACGCACCACGGCCTCACGAACGCGGTGGTGATGCCTTACGTGCTCGTGTGGAACCGCGAGGCCATCGAAGGAAAGCTCGCGCGCCTAGCGGCGTACATCGGCTTGGCGCAACACTCGTTCAGCGGCGTGCTCGACTGGGTGCTCGAGCTCCGACGCACCATCGGCATTCCGAATACGCTTGCGGACATCGGCGTGAAAACCGAGCACGCGGTCGAGTTCGCGCCGCAGGCTTTTGCGGATCCCTCTACCGGCGGCAATCCGTTGCCGGTCGACACGAAGCAGTTCGAGAAGCTTTATCTCAATTGCATTCGGGGGGAGATGGCGAACTGACTCGCGGCGACGGCGGCGGACTTGACTCCATCGCACGGGCGCCTACTATACAGAAATCCGTATATGAGCGTCCGGGCATCATGAAACGTCTCGGCTACTCCAGTATTTTCGAAGCGATCGCCGACAATCCCGAAGACGCGGCCGATCTCGAATTCCGCGCCGACCTGATGCTCGTGCTGAGAGACTATTTCACCGGGTCCACCCAGGCCGACATCGGCAAGACGCTGGGAATTCCGCAGCCACGCGTGAGCGAGCTGCTCAGCGGCAAGGTCGACAAGTTTTCTGCCGACAAGCTCATCGCTTTTCTTGCAAAGGTCGGAGTCCGCCTGAAGCCGTCGACAGTGCCCGCGACGCGAGGCCGACCCATGAAGGTGAAATGCGACGTCGTGATGACAGGCGCGATGGCGTGATACGGGCCGTCAACGTTTGCCTTTGATTCAGCCGCGTTTTCGTTCGTTGTCGACCCTGGCTTTCATTTCTTTGTAGCGTCTGGAAGCTGTCGCGAGCTCTTTGCGATCGACCCCGTTCGTCGTTTTCTCGAAAGCATGAAGCACGAACACAGTGTCGAGATACTTGCAGCAATACACCGCGCGAAATGCCGGGCTGCCGTTCTCGATGAGCTCGACCGCGCCTGGGCCGACGGTGTCTGAAAGCACCTTGTGCGAAGAGAATGGCGCTTCACCTTTTTGCACGGCGTGCAGATCGGCACCGAACTGGTATTGAATCGGCTTTGGCAGGGCGAGGTAGGCTTTCAGCGCCGCCGCACTGACGAACTCGAATTTCTTCATGCAAGGTCGGGGCAGATCCGGGGTTTCGAGGTCGCGCCCCATGGCGCGGGCGCAATCTAGGGATGCGCTGCCGGATCGGCGATCTGCATTTCTTGTGGATTTCCATAGTTATGCGGAATCGCGCTCTGCCCTCGGCGCGCGAGTGACCCTCCGGCACGGCTCTTGCGATCTGTTCTCTCCCACCCACCACCGACTTTGAGGAGCACGACATGTACGAGAACAACGGTTCGAGCACGGCGAATGGAAACGGCGCGAGTGCGCGTGCGGCGGCGGGAGCGGAGCAGGTCAAAGAGCATTTGCGGGGGGCGCGAGACGCGGCGGCAGACACGCTTCGGGATGCCAGCCGGGAAGCGAAGACCTGGTCGCGGGGACAGTTCGCGGCGCTTCAGGATCGGGTCGAGGCGGAGCCTTACCGCGCGGCCGCCTGGGCGTTGGGCATCGGATTCGTGGCGGGGATCGTGGTGACGTTGCTGAGCCGGGGTGATAGACGATAAGGCGCTGAGAACCCGCGAATTTCAGGATCTGAGAGCCCTCGATCGCCGTGCGGGTGCGAGGGCTTTCCTGAAACCGGCTCTTCGCCACCCGAAGGCGGCTCTCAGCGACCCGACGATCGCGGGCTTCGTGGCCGGGTCCGGCTAATTAGTCCCCGCCGGCTAACCTGCCGGGCCGCGCCCATGACCGTTCGGTGACACTCGCCGGCCGCGCCCATGGTCTCCTTCACCCATGGACCAGATCGGGGTCGTTGGCCTTTCCTATCGGCACGCCGGCGCGGATGACATCGCCGGATTCACCCTTCCAAAAGATGACATCGCCGAGCGCCTGGCGCATTTGCGACAGGCGCTGGGTACGGCTGAGCTCGTTTATCTCGCCACCTGCAATCGCGTGGAAGTGGTTTTCGCGATGCCGGATGGCCACGGCGCGCGCGATCTCCGCGCCGAGGCATTCACTGCGTTGACGGGCCGCGTTCCCGGCCCAGGTGAAGCGCGTTCTTCGCTGCGCACCTGGATCGGCGAAGCTGCAGTCGAGCATCTTTTCCTCACGGCGTGCGGACTCGACTCCGCGCAGGCGGGCGAGCGCGAGATCGCCGCCCAGCTTCGTGCTTCCCTCGAGGCCGCCCGAACCGCCGGAGTCTGCGGCCCGGTTCTCGATCGCATCGTCGGTGAAGCACTCTCGCTTTCCGGCCGCCTGCAGCGCATGGCCGCCGAAGCACGCCCGCCGTCGCTGGCCGACCTGGCATCCGACCGGATGCAGCTTCATTTGAAGGATCGCAGCGGCATCGTCGCCATTCTCGGCGTCTCGCCGATGACCCGGCGCGCGAGCGAGCTGCTCCACAAAGCGAACGTGCCGCTGATGGTGATCAACCGCTCGATGGAGCCCGCGCTCGAGCTGGCGCAGTCGATCGGTGCGGCGGCGTTGTCCCTCGACGAATTTCGCGCCCGTCCGCGCGACGTTGCCGGACTCATCGTCGCTACCGGCGGCACCGAACCCGTTCTGGATGCCGGCGCCGTGCAACGGCTCGCCGCCGTCGCGACGAAGTCGCTGCTCATCATCGACTTCGGCTTGCCGCCAAACATCGATCCCGCTGCAGCGAAAAGCGCCGGCCTCGCACGCATCGGCATGGACGAAATGATTCAGGCCGCGCAGGACAGGCGGCTCGCACAGCTGCTGCGTCTCGCGCCCATGCGGGCCGCAATCGATGAGCGTCTAAACCGCCTGCGCGAGCAACTCGCCTCGCGTGCAATCGGCCCGCAGCTCGCAGAGCTCCGCACGTCGTTCGAACGTATTGCTTCGGCCGAAGCCGATCGCGCGCTCGCGGAAGAGCTGCACGAGCTCGATCCGCACCAGCAACAACAGGTGCGACGCGTAATCGAGACGCTGGCGCATCGTCTCGCGCATCTGCCGCTGGCCGGCATGCGTGCCGCCGCCGCGCACGCGAACACCGAGACCGTCGAAGCGTTTTTCCGCGAGGCCCGTCTCCAGCGCGAACCTCGCGCCGCTGTTCCGGCGCATACTTCCGCCCCCACTGCCAAGAGATCCCGATAGATGAGCATCCCCAAGGGGAATCCCCTGCCGGCCGAGTCGCCGACCCAGTCCATCGCTCTGTTCGAGCGTGCCCGTCAGGTCATTCCGGGCGGAGTGAATTCGCCGGTGCGCGCGTTCCGGGCGGTGGGGGGCAATCCCCTGTTCATCGCGCGCGGTCAGAATGCACACATCACCGACGTGGATGGTCGTCGCTTCCTCGACTTCGTCACGTCCTGGGGTGCGCTGATCCTGGGTCATGCGCATCCGGATGTCGTTTCGGCAATCGTCGACGCAAGCCAGCTCGGCACTACTTTCGGTGCGCCGTGTCCCGCTGAAGTCGAGCTTGCGGAGCGGGTCACTGCCTCGTATGGCGCGCTCGAGCAAGTGCGTTTCGTATCGTCGGGCACCGAAGCGGTGATGAGCGCCATTCGAGTGGCGCGCGCATTCACCGGCCGCGATCTCATCGTGAAGTACGCGGGCTGCTATCACGGTCACGCGGACCATCTTCTCGTGTCCGCGGGCTCCGGCCTTGCCACGTTCAACAAGCCTTCCTCGGCTGGTGTGCCTGCCGCGTTCGTGGAATGCACGCGCGTGCTGCCGCTCGATGACGAGCAGGCGCTTCAGGCGCTGTTCGACAAGGAAGGCGCGCGCATCGCTGCCGTGATCATCGAGCCCACGCCCGCGAATCACGGGCTGCTGCTGCAGCGGAAGGAATATCTGGAGAAGCTCCGCGCCGTGACGAAACAGCACGGCGCACTGCTGATTTTCGACGAAGTGATTTCCGGCTTTCGTGTGGCTCGCGGCGGCGTTTCGGAGCTCACGGGCATTCGTCCGGATCTCGCCACGTTCGGCAAGATCATCGGTGGCGGCATGCCCGTCGGTGCTTTCGGTGGCTCGCGCCAGATCATGTCGCGGCTCGCGCCGGAAGGTGACACGTATCAGGCGGGCACGCTTTCCGGCAACCCCGTTGCGATGTCGGCAGGCGTCGCGGCTCTCGATGCGCTCATTCGCGACGACGCGTGGGCAAAGCTCGAAGCGCTCGGCGCCGCGCTGGAACGCATGGTCACGCCGGTGATTGCGAAATCCGCGTTTCCCATCCGTTTCGTGCGCTCGGGCTCGCTGTTCTGGCTCGCGCTTCACGACGGGCCGGCACCGCGTGCGGCAATTACGCTCAGCGAGAAGAACTCGGAGCGTTTCGCCTCGATCTTCCACGCGATGCTGGCGCGCGGCGTTTACCTGCCGCCGTCGGCTTATGAAGTGTGCTTCCTGTCGACGGCACACACGACGGCCGACATCGAGCACTTCGTGAATGCGCTGGATGAGTCGATCCAGCTCACCGCCCAGCGGGTCGGCTGAGGCGCGGGCGCGAACTGCAGCGATGAACGGCCGGCCATGAAATCCACGCGCGTCTTCCAGCTCACGGCGCTCGTGCTCGTGGTGATTTCGGTCGTGCAGGTCGGCGGCTGGGTCGTCGATCAGCGCGATACTGCCGTCACGCGCATGCAGGAGTCGCAGGAGCTGTACTCAAAAGAGGTCGCGGCCGCGCAGGCACTGCTCGACGGGGGCAAGTCTGCAGACGATGTGCGAGCCCTGCTGCCCAGGGTGACGATCGAAGCGGGCAAAGCGACGACGACGCCGGAAGTGCTCGCGTCGTTCGAAGAAGAGAAAGAGAAACGCATCCGCCGGTATGTCTGGGAAAGCGCGTTCTTCCTGGTCGCGCTCGGCGTCTGCATCGCCGTGATCTGGCGGGCGCTGCGTGCCGAAGCTCGCGTGCTTCAGGAGCAGGATCACTTCCTCGCGCTGGTGTCTCATCAGTTCAAGACGCCGCTCGCCAGCCTGCAGCTGTCGCTCGAGACGATGTCGATGCGCGCGTTATCGCCGGCAGATCAGCGCTCGCTCATCGATCGAATGCTCGCAGATCTGGCGCGCATGGAAGGCCTGGTCACCCGCATCCTGGATAGCGTTCGACTCGAACGCGGACGCGTCGACCTGCGCAACGAGCCCATCGATCTTGCGTCGGCCGTCACGCGCGTCGTCGGCCAGCTCAGCGAACGTGCAGGCCAGGACCGCATCGCTTTTTCCGTAGACGTGCCGAAAGGGCTCGAATTGCTCGCAGATCCGCTCGCGGTGGACGTGGTCATCCGCAACCTCATCGAAAACGCTGTCGCCGCGGTTGCTCCCGTCGGCGGCGGCACCATCACGCTGAATGGGCGCCGGCTGGCGAGTGAGATCGAGCTGTCCGTGCGCGATTCCGGCATCGGTTTCCGGCCGGAAGACAGTACGCGGCTGTTCCAGAAATTCTCGCGACTGCATCCGGGCGGCGGCAGCAGCTATTACGGCACCGGCCTCGGGCTCTTCATCGTGCGACGGATGATGCAGCTCGCTGGTGGACGCGTGACTGCCCATAGCGACGGCGTGGGGCGGGGCGCGCAATTCACGCTCGCGTGGCCGGCCGCTCCGGCGGAGGCGCGATGAACGCCGTGACTTCAACGCCGCCGACCGTTCTCGTCGTCGAGGACGATCCGAGTCTCGCTGCCGGCGTCGTGGAAAACCTGCGACTCGAAGGCTTCACGGTGTTCCATGTCGGCGATGGCCGCGCGGCGCTCGAATGGCTGCGACGCGAGCGCTGCGAGCTCGTGGTGCTCGACGTGATGCTGCCGTTCGTCGACGGACTCACCGTTTGTCGCACGATTCGCAGCGAAGGCAACAACACGCCCGTGCTGTTCCTGACGGCGCGCGGCGATCCGCAGGATCGCATCTACGGTCTCGAAGCGGGCGGTGACGACTATCTTGCCAAGCCATTCCACCTGCACGAGTTCCTGCTTCGTGTGCGCGCGATCCTGCGGCGCTGGGAGTGGTATCAGACGGCCTCGGCATCACCCGCGGGGGCCGTGCTCAAATTCGGTGGCAACGAAGTGGACTTCCGTGCGTTCCGCGCGCGCTCGTTCAACGGCATCACGCAGGAGCTGACGGAGAAGGAAGCGATGATCCTGAAAGTGCTCGCCGAGCATCCCGGCGAGATCGTCTCGCGCGAGGATCTGCTGGAGCGGGTGTGGGGCTACGACGTGTTTCCCTCCACCCGCACCGTCGATAATTTCATTCTCCGGCTGCGCAAGCGTTTCGAGCGCGATCCGGCGCAGCCGAAACATTTCCTCACGGTGTGGGGCGTCGGCTATCGGTTTCTCGTGGAAGGTGAAGCGTGAGCGGTCGTACGTTACGCATCGGCACTCGCGCTTCGGCGCTCGCGTTGTGGCAGGCGAACCGGGTTGCGGACCTGATCCGCGCGCAGCCGGGCGCGCCGGCGATCGAGCTGATCCACATCAAGACCGAAGGCGACCTGCGCACGGACGTGCCGCTGTGGGCGGTCGATGGCCGCGCCTTCTTCACGAAGGAAATCGATCGCGCGCTGCTGTCGAACGAGATCGATGTGGCGGTCCACAGCCTCAAGGATCTTTCGACGTTGCTCGAGAAGGGCGTCGACCTCGTTGCCGTCGTCGAGCGCCAGGATCCGCGGGATGCGTTTCTCTCGCGCGAGGGCGTGGCGTTCAAGGATCTGCCGGCCGGCTCGCGTGTCGGCACGAGCAGCCTGCGTCGTCGCGCATTTCTCGCGCACCTGCGGCCGGACATCAAGGCGATGGAATTGCGCGGCAACGTGCCGACGCGCGTCGAGAAGATGCAGAAGGGCGAGTACGACGCGATCATCCTCGCGTCGGCCGGCCTCGTGCGATTGGGCCTCGACAAGCACATCACGGATCGCCTGCCATTCGACGAATTCACGCCTGCCGTTTCGCAAGGCGCGATCGGCTGCTGCTCGCGTGCCGATGACGCCGAGACAGCGAGATGGATGAAGGCGCTCGACAACTCGACGGCCCGTCTCGAGACGACCGCCGAGCGCGCGTTGCTTCGAAAGATCGAAGGCGGATGCCAGGTGCCGCTGGGCGCAATCGCGCGCGTCGAAGGCGACCGGCTGCGGCTGTTCTCGCAGGTGTGTGCGCTGGATGGGTCGAGGCAGGTGAAGGCTGAAGGCACGTGCGCGCTCGATCTCGCCGAAGCGGCTGCGCTCGGGCAGCGGCTCGCGGAAGATCTGCTGAGCAGAGGCGCGGCCGGCATCATCGCGATCGAGCGGGGAACCCAGAAAGGAGTGGCCCCGGCGTGACCGCAACAACGGAGCTCGCTCCCGTCGTGGTCACGCGCGCCGAAGCGGCCGATGGGCCGCTGAGCTCGCAGCTTCGCAGCCTCGGTGCCCGCGTGCTGCTGTGGCCCGCCATCTCGGTGAGCAGTGCTGACAGCACCGATCTGCACGAAGCACTCGACCGCATCACCGACTTCGACTGGATCGTTTTCGCGAGCCGGCAAGCTGCGCCTCCCGTGCTCGAGCGTTTGCCGAAGCAGCCGCCGGACCTGAAAGTCGCCGCTGTCGGCCAGGCCACCGCGCAGGTTCTGCGCCAGCGTGGCTGGAACGTCGACCTGGTTCCCGATGACCCGAATGCGGGCGCTCTCGTCGATGCGTTCGCGCCGCTCGTGAAGGAAGGCGTCCGCGTGCTCTTTCCCGCGAGCTCGCGCGCGTTGCCGACCATCGCGAAAGGCCTCGAACAGCTCGGGGCGCAGGTCACGCAGGTCGAGGCTTATCGAACCGAGCCCTCGAGCCTCGACGTGAACGAATGCCGCAGCTGGATCGAGCGCAACGAGATCGGTGCGGTCACCTTCGCGAGCCCGTCTGCCGTGATCGAGCTCGAACGCGCCCTGGGCAAAGACGATTTCGACAAACTCTTCACGAACGCGGCTGCCGTCGCCATCGGCCCGACCACCGCGCGCGTGCTCACCGAGCTGGGACGCACGCCGGTGATGGCCGAATCCGCTACGTTGCGCGGACTCGCTCACACCGCGTTCAAGCTCCTTCAATCGAGGCACTAGTCATGTCATTCCCCCTCAACCGTCCGCGCCGGCTGCGTCAGAACGATGTCTGGCGTCGCATGGTGCAGGAGACGCGGCTCTCGCTGGATTCGATGATCTATCCGCTGTTCATCGTGCCGGGCAAAGGCGTGCGCCATGCCGTCGCCAGCATGCCGACGGTGTTTCAGCTTTCGGTGGACGAGATCGCGAAGGAAGCCAAACGCGTTGCCGACCTCGGCATTCCGGCGGTACTGCTGTTTGCCGCGCCGGATGTGAAAGACTCGAAGGCCAGCTCCGCGACCGATCCCAACGGCCTCGTGCCACAGGCGATCGCTGCCATCAAGGCCGTGGCTCCGAAGCTGCTCGTGTGGTGCGACGTGTGCCTGTGTGGCGCCACCGACCACGGTCACTGCGGTCATGTGACGAAGGACGGGGTCATCGAGAACGACAGCTCCGTCGAAACGCTTGCGCAAGTGGCGCTCACGTACACGAAGGCGGGCGCGGATGCCGTTGCTCCCAGCGACATGATGGACGGTCGTGTGCTCGCCATGCGCCAGCTGCTCGATCGCAACGGTTATTCGAATACGCCGGTGATTTCCTACGCTGCGAAATACGCCTCGTCGTTCTACGGGCCATTCCGTGAAGCGGCCGAATCGGCGCCGGCATTCGGCGACCGCCGCTCGTATCAGATGGATCCTTCGAATGGTCGTGAAGCGTTGCGCGAAGTGCTGCTCGATCTCGACGAAGGCGCAGACATGGTGATGGTTAAGCCCGCAGGTGCATACCTCGACATCATCCGGCAGGTGCGTGAAATCTCGCACGTGCCGGTCGTCGCGTATCAGGTGTCCGGCGAATTCAGCTGCATCAAGGCAGCCGCCGAGCGCGGCTGGATCGACGAGCGCGCTGCTGCGTTCGAGACCCTCACCGGCATCAAGCGCGCAGGCGCCGATCTCATCATCACTTACTTTGCCCCGGACATGGCCAAATGGTTGCGGAATTGAACGCTGTGAACGCCGCAGCTGCTGAACCTGCTTTCCTGCTTGCCGCGCGTCGCAAGCCGGTGCCGTACACACCGATCTGGATCATGCGGCAGGCCGGCCGCTATTTGCCGGAGTACCGCGAGCTGCGCTCGAAAGTCGACTTCGTGTCGCTCACTCGCAAGGCAGAGCTCGCCGCGGAAGTGACGATGCAGCCGCTGCGTCGGTTCGAGCTCGACGCCGCCATCCTGTTCAGCGACATCATGACGCCGCTGCAGGGAATGGGCGTGACGCTCGACTTCGCGCCAGGCCCGGTGGTGAAAGACCCGATCCGCACCGATGCGCAGATCGATGCGCTGCCCGAGATCGTGCCGGAGCGGGACGTGCCGTTCGTGATGGAGAGCATCAAGCTCGTGCGCGCGAACGTGCCGCGCGGCGCGCCGCTCATCGGTTTCGCGGGCGGGCCGTTCACGCTGTTC
>Ga0247774_1001306_pt1 | contig 12618 bp, 4 predicted proteins | sample UWRJL001104B6_FD_179933 | JGI IMG/M metagenome (GOLD analysis project Ga0247774, IMG submission 179933) | Plant litter microbial communities from Arlington Agricultural Research Station in Wisconsin, United States - UWRJ-L001-104B-6 | ecosystem: Environmental > Terrestrial > Plant litter >... | reverse complement strand
TCGCTGGCTGTTAGAAAGAACTATTTCGGCTGGGGAATATTTGCGGGCGGTAAATCAAATGCAGGTTATTTCACGGCGGATTGTGGGATTCTTTGAAAAATTTGATGTGTTAGTTTTGCCGACTTATCTGCACTCGCCAATCCGGGTTGGGGAGTGGGCGGATTTGAGTTGTGAAGAAACCTTGCAGCGGATTATTAATTGGGTTGCTCCTTGTCCGCCGTTTAATGCTAGCGGTTTGCCTGCGATCGCACTTCCTGCCATTTTAGATAACAACGGCTTGCCCGTGGGAATTCAAATTATCGGGCGGCCGGCTGCGGAAGCAACTTTAATTGCTTTAGCGGCGCAGATGGAAGCGGCGAAACCTTTCCCGGTTTTAGATTTTAAATAGACAAGAGCAAGGGATAAAAGCACGTTTCCCTTTTTTATGGGTATTATTCCAAATCAAAACTTGTGCGCCGGGAACTAGAAACCCGGCTTTTTTCATAAATTTATCATTATCAAACCCATATTTTACCAATAAACCGATTTACTCGCGCCCAGTCTTACTTATCAATAATTACGCTGTAAATTATTGATAATACCTCTTTAGATTGATAGATATTTTGATTATTTTATTTTAAATAGGGTAGCAGTTCGCTGCCAATATTTAGGGTGAAATTTATGTTAACTTCCGGCCCGATTACCGCTCCTGTTCCGGTTTTTCTAGTTCTTTTAGCAATCATGCTACTCGCGCCGCTGTTATTTGAGCGCTTGCGACTGCCGGGAATAGTCGGTTTAATTATTGCTGGCGTAATTGTCGGGCCCAACGGTCTCAATTTGCTGCAACGGGACGCTACTATTGTTTTGTTAGGTACAGTAGGATTGCTGTTTTTGATGTTCCTAGCGGGACTGGAAACTAGCCTTGACGACCTCAAACTCAATGCGGATAAAGCTGTCATATTTGGGCTGGCTACTTTTTCGCTACCGATGATATTGGGGACGGTAGCGATGCTGCTGTTGGGATATAGCTGGTTGGCTGCAATTTTAGTCGCTTCTTGTTTCGCTACGCACACACTTTTAGCGCTGCCAATTCTCAGCAAATTGGGATTGATGCGAACTCAGACTATTACTACTACTTTGGGAGGGACTTTAATTACAAATGTGTTGGGGCTGTTGGTGCTGGCAATTGTTGTCAAAGCTTTCAAAGGAAATCTCACTCTCGAGTTTTGGCTGTTTCTCATTCCATCTCTTGCTATCTACACTTTTGGTACTTTGTGGGGAGTTCCCAAAATCGGTCGCTGGTTTTTTAAGAAATTCGGACATGACGAAAATGCCGAATTTATATTTGTATTGGCTACCCTCTTTCTAGTTTCTTACGCAGCAGAGCTCATTGAAATTGAGGCAATTATTGGTGCATTTTTATCTGGAATTGCCATTACTCAAATTATTCCCAAAATGAGTCCCCTGATGAATCGGATTGAGTTTATCGGCAATACGCTGTTTGTGCCGTTTTTTCTGATTTCTGTGGGAATGTTAATTGACCCGCTAATTTTGGTAAAGCAGCCGCAGTCTTTGTTGGTAGCGGTGGTGATGATTTTAGCAGAGGCGGTGAGCAAGTTTTTGGCAGCTTGGATACCGGGGAAATTATTTCGTTTTGAGTTTCCAAGCATTATGGTAATGTTCGGTCTTTCTGGTGCTCAAGCTGCTTCTACTTTGGCTGCGATTACGGTCGCTTTTGACATTAAATTGGTCGATCGCGTAACGGTGAACGGCATCATTGCCATGATTTTAGTAACTTGTGTCGCTTCTCCTTGGATTGTATCTCGCTGGGGTCAAGAAATGCAGCAGCCGGGGTCGAGTTTGCCGGCTGCTAGTTCGGGAAAGAATGGATGGGGAGAGCGAGTTTTAGTGCCTGTTGCTAATCCGAATACGGAAGATAATTTGCTGCGCTTGGCTTTGATTTTAGCAAAAACATCTCAGGGAACTTTGCTGCCGCTGCATATTTTGTCCGATCGCGGGGAAGCAATTTCGCCCGCAGAGAAAATGCAGCAAACTCAACTTTTGACGGCTGCGGAAACTGTCGCCCATGCTGCTGCTTGTGCGGTTGAACCGATCGCGAGGATAGATGATGCGATCGATCGCGGAATTCTGCGGAGTGCAACCGAACGCGAGGCTAGTTTAATAGTTTGCGGTTGGAAGGGATTTTCCACGACTCGCGACAATTTTTTTGGCAGCATCATTGACAATGTCGTAAGACGATCGCCCGTACCGGTACTGATTGCTCGATTTCCCGATCCTATCCAGAATACAGCCAGAGTTATTTTGGCGATAACTGACAGCGAGTTGACTCGGTTTGGATTTCAGGAAACGGTGGATATTGCTAAGAGTTTGGCCGAGGAACTCAAGGCGACTTTGCAAGTAGTGTTGGTGGCTACACAACGGGAAAAAAGCAACAAAAGTGCGTCGGAGGTGGAAATTCTTTCTGAGATACCAGTAAATCGGGTGCGGGGAAATTTTATCAAGCTAGTTTCGCAGCAGTTGTTAGAACACGATTTGCTGATTTTAACCACAATTTCTCAGCCACAGAATGTGTGGGAAAAACCGGGAACTCTCAAAGAACCGGAAGCGATCGCCCGGAATCACCAAAATCTTTCGATGCTTGTTGTTTATTTTCCTGTATCTTGAGGAATATTTTAAGCGCAGAGGATGTTATATCATTCCGGTTACACCGGAATGATGGGGAGTCGTCCGTTGGGAGTCGGGAGTCGGGGAATATGGAATTATTGACCTTGACTTTATCGTGCCCATGCAACCGGAAACGATATTATGAATCTGCATTCATCTGCGGTGAAGATTTAATTCTAATTCAAGGGAATTGCTAGGACAAATTCCGCACCTTTTCCCGGTTCGGAAATACACTCGATCGCCCCACCGTGTTTTTCAACAACAATTTGATAGCTAATCGATAGCCCCAATCCCGTACCTTTCCCCTCTGGTTTGGTTGTAAAAAACGGATCGAACAATTTACACCGCGTTGCTTCAGCTATCCCAGCCCCATTATCTTTAATCCGAATCACCGCAAAAGAATCGGTTTTTTCACCTGTTCCTTCTTGTTTCACTTCGGTGGAAATGCGGATAATATTAGGATGGCGTTCGATCTCAGCATAAGTGCGATCGCCATTTGACTCATCCAAAGCGTCGATCGCATTTCCCAGCAAGTTCATAAACACCTGATTGAGTTGCCCGCTGTAACACTTAACCAAAGGCAAATCGCCGTATTCTTTAATCACTTGAATTGCTGGACGTTTCGCTTGTGCTTTCAAGCGGTGCTGCAAAATCATCAACGTGCTGTCGATGCCTGCGTGAATGTCGGCCGGTTTTTTCTCGATGCCGTCAATTCGCGAGAAGTTGCACAATGATTGCATTATATCGCGGATGCGATCGGTTCCTAGCTGCATGGAACCCAGCATTTTCGGCAAATCTTCGGTTAGATAATCGAGTTGAATTTCCTCTGCTGCTTCTGCAATTTCCGGCATTGGATGCGGATAATGCTGCTGGTAAAGATTGACAAGGGAAATCAAGTCTTTGACATAAGCATTAGCGTGGTGGAGATTGCCGGCAATAAAGCCAACGGGGTTATTGATTTCGTGAGCAACTCCTGCTACCAACTGCCCCAAACTTGAGATTTTTTCCGTTTGCACGAGTTGAGCTTGGGTTTGCTGCAATTTCTGCAAAGATTGTTCGAGTTGCTGCGACTTTTCTTGTTCTTGCGCGTAGAGTCTGGCATTTTCGAGGGCGATAGCAACTTTAGAAGTCAGCAACTTTAAAACTTCCAATCTTGCGGGAGAAAATGCAGCCACGGCTAAGTTGTTTTCCAGGTAAAGAATGCCTGTGAGTTTGCCCTGATAAATGACGGGATTGCAAATAATTGACTTAGGCTTATAGCTAGAAATATACGGATCTTCGGTAAACAAGCCGTCTGAGGCTGCATTGTTTAAAACCAAATCTTTTTGAGTTCTGGCAACATAGTTGACAATCGCTAATGGCAAATCTTGACTAATTTTAACCGGAAGAGATTGCAAGACCTCGGCTTGATTTCCCTCTGCCTTGCAAGTAGCTTGTATAAAAAGATTGCCATCTTTGTAAAGCATCAGCACTGCTTTTTGAGCGGCGGCATTTTCTAACAAAATTTTGATTAAACGGGCGAGCAATTTATCCAGGACAATTTCGCTGGTAATAGCTTGAGATGCTTTGATGAATGTGCCGATATCTAAAGCATTATTAAAATCGCTGTTAGTGCTTGTTGTCGTCGCGGTGACAGTTAAATCGTCGGTTTTGGTTTCTCGGCTGAGGGTTTGGGCGACTAATTGGGGATATCTGGCTTCTAAATCTTTGACTTTCGCGATCGCGCCCCAGGCGATGTAACCGTAGTAACATTCTGTGAGATAGACTTGAGCGATTTTGTCTTTGTTGCAGGACAAATAAAACTCGGCTGCAAGTTCGTTTGCGAGTGCTTGTTCTTGGATGTATTCCTGTGCTTTGGCTCCTTGAATGGCTTTGTCATAATAATCTGATGCTTCCCAATATTTACCTAAAACTCTCGCTTTTTCTGCTTCTACTAGGTCGTACTTGTGCTGATAGTTCATGGGGGCGTGGTGCGCCCAGTTTTGCATTTTTTTCTGATTCGCTGCTACCTGCATCAAGTGTTTTTCTTTTTCTCCAGTGTCAGCAGTTGGATACACAGCCAGTAGTGCCAGCGAATAGTAAAAATTGTGCGTACCGATTATCATGAAGCCAATTGCTGCTGGTGCATATTCTGCTGCTAAAGATGCGTTAACCACTGATTCTTCTGGTTTCTTAAACAAGTAAAAAAGCAGCATTTTAGCGAAATAAACATTAAATAATGACATATGCTTATTAGCTTGATGCAGCCGAGGTAACATTTCTTGTTCATTAAACATTTCACCTATTAATTGAGAGGGATTCGCGGCTCTCCCTCGTAAATTTAAAACAATTTGCCCCCATATTCCCAGCAATTCCAGCGAAAATTCTTGTTTTAGCTTCTGTATTAGATTGAAGTATTTTACTTGTTTTTCCTCGATAATTTCTAGCAGTTCTCCAATCAGAAATAAGGAAAAACAACTGTTGAAAGCAGCATGACTACTAAATTCTAAATCTCCTGTTTCGAGGTTACTTTGAATACTCTCTTTTAAGGGTGCAATTGTCTCTCTAGCGTGTTCTTTCCAGTGCCGGACAAAAGTGTTAAAGAGGTGGTTAACTTTGGCTTTAAGTTGTGTAGCCTTGAATTCCTCTAATAGCTTCAAAGCTAGCTGTCCAGAATGATATCCAGCATCTATCTCTCCTAATATCCCTATCAGCAGCAAGGCGTACCAACTATAGGCGATCGCCGCAAGTGCTGAATGACCGCGTTCAATAGAAAAATTGACCATTGTGAAAATGAGCTGCGGCAAGAGTTCTGGTTTGGTCACAAAAACAGGAGTAACTAAAGCCGAGAGTATCCGCATTATGGCTAACTGATAGCCATCAGTTATTACCGGAAGGTTTTCTAGTTCCTCAAGCTGAGGTAACTTAATTGCAGCCAGACCCTCTGGGGGGATTTCCGACAGGGTAAATTCTAATATTTCCAAAGCTTTTAAACCAGTATCGATGGCTTTAATCATCTGGTTTTGAGAGAAATAAGACTGGATTTGCAGTTCGTAAACCTTAACTTTGTCGAGCAGGTTTTTTGCTTGTTGCAAAACTACATCAGCTAATTCTTGCGATCGCCCAAAGTTAGTATTGAGATATTCCGCCTCCGCTGCTTCTACGTGAAGATTCAGCGTCAAGTCATAATCAGTCTCCCAACTTGACCCCCCTACACTTCCCACGCCAAGGGGGTTGATGAGTCCCAAACCGACATTCAAATATCTGACAGCAGGTTCGTAAGCATTGGATGCTTTAGCTTTTTTTCCAGCGATCAGATTAAGTTTTGCCAGTTCATATTTTTGGGTTCTTTCGGCGAAGAATGCAACGCCGACATTCAGTTGGTTGACAATATCAAAGACATTTTCTTCAATCTCAGAGGCGGGAGTATTTTTGAGTAGCAGTTGACCGATTTTTAGGTGCGTTGCTTGCTTTTCGCCGTCGGGAATCAGAGAATAAGCTGCTTGCTGCACTCTGTCGTGTAGGAATTTGTAGGAAATCTTGGATTGCGAAGCAGAAAGGATCGATCGCAAATTGTCCGATCCCCAGCCTCCAACCAGCGGAATCTTGTAAGCATTGCTCAACGGGAGAACCAATCCAGTTTGCAGCGCCGCCCAGAGTTCGCTAGCTGCTTGCGCAGGGGATTGTTCGTTGACAATTGACAAGACATCGAGGTTAAATGTATCGCCAATACAAGCCGCCAATTTTAACACCTCTTGCGTAGTTTCTGGAAGTTTTTCGATGCGACTCGCTACCAGTTCCACGACGCTTTTATCAGTAATACCGATCGCCTGAATTTCCTCTAAATTCCACTGCCAACAACCGCTGTTAAATTCAAATTTAAACAGATTATCTTGATAAAGCGCTTGCAACAGTTGCGTGATAAAAAAGGGATTCCCGCCCGTTTTGTGAAAGATTAACTCAGCCAGCAATCTCAGCTTGTCGTTAACGGTGAGGGTATCGGCGAGTAATTCGTAGACCTTGCCGAAATCCAACGGTTGCAAGACGATATGATGAACAGGAGTGCCCGTTTTTTCAATTTGCTCGATCGCCTGGATGAGCGGATGAGTCGGATTAACTTCATTATCCCGATAAGCACCGATCAAAAGCAGGTATCGACTTTCCGAATCGCCAACCAACAATTGCATTAAATTCAGCGATGCCGAATCAGCCCACTGCAAATCATCTAAAAAAATGACCAGGGGATGCGATCGATCGGTGAAGACACCGATAAACTCTTGAAAGACTCGATTAAAGCGATTTTGAGATTCGGCAGGTCCCAATTGCGGCACTTCCGGCTGTTTGCCAATAATTAGCTCAATTTCAGGAATCACCTCAGCAATAACTGCACCGTTTGCACCCAAAGCCGCCGCTAATTTTTTCCGCCAAGCTTGGAAATTTTCGGCACTTTCTGTCAGTAACTGCCCGATTAATGACTGGAAAGCTTGAATCAAAGCTGCATAAGGAATGTTACGCTTAAATTGGTCAAATTTGCCATTAATAAAATAGCCGCGCTGTCGGACAATTGGCTTGTGAACTTCATTGACAACCGCGGTTTTGCCAATCCCAGAATAACCGGAAACTAGGACTATTTCGCTTTGGGAACAAGCAGCTAGATTTTCCGCATTTTCTGGCGGTGGCGCCTCCTCAATGCCGCTGACTCGTTCAAAAGCAGCGAGTAGGCGATCGACTTCAGCTTCTCGCCCGTAGAGTTTTTGAGGTATTGAGAGTTGTCCCGATCGATCCCACTGTCCCGGTACAAAATCAACAATTTCCCCTGTTGTCTGCAAAGAATTCAAACACTTTTCTAAATCAGCCTTGATCCCTTCGGCAGTCTGATACCTATCTTCGGCATTTTTCGCCAAAAGCTTCATGACAATATCAGAAACGACTTGGGGAATTTCATCGCTTTTTTTTGTATTTCTGCATTTACAAGGCGGCACGGGATGTTTGGCAATGTGACAGTGCACGAGCTCCAAAATATCGGTGCTGTTAAACGGCAATTCGCCTGTCAGCATTTCGTAAAATGTCACGCCGAGGGAATAGAAATCGCTGCGATAATCTAAGGTGCGGTTCATTCTCCCGGTTTGTTCGGGAGACATATAGGCGACTGTACCCTCAACTAAGTTAGCACTGTTAATTTGGGGGTTTTCTTTACTCAGCCGGGAAGCGACGCTGAAGTCGTTAATTTTGACAGTTTCTGTTTCAATGTTGATGATAATATTGGATGGTTTTATATCTTTGTGGATAATGCAGTTTCTATGCAGTGAGTTGAGTGCTGAGGTTAGTTGAATCCCAATGTTTAAAAATGCTGTTAAGTTAAGTCTTTTTGAGAGGATTTGGCTGAGGGACTGGCCGCCAAAGTCTTCTAAAATCAGGGCGATACGGTTTTGATATGTTTCGAGGCTGTAGGATTTGACGATGCTTTCTACGTGTAAATGCTGAGTAATTTTATATTCGTTTTTTAAGCGGGTAATTTCTTCTAGGGTGGGAAATTCGGCCTTGAGGATTTTGATGATGACTGGTTGTTCGTCTGATTCTCTAATGCCTCGGTAAACGCAGGTATTCAAGCCGTCGGAGATAGGGGCGCTGATTTGGTAGCCGGGAAGTGTCAAGGTATTCATTGAAATAATGCTGATAGCTGAGGTAAGTATATTTTTCTCATGCCTGCGGAAATGATATGATGCGAGCCCGACGATCGCACTGCACTCGAAAAATTATGATTCCGATTTCGGCGGAAACGATAGGATAGGGTTTAATTGCTTATTCTAGTTAACCCAAAATATTATGTCAACCGCAATTAGGCTTAGTGCCTTAAGCCTAATGGTCATCTTTGGTTGACAATTATGACTAATAAGTTCTAGAAGTCTAGATTTAACTGTAAGTAGGCAAGAGAAGCATTATCTATCGGCAATTAAATATACCCAAAGGCAAAGCCTTTCGCACCCCGAGCGAGATAATTTCTCAGTATATAGGACAATTTTGAGAATATGGCGATCTAGTCTCTCTACTTCAATAAGGTAAAAATGAGCATCAGACCAACTTTCAAATGGTTTTCTTCGGTGGCGAGTGTTTTGGGCTCGATCGCTACCGACACTTTCAGTGCTGTGACATCCCCTGTAAAACCTGCAGAAACGGTTGTTGTTATCCGAAAAGGTATTTTAAAATTATCAATATCAGTTGCAGATTTGCGCGAACTCGCAGAAACAGGAAAAGTTCCCCAAAAACTGCAAGCTTACGCCAATCTCCTGTCCTCCGAACAGCGCAGTCAAATCCTTCGAGCACTGCAAGCAAAAATTCCCCTAAATGTAGTCGCCCTGACCAACTTGCTAAATACGGGCATCGGCACTGCGATCCTGACGGATTTGAGTAGAGTCATACCCAGGCGCGACGGTGCCGGTGTGGAAGCGCTGCGAGCGGCTCTGCTGCAGGGAGCGAAGGCGCCCTCCGGCTTATCGGTATTGAGTTTCATTGAAGCTTATCCGAGCTCGCGGTTAGTGGTGGATCTCCCTCGAGCTTTCTCGGTTTTGGGAAATTTGAACGTAAGTTTTTGGCAAACTCAGCGGTTTATGGCGGCGATCGCACCTCAGTTAGCAGCGGTTAAACCCGCCCTGAACCTGCCTTTCGATCCAACCAAACCAGGCCGTAATTCCGTGCGGGTACGGGCGCTAGATTTGAACGATAGCGCTCGCAATCGGCGCATTCCGGTTGATGTGTACTGGTCGAGAGCTGCGACAGCCGACAAACCGATAATCGTCTTTTCTCACGGTTTGGGTTCTGTGCGCAGGGATTTGCGGTATTTAGCCGAGCATTTGGCGTCTTACGGCTATGTGGTAGCTGCTTTAGAACATCCCGGAAGCAATGAAACGAACACCAATGCTGCGATCGCGGGTAAGTGTGCCTTGCTAGCTCCTCAAGAGTTTTTAGACCGTCCCAAAGACATCAGTTTTGTGCTCGACGAACTGACAAAATTGAACCAAACTGATGATAATTTGCAGGGGAAAATCGCGATCGACCGATCGATAGTAATTGGCTATTCCTTCGGCGGCGCCACAGCCTTGTCTTTAGCCGGCGCCGAACTGCAATTGAGCGGACTCAAACACAGGTGTCAGGGGGATTTGATTGGGTTCAGCTTGGGCGAAGGTATTCAGTGCGCGGCGGCCGGATTGCCTGCAGAACGGTATCAGTTGCGGGATGCGAGGATTAAAAGGGCGATCGCCATGAATCCTACCACATCATTATTATTTGGAGAAACGGGTTTGAGTGCAATTCAAATTCCCACCTTAATAGTAGCATCTACAGCAGATAAAAAAACTCCCGCCTTAGTCGAACAAATTGCGGGCTTTCCGAAAATTCCCTCTCCCAAATGGCTAGTCGGTTTTATAGGAGGAACCCACTTAAGCGTCAAAGATCCCAGAACAACTTTAAACCAAGTTCGCAGACCTAGCACAGTAATTGCCGGCGATGAAGTTGTCGGCGACCAAGCTGTTAGCATACGCAATTATATTAAAGCTGTAAGTTTGGCTACGGCCGCTCAACTGACTGCTGAAGCTGACACATATGCAGTCTTTCTAACGCCCGAATACGCGCAATTTGCTTCGACCAATGCAATTCCGGTGCGGCTGGTAACAGAAATCACCCCGGAAACTAATGCAATCATGCAAACTTTTCTTCAAGGGCATAAGTAGTCATTAGTCATTAGTCATTAGTCAACAGTCAACAGTCAACAGTCAACGGTCATTAGCCATTAGCTAATAACTAATGATTGAGACTTGTAGTAATATCAAATAAGGTAACATCAGAATTATACTTGAGTGCGAGCCGGACGATCGCTCCTGATATCATGTCCGGTTGAATAGTTATAATACTTTTGTCCCATCATGCCCGATGCCCGATGCCCGATGCCCGATGCCCGTATAGGATTTATAAGTAATTAACCGGACTTGATATGAGAGGGTGCAGCCAAGCGGGACAATCCCACTGCACTCGGAAAATTATGATTGCGCTGTCAGCGGAAACGATATTACAACTAGCAGCCTTTCCTTTTGTATGCCCGCCCACTTCGCCCAGGGGCTTATTTTTATTCTTGAGCCGTTGCTGATATTTTTTGTCCGTGCCAGGGCAAAATATAACAAAGCGCATTCACAAACTCTACTCCCAAACTGCGATGCCTAAAAAAAATCTTATCCCGCTGTTGATTCTGTTTATAGCGCTGTTTACCCTTTACGGTGACACTTTAACTTTTCTGCCCAAACCTGTAAGAGATACTAGCGTGGCAAGTCGAAAGTTCTTCGTCGGGTTGTGGCCCAAGTGGCTGAGGCCGAAAGATTCCAACGAGCAAAGGGAACGGCAAATTGAGAAATTGGAAAAAAGTCCTAGTCCCAGTCGATAGTTTTGAGCTACCAGCGAGAAACCCGGTTTCTCTAACAATACCTAGCCATTTCCTTGTAGGTTGGGTTTCGCTTCGCTTAACCCAACAGTACGATTTTAGATTTGGGATTTTAGATTAGAGATTTTTTATCCAATCTCTAATAGACCTCTTGCAAAAATAACTAGGACGGGCAAGATGCCCATCCCACAAGAGTTATTTTTTATTGTGGGATGGGCATCTTGCCCGTCTCATAAATTTATGAAAAGGACTTTTGCAAGAGGTCTAATCTGTAATCGATTAAACTTGAGATTTTAGATTTTCCTCCTAGTTGTAAGGTGCTCCGTGCGCACCCTACAGATAGAGGTTCTGCGTCCAGGACTGTTTTACAGCAGATTCCACGTTTATGAACGACACCCGCCTATCTATCTATCCCCGCCGTAGGGACACCGGGCTGAGCCTAAGTCCCTACTTCATAAACCTGGAATACGCTGTAGATTTATCCTCGCATCTAAAATCTAAAATCTAAAATCTAAAATTGATTAAGCGTGCTTTTTCAACCAGCTAAACATAGCTCGCAAATCTTTACCAACTTCTTCAATAGGATGTTCAGCTTCCCGACGGCGCATGGAGGTAAAGCCCGGTTTGCCGGCTTGGTTTTCCAGAACGAATTCCCGGGCAAATTGGCCGGATTGAATTTCGCTGAGAATTTTGCGCATTTCGGCGCGGGTTTGATCCGTGACGATGCGGGGGCCGCGAGTTAAATCGCCGTATTCTGCGGTATTGGAGATGCTGTCGCGCATTTTGGCGAGGCCTCCTTCTACTACTAAGTCAACGATAAGTTTAACTTCGTGCAAACATTCAAAATAAGCTAATTCCGGTTGATATCCGGCGTCAACTAAAGTTTCAAATCCAGCTTTAATTAATGCGCTCAAACCGCCGCACAAAACTACTTGTTCGCCAAAAAGATCCGTTTCTGTTTCTTCGCGGAAAGTGGTTTCAAGGATGCCGGCTCTGGTGCCGCCAATACCTTTAGCATAGGCCATTGCCCGATCGCGCGCTTGACCGGAAGCATCTTGATATACTGCAAACAAACTCGGAACGCCTTCCCCTTGTTCGTAAGTCCGCCGCACCAAGTGTCCGGGGCCTTTGGGGGCAACCATTACTACGTCTACATTGGCAGGGGGAACAACTTGGCCGAAGTGAATGTTAAAACCGTGAGCAAATGCTAAAACATTTCCTTCTGAAAGGTTCGGTTCGATTTCTTGTTGGTAAACGGTTTTTTGAACTTCATCGGGCAATAAAATCATGATGAAGTCAGCGGCGGCGGCTGCTTTGTCTACCGGGTGAACTGTTAAACCCGCGTCGGTTGCTTTGGCGGCCGATTTACTACCGGGATACAAACCGACAACGACATTCATGCCGCTGTCTTTGAGGTTGAGGGCGTGGGCGTGTCCTTGGGAACCGTAGCCGATGATAGCAATCGTTTTGTTGGCTAAGAGGTCTAGGTTCGCGTCGGTGTCGTAATACATACGGGCCATAGTGCTTGTTTCCTGAGATGCAAATTG
>Ga0247774_1001305_pt1 | contig 12620 bp, 13 predicted proteins | sample UWRJL001104B6_FD_179933 | JGI IMG/M metagenome (GOLD analysis project Ga0247774, IMG submission 179933) | Plant litter microbial communities from Arlington Agricultural Research Station in Wisconsin, United States - UWRJ-L001-104B-6 | ecosystem: Environmental > Terrestrial > Plant litter >... | reverse complement strand
GACCCCGGGTGAGCTGATGCTCGACGTGGCGGCCGGCACCGGCACGTCCTCGGTGCCGTTCGCCGAGGCGGGCGCCCTCACGGTCGCGTGCGACTTCTCCCTCGGCATGCTGAAGCAGGGCGTACGCCGCCAGGCGGGAGTCCGCGGCCTCGGCTTCGCGGCGGGCGACGCGCTGCGGCTACCGTTCGCCGCCGAGTCCTTCGACGCGGTGACGATCTCCTTCGGCATCCGCAACGTCAGTGACACCCGTGCCGCGCTCGCCGAGATGCTGCGGGTGACGAAGCCGGGCGGGCGCCTGCTGATCTGCGAGGTCAGCCACCCCCCGAACTCCGTGCTGCGCGGCCTGCACGGCATGCACCTGAGGTACGGCCTGCCGCTGATGGCGAAGGTGAGCTCCAACCCCGACTCCTACCACTACCTGGCCGAGTCGACCGCGGCCTGGCACGACCAGGAGACGCTGGCCGGCCTGCTCCGCCAGACCGGCTGGGAGTCGGTCCGCTACCGCAACCTGACCTTCGGCGTGGTCGCCCTGCACCACGCACGCCGTCCCGCCGAGTGACACCGGGCCCCGGGACCGCACGTGCGTCCCTGCGGCCACCTGACACGCGGGGGCCTCGGAGGCCGAGCCATGCCTGGCGGCGGGTCAGTCGGAGTCCTCGCGAGCGGCGCCCTCGGTGAGGTTGCCGCGGATGCGGCCCGCCCGCTCGGTGACCGAGCTGGACACCGCGTCGCGCTGGCGCGACAGCAGGACGAAGCTGATGACGCCACTGACCAGGATCGACAGCGCGAGCAGGAGCAGCCCGCGGGCGCCCACCAGGAAGAGGACACCGGCGGTCGCGGCGAACAGCGCCAGCCGCGAGAGGCTGTAGATGAGTACGGAACGCATGGCGCTTCGAGGGTATCTCCCCCCGCCGCGCGTCCGCTCCCGCCCCCTGGACGCCGCGCCGCGGGCAGCGGGACCTCGCGACGGTTCCCCCTACCGCTAGACGCCTTCTCGCAGGATGTCCGCGTACATCGCCGGGTCCGCGTTTCCGCCGGAGACGACGGCGACGAAGTCGCGGCGCCGGCCGCCGGGCCCGGTCGTGCCGAACCTCGACAGGTACGCCGCGGTCGCCACGGCGCCGCCCGGTTCGGCGACGAGGCGGGTCCGCTGGGCCAGTTGCCGTACGGCGTCCCGTATCTCCTCCTCGGTCACCGTCACGATGTCGTCGACGTAAGTCCGGATGTGCTCGAACGGCTGCTCCCCGAGGCACTCGACGCGCAGGGCGTCGGCGATCGTGCGGCGCGTGTCGGCGCTGGGCCAGGCGATCCGGCGGCCGGCGCGGAAGGAGGCCCGCGCGTCGGCGGCCAGCTCCGGCTCCACGCCGATCACCTTGGTCTCCGGCCGTTTCGCCTTGATCGCCGAAGCGATCCCGGAGATCAGCCCGCCGCCGCTGATCGGCACGAGGACCGTGTCCACCTCCGGCGCGTCCTCGAGGATCTCGAGCCCGATGGTCCCCTGACCCGCGATGACACGGCGGTCGTCGAACGGCGAGACCAGCGGGTAGCCGTGCGCCGCGGCCAGTCGCTCGGCCATCTCGACGCGCGCCTCGATGGTGGGCTCCACGAGGACGAGCTCGGCGCCCAGCGCGCGGCAGGCGTCCATCTTGATCGGCGGGGTGGTGTTCGGCACCACGAGCACCGCCGGGATGCCGAGGGCCTTCGCGGCGTACGCCACTGCTTGGGCATGGTTGCCACTGGAGTGGGCGATGACGCCGTTCTTACGGTCGGTCTCCGGAATGCCACTGATCGCGGTGTAGGCGCCGCGGAGCTTGAACGAGCCGACCGGTTGAAGTGATTCCGGCTTCAGCTGGAGGGGTGGCGCCGAAGGTGATTTCGTAGGGAATGCCACCAGCGGCGTACGGAGGACGATGCCGTCCAGCCGACGGGCGGCGTCCTCGATCTCCTCCAACGTAACAAGATCGGACATACCAGAACCCTATGGGGCTCCAAAGACGCGGCGAGAACCGGGCACCCTTGAGGGCGACGATCCCGATCGGCGACGCTGAACTGCAACCGGACGGTCACATGTGGTCATTCCTGCATGTCGCAAAACTACGTAGCGTGATGTTTTGCGAAAACAAGGGAGAAACCGGTCTTCAACCGGCACACTTAGAAACAGTCCTTCCGCTACGAGAGCGGGACAAAGGGGGAGAGAAAACGTGGAGAGCACGAGCGAACGCCTGCTGACCCCAGGCGAGGTCGCTGCCCTGTTCCGGGTCGATCCGAAAACTGTGACGCGTTGGGCTGCCGCCGGCCGGATCAGCAGCATCCGGACTCCGGGCGGGCATCGTCGTTTCAGGGAGTCAGAGGTACACGCACTACTGCGCGGCGAGGAGGCCGTCGACTCCTCCGATCTCAGCCGCTAGCCGAGCCCTTCGCGACCGGCACCTGTCCCCCGGCGCCCGTCACTCATCGGCCTGTTCGGCTCTGAACTCTTCGAACTCCCGGCGCAGCGCGTCGTCGTCCGCGCGCCATCGGCGGCGCTTGTCCGCCAGCTCCTCCTCCGTGATCGACTGATCGAGAAGGCGCTGATAGTCAGGGTCATCAGGGCCGATCTCGACATATGCCTGCCCGATCACGCGGCCGATCTCGCTGTCGATCTCGTCTCGGGTCGCCTTTCCCGCACGGCCGGGCCCCACCACCCCCACGGGCACCCGGAGGTTCCCGTCGGGGAGTCTGATGACGTACATCGCCTCTCCCCTAAATTCCGTATTTGCGATTGAAGAAAAGCATCACATTGAGCGCCACGCGAGTGTTGCCGCCGAGCATGTCGACAAGTGCGGGCCGCTGCCGAGAGGCGATCGCCGCGAAGGCGTCGGCGAAGAACTCATGGCGCCCCAGATCGTCGGCCTGAATGTGAAAATCACTCGCGAAATGCGGAAGGCATTGCTCGTAGAGCGCGCGGAACTCCGCGCTGTCGGACTGCCATTGTCGGGGCCCGTCTTCGACCATACGCCCGTCGATGTCATCGAGCGCGTGTCCGACCTCATGCAACATAACGTCGGGAGTCGGTGAGGGCTTGTCTCCGACGACGATCGTGCGGTCGCCGTAGGCCCCGGCGCAGATGTCCCAGGTGGCCTTGCCCGACGGCAAGGGAGCACCACGCAGATATTGCATGTCGTCCAGATCGGGCACGCCACCAGAACCGACATAGATCCCGTCGAGTTCTTCGGCCAGCCTGTCCTTCAGGCTGTCGGGCAGCTCCGCGAGGCTGTCCACGGCGCGTACGGCGTCGGGAGGCGCCGCACGCCCGTCGGCGGCCCACTGGCGGTACAGGATGCTCTCGACGGCGCCGCAGTGCCGTCGCCCGTCGCGCAGGTCGACCGCGTCAGGCGGATGCGGCGCCGCGCGCGGCAGATCCTCGTCGAGCTCGAAGTCACGCCAGGTGTAGTGCGGTTTGTCCGCCGCCGCCGAGGCGTCCCGCCCCGGTGCGTCGTCCGGACCGTCCGGCCGGTCCGCCGGCTCGATCTTCCGGAAGCGCCCGCGTGCGTCCCGCGGCTGGAAGCGCCGCGGCCGCCCGGCGGCCCGCTCCCGTACGGTCGCGGTGTCGCCGGCCGTCTCCTTGGACCGCCGGTGCCGCCCGCGCACGTCGGCCGAAAGCTCGGCCTGACGGCGGTTCCCCCGGTAGCGCATCACACGTCCCCTTCAGCGCCTCCGTGCCGGGCGGACGTCCGTCCGGCTAGGCCGTAGCGTAAGCCGGATGCCAAGAATCCGTCATCCCCGGGCACAGCACCCATGACTGCGGGTCAGAAAATCTTGTAGATCAGTACGCACCCGTCGCGGCGGAAGGGCTGGTCAGCGCCTGGTACGGGCCGGGAGCGGAGCGGCAGCGGGCGGCCCGCTCCGGCCACGGGGGTCCGGTGCTTGCAGGCCCGAGCTACGCTGCGAAGCATGCTCGTCCTTGCCGCCGTGCTCGTCCTGGTCGCACTCGGCGTCTGGCTCTTCTGCCTCTTCGAGGTGCTGTCGACCAACGAGGGCGATGCACGTCATCTACCGAAGTTCGCCTGGTTCATGATTGTGCTGCTCGGGTTCGACCTCGGCGCGATCGCCTGGCTGGTGTTCGGACGCCGCCGCGGCTTCGTCACCGCCGACGTCACCTCGTGGCCACCGGACTTCCTCCTCTCCGGCGAGGGAGGCCAGACCGAGCCCGGCACGCCCGCGCCGATGGGGCCCGACGACGATCCGGAGTTCCTCCGCCAGCTCGACCGCCGCCTGCGCGGCGAGGACCAGTAACGGTCCCTGGACGGCGAAACGCCCCGGCGGTGCGTGAAGCACCGGCGGGGCGTCTGTCGGCCGGACGGCTCAGTGCTGCAGTGCGCTGCCCTTCAGCCAGGTGTTCCAGGACTGGTTCCAGAAGGTCCAGCCGTTGCCCGGCTCGAGCTTGCGGTCGGTGCCGGTGACGTCGACCACGTCGCCGCGCTGGGCGATGTTGTAGAACCAGCGGGCGCCGGTCGGCGACGTACGGACGCAGCCGTGGCTGACGTTGTTGTGGCCGAGGGCGTAGTACTCGCCGGGGCTCTGGTGGATGTACTCGCCGCGGTCGCTGATCCGTACCGCCAGCGGGATGTCCTCGGCGTAGTAGCCGGGGTCGCCCGGCTTGCGGCCCGGCGAGACCATGTGCACCATCGTGGCCTTCTCCTTCGTGAGGTGAATGCCACTGGTGGTGGTGTACTCCCGGGTGCTCCCCATGCCCATGCTGATCGGGAACTTCTTCACGACGCCGTCGTGGTCGACCTTCATGTAGTGGGTCTTGGAGTTGGCGACCGTGATGTTCGACGCGCCGATCTTGAAGGACTTGGTGGTGTCCGTGGTGCCGTAGACGCCGCGCAGCCCGCGCACACCGGCGAGGTGAGCGGTGAAGGTGACGTTCTGGTGCGGCTGCCAGTACTTCTGGGTACGGAAGACGACCTGCTGGTCCGAGGTCCAGTGCCAGGCGCCGACGTCGTTCTTGTCGGACTTGATCTCCAGCGCCTTCTCGACGAAGGCGCGGTTGGCGATCGCCTTGTCGAAGGTCACGATGATCGGCATGCCCACGCCGACCTTCTCACCCGGCATCGGCGTGACGTCGCTGATGGCGAAGGTCTGGGTGGCCTTCTGCAGGGTGAACCGGCTCGCCGCGCTGACGGCCTTGCCCTTCTCGCTCTTGGCCGAGGCGTTGACCGAGTAGGCCGCGCCCGGCTTCAGCGTCCAAGTGGACTTCCACTGCGTGTGGTCGGCGTTGAACGCGCCGGAGACCGGCTTGCCGCCCTGGACCGCGGTCACCTGCTCGAGCTTGCCGCCCGTCGCGGCCACCGTGATGCCCTGGTCCGGCCGTGCCTTGGCGTCGCCGTTCGCCGGCAGGATCCGCACCTGCGCGTCCGGCGCCTTGGTGCCGTTCTTGCCGTTCGTACCGGCCTCGCTGCTCTGACAGGCGCACGCGCCCGCCAGCAGTGCCGCCATGACCAGCGCGACGGCCGACCGCCTGTTACTCACCCGAGTCCTCCCAGCTTTGCCCACAGCGGATGAGACGCACATGATGCGTAGATTGTTTGCGACGAGGGGGAAGAAAAATCACCCGCCGGCGTACGAGTGCAACCCGGACACCAGGTAGTTGATTCCGAAGAAATTGAACAACAGACATCCGAAGGCGATCAGCGAGACGAACGCCGCCTTCCGGCCTCGCCAGCCCGCGGTGGCGCGGGCGTGCAGGTAGCCGGCGTACCCCACCCAGGTGATGAACGACCAGGTCTCCTTGGGGTCCCAGCCCCAGTAGCGACCCCAGGCGGAGTCCGCCCAGATCGCCCCGGCGATGATCGCGAAGGTCCAGATCGGGAACGCGAACATGATCACGCGATGCGCCACCATGTCGAGCGCCTCCATGCCCGGGACCCGCGCGAGAACGCCGCCGGGCCGGGCGGGGACGTAGGACTTGACCAGGTAGAGCCCGGTGGCCACTCCGGCCACCGTGAACGTCCCCGTCGCGGTCACCGCGGCGGTCACGTGGATGGCGATCCAGTACGAGTGCAACGCCGGGCGGAGCGGCCCCGGGTCGTTGTAGAGCCAGATCGTGGCGATGCCGAGCGCGATCACGACGGCCACCATGAGGAACGGGCCGAGCCAGCTGATCTTGTAGCGCCAGAGCATCACGAGGTAGACGGTGACCGCGGCGAAGGTGATCGCCGACACGAACTCGTACATGTTGCCCCAGGGCACGCGGTCCGCCGCCATGCCCCTCGTGACGATCTCCGCGCCGTGCAGCCCCCACGCGACGACGTTCATGAGGATGGCGAACCGGCCCCAGTCGACCTTGCGCCGTTCGTCGTCGGCCTCCGGCGCCTCGGCGTCGGCGGCATCGGGCCCGCCCGCGCCGACCAGCACCTTGGCCGGCTCGGGCACGCCGGCGCCGGCGCGGTCGCGGGCGAACGCGATCTCGGCGGCGTACGCGACCATGGCCACGACGTAGACCAGCACGGCACCGAGCATCAACTGGTTGCTCAGGTTCGCCAGATGGGTGTCGACCATGGTCGTCACTCCTCGTCAGGGGTTGTGGTCTGGGGAGCGGCTCCGGGAAGCCGCTCGGCGATCGCGTCGAACTCCGGTGTGGCCCCGCCGAGAGTCAGCCCGCCGACCTCGACCACCGTACGCCCGCCCTCCGCGACCCGCGCACGGACCCACATCCTGCGGCGGCGTACGAGGAAGGAGGTGATGATGCCGAGGATCGCCACGATGCCGGCGGCGAGCGCCGGCACCCGGCCGGGGTCGTGGTTGACCTGCAGGGTGATGTACTGCCGGTAGCCGTCGAAGGTGACCGAGCCGGCGCCGCCCGGCAGCGTCTGGGTCTGGCCGACCGCGAGCGGCTTGGTCGCCGAGCCCATGACGATCGGCTTGAGCTTGGCCGTCTCGAGCTTGTACACCGACTGGGGCTGCCCGTTGGACAGCCCGAGGTCGCCCTTGAAGGCGAAAAGGGCCACCTGGGGGTTCCAGGCGGCGGGAAAGGCCGAGACGACCTTCCCCTGGGCGTTGGGGACCGCGGTCGGCCAGAACAGCCCGATGAAGCCGAGCTGGTCCGGCTGGGCGTCGGGGACCTTGATGACGCCCTCGGAGGAGTACGTCGCCTCGTCGATCGGCAGGAACGGCACCGCGCCCTCGAACGCGACCTGTCCCTTGCCGTCGCGGACGGTGAACCGCGGCGCGTAGCCGTGGCCGAGCAGGTAGAGCCGCGCGCCGTCGACGGCCAGCGGGTGGTTGACCCGCAGGTCGTACGGGCGTACCGGCGCCGTGAGGCCCTTCCGGTAGCGGATCTTGGCCGCGAAGGAGAGCGGCTGGCCGCGGTCGGGCCCGTCGGTGAGGTAGCCGGCCTTGAAAGAGTCGAGCCAGACCGTGAACGGCGGCAGGCTGGAGGAAGCGAACGCCCGGCCGCCCTTGAAGGCGTCGTAGGAGGTCAGCGTGTTGGAGAAACCGTCGCCCTCGGTGAGGATGACGTTGCCCTTGTAGCCGAGCGCCGCACCGGAGCCGACCGCGAACAACAGCACGAGCAGGGCCAGGTGGAAGACCAGGTTGCCGGTCTCGCGCAGGTAGCCCTTCTCCGCCGCGACGTGGTCGTCGTGCGCGTCGACCCGGAACCGCCGGTCCTTCAGCACCTTCGCCGCCCCGGCCAGCACCTCCTCGGGCGCGACGTCGGTCTCGTACGAGGTGGACTCGGCGAGCCGCCCGAGGTTGCGCGGGGCCTTCGGCGGCCGGGACCGGATGTGCTGGAAGTGCTGCCAGGACCGCGGCAGCACGCAGCCGGCCAGGGAGATGAACAGCAGGATGTAGATCGCCGCGAACCACGGAGCCGCGAACACGTCGAACAGCGAGGCATGGTCGAGCCACGGCGCGATGGTCTTGTGGTCGCGGAAGAACCGGCTGACCTTCTCCGGCTCCACCCCGCGCTGGGGCAGGAACGACCCCGGAACGGTGCCGAGCGCCATCAGGAACAGCAGCACCAGAGCCGTACGCATCGAGGTGAGCTGGCGCCACCCCCAGCGGAGCCAGCCCACGACGCCGATCCCCTCGGGCCGCTCGCGCGGGGCCTGCGGTGAGGCCTGCGCCTCGGGGGCGTCCGTGTTCGTCGTCACCAGCTCACCACCCATCAGATCACCGTGTTGAAGCCGGATATCCAGCTCTGCATCTTGATCGTCAGATCCGTCCAGGCGCCGGTGACCAGGAGCAGCCCGATCGCGACGAGCATGCCGCCGCCGACGCGTATCACCGCCTGGTAGTGCCGTTTGACGAAGCCGAACGCGCTCAGCGCCCGGCGGTACGCCAGCGCGCTGAGCAGGAAGGGCACACCCAACCCCAGACAGTAGGCGAACGACAGCAGCGCGCCGCGCGTGGCGCTCGCCTCGCTGTAGGCCATCGCCTGGACGGCGGCGAGCGTCGGCCCGATGCACGGCGTCCAGCCGAGACCGAACAGCATGCCGAGCAACGGCGCGCCGGCCAGTCCGGCGGCCGGCAGCCGGCTGGACGTGACCGTGCGCTGCAGGCCGGGCACGAACCCCATGAAGGCCAGGCCGAGCACGATGGTGATCGCGCCCAGCACTCGCGTGAGCACCATGGTGTGCCGTTGCAGCAGCGCGCCGAAGCCGCCGAAGGCCAGGCCGGCGCTGACGAACACGATCGTGAAGCCGAGCACGAACAGGACCACGCCCAGCAGCAGCCGCCCCCGGCGCTGGGTGGCGAGGTCGACGCCGCTCATGCCGGTGACGTAGGACAGGTAGCCGGGCACCAGCGGGAGGACGCACGGGGACAGGAACGACACCAGCCCGGCCGCCGCCGCGACCGGGAACGCCAGCACCAGGGAGCCGCTCGTCACCGTGCTCACCAGGTCGGCCCCTCGCTCACTTCTCGGCCGCGAGACGCGTGACGATGTCTTTCAGGGGTGAGTACGAGACGCTGCCGATGGCGCGCGCGGCGATGTTCCCCTTGCGGTCGATGACGAGCGTCGACGGCACGGCGTTGGGCGGGATGTCGCGGAACGTCAGGGCGACCTGGCCGGCCTGGTCGTACAGGCTCGGGTAGGTGACCTTGAAGGTACGGACGAACGCCTGCGCGTTGCCCTTGCCGTCCTTGATGTCCACACCGACGAACTGGACGCCGGAGGCCTTGGTCTCGTCGTAGATCTTCTGCATCGTGGGCGCCTCGGCCCGGCAGGGGGCGCACCACGAGGCCCAGAAGTTGACCACGGTGATCTTGCCCGCGAAGTCGGCGAGCCTCAGCGTCTTGCCGTCCAGCGTGGTGCCCTGCACGGCGGGCGCGGGCTTGCGGTCCTTGACGATCTCGCTGACGCCGTTGCCCGCCACGTAGCGCGCCTCACCGCCGCCGGGACCGTTCTGCGTGGCGCCGGCGCCCGCGCAGCCCACGAGGGTGCCGGCGAGGAGAACCAGGGCCGGCACGGTCACAAGACGACGGTTCACGGCGAGACTCCTACTACTACAGGGCGTAGTACTTGAGGTCCTATTGTGCCTGAGGGGTCAGGCGCCGGGGACATTGGGGCGGCGCGACAGCGCACCCGCGGGTTCGGCGTAGTCGACCTTGACGATGCGGCCGTCGTCATAGGTGACGCTCGTGACGCTGGCCAGGCCGCACTCACGCCGTGCCGGGTTGTGCCACAGCCGACGGCCCTCGACCTTGCGACGGGTCACCCAGATGGGCAGCTGGTGGCTGACGCACACCGCCTCGTGGCCGCTCGCGGCGTCACGTACGTCGGCCATGGCGGCCAGCATGCGGTGGGCGATCTCCTCGTAGGGCTCACCCCACGAGGGACGGAAGGGGTTCCAGAGGAAGGGCCAGTGCTCGGGCCGGCGCAGCGAACCGTCGCCGACGCCGAAGGTGTGGCCCTCGAAGTGGTTGCCGGCCTCGATCAGCCGCTCGTCGGTGGTGACGGACAGCTCGAGCGCCTCGGCGATCGGCTCGGCCGTCTCCTGCGCGCGCTCCATGGGCGAGGAGCACAACACCGTGATGTCACGCCCGGCGAGCCACTTGGCGGCCGTCTCGGCCATCAGCCGTCCGTCGTCGCTGAGGTGGTAATCCGGCAGCCGCCCGTAGAGGACACCCTCGGGATTGTGCACCTCACCGTGGCGCAGCAGATGAACGATGGTCTTCATGGCGGCCCAAGACTACCGGGACTCCGGCACGGGCGGATCGCCGGGTGGCCGCACCCGCGAAGCCGCAGGGGGGCAGGCTTCCAGGCCGGTGTGGCCGGTGTGGCCGGGGGGGCCGGCTGCCGGGAGGCCGCCGGGCTTGGCGGGCCGTACGCTGCTCGCGCCACGCCGTGGGGCGACGACGTGCCGCTGACGGGCCGGTGCAGGGGGACGGCCGGTGTCGGCGGGTTCCGCCTGTGGCGGGCGGCCGGGCCGCTCGCGGCGGACCTGCGTACGGTGGCCGGCGGCGCGGCGGCCGTCGTACGGCACGACGTCTGGCCGGTCGCGGCCCGTGCACTGCCACGGCACGGCCGGCGTCATCGACCACCTCATGGGCCTCGCCACGGCGACCGGCGAGGAGCCCTATGCCGCCCGGGGGCGCAAAGCCGTCTCCGCGATCACGGCCCGCGCGGTGATCCGCAGCGGCGTGCTCCGCACTGCGTCCGGTCGCGGCAGCCGCGTCCGGGAGGAAGGCGGCGATGCCCGCGATGGCTCAGCCCGCCTCGGCGAAGGTCACGACCGGTGCGGCGGCGCGGAGGGCCGCGACGACGGCGCGGATGGCCGGGCGACGGGCGGCCTCGGCGCGCCAGATCCCGTACACATGACGGGTCAGCGCCGGGCGCACTGGGACGATCCGGACACCGTCCGGGATGTCGCAGCGGCCCAGACGGGGCACGATCGCCGCGCCCAGCCCCACGGCGACCAGCGCGAGCTGCGTGGCGTACTCATCGGCGGTGTGCGCGATCCTCGGCTCCAGTCCGGCCGAGCGCAGCGTGTGCACCAGCCAGTCCCGGCAGATCGCGCCGGGCGACTGGGCGATCCAGGCGTCGCCGTGCAGCTCGCCGAGGTCGATCACGGACCGGGCGGCGAGCGGGTGGCCGGCGGGCAGGGCCACGTCCGCGATGTCGTCCACCAGCGGAGCCTTGACCAGACCGTCCGGGATGGCCAGCGGCTTGTTGAACCAGTCCTGCACGACGCCGAGGTCGATCTCGCCGCGCACCGCGAGCGGCACCGCAGAGTGCGGCTCCTGCTCACGCAGGCACACCCGCAGGCGCGGATGCTGCTGGGCCAGGGCGCGCAGCGCCGCGGGCACGAGGCCGCGCGCCGCGGTGGGAAACGCCGCCATCGCGAGCTCGCCGACGACCTCGCCGCGCTGGGCCTCCAGGTCCGACTCCGCCGCCTCGACCATCGCGAGGATGCGCTCGGCGTGCGTCGCGAGCAGTGTCGCGGCGTCGGTGAGGCGCACGCCGCGCCCGTTGCGTTCGAGGAGCTTCTGCCCGGTCTCCCGCTCCAGCTTGGCGACCTGTTGGGAGACGGCGGAGGTCGTGACGTGCAGCACGTCGGCGGCGGCGCTCACGGAGCCGTACGTCGCCACGGCGCTGAGGGCGCGGAGCCGGTCTAGATCAAGCATGTAGTAACACTACATATATTTCATAAAAGATAGTCGCTTGTCCTAAACAGTAGGTAAGTCCAACATCGGCCATATGAGACCTCGCCACGTCGCCATCGCGGTCGTGATCGCCGCCATCTGGGGAGTGAACTTCGTCGTCATCGACGTCGGCCTCGCCTCTCTCCCGCCCCTGCTGTTCGCGGGCGTGCGGTTCGTCGCCGCCGCCTTCCCGGCCGTCCTGTTCGTCCGCCGCCCGGCGATCCCATGGCGGTGGTTCGTGCTCATCGGGCTGCCACTCGGCGTCGGCCAGTTCGGCCTGCTGTTCATCAGCATGCACATCGGCATGCCCGCCGGTCTGTCGTCGCTGGTGTTGCAGACGCAGGCGCTGTTCACCGCGCTGTTCGCGGCGGCGATGCTGCGCGAGCGTCCGCGCCGCACGCAGCTGGCGGGGATGGCCGTGGCGTTCGCCGGAATCGCGCTGATCGGCCTGTCGCTCGGCCAGGGCAGCCCGCTGCTCGCCTTCGCGCTGTGCGTCGGCGCCGCGGGCATGTGGGGTCTGGCCAACATCGGCTTGCGCAAGGCCCAGCCGCCGGACGCGTTCGGGTTCATGGTCTGGGTCAGCCTCGTGCCGCCGCTTCCGCTGCTGGCGCTGTCGGTGATCTTCGAGGGCCCGCGGGCGGACCTGCACGCGCTCGCGCACGTCTCGGCCGGCGGTCTCGGCGCGCTCTTCTACGTCGCCTACGTCTCGACTCTGCTCGGCTTCGGCACGTGGGGCTGGCTGATGCGCCGGTACGACGCCGGGCAGGTGGCGATGTACTCCCTGCTCGTGCCCCCGTTCGGGATGGCGTCGGCGGCCCTGTTCCTCGGCGAGCCGATCACTCTCATCGACGCGGTCGCGGCCCTGCTCATCGTGGGCGGCGTCGGCCTCGGCGGCGTACGGCGCCGCCGCACGGCGGTACGGCCCGAGCGCCTTCCCCAGCCGGCGGCCGTGCGATGAAGGGCGTCCACGCCCCTCTCGTCACCCCGTT
>Ga0247774_1001304_pt1 | contig 12628 bp, 10 predicted proteins | sample UWRJL001104B6_FD_179933 | JGI IMG/M metagenome (GOLD analysis project Ga0247774, IMG submission 179933) | Plant litter microbial communities from Arlington Agricultural Research Station in Wisconsin, United States - UWRJ-L001-104B-6 | ecosystem: Environmental > Terrestrial > Plant litter >... | reverse complement strand
GAGGAGGTTTCTCCTCTCGGGCACCTCGCCGCAGCCGTAGGTGCTGCCCGGCGGCGTTGGGGGGGCCGCACGGCTCGCCCGACTCCCTTTGCAGACGAGGATTGCATCGGATCCCTCGACGAGGCGAACCCAGGCCCGGGAACCCAAGCCGAGCCCGGATTCTTTCAGGTTGCTCCCCGAAGCTCCGGGTCGTTCTATGAAACCCATCAACTCGGAAAACAGCAGCCTTGATCCTCGTGAATTTTGCCGCGTCCTAGAAGTGCCCTTCGGACCCCAGCGGATAGTTCTAAAAATCGAACGCGGGGCAGTATCCCCACCAATCAACCCCTGTAAGGCCGAGGTTCCATTTGAGTGGAAAACAGACTCGGGTTCGTGTGCCGCATTTGAGGAGACAAGTGCGAACGGTACGGGACAGGCCGCCGAGCGGTCGCGTGCGAAGCGATGGAAGTAGAGATGGCACAGATGCAACAGCAAACTTAGCATAGGAACGAGCTATGCGGTTTCAACTTCTGCATTAAAGACAAGCGACCTGTCCGAAGAGGTCTCTAATGGCCTGACCGTAATCTTCATTGGCATTGAGCTGCTGTTGAGTTCCTTCAAAGCCGAAAACGCCCTGACCGCCTGTCATGACCTGAACCGGCCTAGCCGTCTGATGGCCGCCTGAAGTTCTTTCAGCTTCGAAATTCTGGCCTTTCCAGGGAGTCCGCTCCAGAACATCTTTTGTCGAGGGGGTAGAGTTCCAGACCCGAGATCTACGGTAGCTGGGTCACGATCCGAGGAAACAGCGAGCCTTTTGTAGGATGCTAGCGTTTTTTCGACTCGAAGGCTATCACCAGTGGTATTTGTCTTGAGAAAGCCACGTGATGGGCTTGTCGCTAGTAATTAGATGCCACTGTATGCTATCACCATTTCATCCAACGTATGGGGACCAAAGCTTGATAGAACCCCAGAAGAACCACCGAATCTTCAGGAAGCTCATCGTCCTCGTTTCCGGCTTCTTCGTCGAGGTACTCCACCGACCGTATCCCCGCAAACTGGCCAGCCGTTTGAAATCAAGCTCGAGACCTTCTGCGCTTCTAGGCCGCGGAGAGTCGGCCCAGAAAATAATAGCATATTTGAACAACATCGTCCAGCAAGCGGCTTCACCAGCTTCTAATGACTGCGAAGGATGAAGAGGTTCGAGTATGAAGACTACTGGATTCTCTCCAGGTACCTCGGAGCCTATATCTGCAGGCCCGCGAATTTTGGAGCCATATAATGACGTCAGGGAACTTGTGAGCTCACTCGGATGCTTCCGGGGTCGAACAGCGGCACAGATACACTGGATTGCCTCAACAAAGCAGTTTGGTTTGGTTGTTCTCGCGCCCGATTCGGAAATGTAAGACATGCCCATCGAAATGTGCGGCCGCGTGAAGATTATCCAAGGTTTGAATGCCGCGCTTGGCGCCATTTCGTTGTGGATCCACTCCATGATACAATGAGGTGCAAAAAGTTTGACCCCCCCTCGGGGTATCGTATCGGCCGAATTTTACCCGGATGTCACCCAGTCGCGTTTTGAGTGGCGACACAGCAAAAAAGAATCATTCACGATCCTATCTTGTACAGCAACAAGAAAGATGCCTCGAGGACGCAAATTACATCTCGTTGACCGGGCTCAAATTTTGCAATGCCACAGAGAGTGGACACCCTTTTGGATGCAGAGGGCTAGTCCACGAAATACCAGAATTTTGTAGATATTGGTAGTGGTTAAGTTAGTTAGTTAACTACTTTGTGATGGTGTCTTACGTAATATTTTGACCTCGAGGGGGGCCAAACTTTTTGCACCCCACTGTACGCCGCATCTCTTGCAACCTCCTACGCTGCAGGGCCTGCAGGTACCGTCGCGAGAAGAGCGAGGGCCGTGTTCGCTACTTTGATAGAAAACCGTCGTTTCCAGACGGAAGCGCACGCTCTAGCTTCAAAATTCGCATTTCTTCCGATGAGAATCACGTATATCTCTAGAAGTCCTAGTAAGATTTCGTCCTTGCTGGTGGAGGGAAAATCGTGGATCCATCCTTTTGGCTCACATTGAACTGCGAAACAACAAGGAGGACGGGCTACTGTGTTCAATCTCGATTAGCTTGACTTGTGGGACGTTGATTCTAGTGATACCGAATTGAGTATCGTGACTGAATCTAATGATACAGAACTGAGCGTCACGGCTGCATATCCGGAGCGGGTGGATTCAGGCCCAGCTAGGAACAGATGACGCAGCGCACAGCGGAAATGGCGTGTGCAACTTTGAGTATCTAGATGTTGCGGCTTCACTTTGCTGTTGTGGGGGAGTTGTTAGACTCAGTGGCGCGTCTGAGAGGATCGAACGCCGATTCAACTACAACAACTACAAAGGCGGAAAGGAGTATCCTATTGGCCCTGCCATTGTTCAGGCAAGACCTAACCTACCTCGTTCGGCGTTGCAAGCGAGACGAGCCTCGGGCAAAAGAACCAGTCATCGGTGGTAAGCCCCCTGTCCCTCCAACTCCCCCCGGGCCAAGGGGTATACCTCATAATTAGGGACTCTGGTTGAGGCGTCAATCCATGACCCAAATCTGACAATATACATCATCTAGCTGTTTGCCTTTCTGACTCATGAGGATAGTAGAAGTAACATAAAGACCGCCGAAGCCAGCATGGCCATCGCCAGCGCCGCCAAGGAAGACTGTTCATCCATGACGTTCCTCCTCGCTACGTATTTTGCTGCGTTCTCGACACTTGCATTTGGGGTGGCACAATCCAGAAGATATGCAGAAGTACTGGTCTCTAACAATACCCATCACGATCTTCGTCTTTGTCTTGTGGGCTGTGTGGGTCAGGGTGCCATGGCGGAGGTCGGCGCAACCGCTGGGCAAGAATTTAGAGATAAATGTCGTAACAAGAGCGAGACACGGCCATTGTGGAGGGTCGGGTCGCACTGGTTTAGACTGCGCGTGCGGTTGAGCTAGTGAGCCGGGGTGACGTGGTGGACGGAGGCGGAAGATGCAGCGCAGTTTTCTACCCAGCTTTTTTTTCCCCTTCATAACTCTGCTTGAACGTGTCGACCGCTTCGCAGCTTCTATGATCTCCCCCTCCCCTAATGGTCTATTCTCATCGACGATAGCGAAGTGCCACTGCCGGAGTAGGAGTCTCATTACTATATCTTAGTTTATTTTCCAGGGTGCATGAAGAAGTACTTATAGTGTTGGCATTCCCTTTGCGAAATCTGAGGCTGACAAAGTTCGCACGCGAAATATGAGCCCGTTTTACACCTCATAATAGTACTTCATTAATTAGATTTCAAAACTCCACCACTAGCCTCGTGACAATTTTAACAGGTCCAATTCAACTTCGCTGGGGATGCGAATTCTTTCCATCACTCAGACGAATTCCACCTTCCACCGATGCTGGTGTGCCTGTTGGTTTTGACTATGGACGATATCAAGGCTTCCTCAAATGCCAAGGTTGCTCAGCTTTGGGAACCCACATCGACTTTCACCCGAACATGCACAGCCACTATCTGACGGACAATGTCCACAAGACATAGGTCACGAAAATGCTCCCCTGTTGTAGCATCCTCATTTGGCTACCAGACAGTGCGATTTCATACTCTACACGTGGTTGGCGACTGTTGCTCTTAATGATACGTACATTCTGCCATCCGTTTGATCTTCTCGTGAGCTGCTATAGCAGAATCCCTCCACTGTGTGACATGTGTAACTAGCCAAGGAGTCCCTTTCCGTCAGAGGCTTCTGGGATATCACGTGCCCCATCATATACGCTATTACCCCAATCCTTCAACTTGTTGCTGCCTTCTGTCGATAAATAAGGCTATCGGCACTCATCCTTTACCAGATGAATCCTACCATTCTACACGTGCTTGAGAAGACGCTCTACTTAATGGCGAGACTATTTGTTCTCGGTTTACAGGAGTGCTCCATGAATACAGATCTAGCAGCTCTGTGAGTGGTTCTTCAAATAGCTGTAACTATCCTGGGAATTCCACTAGAACAGAAATGCTGGCAGCATAATCAATCTGTTGTCCTGAACCGGCCTTCGCACAATCATTATTCCTACACGTTCGTAGATGTCCATTTGAGAATCAACGCAGCGAAGGATAAGACAAGACCCTATATAGCCTGAACAAGCGATGCTGTTCCCCTCGGAATCAACACCTTCCTCGTGATAATACCTAGTCACAATCCGAAAGTACTCAATGATCATTGATGGCTCTTCTGTCAGGTCCTCGTCCATGAAGACCTGGATTGGGAATCCGTAATTGGACTTCTCCAACTTGGTCCCCGCAATGGTGACACACGCAACTCTCTTTGGAGAGAATTCTATTTGGATGGATGCCAACTGTCCTCAAAGTCGGATATAGACGCCCTGCTTCAGGTCTCCGTACGGATTGAGAGGAGTTTGGGGTTCGCAGGAAATCTCGACGACACTAGCGAGGGAATCTTCAATGCGATGGTCAAGATATTTTTCACCCTCAAGTTGCGTGTATAGCCCATAGACAGGCCCGTTGAAGGAAGCCCACGACTAGCTTGGAGCGCGCCAAGCCACGGCTCTCTTCATTGGCTCCACATTGGAACGAACCCCCCTTCGGCGCATCCAGAGCATGTCGTTGAGAATGCTGTGCTTCCACACGCCCGCGACATACTGCATGTCACTGGAGCTCTGGTGAGCCCGCTGTGCAATTCCGGACAGGGCGGGGAGATTGTTCGAGTCCATTGTCATCAAGAGCTGGGAATATTCAGTCACAATCCACCGCCACGCGACAGCTAGCTTCTCCTCGTTGCAACTGAACTTTTTGAGCATGTACGCAAATATTTCTTTGATGTGCATGCAACCGAGTGGTTCGAGTGGGATACTTTGGTATTGGAAGGCCCCGCGGCATTCGCATGCCAGTTTTTCTCTGCAATCGAGCACCATTTCGGAGTGCTCGAAACGCAGAACACGTGGGGACAAGAGCCTTTCCTGGAACACCCACGCCCTATTGAACAGGTTCGACGTTAGACTCGGATCCTCACGCCCGGTATCGGGGTATCTAGGTCCCCACAACATTAGGTGAGGATCAGTCTTTCTAGCGTAGACATCGTATACCCGACCGTCTGCATCGGAGAGTGAGTATTTTTTGGCCTCGCGTGAAAGATTGGCGGACCGGTGGACGAGGAAATCCTGTTTGTGATCGCGAACGTTATTTTGCGGCGATAGTCAGAACCGAGTTGGAGTAAATGGCGCACATCTGTCCAGTTTCCCGAGCCCTATCTTCTGCATCTCCTTGAACAATACACATCGTATCTATCCAGAGGTACCGAATTTCAAAAGCCCGATTAACTAGAATAGCGTCTTGGAGCGAACTTGGCAGGGACTCAAGCTGGAAACCTTTTGCGAAAGAATCGTACGTTTGTCCGGTAAGCTGATAGAGTGAAGCCGCCGAATTCCAATCAGCCCATCGATGGCTGAGGCACGCATATTCCAGCGCTCTGTTCGGCTGATGGCAAACGTACAATCCCTCAGCGTCTATGACCCTCGTAGGCATGAACGACGCATTAAGTTGGTTGCACTTTATGTGCTTTCTCTGCACTCGTTGAACATATCTGATGGAACAGTGGGAAAATTCGTAGGTGGCGACGGAGGGAGGCGGTCCATGATAGGCCCGGAGATGTATCTCCCCACGTTAAAGGTAGGCAATGGCCTCGGGCTTCCTGAATGACCTCAACGTTAAACTAACATTCCTTAAAAAAAATACATGGAATGGGGCAACCGAACAGGGACATGCCAGGCGGCGTAAAGAAATCCACCATATTGGGCCCAAAAAACCAAGTTCTTCTCCGGAAGACATCGTCAACTGAGGTGTCCCACCACAACTTCGTGCGGTTCTTCTCATCTTGGCTCAACTCGGGGTTTGCGTCGCTGAACCAAGCCACCAGAAGGGAAAAAATCCGGCATCCAGCACTGCCTGCTTCGTCAAGCTGCTCAAAAGAAATCTCGTGCAGATTTCTGCTCCTTGGTAGCGTGGGGAACTGCCTCGGGGCGTCTAGATTGAAGCACATATCAGGGTAAACAACGCAGCTTAATCGTCGAAAGGGCGCGGTTGGGAATTCATTAGGTGAAAGACCAGAAAAGGAATTCTGAAGGCGTGAGAAGGACACGTTGTTAGAGTGCTCGAGGTGCCAGAGCTCCCCCACCCCCCCTACGCTGGTTGGGATCGTTGACTTTGAACGTGATGCCTTTGTTATTCTAAGATACAGGGCTGGCCAGTGGGCTAAATCCTGCACTCGCTGACCATTGATACCTTAACCCTATCCATTTCGCCCTGCCCCATCTGTCAGAAACATCGGGGAGTAATTCCCACGATGTAGATGAATGATATATGGCAACCAATTGAGGGGGCAAAAATGTCTGTTTTTCCGTGTCTGCGTTGTTGATGCTGATGTTCCCGTCTCTGATGCAGCGCTGCTTGCACGCCTTCAAGAGCTCTGCCCTGAGGACCCACTTCATGTAGAATCTCGTAGGCCGTGATAGCAGCTGCGGACAGCTGTCATGCCTAGCATTTCTGACGCCGTCTCGGTATGTTTCGCACCCAGATGATGCGCCTGGGTATTTAGACGCCTGGGCGCCTATGTATCAGTTGTCTCCTGTAAGCTAAGAATAGATGATTCATTCTATTGTCAAAACTCCAACATTTCCCATGATCCGAGAGCACGCAGTCATCATAGAATAGTAAAGCAATCTGATAAACCCAGCAACAGCCTGCCTCAAAACGGAGGCCCAGGTTCCGGCACACAATCGGCTCCCTCAGACCGTGTCCTCAGATCCCCGGCTGACTTGTCTCCTCCCCATACGGCGTACTAGTCCATGTAAGGTTGTCGCCAGTCCACCAGAATCTTCCGCACGCTGAAACTCCTCTCTGCAGTCGTTTTCTTGGGCTTTTTGGCGTTCAGAGCTCTCTTTGGTGAAATCTCTTTCTTCATAGTCACTCTCATCCGAGCGCCCGGGCCGTATCGTCAAGGCTAACCTTACCAGAACAATGGTGCAGACGACCAGTCCCGATATCACGAGCCACCCATACCAGAAGCTACTTGGAGCTAATGAAGGCTTGCCGGTAGTGAATTCGGTGGCATATATTGCCTTGATGATGGTGAAAGGGATGACAGAAACCGAGGCTAACCCAGCAATCCAGTTGAGGAGTGTGCTACTCCTCTCGGATTCCTGAGCAGCCTGCTGGATCTGTACGCTAAGCATGCCAAGCATGCCCTCTCCGATCTTGTCGGCGCGTTTCTCAAGGGCATCAATGCTGGCCTTGAGCTCGAAGAAGTCGTAGTAGAGCCTTTCCCACGAATCTTCTTCATCCTCAGTGCTGACGAGCCCGTCGGTCCGGCCTTTGTTGTATCCGTTGTCGTCATCGGCGTATTTGGCTTTGATACTCTCTAGCTCGACGGTGTCAACCTGATCCCGCCCTTCATTTTCATTTTTCAGAGACTGCAGTTCATGCCTGAATCTGGCAACCCGCTCGTCCTGCTTCAGATGGCGGAGCACTTCCAGAGTGGCAGCTATGTCTCTCTGGTGCCGGACGATGGCAACTCGTCGTGACTTGCTCTCCTGTACCGTGAATATGTCGATATTTGGCCTCCACTCGAGCAAGTCCAAATCAAGTGTTCTCTTTTGTATCAACCTTGCCCAATTGGCGGCGATGATCTTGAAGAGTGGGAAGCCGAAGCTATAGATAAGGCCGCTAACGATATCATCCTCCATGCCTACCTGGCGTAGTCGGGCCCTGTGGACAAAATCTCGCTTGCAGTGAATCCGCAGTTCTTTATCAAAAGCCTGGGCATAGTCCCACTTTACCTTGAGAGGATTCTCTACGCTGCCGTATATCGCACGTTCACCAGCACTAGTGCGCCCAGATAACTCGGGGAATGCTTCCTGCTTTTTCTTCGAGTCATCCACATTGGACATTTTTGGAAGCGTATCCGGTATTCCCCGGAAATATACTGGAAAGCAGTTGGCCCCTTCCCTCGTATCTTCCCTCAAATGGTTCGAATTATGCTGCAAGTGCTTCCGGTCCTGCCAATTGTCGTAGTGGTCTGCTATTCCACATATCTGGAGCCTCGGGTAGAATATCACAATTGCTTTCGGAAATACGAAGTTAGCATATAATTAGCGGCCTTGGACCCTCTAGATGAGGCATTCATAGATGATAGCGTCAAGTTTCTCTAGGTATAAAAAACCAACCTGTGCTTGGGTGACCCTGAGGGCTGGAATAGACAGAAACGCGATGAGTCAGGTTGAACTGAAAGACATTTTCAATAGACGCGTCCTTTGTCTCGAACCCAGAGCTCATCGGTGTGTTGTTGCGACTCATCTTCCAATCCCTATTGGAAATAGGAAAGTAATCCCAACCGACTTGCTGGAATAGGAAATTCTGTTCAAGTGAGCTGCGGATGATCCTATGACCATCCGGGTCCTTCTTATTCTCCTTTCTCTGCCAGATCTCTTGGAACGTCTTCGTAGCCTCATACAGCTCATCGAAATCGATTTGCAAAGAAGACGGCAATCTGGAAAGAAGTCGTCCAGAGATTGCTTCTGTGCCAGGAAGATGACGGTTGAAGAAGTCTGCGGGTATATCATACAGGCCACCGAGGAGCTTGGCCACATTAGCGCTGAGATGACTGACGGTGATGAGGCGATAGTGAGACTCCTTTGCCTTAGCTCGCCATCCAGCTACTACGGCCTCCTTGAGTGCCTCGAAATCACGACTGTCGCCCGCGTCATAGTATCCTTTGCCCTCACCACCGTCTAAGATTTTGAAAAAATCTTCGGGTTCCGATGCTGTGTGATCAATGTCGTAAATTCGTACTTCATGGTGAACGCGATGCACCTCGCACGTGGAATTGGAATCTTTTGTCTTGCTGCCGCAGAGGCACGCTGCTTTATCCTCCTTCAATTTAGGTTTGCAGGTGCACAAACATAACTGCCCAATCTCCGTGCAAAGACAACGACAGTTTTCGGAACACTTGCAATTTCCTCTCTGGATGAAAGTATCCAGAGTTTTAAACGTCTCTGGATATCGAAATTTAACTTCTGCGATGTAATCCGTGTAGTCTTTCATCTTCTGGCTAGCTTCCTGTCCGGGGCTCTGTTGGGTTTCGGTCTGGGGGTTGTCTGACGCCATGCTGAGGCCGATGGGGGAGGATTGGATTCTATTGCTTAATATAAGGATAAAAGCCATATTCACGACAAACATTCGGCACTTACCAGTTTAAATTCAGGTTACTGTAAGTAATACTAAGACTTAGGTGGTATCCTTCTCCACTGACTGCGAATTTTGGAGGCGGGATTTGGATAATGGAGACTAACAGTCGATAGAGGATGGGAAGTACTGTAATTAAATTACCTGTCTTGGAGCAAGCCTTCCGACGTCTGCACTTGAGAGAGAAATTTAAATCCTCTTATATCCCAATAGCCCGGCACTACAATCTTCATGAGAGCCATGGTGGCTTCCCCGTCGCCTGCTATTTTGCGAAGGTGTGAAGGTTCTTGCGGAGCATGAAGTGAGAAGGCTGCAAGACGTGTGCCGTGCTGAATGAACAGATCATCTACCTCAAGCCACAGAACGCCACAATGAAGGCACTCCTGCGAATTAAATTTCACGTTGATATTAGGGCATCTTTTCTTCAAAAAAAATTGGCGTTTGGATCTGATAGTGGCCTGATCAGGCGGTGATCTGACCACGCAGTGGCCTGACCTGAATCCGGAGTCCCCGCAGAGATCTTACAGATTACAGCATAACCGCAAGCCACCTGCTACATCTACATGACATATTAGCTGACTTTCGAGCAGGCTTGAACAGCACATAATTTTTGTCGAATCAAAGCGATCCTCCCCTACCAGACCGTGTGCTCCAGCGAGGAGACATCATTAGACTCGGAGCACACCACCAACGCCATCAAGAAACTGGACGGCTTAATCCGGTATCAGCCTGAGCTGTTTTACAACAGAAATTCAGGAAAGCGATACCCCGAAGAAGCCTTCCACAAATGCTTCAATCGATCGGCAGGAATTTCCTATGTACGGAGCAAAGCCAAAGTGATCCGGGAGATAGAGTTCAATTTGTGTTCCGTAGCAAGGTCCTACTTGTTCTCCTACTTTCTTGCTAGGCCTTTATGGAGGGATCCATCTTTGAGTTCGCACTTTGAGTTTCCTCCAGGGATAGAGAAAAAACCATGGGAATCATCGTCCTATGCCATTTTGGTAACTATGCCCGTGTTTCAGAGATCGCGGTAGTGGGGAAGACAGTAGACTGAGGAGATCTTTGGGACACAATCTACAAGATGCAGTGTTTTGTTATTCTCTGGGTCTATCTCGCGACGAGAACCTTCATCGTCGTGGAGTCATTTATTGGTTTGGGAGCGGTCCCATTGGGGTATATCTTACTCCTTCCTGGATCCAATCGATCCCTCGTGTCTAATTTCTGTCCTGGTCGGCCTCGGTTTCTTTCTCGTACGGCCAAACCGGGGAAGCTATGCGTTGAATGTATATTGGCTGTAGAAGTAGTCAGCCAACAAGCTCTGTTGCGGGTCCCTCTTGAGGTTGGCCTAACGCCATTCGTGACACAAGAAAGAAGAAATAGCATTAATATCTCGAAATTTGAAGAAATGCGGGTTTAATCTTCAAAGCAACCACGGGTGTACAATACTTACTTATGTCGGTGCAGAGGAAATATTGAAAATGAAAGTCGTATTTAATGTCAAGCGCTTCCGTAAAGACCGCACTGGAGCTCCCAAGTACGAATCCAGAATCAGGGATTCCGTCTACCAACCCAGTAATATCTCCAGCTTTACCGACAATTCCGCTGCACAATGCGTCTGGTTCAGGCGCTTCGACTGCAATTCTCAAATGCAGGACGGATGTGAGATTCCAATCGCCGTCATTCTCGAAGCGGATCACGATCGACTTGGGCGTTTTGTAATGATTCTCATCACCTTCTGGCGCTGCAAAGCAAGAAAACCAAAAGATCAGATAAAGCCTGTAATTAGTGAGCAACCAATCCACGGTCGATACCACCACGTGGAACAATCCAGATGGCGGAAACATGTACATCTCGCAGGCTTCTGAGAATATCAACTGGGGAGCCGCCGAGCCGAGCATATCTGGCGTCCAGGTACTCCTAGCTACGAGAGCCAATAACTAAGGGACTGGTCCCTCTACCACCCTGCTCGCCTCTTATTTTACACCCTGAACGGCCATTCGCAGCTCATAACCATTGTAAAGTGCGAAAGACTCAAGGACAGTGCGACACCTGTACAGCATGAACTGACACCTGTAATGAAATGTAAACGGCACGGACGTTAGGAGATCTTGGGACAAGTTGATAGAGAGCCATCAGAGCCAAGGGTCAGGCCGAGGGACACTAGAGAGGACACACAGCTTTCAGACGTCAATTAAACGTGGCCCTGTAGTGACCATCATCTTTCGGTTGCATAAATACTAGAACGCACTATCGATTCGAACACTAGGCTCGATATAGGGCGCTGTAATGGGGTACCTGGGACTGTTGGAGGGACGTCGCAGACGGATCGGAGACAGGCCAAAAGGAACCGTGTAATAACCGAGATTGTACCGAAGTAGCGGTGATCACAGGAGAACCCGAAGGAAGGACACGAGAGAGGGTTCTCCAAGTTGAAGTTTGAATAGACGTGTGGTTTTTGGAAAGCATCGTTATCTCCCTAAGTTGGACCTTGGTCCAGTACATGACATTAGAGTACCGCCTTTGCAATCCAAACAAGTATCGTTGTATTCTGTCGTAATCCAACTTTGCTCTCTATGCATAGGCAGGTATATCCTATATATCAGACTATATATATAGACATATCTAGGAAGCGCAATATTGAGACGGGGAAGGGTAAAGGGTATGGTTGTAGCTGGTATGCTTCGTTATTCGCTTCGTTATTCGCTTTCAGTACTTAACCTAGCGTTCTTTTTCGGGTTATCCTGAAAGGGAAGAGAAAAAACAAAACCCTCATCTTATTATCTTCTTTGCCTTAATTATGCTTATCATAGTGATCTCACTGTTGATTTTCTATCGAAAATCTGCCCCCATACTAAGCAGACACTTTTCCGTCTCTCTGATCCTGCCGCTGGCTATGTATGGTATTGGCCAAAGTATTGGAGGCAGTCGCCCTCTTTTGGCTCTCTACGTCCGGCATCACCAGCTTCACCATCCATGGCGACACTTTTCGTCAAAGAGATCCGGGGTCCCACGGGCAGTCAAGGTGGCTTGGGGTTTTGTTCCCCTCTGGCACGCGCTGTTTTCAATAGTTAATTCCTAATTCTTTTTTTCATAGTTTTTCGTTAAGGTATATGGATTTCTATAGGTCCTTTATTGTAACCGTCTACCCTCCGACCAATGTCTCTGTTTACTTCCGGCGCCATGATAGTAGCGATGTGGTTGAGGACTTGTGTGAAATCTAGGCGGTGCCCCTGTGAACGAGATCTAAGCAGCCGGAGGAATCAATGCTTCCGAAAGTCAAAAACTCGGAGTCGAGCAATCCCGCTCTTTTTGATTCGGCGGCAGCGTAGCGCGACTAAAGCTAACAAGCAGGCGTCC
>Ga0247774_1001303_pt1 | contig 12628 bp, 11 predicted proteins | sample UWRJL001104B6_FD_179933 | JGI IMG/M metagenome (GOLD analysis project Ga0247774, IMG submission 179933) | Plant litter microbial communities from Arlington Agricultural Research Station in Wisconsin, United States - UWRJ-L001-104B-6 | ecosystem: Environmental > Terrestrial > Plant litter >... | reverse complement strand
GCCCCCCCCCCCCCCCCAGAGAGCCGTTCTGTAATCAGCATCTCCAAAGTGACTCGAAAAGAGAAGGTAGGCATGAGTACACAACACCAGAAAAACACACGCGTCTCGGGAAGACGTCCCCTAAAACGATCCCTTCGGCTGCGCGTTCCGATAAAATGGCACCTCCGTCGCCGGGGCATGCTGCTCCGCCTCGTCCCCGGCCGCAAATATGCGATCCTTTTCGGTCACAGCCTTCCAGTCTCGCTCTCCGTTCCTTGCCCTCTTTTCAGCTTCGTCCAGCCACTGAGTCCACATGTCCGTCCTCGGCGCGGCCCCGCTGCGTTGGGCCCACCCCTTTGTCTTGGTTTCGCGGATTGCGTACCACAGGCTCCGCGTGTAGCTGCTCAGCCTCTCGGGGTCATTGAGCTTCCTACCCGCCGCGTCGTGTACGTCCTTGTGTGCATCCTTCGCGTCGGGTGGCGTCAGGTCATGGACTGTGTATCGTGACAAGTCCCAAAAGTAGTCCTTGGGGATCATGCCCAGACTCCAGTACAGGCCGTTGAGGACAATGTAAGAACCCCCGATGAACATCTGCGAGTTCCACTTGCAGTTCCCCAGCAACACGACGGCAAGCATGAGAATCATGGTCCCGACCGCCATGAGGGCGTTGTACACCCTCGGCCCGACATGGTACTTGCACTCTTCCGTCCCGGCGAACAATTCTCTTGCTACGCTCTCGGTACATTTGACGAGGATAAAGGCCCCCTCACGGGTCCGAATCATGACGTCGCTCTTGGGGACTTTGGTACGGCGGGAGAGCGACATGAGGCGCGGCTCCCACCAGGAGGCATACCCGACTATGGAGGACGCAAAAGAGATGAGCGAGACGGCGATGATGGCGTTGCCGTCGCGCCAGTAGATGGCAGACACCAGAATGCCAAGGCTGAGAATGAAGGAAAAGATCGTCACGATGTGGATAGGCGACCAAAACCGCGCAGGGACAGCAGGTCGCTTGGACGAACTTAGGGTCCCGGTGGCAATTGCGTCCGTTGCCTTTTCTTTCAACGTGCGTTGTCGCTGGAGACGCCCGGGGCCGGGTTGCTGGAGCTCGACATCCGTTCCGGAAGTCGTCGCGGTCGGACATTGTGCGTCGGTCTCTGCGCCGTTACCGCCGATACCCTGACCAGTCTCGGGATCTTCATCCTTTTTCTTGGCGTCGCTCCGACGTTTGCGCTCTGGCAAGCCTAGCAAGGCGCGCCAGGGCATCTGGAGGGACCACCATTTCCTGCTTGTAACCGTCGAATCGGGGTCCATGGGCGCGGCGGGTTCCTCGACGAGGTGGAGCTCGGGCTTGGAGTGTTTTATTTCGAGGACGCAGAAGGCGAAGGCTGGGTAGCGGTCGAACTCGACTGGGGCGATGATATTGGCGAAGAAACCTACCGTGTCCAGCGTTACTCCTGAGCAGACTCCCGTCATCTTTGCGTGGGTTTCGGGCATTCGAGTTGGGCGAGAGGCTTTGAGAAGCGCTTGCGGTGCCGGAAGGAGACGCGGGAGGAGACATCTGCGGAGATAAGCCAATTACCATTTAGTCCACGTTTCATCCAGCATTTAGTAGCTTGGGGAGATTGAAGACTAACAGGACGGAAGCTGTGATTGCTTGAGCATGTTCGGCCATGCTCGCCTCGCCGATGACAGCGAGCAGGGTGACGACGTCCAAGCTCCAGTCCCTCTTCACCCCCGGGAACCATGGGAGGTCCTGGTCGGGAGGGTCTTTATTGGCCATGATGTCGTCAAATAAATAGCATCAGAGTATCAAATGTATGTTACCCGGCCACAGCTGTCGATTGACTTTGGCGTACAGCTTAGAGGGCCTAGGCAATGAATCGATCTCGCTCGTGCTGGCATATGGCCAATGGCTGGCTGTGACCGAGGAATTGAGTTCGCGCCGCGGCGGCGGCTGTCAAGGGCCTCGGTCGAAGCTAGAAGTTTTGTCGAAGATCGTTCATCTATTAATCGCTGAACAAAGCTCGTTTCGGTGGAGCCCACTGGTCGGTTTCTTGAAATAACAGCCAGTAGAAAACCACCGCGTGGGATTCCTCGCTAGGATCTGAGATGATGCTATGGGGAAGCTTGGGAGATCTACCGCGTGGAGAGAGGTGGATGACTGTTGAAGGCATTAAAACAGCTCCCAGGAGAAGAGGAACCGTGTTGCGATGGAAACGCCACGACCCGATGACGCGTTCGCCTTCTCTCTGACTAACTTAATTGGAAAGAAGCAAGGAACAGGTTGGTTAGGTTCATGGAAAAATGACAAGGCTCGGGAAATCCCGATGGAGGAGCCGCGGAATGTGGGTCCTTGGGCGAAAGAGCTGCGCCGCCGACCGACATCGATGCGCCGACAATGTTTAAACGTCCTGTACGTCGCTCAACGCCATTTCACTGGATTGCGTGTTTCAATTGCGGTAGGACATCTCTGCTCGGAGGCAACAACCGGAGAATGTACCTTCGTCCCGGGCAATGGTTTTAGACGGTGGCAGTGATGTTCAGTTGCCTTCAGCTTCAGACCTCCACGCAGAAGAGCTGCTGATGCCTCCGTCTGGAGGCAGAAGCAGAGACACAGCCGCAATAGCAAAGTGTACAAGTCGCAAAGCCAGTCTCAAGGCATGCACAGCCATTATTTAGTCTCCGGGCTTGCTTCAATTCTTTTGAATATTCCCACGATAGGTTTAATGTATGCCTGTTGAAAATGCCCGTTTTGCTTAGCAGGTAAGTGCCGTTCTTGGCAACCCAAACACCCTAAACGAGGTACCTCTATTATCGTCTCCACGCATCGCGAGTTGCGGTTGGATGAGAACTTGTAGGTAGAGATTCCTACGAGTTTCGAAGAACTGAGAAGGGAAATCCTATCGTTTAGCGATACGGCTACTGATGAATGGAGCGGAACGGCTATTTGTTGTCGGTACGCGAGGCTATCGTGGCTCATTACACCTGCCATGACATGAGCGGACAAAATGTGAATGCTAGGCCATTTTCTCTCTCTTCTTGGCCTTTTTATAGACTTTTAGTGCTCTCATTAACCTTGTTTCTTCCTGGTGGTCTAAAAAGGGTCCTAAGCACTATGACTGGTATGATGCGGTCTTTGATGATCCATACCGCGCATTTGTCGTAGACAACATAATTGATGCTCATAGCCCTAAGGAGAGTATAAGCCATCCTCCAGAAAGAATAGGGGCTTTCGGGATGTGTAAGTCAGGGTGTTTGATAGTATATTCTCAAGTAATTGACCTGCTATTTTAGCATGTACAGTACATATCATCCATCTCTTCTAGGGCCTAGCAGATATCCGGCTCGGTACTCTGCGGCGACCAGCTAGCAGCTATCGCATGTTCTGGAACCGGACGGCGGTGATTTCGGCCTTCGCCGGCTAATGTCTCAGACCGATTCTATCACTTACCACATCCCATCTGTGTTTCTCCCATAGAACCTATGGTTCGCAGCGGCGACAGCTCGTCTGATCCCACTAGCTAGCCCGTTCAGTCCCGTTCGCAACTCCAGTCTACGGCCAACCCTGTAAGTTGATTTTTTGCACGGCGTCTCCAGAAGGCCAGACTCTTAAGTTCTGTTGGTACTATTGGAACTCACCTTTCCCTCTTTGGTTCTTCCCTGGGACCAGTTGTTTCTAGACCCTAATTGCTAGCTAGCGGCGCAGACGGCAACAATGATCAGAATTTGGTCGTCATAACGGAGACCAAGAGAAGCGCCAATCGGAGAGCCAACTTCACAGTTCGGACAGCAACCTTGATTCGTGGTTAACGACATCGGCAGCCGGCCGTGGGTTACACACGGGATGCCGATAGGCATTTGATGCCACCGACGCCAGGGCCTGCTGAGCATGAAGCTGGTGCTTCTGTTCCGTCTTCTTGTATTCACCATCCAATGTACCGCCTCTCTATTAGGCCTGCCGGCCTACGGTAGCTACCTGGACACCACGAATAACCATGCGCTCAGATCTAGATGTTTTCCGCCGTCCAAAATGAGCCAAAAACCTAACGCCCCACCAAATGTCCACAGCTAGTGATGGAGATGTTTCTTCTTCTTCTGTCTCCGAATCGAGATATCCCCAAGAAACTTAATCGCAAGCTTGGTTTCAGAGCTTCGATAGTCATTGCCTAGGCTCCGCTTCTCCATCCTCTGGCATGATGGTCCTCCCTTCCTTGATGAGCCACGAAATGAACGCTTCCCACTGTAGGCTCCAATCGTCATATAGTTCCTTATATTCCGGCTCGGTCAAGCAAGAATGCTCCAAACTCCAGAGAATTAACTGTTTCCAGCCAAACAGACTCATGTCCCTCTTGCCAACAAAGACTTGGTAAAAGTCATGAGACAAGGACGACCTTATATCATCTTAGCAAGAACCAAGACCATTGCTAGTGGAGATAAACTTACCTGAAGAGAGTTCCGTTGTCCGAGTTCACAGTGCAGTGCACATTGTTTGCCAAGAGATTGTACATTGCGTGCCCAGCTACTCTCGGCGTTAAGCCAAGAACTTCGTTCGAAATAGGGCATAGCTCGAGGCAGACGCCTCTTTCCTTCATTCGCTCCATGATGTAAGGGTGGCGAGCAAGGGAGAAACCGTGGCCGATCCGCTTTGATTTAAGGAGGAGAGCATCGAGTAGATTACCATCCGTGCCCGTGCCCATTTCGAGAGTCTCGCCGCAGTGGAAGAGAAACGGAATTTCTACCTTGTTCTCGGCGCAGTGTGACTGGAACTGCAGGAGCTCTGGAATAAAGTCCTTCAGGGGCCTTCCTTTGCCCTCTTCGCCTACAAGATCGAATCCTGGACATTTGTCAGGGCGCAATTCAACTGAACCAGAGGGATAGAGATAGAGATAGTGGAACAACGTACCTGCGATATACTTGCCATATTTCGGGTCCCTCTTCATTGTGAGGCATTCAGCGAGACTTTTAGCCACTTCTTTCGGCGGGAAGGAGCGAGGAGTGCAGTATATAACCTTCAGCCCGCCTAGTTTTCTACCTTCTGGGGGGTTCTTCTGGAACTTTTCGAACTCCGCAATGATCATGTCCATGATCTCGAAATTGTCTCGTTTATCTGTCGCATCATCTTTCCAGACCTGATTGGTCTGCATGAAATTAGGGCGGATCTCGGCGTATTGGATATTGTCGTGGACGAAATCCTCGAGGAGTTTCCTTGTGTACTGTTCGTAAGCCGACTCATAGTTGAAAAGCCCCTTCATCATTTGAGTTCTGTAGTTGAATTTCTCCCATGCGCTAGAAAATAAAGTCAGCACGCGGTGGCCTCAGTGAAGTACGAGCAGCCAAAAGCTGCCGGCATCCTTACCCGGCTGGTGTCTGCAGCTTGTCGTGCACCTCCTCTTCGTGGAAAACAAGCTTATCGACTAGCCAATCGAAGGCTTTTTCTGGGCCTCCCTTGAACTGGGCGAGGAATTCTTGAAACTTCATGGTATAGCGAGGAGGGTCCTTGTCGGTCTGATGAGGCAACTCATCGCGGAACAAATTTCCAGCGTTGTCCACCTTTGTTTGAAGCTCAATCTGGAAGGTAATTCTACAGCGGTCATAGTTGTCGCCTGGCGTTCTTTCGTCGTCCGTCAAAGGTAGATCGCTCATAATGACCATGTGGTCCATGTCCTTCGCGATATCGAGGAGCACCCTCGGCGCCAAACACGCGTTGAAATGGATGTGGAGGTGGGCGCCTTTTGGCATTCTCTGCGCCGCCTTGTAGATGTAAGTGTCGGAAATCAGGTCGACATTGGAAAGGAAATGGTCGCCTGCAAATCTTGCATGCTCCTGCCCACCGAATCCTTGTCGTTTTGGTTTTCGTCCTAGAGAGGCCTCGTCTAGCATGCGCATTTGCTGCAGGACACGATCTGCCTTGGCTTCGTCCGCCGTCGCCTGAGCGCGACAAATATAGTCAAACCCATAGATGGATTCCTTCTCCGCTAGGTCTTCACGCTGCTTGAGATACTTTTCATGCGCCGTCTCTATTGGAACATCTTTCCCCGTCGAGTTCTTGGTTTTTCGCTTCTTGACATCCGAGCCCGCGTTGGCACGGTGTGCGACCCTCTTGGCGATGACGGATTCTTGGGCCGTCACCATATTCGATGCCGAGGCCATGTCGACCACCGTCTCGGAGGACCGAAAGTAGTGGTTCTCTCTCTGCATCTCTCTCTCGATCTCTTTCTGGCTCCTCTTCTTTGGTGCTATCTTGACTTGTGATACTTTCCTTAATCTTGTCGACGTGTGTCGCCCGAACCGAGGAAGAGGGGGACTCTCATCCTTTTCAAGGTCCGGCTCAACCGGTTTGCGCTCGTTTGAGCACGAGGTCCCCATCACAGCCTCTTTATGAGAAGAGGGACAATGCGGGCCAAAAGAAGGGTCGCAAGTCGGTGATATATATATCCGCTTGCGGCGCCGATGTCTGCCTGGGCGCACACGGTGGCGGGTCGATGAAAGCGTGTGAAAGGGAGGCTCCGTTGCAAGCGGGGTTGCTGCACCGCTCACAAAGGGCTGTTCGAATGTTGCAAGGCTGGTCGATCTCCAACGGACTTTGTTCGTCGCCCCAAAGGCAGCAATCTGAGCGCATTTATATGGCGCGCGTTTGTGCTTTGTCGCAAATCCCAAAATTTTTAAGGCGCGAATCTTCTGACTCCGGCTCAGCAATGAATCCTTGTCGAAGCGTGATGAACTTGATGCGTGAGTTTTGTTTGAGGCCGGCGGTGATGGTGAGATGAAAACAGATCCGACTGTAAGGTTGGGGTTGCGCAGGCGCCAGCGGCAGGCTGTCGCCCTGAGCGGATGACCGACGCACCTGGCAACAGAGGCATCCGCCGCCACACCTACTGTTAAAAGAAATACCGAAAATGGCTTAGCGCCACCGATAAGAGATAAGACCTTGGCATGCTGGACATGACGCAGAGCGGCGGTGAAATGAACTGTACGAAACACCCACCACTCAACCGTGCTAGGTAGGTATCCAAGTACCTCTTTAGGCTTTCGAGTACGATAAGGTACTTCGGACTATGCCTCGCTCTGCATTTTCGTGAATTGGAATTTCTTCATTGATGTTTGCGTCTTGAATCTAAATGCTATTTCTCGTCCAAGCTTCGCGCCGTTAAGGTTTAGTAGCGGGAATGGCTGCGCGGGGCATTTTGCTGGCCCGAGCTGGAAATAATTGAGGATCAAGTATCAATTTTCAAACTCACCTCCCAGTGCGCATGAGCACCAAAAGATTCTTCGATGACCCTTTCCTTCAGGCGCGTCGAGGCTGTAGCAATGGAGGCCTGCACTCAGTCGCGGTTCAATACCAGAAGACGCTTATGACTCCACATCCCGGCACCTACCACTACCGTAGGGCCGGTAGCCTTCCAGAACGGGAGCTACATTCGGTTCTCCCTACAAAACAACAATTTTGACCCCGCCATTGTTCACATGGCTGGTTTTTACCGGTCGTGACGCAGGGCGATGATGAAGTGGGTTTGCAAGGGTGTCGGTCGGGCATCCCCCGTGACAGCCCAGGTCCCTGGGGCTGTGGAACAACCTGATCCCCGCGACGAACATGCCCTAAGAACTTCGGCATTCATGTCTTGTTCAAAAGGTTGTTCTGTCACCATTCTTGTGATGCAGGTTTGATGCTCACAAGATTATCGAGTTCTCATCAGCCTTCTAGAGTGTGGCAACAGACATCGCTCCGCCGCGAAGGGAGGGCTCATTCTGCGATTGTGCACCTGTCATGCAACCCAGAAGCGTCAATGGTTCCTGGGTGCCTGAAATCGGAGAATTTCTCGCAGGTACTATTTCGTCGACTTTCAATTTTTGGGAATAGTCTGCGCCGCTTTTGCAGGTCCTTCCCCCGATTTCCGGGCTACCGATTTCGTCTCTTGATAGCTCCCAATGATCTTGGTTGGTTCATACCAAAAAATCAACGAAACACGTGAATTCCGAAAATACTCGCCGATCCAAAAGAATTGGCAAACAGATCGGCCATATTGCTGCTTGTACTGCATACGACTCCGTTCAGACATTAATTTTAAAACTGATTTGCGCTACGACCAGAAGACACTCTCTCAGGGTGGTGGTATTCTAGCGAGGCAGCTCAGAGATCACCAAGTGTCATGCTTCTAAGCCCGCCTAAGACTCCCGCTCCATCTCGGCGTCGGTTAGATACTTCCGGCTCCGTATCACTCGGAGCTCCTCAGTACGGTCCGTCACCGTTGCGAGAAGCCGCCTAATGGTGGAGGACGATGGCTTCGGCTTCGTCATCATCGTCCACCATACTAAGATGTGACAGGATGTCCGTGGGGCGGTCCAAGTATGGCGACAGGCCGACGACGTTGCCGCCGCCCCTTTCTACTCCTTTGCACGGAGATTTTACAGGATCTTTGGGTCTCTTCAGCAACCCAGCCCTGCGCCGCTGAGGCTTCGACTACGAACAAAAGTAAGGTGGCGAGCTAAAGGCAGGCATTGTTGTGACACCGCGAAGCACACCAGTCAGATAGGAACATCTTGGCATTTTGTTGCCACTCGCAAGAACTTGGAGTCTTAAAAGCCGCCCCATCTAGACTATTCCAAATTCGACTTTCGGATGGGCATCTATGTGATTCAACCCCGGTTCGAGAATGCCAGCAAACCCGTCGCATTGGCTTCGTGCCTCCCGATCGCTTCCCCCGCCAGTTTATCCGCAATTTAGGGACCCTCTCCTTGCAGCACCTCGGCGACCCTCTCCCGCGTCTGCGTCTTTGGCGGTTCCCCAAGTGCGGGGAATGACTCCAAATCTTTGATTTGCCATGGATGTAGAGCGTTTCCCGAATACACAGGCGGGCTCACGGGAAGAAGCCATGTGGAAGCCGGGGTGTGTCGCCGGCCCCAGATAATTTACGGAGAATTCAGCCGACTGCATCCCGAGCTACGGAGCGCCACTTCTAGGGCCATGAAACTAAGTTTGGAGAAACGATGGTGGGATCAAAATTTCTCTGACTGCGGGTTCCGATCATGAGTCCTGTGAACGTGGCCTAGCCGAGTTATTGAAATGACAAAGGGGTTTAATATGCGGCTGGCAAAGCTGGTGCAATCGAACTAAACCTCGCGAGAATTAGCAGGCCAACAACCATATATTTCTAAAATGGACCCCATTACTTTTGGTCCCACCAAGTCCCCCGGTTTCCGTGGGTTTAATCCGGAGGCTTTCTTCCTAGGTTTGTATCCAGCGACTCTAGATCATGGCTCCGAGTCTCCCAAGCATCTTCTCAAGCCTGCTGGCTTTGGCGAGCGTCCGGGTCGCTCTCGGCCTTAACCTCCGCCAGTCGATTGCCAAGTCAAAAATTCTGGACGGGCCAGATGACGTGAAGGGAGAATACGATTACATCGTCGTAGGTGGCGGCACAGCCGGGTTGACAGTCGCGGACCGGCTCACCGAGAGTGGTGATTGTGAGCAGACACCGAAAACTACATGCCTCTGCTGACCAGAAGCTTACCAAACGGCAGATACGGTCCTAGTCATTGAGCTAGGTCTTTTCGGCAAGTGTCCCAGGCATGCAGGTTCATCATTTTCCGATTCGCCAATTAACGGATGCACCAAACAGACAACAGCTCCTCCGTCAGTACTGTCGCGAGTGGCATCAGGGCCTTCCGAGAGCAGTCACACCTCTTCTCTTTCACCTCGTCGCCCCAAATTCACCTCCAGAACCGCACCACCGCCGTCGTCGGCGGCGTCATGCTCGGCGGCTCCTCGGGCGTAAACGGCATGCAAGTGCACCGCGGCCACAAGGACGACTACAACCGCTGGGCCGGCTTCTTTGGCAACGAGTCGGAGTGGAGCTGGGACGGGCTCCTGCCGTATTTTAAAAAGGCGTGGCACTTCCACCCGCCCGAGAAGGAGACGGCCGAGGCGCTGGATATCAAGTATGATACGAGTTTTTGGGGGGACGAAAGTGATGTTCATGCCAGCTTCCCGACTTTTAATTGGCCGGGGTTGAGTAAGTCCCACTGCGAGCTGGTCTCGCAGCCGCAAGAAAAAACAAATAAATGAAAGCTGATTTCTTGGGACTGATGACCGGAAATAGGGGACGAGATGGAAGCGTTCGGGGAAATTAAAGGCGTGGAGTTTCCCCCCGATTCCGGCGCCGGCATGCCTGGCGTCTACTGGTACCCGACGTCCACGGATCCAAACACCATGACGCGGTCTCTCTCCCGGACGGGGCATTTCGACAAGATTGACCGCGACAACTACGAAGCTCTCACGGGGCAAAAGGTGCTCAACGTCATCTTTGACGAGGACAAGACAGCGAAAAGTGTGCGCTATGTCGCGGCAAGGGCGAAGAATGACTCGGGTGCTCGCACCGTGAGCGCGAGGAAGGAGATTATCATAGCGGCCGGCACGATTCACACACCGCAGATTTTGCAGGGAAGCGGAATCGGTGCGAAGGCTCTCCTAGAAGAGGCTGGTATTGATGTCGTGGTGGACTTGCCAGGCGTCGGGTGGAACTTCCAAGATCACCCGCTTGGCGGCGGTGCATCCTACGATTGTAGGTGATAATTCGTAAAGAGTCCGGAGACCCTTTTCCTGACGGAGATACCAGTGCATGATTTCCCCTTCGACCTCACGTCGAGCGACCTGCAATCCAACTCCACCTTCCAAGAGCTGGCCCAAGCAGAATGGGACGAACACCGCAGCGGTAACTTGACCTGCCCTTACCGTCTTCTCTCTCCTGACCCATCTAACTCCTCCGCAGGCCCTCTAACCATCGCTACCGGCAACGCCGCTTGCTTCCTCCCCCTCCCCGTAATCGCGCCCTCCGCCTTCGAAGGCATCGCAACCCGCTACGAATCCCAAGACCCGGCCGCCCACCTCCCCGAAAACTCGCCAGCCGAGATTGTCGCCGGCTACGCGGCCCAGCAAAAGGCCATGGCCGCCGCGATGCGCTCCCGCGGCTCCGGGTACTACAACCTCTTCCTCCGCGGCGGCGACTCCGAGGGCGCCATCGTGTTCCTGCACCCCACATCGCGGGGCACCGTCTACGTCGACCCCCGGGAACCGTACTTTGCCGAGCCGTTCGTGGACTACCGCACCCTCAGCAACCCGGCCGACGTGGAAATCGAGGTCGAGTTTGTCAAGTTTACGCGCCGGTACTTTGCCGAGACGAGGATGAGCAAGTACGGATCCGAGGAGACGAGACCTGGGGCGAAGGTCCAGACCGAGGACGAGCTGCGGGAGTATGTGTTTGGGAACGTCAGCCCCAGCACGTTCCATCCGGTGGGCACGGCGGCTATGATGCCGAGGGAGTTGGCCGGGGTAGTGGATCAGGAGTTGAGGGTCTATGGGGTGAGAGGACTAAGTGTAGTGGATGCGAGTGTTATGCCAGATCTGCCGGGAGCTTATACGCAGCAGACGGTTTATGCCATTGCTGAGAAGGTATGTTTTTCTTTCTTGTTATTCTTGATTTTAGGGAGGAATTTCACCGCTAAAAACTTCCAGGCTGCAGATTTGATCAAGGCAAGGGCTTAGTTGGACCATTGAAAGGTACAAGTGGCCATCCATGGACAGTGCCTATCATGTAGAGTTGTGAAAGTAAAGCCTTCTGAATGATCTGCAAATGCCCTCTAACCACGAGCTTAAGTCCTAGAAGAATCTTAATCTTATGCGAAATTGGTAATCCTAAATTATTTATTTCGCTGTGGGCAAATCGAAAAGAATTTGGCACGATGCCTACCTCATCTCCAGGTAGCGCCCAACCGATACTTGCATTGGTACTAACCCTAACCTTACTACGATATATTACACGGCCTGTGAGGATATTGACCCCACTCTGAACCTTTCAAAATCAAAGATACAACCCAGAAGACACCGGGTGAACGGCCACTTGTAATTGGCCTGCCGTTGATGTCAACTTAAATAAAATCAAATATCCCCACCATGAGCTCGCTCGAGGGGGCAAATCCTCATTTCTGCCAGCAGTTATAGAACTTCATAGCTTCACGGCTTCATTGGCGAGTGAAGCCGTCCGTGAATCTGGCGTCTAACTCGACCCAGGTCTTCGATCACTGCCGGATCCACAGCCCCTTTTCAGCAGCATCCCACAATGCCGAAAATAATCATCTTTGCCGGCGCCCCCAGAGCCGAGTCTCTAAGCTGGGACATCCCTCTACATGACACCTTCCTCTCTCCCATCTCCGCTTTCGTGGATCTTAATGATGGGTCATCTACCACCAGGCAAGAGACACAATCGCAGCCCCATTACCCCCAATGGCGATATATCTCGCTAGACAAACAAGAGCATCTCCGTGCCGACCATACCCAACAACCTGATTACTTTCTCCGCTCAACAGACCTTGTCTCCTTCACGTCCATTTCCGGCGTCGGGTCGGCGCTGGCGGTATCCCAAGCATCCGAAACCGAAGACGATCTCCGCAGCCAGTTCTACGACCACTCGCTTGCCCTCCACGAAGCCAGCCACCTCGACGACCGGTCCTTCACCACCACCTCGTCCTCCCAAGACCAATCCTCCGACCCCATCCAGTACTCCCCCGCTCCCTCCCTCGACCCCATCGGCACCACGTACCCCCTCGTCAACCTCTCCTCACTCCCGCCTCCCGCCAAACTCGCAGCCCCCAAATC
>Ga0247774_1001302_pt1 | contig 12628 bp, 12 predicted proteins | sample UWRJL001104B6_FD_179933 | JGI IMG/M metagenome (GOLD analysis project Ga0247774, IMG submission 179933) | Plant litter microbial communities from Arlington Agricultural Research Station in Wisconsin, United States - UWRJ-L001-104B-6 | ecosystem: Environmental > Terrestrial > Plant litter >... | reverse complement strand
CGTAAACGACCTACTTTTACGGCGGCAAACGCCTCCTAATTCGTAGGACATTGTCGGTTGGGGAACATTGTTAGATGCAGAATGTATCAACCCACCCGTATTGGACCCCGGACCCTGCAAACGTCGACAAACCCCTCGAGTTTCCTCCATGGCTTCCCTTTCTTCTGCTCAAGTTCTTTGTGGGGCAACGTAGTAAATTCCTGATATGATATTTCAGCCCCTTCCCATCTATGAGACATGATGCAGTACAGAGGAACTTCCGAGTTGAAGAATTCCTCCAGCTGGAAGGTTTCGATGTTGAGGCGCATTTTGGAGGATGGAATGGCAATTCCCCAGTGAAAATGCGGTTTCTCGGGCGGGCTGGAGGCATATGCGAGGGAAATTTCGCGCGAACCTCACCGCAATTGGGTGGCACCTTGCTTATGTGCCTGATGAGAATGCGGTCATTGGTCGCAGGCTGTCAGCACCATGCACCCTCTCTCTCAATCGCTAGACTGGACTGCAGATGCTGGATCCTTGCACGCGATGGGGATCAGTGGTAGTGTTTGAGTAGGTATCGCCAATCTGTAGGACACAATGTCCATTATTGAAACAAAGGCGAAAGCTGAAGTAACTTTCAACTCCCCAGAAACTGAAATCACTTCTCGCTCTCTCGCTCCACCTTCGCGTCCCTGGCGCCCACCGTTCTCTGCCTCTCTTCCTGCCTCCTCCAATGATCACCCTCTGTGTAGTCCTTGCTAATCTTCAGCGCATTCCTCAACCGCTCGCTCTCCTTCATCTTGGCATCCGCCATGTTGTGCACCTCGTGAGTCTTAAACTCTCTCCGCGTAGAACCACCCTTCTTTCGGTCGGCCTGGAGCTTTTTTCGCAGCTCGTCACAACGGTCGTCTATTTCGTCTTCGTCGACACTAGAAAGCATCCAGCGTTAGTATCAGATGGCATAGATGCAAAAAGCGCGGAAGAAGAGTGAATCCTAGCAGCCAAGGAGGGGAGACGCGGAGGTATCCCTGAAATGCGCATACCCTTCGTCTTCGAGCTGATCTCGCAGCTCCAGAACTTTGACCTCAATCTCCCGCTTCGCCTCATGCTCCAATATATCCTTGTCCGGCTCCCTATGCTTTGGTCGGATCTTGTCCAGGTCTTGCGGATATGGCGCTGCGTAGTCGCGAGGTCTGATGAAGGCGCGGTTGCGTTGGACGAAGCCCGAGGTTCCGCTGCCTCGGGGCGTCGAGAGGCCGACATTCTCTGACATTTTGTATCGATCGTGAATGATAACGACACTCGAGCATGCAAAAAGATATATGGGAGTTCTTTGTAGTGCGAAATCAAGGCTAGAGTAGGTGTTTTTAGGAGGATGCGATCTATAAAAGAGGTTCCTTCGGAAGAAATCTTTCGTTGATGACCTTGGCGCATTGAGAGGGGCATACAGAATTTGGGCGTAGGTATCATTCCTGGGTCGCCGGCCTCACCCCACCTGACCCGCCCCACTTAGCCGTTGCCGAAACCCCACTTCCAAAATTATGTTGCTTGTTGGACTCTCGCAGGACGCCAGTGAAGGTTAAATTTCATCTTCAGTAGTTATGCTATTGTGAGATCTACTACTACTACTCCAACATACCGTTCTATGCTATTTTATCCCACACTTGGAAGACGTGGAGGCAGTATTACGGGATACAAGCCTGTCAACCAACACAACCAAGGAAGGCTTCACAATACTAAAGGTATCTGCAACTCTCTCTTGAACAGCGCCTTAAGTATCTGTGGATAGGTTAATACGTGATGCATCGATAAAGGATACAACGGTGAACTCACAGAGAGCATCAACTCTTTGGTTCCAGCGGTATATACAGACCAAGATCTGCTAGACGTCTATCTATTGGAGGCTGGCCCGCCACGTTGGTCCAGGATGGTCTTGATCGATGCCGGTGGTTCACGCGCGGCTCGGTCATGACGAAACGCCTCATTTGCTCTTCTTTTCTCCATCACAGACACACCCGAAACCCCCCTTCTTCACTACCGCAGATGCGGCACTAACCAGGAAAGCCCCGGCTTTGCAGTCGGGGCCTCGGCATTCAAGTCCCGCACCCGCACGACACGGCCCGCCCCGATTCCCCCCTCCGTCCAAGATTTGCACGTCCACCTTAGCGCTGCCGGCCATCGACGCAGCAATGGGCTTCGTAGACCACGTCACCATAGTCGCGCAGCCGGCACCCAGCGTCCTAGCCGCGCGTCGGGCACTGCTTGTCGCCAACGCCCACGGTGTGCTTAGAGACAGCTCGATATCTGTGACAGGCGCGCTTCAAGCAGGAGGATGCGGCCCGACCTGGTGAGGGCAACCCCCCCGGACGCACCTATAAAGATATGTCGTACTAGATCTGGGATCTCGCCATTACTAGTGGCGACACAAAGTGGACAACCGCCGACAGGAACGAATCAAAGAAGCCCTTCTGCCTAGTTGAGAATTGCGATATGCATGGGGGTATCTTGGAAAAACCACAGTAAGTACTCGGACTAACCTCCCCCCAATCTTTGGAGAGGCTGAGTGACGCCCCGGGCATGAAGCGTAAGTAGAAATTTAGTAATATTTCCTTTCGCGATGACATGTGCCTCATAGTAGCTCAAGCAAGGTTGTTCTCTCGGAGCTCAACTTCATGTCTCCACATATACCCTTCGCTCCCTCACTAGCCCTCGTCTCACTCATAGCAACAAGGCGTGCCTCAATCCAAGACCACCGTGCCCACGTGGCAGAATCAACTTCTTCCGGCGAGCAGAGAGGGCTGCATATTTAATTTTAAGTTCCAGGAAGAAAACCCGAGTCCAAAGAGCCTGTCACAAGTATGACGTGGATTCGCGGACATGTCGTGTTGCCGCCTCTTCCTTGATCTAGATGTTTATCCCTATCAATTCCTTCCACTGATTAGGTGCATCCACCTCCGCGGAAGCCTTCTTCGCAGCTGCATCAGCGGCAGTATTCCACTCTCTCGGGATCCTCCAGAACTCGACAACCATCCCCTCTTCTTTGTATCGCTCCACCTCGCCTAGCAGCACCTCCCACAGATCCCTATTCTTAACATCGGCCCCTCCGACGGTCCTCCAGCTATTCTGCGCCCACGCTTTGGCCCATTTGGTGGATCCCTCAACCACATACTCGGAATCGGTGGCGATGACAACCGCATGAAACCCCTCACCGGGCCAGTGTCGGAAGCGTAGGGCTGCAATAACAGCACGGAGCTCTGCCCGGTTGCTTGTTTGAATACTCTCTTCGCCGAAAGGCCCCTTCTTCTCCAGGCGGCCAGAGGCGATGAGTGGCTGGCCCAAATGATCAACCCCATGCCAGAAGGCCCAGCCAGCCTTTGGGTTTGGTTGGCCGTTGTTTAGACATGCACCGTCGGTGCGAATGAGGACTTTCCCGGCGTCATTTCGGCAAGTATACCTGATATATTATGTCAGTCAATATTATCTCCCATTAGCTATGCATTTACTTGCCTTGTGATGCGTCCATAGATCTTCCGGCCAGAGAATAACTCTACAGGAGTTATTGAAGAGGATGGCGGGGCGAACTTGGTGGGAAAGACTCGACCAGTACCTCTTTTTAATCTAAGACCGAAGGAACCGAGTAGGCTGGCGGGAAGTTGCGAGTTTTCCGTGGCGGTGGCCTCGATATCCGAGCCAAGGGATTCGGCATCCTCGTCATCCATGAAGCTGTAGTCTACACAGCATTTTCCGCAGGACACGAACCCATGCGGACCGCAAACTAGCTGGCCGTTTGGGAGCTCGCAGGGCCCCTCCTCGTCATCGCTACTACTTGGGCCCAGCGGTATCAACCCCTGGGCTAGGTACCATCCAAGAGGCATGGAGTCGGATTGTCCCAACTCGTATAGTCAGCAAACCTAGGTGGACTGTGCTGGGAACTAAGAGTAGGTGGATGTTGGGTATGGATATGTGTGTGTCGGTACTGACACGGGGGCGGTTGGTGCCAGTGCTATCAATGGCCACTACAAGCAAGTGTTGTATGGTCCAAGTACGCAGGATGGAAGGTAGGAAATACGAGCAAACATATATCCTGTACGTGACCCCGTTACCCCGCACTACCAGTGGAATTGTTAAGGGACACAAAAGGCATGTCTTCCTGAAAGGATGTCTAATCTGCTGAGCAGATTTCTGGGCCTTTGTACATCCGTACGGTGGTCCGTACCTTTAATAATACGCCCTGGCTGGGTAAATACCTGTGATCTAACTAGCCTAACTTGAAGATCCTGATTCCTTCGGGCCCTTGTACCCTGTATCGGCTGCACTTGTGCATGCATCATGCACTTAACTACCACTGGGGGCTACGATAGCACGGGCCACCAGGGAACTCTGAGTGGCAAACGCTAGGCAAACATTTCTTCCTGCAGCAAGCATCAACATCTGTCTCCCTAGGTTCACGCCTTCGCCCTCGTGATGGGTCTAGGAGACCAGAGGGGCAAAGGCAGAATGAGGATGGACAAGTAACAGATACAAAGCGTTATACCTGCATTAGGACAGCATCAACGCAGCTAGCGTTCCGCGAAATGAATGATCTACAGCTAAAGGACGCAAACAAGGACGCAAACATATATCTTTCATTTTGCGAGACGCCACGCACCAAACGCGCGTGCTTCAAGAAGAATGGGTCGCCCAGGGGAACCCACATATGGGTTAAAGTCCACGAAAACGGTAGATGCCCATTAGGTAAAAGCCTATGGACCCTATTATTCTAAGTCTAAAATATATTCAGGCCCCACGGGCTTTTTCGGGCCACGATATGGATATTCTGAGGCTTCCTCTGCAGTCCCTGCGCTGCGCCTTTGATATTCCCGCACCTTGTCTTTTCTTCCGATATTTCTCCTCTCGGGCGTCCTTGATATTCCTATGCTTTTCTATTCCCCCCCTCTCTTCCCCTCTCTTGCAAACACTTCAGCGCCAGCACCTCACGCTATACCTCCATGTATGCGTGTGTTAGCGCCCCATGGTGCCACCGTGTCGTCGCCGCCGAGAATACCACCTCTCTTTCTGGTGCTGTCCCCTTTGGTCCTGGCAGCCGTAGTAAACTACACAATCGTTCTTTAGGTCCACCTACTACTCTCCAGTCAGCTTCCCACCCACTTCGTAATAATACTTTTGCCTCTCTTTCGTATAAGACGCAGTAAGTATTAGAATTTCTAAACTCTCGTAACCCCAATATCAAGTAGTGGAAGCGGCAAGGCAGTCCATATCGCAGCCCAAAGGGCACCTAAGATATCATGCCCTGAAATTGCCTGGAGCTCCGCAGCACGCGGATATAGCAAGTGATCCTCGACCTATCCGTCGTGCGCGGCAGTGTCTCAACAGGTATCGGATATCACCAAGCCCCCCTCCCCTATCTTTGGATAGGCATCAGTGATCACTATGAAGTAAAAGGTCTTTATCTCGAAATCGGATTGAATCGCCGCTTCCAAAGCCTAGGCCGGATTCTGAAAATAGAGAGTTTCGAAGCAGGCGATAGAAATCGCCGTCCGTTCTAGGGGAGGCAACGCTGGCAACCAATCGATAAAGCGTATTTCGCCTCTCTCGTACTCGCAGTGGCAGGCTCTCCAGTTCAGGCTCACCTAGCTGAAGGACTTTCCATGTCGAACACAGCGTGCCGGACCAGGCAGTTAGACGATGCCGTACGCTCCTCATCCAATGTGGTTGCCATTCCAGCAGACGAGATTCATTCACCTGCTTTCGGGTTCTTACTGACATCGTTATTCTTAAAGAATAGAGACGCGAGGCTAGTGGGGAAAGCAGGATCCGCGGAGCAGAAAATCATGGGCATTTGAAGGACAAGTTTAGATGAGACCGGCGAAGCGCTGGATCGAAATAGTGGCAGAGATTCGTCTGACGCTAGCGAAGCCGCGTGGCGGAATCTAAAAAAGAAAAAAAGAAAGAAACCTCACAGCCTTACCTGAACACGAACGGGGTCCCCATCACTTCGACTTCACCTAGTTTAACAAGGCTTGTCCCATGACGTAAGGAATTCGAGAGACGTCCAAACTCGAAAAGACCGAAATTAGCTAGAAATAACACTGTAAGCATGTGGAATGAAATCTGTCTTCCATTTAAATCCCACTCGTCTGTTCGATTGTTCGGAAACAGGCAGGACATACTACGTGCTGTCAGCATTGCAGGAGAACTGGTAGATAGTCTGAATATGGTACCATAAAACGTATCCTCTCTATTTATTTTCGTTATATCCCCAGCCTCCCTTTTTACATTACTTATACACTCTCTTACTGCTCTATATCCCTTCATATTCTTATACTTTCTACTCTTCTTTATCATCTTCTTTCTGCTTCATCATGTATTATTATTACATCAAAACACAGCAACAAGATTCTTTCTCTTCATCCTGAGAATTGAGCGGATGGTAGCTGCCACTCCTGGACTGCGGCGGCCTCTCCTGTACCCGTGGTGCCCATGCCCCCAGGCCCGGAGCTGCAGAATTCCACGAACGTAGGAGGGCAACTGGCTGGGCTTGCGGCTTCCAGGGCGGGAACGTGCCACACGCTACCACGTGCGGCGGCGTGCGGAGCCGACCGTCGGACTCGGCGTCGTTGTTTGAGATCCTGATCATCCAAAGCTCCCACTCGGCGCAGCTATCAACCTGATAAAGTTGTCGGTTCTCCGGTGGGCGTGCTGCTTCTTCCAGCTGAGCCGCGTTCGGTCTCTGCATGATAAAGCGAAAGTAATCGAGGAAGCAGCTAGGCATGTATATGCTGCCGGGGGTGAAGGTAGCACCTACGCCAGGGACGCGAGCCCGGTTGCCTTCTTGCCGAAAGGGGTGTTGTCGCCTGTCGCGGTGCGCCTCCTTGCTGAGCCGCTTCATTCTCTCGACACCGACACCCTCGGGGCTGACATGATTCTCAAGTCTCTCCATATGGCTGTTGCGGACCTCCCGGGCCAGTATCGCCAAGCCTTTCAGATGGAAATAGCGTGGACTACTTGACGCGATGGTGAAGACGGATTCGTGTTCGTGGAACATGATACACCCTGTCAAGGCTGGCCAGATGCACGTCCCCTGTCTTGTCTGAGACGAACGAGATGCCTCTGTAGAGTGTTGAGTAACCCATGTAGTGGACGGATCGCACCCCAGTCGCTATTAGCAGCAATGTTGATTCGATATGCGTTGAGGCCTTGAGAAATGATTCGAAAGAATAAGACCAAAGGACAGAGGGTCCGCTGGTTGTCGAAGCTTTCTGGTCCGACGGTGGGTCTGTCTTGTCCTTCCGACGCTACTAGTCCCTGAATGTCCCTCGAATGCTCCAACCTGAGGTCCCGGCGGATGAAGGAATAGATGGTCTTGAGCTTTCCGACCAATTCTCGCAGCGGGTCAATCATGCCCGACGGGTTTCTTAGGTCATGGAAAAGCAGTGACCGGTGCATCATAGTCTCTGCTGTTTGCAAGATGACATCGCAATTATGCTCGGCAACTTCTAGTTCCACACTCACTTCTTCGACCCTGAGCGATGATCTATTTTGTAAGGGGTTGATCCACCGAAATCTGGACTCGGTCGTGGAATTTCTGCGTGGAATAGTAAACTCGTGCGTGGTTTTATTAGAGAAGGGGACTATTGTGACCAGTCTGCCTGATCTTGACTGGAAGAGAAGCATACAGAAGCATAGCTGATGTCACTGCTGGTTGACGGCATCACTTACACTTTATGCCTACAGGCTCATAACTTCTCCTATTCAGCTGTAACGTGTGTGGAATAATTGCAGTTTTGGCTTCACAGCCCCGGGCGCCTTGTGCGGGTCGCGTTGATATCTAGTTGGTAGCCTGTCGCACTACGGCCGCACTCGCGACCGGTTGGCCAGTTTATCTACCGGTCACGACCAAGCTACGCCTAAAAATTGTGAAAGTTTTGCATTGAGCAACAGTCTTCTTGTTTCGCCGTAGTTAGACACTGATTACTTACTCTAAAAATCCTACAGTGGAGCCACTGGTCTTAGCCAGCGGTAGTGCCAACCTGCAACTATGTAGAGTATCCTATCCCCGCTAGTTTAAGCGCCTGAATACGAAATGTGTCAGGCTCGAGCCTGGCTCTAGGGTGGCTGGCGAACAATGCTGTCACGAGGTGGCCGCACATCATCGCCAAAAGAGCAGCCCGAACTTATTTGTGTACCAAACCCAGACGAGATATTCTCACCCCAGCTAACGACTGCATCGCCGTCACTCTTCAGGACTGAAGCATCCAACAGATAGTTCTGGATCTGCGCATTTAGCAAACACTCTGCTTTTGATGTTGTGGTGGCATGGGAATTGATTCGCGGTGTTCAGTCGCATTCGGACGGCATCAAAAGTTGGGCCTACTAGTGGCCGCAGTGGCACTGGCGATCTGAAACAGAAAGATCCTCCCAGTCGACGACTCGGCTGACTACTTTCAAGCCTTGCTAGGTGCTTGCCAACTTGTTTGACTGCTCCATACCTTGGCTGTGCACGAGGCGTTCCCACAAAAAAAATCCACTCTTCGATGCAATGCCTTTGATTTCACTCCACTCTTATGCTCATCAATCAACTGTTGTGCCCCCGTTCATCATTAGGCCTCTTTTCCCATTCCATTTTCTGCTCTCCTGCAGAGCCAGCTTTAAGACCAGCAGGCCAGAATGGACTCTACAGCAGCATCTTCCGTTTCATTGACATCTACACTAGTGAACGAAGGTTAGTTGGCCTTGATCTTAGAAAAACCATCTCAATGGATACCATCGCTAACTAGTTTACAAGCTGTCGATCCATTGCAGCCACCGCAATCGCCAAAGTCCCCGATATACTCTCAGGGTACCGTTCCCAGGCTTGAAGAAGACACAGCAGCTCATGGCAGTGAAATGTCGGGCGAGGAACAACTGGAAGGCCAAAGCCGAGAACGACATGAAGATCACTGGGACATCACCACCGCTTTCGACAACCCTTGGTTTGACGAGTACTCTGCAGACTGGTGCACCTACCGCGTCCGAAAGGATGAAGAAAGCTTGACCAACGACGAGCTCTACGAAAACAAGAGCACTCAGCAGTGGATGAGCGAGGTCTCCTGTTTGGATCGCGCTTGGCTTTCAATTTTAGGGACCCCTCTAGAAGAAACTGGGCAGAATGTTCCATACCTCTCTTCAGAGGCAGCAATGGCTGGGAATACCAGATTCATCTTAGCCGCGGCGGCCCTCCACTTCCAGAAAAATACTGCCCTTCCATTATTGACGATTCATTTTGCGCTCGTCGGCCGTATTTCAGCTCACGGGCGGGGCAAAAATGAAGCCATCTGCCGCGTTCAAGTTTCCAAAGCTCTGCGCCACGCTCGGCGTCTTGACTGTTCGGAGCGACGCTAGGTCTGATTACTTCCCAGCCGGCGTGTTCGTGACCGAGGACAGACTACTACGTTTTCGTGGACCTTAGACATCAGGACATGCCAGTGTGGATACTTGCCCCCCCGATCCCAGCTGGAGGGACGTCTCACCAACCCCTTCTACAACCCCGCGTACCCGATCCGTCATCTTCCTATGTTCGACGGCCTTTGGAGCAGGAAGGGGGCGGTGTAGGGTTCGACGCTGGCTGTATCATTTCTTCTGTGCGGCGCCTCGGCGTCCGTCTATTCGACGACGACTCGGTGTCGGCGTCCGTCTATTCGACGACGACTCGGTGTCGGCGTTCCGGGACGCCTGCCAGCTGCTGCGAAAGACTCGGGCTATTATTGATCCTGTAGCTCTTTTGATATCCGATTTGAAAGAAAACGAGGTCCTAGCATGCGATATATGACACAATTAAAGCTTAGCGGGCTTGGCGGAAGATGGACTCGCTTGCTGGCGTACATAGACCCCAGTTGTCAGGAACACAGCGATAACAATGCCAACAATACAGCTCTACCCAAATTCATGAGAACTTGCATGCTATCTTACTAGCACTGCCCGGCTCCCGACATAAATTTCTGTGGCTTCTCGCTGCTCTTCAATATGTAGGCGACAGGGGCAGCATTGGTATTGATCAATCACTGTATTTGGTTCTCATTGGTACCGGCCCCTATCGAGGTCCGTTGGCCAATAATTTCGAGCTCTCAATTCGTGCCCAACGTGCCTGATCATGTTGTAATTACTTGTAAACACGAAGTTTTAATCTGTCTTACCTTCAACATTCCTAATCCCTTCCTGGCCGTCTGCAAAGAAGTCTTCATTTGCCGTTCAGCCTATATTACGAAGAAGAAGCTGCATCATTGTGCGATGAGACTTCTCTCGATCATACTTTTCGCGCCCTGCTGTTTAGCCCCCTATATTTGGAATGGCTATCGTGCCTAGCCGTTTGGAGGCCTTAGCCGCGGCGCAGGGGCCGCTCCTCGATGCTGTCGACAGTTTACGACCATTTGGGATCGAGCGGGAAATTGATGTGCCGCAGCTCGTCGTGGTGGGTGAGCAGAATAGCGGCAAGAGCTCCGTCCTGGGGTCTCTCTCAGGCGTTCCGTTCGCTATCGACCATAACGTTTGCACCCGGTTCCCGATCGAGGTCGCTCTCCGTAAGTCCGAGGCAGGATCGGCGCCGTCCTACTCGGCCTGCATTAACCCCGGCGATTCTATCTCTCGGACTACCGAAGAAAACGAAGTTCTTAAGAAATTCCGTCGCTCGGGACAAGACGCTAAGGAGATACCAAATTGGATTGAAAGTGCGAAAGTGGCTATGGGAATTCAGCCACCACGTGATGGGGTTCTTCGGAACGACCCAGGTCGATTGGCGACTCAGTTCGCAGATGATGTATTGAGGATAGAGATCAGGGGTCCGAAGCAACATCCCATTACTTTGATCGACCTTCCTGGCCTCTATCACTCGCCAAGCAGTGAGCAGGATGACCATGGCATCTCATTCGTCAAAGAGATGGTAAAAAGATACATGCGGGACAAGAGCAGCATCATTCTTGTTGTTGTCTCGGCATCCTCGGAGCCGACAGTTCAGAGCCTGACCAATCTTGCCAAGTCCATGGATAAAAAGCAAAATCGGACGTTGGGCATCATAACTCGTCCAGATACAGTACCGGTTGGGGAAAGGAAGCGTATTGTTTGCCTCGCGCAGAACAAGCTCATCCCACTCGCGAGAGGATGGCATACGGTCAGGAACATGTCTACCGACGAACGGACCCAGGCTATGTGGCCGAGGGACGATAATGGGGATGGCATGAAGGTCATGAGCAAGAGCAGAGACGAAATAGAGGCTGAATTCCTCAAGGCTGGTGAATGGGCCGTGGTTCCCGACGCAGACAAGGGGATCGAGTCGCTCCGACAAAAACTGAGCACTCTGCTTGTCGAACACATCAAGTTCAGCTTGCCACAGCTCATCCACTCGGCGAGCAGACTAAAGAAGCGCCGCAAGGCCGAACGCGAAATGCTTGGCGAGCCTCGGAGTACCGCGAGGGACCAGCTTAGATTCATGACGCCCATGGCGCAAGAGTTCACAAGACTTGCGCATGCAGCTGTTGGCGGGGTCTATAGCGACAATTTCTTCGGCCAGCTAGGCGACCGTTCGCAGCGTGCACAGGACACGAGGCTCCGAGCCAATATTACCGAAATGTCCTTATTGTTTGGAAACGTAATGATTGGATGTGGACGGAAGGTCTTTGCCCCTTACCCCGAGGGTACAGGCATCATGCCCCGAGACGCTGACTCAATAACCTCTATCTCTGATTTCCCTAGCCTGCGGACGCGGCGGAGCTTAAGTCGAGACGGGCCCGGAGACAACGAGGCCGGAGACAACGAGGCCGGAGACAACGAGCCCAGAGACAACGAGTCCAGAGACAACGGGCCCGCCGAAGCCAACGAGTCCGACAACGAGCCTGACGATGAAATCCACCACGGGTCCAACGCTGAGGCGCGTAGGGTGCCAGATTATGAAGGTGAAATGCTGGGAGATGTCTTCAACCTGGACAATGGTTTAGGGTCGGATGGACCAGCAGGGGACTCCTTCCAAGACATTTCCTCCACGGTACTTTGTGAGAACTTCGTGCGCACATACTACATGCACCGTAAGCCCATCTTGGTGACATGGAGATGGTTGGAGAGATTTATTACCGAGGAAGTGGGGCGGTGGAAAGGCCCCGAGGGAGCTGGCGACACCAACCCGGCCATGACAAAGGCGCTATTCAAGTCTCAATCGTGGCCATGGACGTTGATCGTCGGCAGCCACTCGAAGGCGGTATGGACGGCCATCAACGCCTTCGTCGAGCTGGCCCTCCAGCAGTCCGTGCACGAGTCCATCCGGGCCGGAGTCAAGAGGTCCATCCTCAAGCCAGCCCTTCGCGAGCTTCGACGGGAGTTCGATCAGAAATGCGACGAAATTGTCGACAGCTTCAGAAATGTACAGCCATCCCAGTTCACGGGCAACATGAACCGGGTCGACCTAGAGGAGAGCATAAGACACACGGCGAGAAGGCTACAGAGAGTAGCGGACAGCGTCGACAGGGAACCACCTGTCGCGTGGTCTTTCCTCACAGCATTACCTTCCCCAGCTTATCTCCTGTCTGCTGCAAGATCATGGGAACTCGCGGATCTTTGCTTGCGCGTATGTCTTCTTTTTTTTGTGTGTGTGTGTGTGTGTGTGTGGGGGGGGGGGGGGGGGTTT
>Ga0247774_1001301_pt1 | contig 12633 bp, 15 predicted proteins | sample UWRJL001104B6_FD_179933 | JGI IMG/M metagenome (GOLD analysis project Ga0247774, IMG submission 179933) | Plant litter microbial communities from Arlington Agricultural Research Station in Wisconsin, United States - UWRJ-L001-104B-6 | ecosystem: Environmental > Terrestrial > Plant litter >... | reverse complement strand
CCAGCAGTGAGTTTCAGACAGTAGGGCACGTATCCCTATCAATACTAACAAGAACAGCCCCAGAATTATCCAGAGCTTCTACTGCCGTCTCCGCTGCGGGTCTTCCTGAAATAACCAACCTCTGTGCCGCAGTGTGCAGTGAGGGCACTCCTTGGACTCTTGCAGGATATCTGAGAGATCCAGACGATGACCAAGACCGTAAGTTTTCGCTCGGCCACGGCCAGGTTGACTCGCGGACGGTCGTCAAATCATTGGCGCTGAGGTCGTTGTTCTTCGGGAATGTCAAGGATAAGCAACACACCCCGCACGCGTCCCTATCGGCAAAGCAACGCTACGGAATCGCTGCGTCCATGGCCTGGGCGGTTCTCTATCTAAGCAACAGTCCCTGGTTCGGCGAACAGTGGCTGGAACAGCAGGCGGAGATATTCGTCGAGACAGATCGAAGTGGCAGGGAAGCACTGTCCCCGAGCCCCTGCGCATCTTGCGTCTTCTCGCCGTGTGAAACGCCAGACACTCCATCTGTCGAAGAATTCAAGCACCTCATCCCCAATCGGGCCGTCTTCGCGCTGGGCGTCTTCCTGATTGAGCTCTGTATCGACAGGCCCCTGCGCCAGGCGACATGGGCGTCTGTGGGCCCAAGTCAGCAAACGACGTCGGTGCTAGAGGACTACTCCATCGCCCTGGGGAAACTAGACGACGTACGGGGTCTGGCGGGCGACTCGTACGGGGATGCCGCGGAGCGGTGCGTCAAGTTCTGCTTCGAGGGCAGGGACCAGTACAAGACGTTTGATTTTGCGCAGTTTCGACAGCAATTTTATGATGCGGTCGTCGCCCCTGTGCAGGCCACATACCTCCTGTTTCCAGAGTCACGGGTCCATCTGCCAGATTGAAGTCTTGAAGCGGAACGAAGCAACAAAGCTCAATAGGAGACGATAACCCTCGGAATCTTGGTAACGGTGTCTTTGTACCAGAGTACGTCAGTTTTAATTCATCACCTAGGCGATGGGATTAGAGATGTAGCTTTCTTGGCTCGGTTCTTCCTCCACGGCCAGTAAGTTGACAATGATGCTTCGACCTAGCCAGATGGGCTACTGAGGTTGCCTCTTTGAGGCCATTGCGAAATGAAGAAGCTCAGCAAAGCCAGAAACACTTGATTCAGCCTCTAGGACTGGCTACTTGATGCAAGACCAGCGCGCGGAGGGGAACACCGCGCCGGTCGTGTGGTGGGAAAGCCAGGGGCACGCGGGGAAAACCCAACCGGTGCTAGCTCGCCATTATGGCAATCGAAGTGGGAGGATATGTGGGAACCAAATACCCAGAATTTAGAAATTCGAACTAAATTTCACAAAGATGCATGCTGCTTGATCATACCCTTGCCGTCTGTATAAACACGAAGGGCTCGACCGTATTCATAGCTTGTTGTTGGCACAATACAATACTGGCACGAACCATTCTTTGCCTCACTCCTCTACCGTCCTCATCGCCCTCCCCCTTTCGTCGCCGGCGTTCCGTTCGAGCACCCGTACTCAGCCATAATCTTGGATAATGGCCGTTACGTTTCCAATGCCGGGTTTTGGCACAAATCTTGGGCCAATTCCTTGCGTAGAAGCTATATCTTTCGGTGTAACTACCGATTGAGGCGTCTAGTCTGTCATAAACCACTGGCTCCGCTAGAAGCCGCCAGCCGCGTTTTAACTCCTTGCAGGCCATAGGGGGAATATTTGTTGATATGTAAATGCCACTACCGCCTCATTGCACCGTCCGAACATCTCGTTGATGGCGGGCATCTTCTCCCCATTGTTCTTCTAGTCAATGCAGATCGTGATACCCCAGACCCCTTCGATCAGGTCCAATCCACGGAACCGTTGCTCATCCTCGGGCCGGCAGTCAGGGAACAGGTGTCATAGAATTCCCTGGCCGTTCTGCAAGCACCCCAATCTTAAAGAAGCCGGGCTCATGGCACGTGGCCACGGGCCAATAATCGCACTTGCGTATGCAATCCGGACTTGGAGTGCGTTTTTCGGTTTGTACACGGCCTTCCTCCTATTCTTGGAGCCTGATTTCCGGCTCCTCTAGCTCCCATTGGTGAGAGGCAATAGCGTAATCAGGCAACACCGGGTCATCGAAAGTTTCGTGTGGTAGTTAGAGGTGTTCATAAGCCGGATAGGGCCCACTCTCGCCATCTTGGCAGGGATATAGAAGCGCAGTTAAAGTCTAAGCGGCGGCAGTCAAGTCTCACCATTGGGTTAAGCGCACACACCACTCGAAGGCGAATATTGCACATTTCTGCTTCTCCTAGACAGACGCACCAAATCCATATGATATTTTGAACAGATCTCCAGGGCGTGAAATCCGTCCAATAGTGTGATAACTTCCAGGGTCAAGTGCGGAGCCAAAGTATCCACGACATCACGCTTGACTCCGGAAATTGTCACACTATTCGACGGATTTCACGCCCTAGAAATCTACACACAACAGGAGGATGTAGAATGTTATCTGGAAGAGTGTATATATGATTTTCCCGCGTTTTTGGAAAGAGACATTGGGCTATAAGAAAAATTAGGCATACAATCTCGACAACAGTAGCGGAATATGTATGAGTGGCCATCCGCGGTTCAACGGACATATATTCTGGCCATTTTCACAAATAACACGGTCGGAGGTTTCTATTTCATAACCTGTTCCGAATCCCTCCCCCACCCAAAAAAATGGCACCGTAAGAATGAAGGGGCGCCTTAGATTACTTCATAACAGAGGAGTATCTCGACTGATCCGGCAAACTGCTTCACTCGTCTCCGAGGGATGTGGTATTCACATATACTAGGTATTTGTCCTTTCAAGAGCTCCGCATCAGCGTGTGTGGTGTCAGCAAGTACAGGTTTACGACTATGCTCCAAGTCATTAAGGGATACCACGTCCAGCTAGCCTCGATAGATTGTGCGGAACATGTTCTAGCGTTCTCAGGATTATATCAAATTCCATCGGTAGCGTAAGCCTCGAGATCTTGTCAAGGAGTCAGGCAGCTTGTAGACGAGCTTTGTGCCATTGGCCATTCATATTCATGCAAAAAGACTCAGGCGGACTACCGCCAGCACGACTTTAAACAAGTCCGGTTTTTAACCTGCAGGAAGACCTATCCTATCCATTCCTGATACGCATCTTGTACCAGAATACCCTCTGATCCCAGGAAAACCATTCCACATAATACAGAAGCCAAAGTCGTCACAAGAGAACAATCCAGAACTTGTTTGGACACCATCTCGTACATGACGTGACTTTCTTTTCCTGAAGCAGAACAATGAAGCTGAAGCTCAAATATTCAAGATATAACGTAAACCGATTGTAATGTTAAACCTCAGGCGCCGCATCTCCATGCTCACCTTGCTATAGTCTTCCGTGTCTCATTCATTGTTCCACTACCGCTAGCTGTCTCTTACTCTCACGAAAACATTCCCATCCCATCCTCTTCCTCTTCTTCACTATCCTCCACAACTACCTTCTCCTTCACAAAGCTCTTCCGGCAAAGCGGGCAGCTACCTTTACTCTGCAGCCACGGCCCCACACACTCGAGGTCAAATCTATGGCTGCGATGGCACGGCAGCTCCACCACAAGACAGTACTTGTCCTCGAGGTAACACTCGTTGCAAATGGGACAGCAATCGTCCTCCTCCAACCGCCTTCTCGGCACGCGGTCCAGGTCCGCCAGGAACTCGGCCGGCACGCCCTTCACCTCGGTGGGCGGGTCGTTGACGTCATTCTCCAGCTCCCACACGAGGTGGCGGAGGAGCTCAATGTTCTCGGGCGAGTCGGACGTCGAGGCCAGGGTCGCGAACTGGTCCTGCACGAGCCGGTACAGGGACGCCATGTCGACGGGGGTCGGGGTCGCGTGCGGGTTGTTGTGCGGCTCGGAGCGCAGCGTGAAGGGCTGGTCGTTGGCGGGACGGGCGGCGCTCGTGGGGGCTTGGGTGGTGGAGATTTGGTCGAGGAAGGCATTGAAGGTCGACATGTCGACGCGGCGGGTAGAGCGGCTGGAGGGCTTGTCCTTGATGTTGTGCTCAACTGAGGGAGGTGAGCTTGTTAGCTGTCAGCATACCAGGGTAATATGGAGAGAGCAGGCGCTACCTTCGTATTGGGAAGTCATTGTGTCAGATTAGAAGGTTATGGGAGAGGTGAGTGAAAATATTCGCGATATATGACCCTCATAGAGACCTCTAAACGTTCGACGACACGTTTGCGCGAAGACAGGTCGAGCTGGAGGAAGATGCTCAAGGTTTTTCGACGTCTGCTCAAAGCTGGGAGCTGGAGCTGCAGGCAGGCAATTTGAGTCGCGGCTCCATTGGGTGACCCCACCACCCCACCATGAGGTGCATACGTACAGCCCCGCGCTCGCATTCCGCCTGATGCAGGTCACGGACCAGCACAACGCAAGCTTATTGCTGCCTTTTGTGTTAATTGAAGGCAAGATAGATCACTACTCCCCAGCACCAATGATGGAAAGTTGACCTCTAGGTTCTTCATAACCTTACGGCTCGCCAAGAATCACACTGTTTCGAGGGACCTTGATGAGAGTCCACTAATATGAAGATTGATAACCCAGCTCATAGATGGCCAGTGCAGGTTGGGAAATTCGCGTTTTCTGCCTTAGACTTTATCAAACTTGAGGGCACTAAAATGGTACGGAGGGGGTAGCATCATATTCAAATGAGATATCGAATCCGACGGTAGCCATGAGAGTTCACGGCCTCTGGCAACGGGACAATCCTTAAGCCGACCCGCATATATGTGAACGGATCGCTTTACCCTCCAGTGTGGACGTTTATATTTACATTGTAGCAACCGAGAGTATTGTGTCTCAGAGGAGGCAGTCACACTTGCGTCATTTCGGCCCGCAAGCTGATGGTTGGGAGCTAGGGAGAAAAAGCAAAGCATACAACGGCCAGAGTGCCCAAGCCGAACAATCAGATTCCTCATTTATTGATTCTCTTTCCAACCTCGAAAGCCAATCGAGCTCCTAAAGCGCACATATTAAGCAAGCACCCACAGGCGCATCCAAGGAAGTGCGCTACAACCGGCTCGAAGCACCCCTACCCAAGCCCTGAAGACGTATTCGTACCATTAGCATCAGTCTAATTGAGGTAACCCCTCCTCCGAACAGGAGCAGAGCCCGTCCCGTCCAACATGGCGTCCACCGTGGTCATCGGCTGCACCGGTCTCGTCGGCAACGAAGTCCTCAAAACCCTAATCGCCTCCGAGGACTTCCCCTCTCTGCACACCATCTCGCGCCGCGCCCCCAAGCAAACCTCCCCGAAGCTCTCCTCGGACATCGAGGCCGACACGGCCAAGTGGGCCGCCGCCCTCCAATCGCTCAAGCCCCCGCCCTCGGCCGTCATCTCGGCGCTCGGCACCAGCTCCGCACAGGCCGGCTCCGTCGCGGCGCAGTGGAGAATCGACCACGACCTCAACGTCGAGCTCGCCCGGGCGGCCAAGGCATCGGGCGTCGAGACGTTTGTATTCGTGTCCAGCGCCGGCACGCGGGGGTTTCCCTCCAACCGCGTGCCGTACAGCAAGATGAAGATTGGGGTCGAGGACGAGGTTATGGGGCTGGGGTTTGAGAATGCGGTGATTATGCGGCCGGGGATGATTTTGGGAGAGCGGGAAGCGGTGCATGGTACGGGGAACGCGGTGTTAGGCGGCGTGTTGAACGGTGCTATCAATGGGATGGGGAAGGTTAGCAAGGGGTTGAAGGATATGCTGGGGCAGGAGGCGGAGGTGATTGGTCGAGCGGCGGTGTATGCCGCGCGGGTGGCGGCCGAGGGTAAGGCGCCGAAGAATCCATGGATTCTAGACGGTGCGGATATTGTCAGGTATGGGCGGGACGAGTGGAAGGAATAGTAGAGTTGAGGAGGGGAGATTGGAACGGTGTATCATCACACGAGTCGGCGACTATGTGGCATTGGAGCATTAACATTAACAATCTGCATGGTAGTCGGCAGCTCGGAGGTGGCACTAGGCGTTTGGTTGCTACACAGCATACCGCAAACAAAGATGAAGTAAGCCCGCCCGTGAGGAAGCAAGGGTAGTTCTAAAAGTCACTTAAAACGGTAACTTGGTGTTTATTATAGCCTTGTAAGTTCCAGAAGAATTCGGCGTTCAAGCGTCGACACTGCCGGCTGGATCTGATCCAAGGTTGTTCTTCGAATTAGGGTTAGGAGTAACACAAGCATCAAATTCGACGTCTTGGCCGGTTCCGATCACAGGTCAGCTCCCAACTTCAAAATTTCCATAAAAAATGGGACACTATCGAAGCATCTTCAGGATCAACCCGAAGATTGGACCTTCTGCTCAACGTTGGTTTAATGACCTCGTCCTCCAACCGCCCCACAGGTCCTCGGACTGTAAAACTGGCCGAACTCCGCCAACCCCGCTTACGTCAATCCGAGTCGAATTTCACCGTGCCGTCTCAACTTCACTTGACACTTACCATAAGAAGCTTTGCGGAAGACCTCTATCCTTCTGCTCACAAACAACCCGGTTCTTCTTTCATATTTACTCACATATTTTTATACCCATAACTGTCAAAAGGCCCCCGAGGGACATACCCGACCCAAAAGCAAGCATATGCCACTCTCCACCTTCGTGTCAGATCACAGGAGTGAACCTAAGCACACTCTGTCCCTTCAACTTTGTAGGACTTGCCCGCTCGGTCCCTCAAAGTAGAGGAGGAAGGTACAGCGGCGGCCACCTGCATCTGAAAGTAAAGCCCGAAGAAATTTGGAGGGAAAAAGGAGATCATTGTTTGTTCAGTGCGGCTTAAATCAGGGATCCCAAAAAGGCAAGGCGACAATTATGGCTGCTAAGAGGCGCCCCTCCATCGTCGGTGATGATGCGGGGCCCGAGGCGCCGTACCCGTTGCAGATGGAAGGAAAGGTGATGGCTGGTTTTGGAAGGGGATCAAAGGAGGTAAGGCTTTGCAACAAAATGCGACATTAACATTTAGCTTTCAAAATCGCAAACACTAAACAACCGTCGCTCAATACAGCTCGGCATCCCTACCGCTAACCTCCCCGTCGACTCCTCCCTCACCCCCTGGATCACGGACACCACCTCGGGCGTCTACTTTGGCTGGGCCTCCCTTGACCTCTCGGCCTCGCGCGCGGACCACGACGACGCCGGGGGGGGGACAAAGTACACCGTGTACCCCATGGTCATGTCCATCGGGTACAACCCCTTCTACAAGAACACGGTCCGCTCCGCCGAGGTGCACATCCTGCACAAGTTCACCGCCGACTTTTACGACCGTCCGATGCGTCTGTTGATTCTGGGGTTTGTGCGCCCCGAGCTGGATTACAAGTCCCTCGAGGCGTTGGTGGAGGATATCAATTTTGATTGCGAGGTGGCCAGGAAGAGCCTTAAGAGGCAGGCGTGGGCCCCTGCGCAGGGGACAGTGGCGGGTGGGTGGGATGTAGATGGGACGCTGGACGTGGGCTGGTTGGTTAGGGAGTAGGAGGGAGGTGGATGCAGTTGAAGGCATCAGCTGACGGTATATGTTGAGATCGATGAGCCGTGACGCAGCCATAGAGACCAGAGAGCACGTGTCAGAACAAAAGCGAAAGAGGAACAATTACAGAACCGTATTTGGTATCTCTGCAAATATCATATCGCCCATTGCAGCAAAGAGACTGCCAAAACCAACCCCCGCCCGAAACCTGGTCGGAAATACTGCACGCAGTGACATTACAAATCTCCATCATATATGCGCCGGTGGCTCCCGTCAGAGGACGGCCCTCAGCCTTTGGTCCAGTATTGTCTCACATTGAATTTCATAAACGCCTCCAAATGCCCAATCCTCTTTTTTTAATATCCTCACATATTTCCCTACGTACACGTATTACAACGGAAGATGCTGATGTTCTTCGCCTCGGTCGTAGCAGGGTAAGAACTAAACCACAATGAGTAACGGGGTCGGCACCGGTCGGGTATGAAAGGAGCAGACTCACATTGATAATGATCAACATGGGAATGTTGAAAGTATCGCGCTTAATCTCCCAGCAGTAGGTGCAGTCAACCTTTCCGTCCTTCTCGATGCTGGATATGCCGTGCACGCTGTCAATCCTGGCGACGCGACTGCTCAGCTTGCCGCTCCTGGGGTCCTTCTGGTGGAGTACCGGAGGGGCGGGCGTTGGCAGCGCCTCGGCGAGTGTCCTATACTTCAACAGCCGACCCTTGCGCGTGACGCGACCCCTGCTGTTCTCAAACGCCAGCTCAGCAAAGTCCTCGTAGAATTGCACAACGCTGTCATCATCCAGAAGCTCGGGGATGAAGACGGGTTGCGGCCGCCCTTCGTTGGTCGCTTTGATGCTGTCGAGTGTAGCAGTCTTCAGCCTCGGTGTCGTCAAGCCCGGCCGTTGTACGGTCGGGCTGGCCGAGCCACCGGTGTTTATGTTCAGGTTGGGTTCTTTCCCAAGAAGCACATCCTTGCTCCATCCCGTAAGGGCACAGAACTCCTTGTTGACGGCCGCCACCTCTCCCGTCCGACGGCAAACGATGGTGGGTGCACAGACGTGCGCCATGATGTCTTCTTCGTACTCAAACAGAGTCCTTTGGAAACAAATCTCCATGAATATCAGGTCCTGTTTTGTGAGAGTAGTTGTACAGGCTAGGAAGGATGGTCGAATGCTGGCGAGCGACTTTGCAATCTTGGAAATCTTGCTGCTCGAATATCGCTTCTGGAGGAAGGCGATAAGGTTATGGAATGCTGCAAGGTATGGATATGGTTCCTTGACCGTCTCGTAAATGTATGAGGCATCTCGACGCCTCTTGCCAAGAACCGATTGCAGTCCTCCTTTCGAAGAAGTCTTGGGTTTCGGTCGAGCTTGTGTTGGTGCTTGTGTTGGTGCTTGTGTTGGTGCTTGTGTTGGTGCTTGTGAGCCCTGCGGTGTCGAGTACGTTGCTGTAGTCGGAGAGCCCTCAAACGGGTTTGGCTGTGGACTCGCCGTGTTTTCTGTGCTGGGACTAGCCAGGCCCGTTCCTCCCATATTTGCCGCAATTGCATAGGCATGCGGTAGGCCGTGCTGTAGGTTGCCCTGGAGATAACCATTCGAGCTATCCATGCCTGGAAAATCAGAAAGCCCAGCACCTTCGAAGGCACCAGGTCCAAATTGGCCGTTGCCTCCAAACATGCCGGCAAGGTTCACATCGGCACTGGGTGGTCCCGAGGCGCTGGTATCTGTCGACGGAGCATCGGAAGCGCCAGCCATATGGCCCAAGATGCCAAACTCAAGGGCCGGATAGTTGCTCCCAAAGTCCAAATTTTCGAGATTGAAGTTGAACAAGGCAGGGTGGCTGGGATCGAACATGGCATTGATATTGTTCATGTCCGGCATCATGCTCATCCCGCCCAGGGTCGGTCGTGTCTGGAACGGCGGAGACACTGGTGACGTCGCCGATGGATATGCCAGGCCCTCAGGCAATCCTCCCACTGGCGTTTGTGCACCAGAGGAGTACACTGGAAAGGACGCCGTGCTCGACAAGGACACGAAGCTGTTTCCGGGCATGGATGCTGCATCGGAGACTGCGGTTCCGGGATTTTTGTGTCCGTTCGATCGGCCAGGATGCGCAATGGGGTCAAAGTTTGGACCAAGAACCGGTCGGAGGGCTTCAGGGGGTGCGTCGTGAAGATATTTAGCCTTCTTCCGCACTCCATCTTGGCACTGTTCAGCGAGACCTCGTTTGATGCAGCGATGGCAGGGCCGCTCGTCACCTAACCTTTGACGTCAGCATGCTATAGAGCGGCGGGAAGTTAAAAGCAGAATATCAGTCGCCAACAATAGTAAATGAGTTGGCGAAGTGCAAGTAACGAGCAACGGCGACTCTCATCTGTGGACAAGCTTACCGCATGTTAGATGAGCTCTTTGGCAAGCATAACAAGCTCTCCTTGCCTTTTTCCTCCGCGGCCGAAGAGGATCCTTGGGATCGTATTTCTTCTTCGATCCGCCGTTGTTCTCAGTGCCGTTGTCAGAAGACGCGTTCTGCTCGGCCATTTTGTCGTCTTCTTCCTTGATGAACATGTCTGTGTCGTCACACTCGTCGCCGTTTTCAGACATAGCATCTGAGACCTCCTCTCCATTTTCTTCAAGGCCGTCAGGCATCTTGTCTCAGTCTTATACGCTGGGGGGGAAGTACGGGGATTTCCCCCGCCTCCTTTGCTGACGAAGGTGAGGGCAAAACCAATGCAAGGCCCCCGCTAGTCTCTTGCGGAACCACTCTCTCCACAACTGCTGACGGGTTGCTCAGGCAAAATGGCTGGCGCTTGGATGAGGATGAAAACCGAACGAAACACAGTGGGAAAGGGACCCAGGCCGTCGAGGGACGAGGAACCACCGGGGACGCTGTCGCTGGTAGTACGGGCCCCAGGGCAGCCGCTCGAAATTGCCGCCGCACGGCGCAACCTGTATACAACACACGGTCGGCCGCAACTGGCTCCTTTGGGACCTTGTGCACAAGATTGGCTCCGGGATGCGGGTAAGGCCCAGAAACAGGATCCCAGCGAGAGGGATAGGGAGTTCCCAACGACCGGGGGATTTGCAACAAGGCCTCGGTTAGCCGTTGGGTGTGGGATATGACGAAAACCCCGTCTTTCACGGCCTTTTGCCACGGGCAGCTGGAAAAGCCGTCTGCCAGCTCCCGCAATGTGCCGTCATATACGCCCGCGTAATCCTTGTGCTCCTCCCAAACCTGCCAAACTATCGACCAGTTCGTGGGCGGTTTCTGCTTCGTATTGCTTCGAGGGTTTCAGAGATTGCCAATGGTCTCGATGTTGAGTAAAAAGAGGCGTTCTCGTGCAACCCTTTGGCGCAGCCAGAGATCAAAACAAGCTGGTTTGCTGGGATCGGTGGGCGGACGCCGGAGAGCAGCACGGCGGGCCAGGGCGTAGAAGCCGGTCGAGAATGTACCTCAGAAGTACTTTGCGGATGGACGAATTGTTTGATGTGTAGAGCCACCGCTTGGCGGCGTGGTATGAAGAGTCTCCAACAAGATATTCCTTTTCGGCGCGTTTGCAATCGGCACTCGCGATGCCATCAGCAGCAGGCGGCAAAGGCAGGTCTCTTTGCGCCGCCAAGAGACGCGGAGAGTCGGCGACAGTCGCAGGAGCTTGGACGGGTGGCAGGCTTTGCGATGAGGAGCGGCGTGATTCGTCGCTGCAGCTATCCGTCGAGCATATGGCTGTTGGGCCACAAAGGAAGAGGCATTGGTACGGCAGTGAGACCTTGTCGTGTAAAAGGTCAGACTATTGGTGAACAAGGTCGGCGATCAATGTCGAGTTTGTGCGTCGGGAGCTGCAGGGCCGAGCAAGCAGACGAGTCAAGTTCGTTTGGTGTTTGCAATCGATTATCCTGACGGCAGGCGAGGTGGCATCTCGAGACTTGAGGTCATTGGAAAGGCACGCGACCGCGAGTCGGGATCAAATGCGTATTGGACAATGATGGTATCCGTGGCGGTGTCGATTGCGCTGAGGTCTCAGCAAGCATGGGGCGGAAGCTGCCTTCTAGTTAGCCGTGACATAGCCGCGTCTTACCGTCTTTTGCTGCGGGGTTTTTCAATTGAGAGGGAACGGGAGTGCATCGTTAGCTCCCTTGACCCATGGGAGCTGGCGATAAGTATCGTGTACTCGAAATATCATATTAGATATGCATATTCATAGGTATCGGTACCCCGCCACTATGCGAACTATCACACTGTGCGAGCCAGTAGGATCTCGCTCCGCTTTCAGAACCTGCAAAGCACCCTTAACAAACCCACCGGGGGGGGTTTTTTCTGCTCTCTTTCTGCCTAGCACTACGAGTGATCAATTGTCGACTCAATCTAGTTACAGATATTCCTGGCATCTAACGTACAAGTGCGAGGTTGAACCTCGAATGGTTTAGATAGCTATCAAGCAATTTCCCTCGTTACACTCACCCTTCACTGCCCCGACCACGCTCGAATGCATCGGGGTGGTGCCAAGTAGTTTCGCAAGCAATCAATGTTGACTATACAACAGGTGAACGACGGTCGAAATTTCCATGAAACCTACAGGCAAAGATCATAAGCATCCCAAGGACTCGCGCATTCGAGCCAATGGTGGTCGTAGTATCGGCCAGATCTCAAGGTGCCTCTCACATGCCAGCAGGATCGGTCTCCTCGGGGCCGGAGTCCTGTTCAGGAACATTCCTAGTATGAACTGTCGAGTAGGATCTACTACTCCTTGGATTCAAGTCAACAACTCCAATGTCCCAACCTCTTTACATTCAGCCCTGAAGCCCTATACCGGCTACGGGAAGTCTCTTTGTCTTGTTCGATAAATTTGGTGGTTAATATGGCTTGCGACCTCGGTATGATCAATTGCTTACCGCAGATGGCCAGAAAATCGGTGCCGCCTTCTGTACCTTCTTCTCCTCAACCTCCTTGCTTCCGGACGTAATTGGACATTGCTACCTGCTAATTCAGTCACCTTTCTCGGCGCCTCAATTAAACCCTCCATGCGTCTTCTTTCCTATTGTGATGATCAGGGTCTAAGCAACGATAGTCACTGCTGTGACACCATCCTCGTCTTACAAGAAACACCACTAGCTCGGCGTGCATGACTCCTGCCCG
>Ga0247774_1001300_pt1 | contig 12640 bp, 8 predicted proteins | sample UWRJL001104B6_FD_179933 | JGI IMG/M metagenome (GOLD analysis project Ga0247774, IMG submission 179933) | Plant litter microbial communities from Arlington Agricultural Research Station in Wisconsin, United States - UWRJ-L001-104B-6 | ecosystem: Environmental > Terrestrial > Plant litter >... | reverse complement strand
AGAAGGGTGGCTTGTTTGGGTTTGGGAAGAAGAAGACAGATTAAAAGGTGTGCGGTAATCATGAAGGATTTGTTCGATGATGTGTAATCGGGGAGGAACTGAATGACGCTACGCAGTACAGTAGATACGCGAGCAGGCTGGTGGACAAGTTTGAAGAGCATATCTTACCCTTTTAGAGTGGTTAGTTGTCTTTGCATATTTCGTATGTTAATAGATGTAGATAATGGTAGACAGCGGGGGATATTATAATTTTATGCTATCAATCCCTCTGAGCAAGGCTGCTTCCATTTTATCTGAATATCTACCTGGTTTCTCTTTCTCCGCGTGTCCTCTTTGTTTCACATCGCACGACGACCAAGCAAGCAGCAGTCTTGTTCACTCCCGACCCCTTATTCGAGTCATCAATAGTCTCCTAATCCGCATCTTGGTTTCTATGTTAACATCAACTTCTCCACCGTTGCCAGCATCTCAACCGCGATTATCTCCAGGCATCAGACCGTCTGCTAAAACTCCGCCGAACCCAACGGCTCATCATCTCAAGGCAATACATCCCTGTAGTTAACCATCAATAACGAGAGCTCCTTACCTTTCCCAACGCTCTCTTCCCAACTCATACAATTCTATCGTCTATTTTTCTTCAATGTCGGTATATCTTGTCGATTTCATTCTCTTTCCAAATAAACATATAAAATAAATGATATTGGCAACGTTGAAGACCTTGCTGGATACCTAATTCTACGATTTTTGGTACGGGGATTGATGGAAGGTCTAATAAAAAGGTCACAAAAGGGTTTAAGACCGTGCTAGTAGTGGCTATGGCTATAGATGAATTTTCTAGGTGTATTCGCACTATGCCTCCTTCAAGACGGATTAACAACCGCGTCTTGAGAGTGAGACATAGTCTTTAGAATAGAATGCGTCGAGCACCGAAAGTGCTAGTTTACAATCTTATCTAGCACCCATCCTCGGGACAAGACCAAGTCGACCAGTGATTCAAGGCATTCGCCGAGCCTTCCATTCAGTTGTCAAGCAGGTATTTGAGGAAAAGAAGACTCGCGGTCTTCCGCAAGCTCCTCGAACTCCGACCTCCGAGCCACTTCCGGAGCCCCACGACCAGGTCTGTGGAGCGCCGAGGCCGTACAAAGCTTCATGACTGTTAGCAAAGTATCTGTCCACCGCGACGGATGTTAAGGGTCGGCTCGCGGTTCTGCCGCTGCCGCTGCCCTGACCGGACTTGTCCGCGGAATGCAGAGAGCGTCCGTTGAACACGAACCATTTATTATCAAGTCCCACCACGAAGATACGAAGGACCTGTCTCGGGCATTCACAGATCTAGATACGCCCGTCGTCGGACAAATCCGGTCCGTACAAAAGAGCATGTTGGAAGTATCACCGATTGATCAACAAGTTACCCTATCGAGCTTCCACCAGTCGACTAGTTAGGATTAATGGAATATCAAATAACGGAGAGGACAATAGTACAACAACGCACCGCATCCACCGTTGCAAGTCCTACCTAATTCCTGCTAAGGCGACGGGTGAACAGCTTGCCGCATCTTCGATCTTTCCTCACACCTCTCTCCCCCGCCCAAACGTCCGTCTCACCGGGAGTGTTTGGGAGCGTGATACGAAAACCGTCTCCTCATCCCCTGCACCACATCCCCTCTCTAAGACCTTTCAAAATTCCCAACCAAGTTGTTCGCGAGATGTCACGGCTTCTCTCAATCGCGAACGTAAACAAGCACATCTGCCGATATGCCATTCCAACACTGGCAGAAGGGAGCAAGCAGCGTGTGGAAAGGTTCCGTCACCCCGCATGTCTGTTCGCAATACCACACTGACGCATCTGGCGTACACGCCCCTCCATTAAGCGCTTCTCTGGAGGGACAGAGCTCATCACGTCCCACGACGCGTCGCTACGCGGTTCGCGAGGGAACATTCTGGAGGCGCCGCGAGGCTGGCAGGCGCATCGAGAGACCCCGCGAGTTCCCAATTTGCAATGTCTAACCAGAAAAGCCGTGTGCTCATGCCGCCGCCCGAGCAGCACCAGCTCCGTGCCGCGTTAAAAGGTTGCAATTTCCAAGTCCGCGACGTCACTTTCATTTCCATTCTTCTAGATTGCGACTTCAGGTGCTGTGCGATGATGGACATTCCGCGTCAAAATCTGGACGATGGATCATCTCGTGACTGTTTTGCAAAAGCTCCAAGCATGTTGAGGAAGGGATCTGACCGTCCCGCGGTGCGACGATGAAGCTGAAGCCTCGCATTGCGTTTTCAGGCCGTACGTTATTGCGTACTGTACTAGTACTACAACGTACCTGCCTTGGGAGGTTTAGTCCATTGTCATCCGATCTCGGCGACCGCACATCTAGATTCCGGTGTGCACATGCAGGATACTACATCCCGAGCTCATTGACGATCTTTCTTTCTCGCGTGGGTGCTGCATCCGGCCTTTAACATTGCCGTTTTTTACCCCACCACACTAACACGTCCCAAACGCGCTCTAAATTGGGGAACGTGGGAAATGAGTAAACAATCTTGGCGCGTTGCTCCCCCGCGAACGCGCTTTGAATTCCATGTTGGAATTAAATCTCGAATTGGAAGGGAACTGGGGGAAAATGTCACTGCGAAATGTTTCGTGGCTTGTGGGATGGAAATCGATGATAAGATGGTTTCACCGAGACGAACTGTGGAGGTTAGAGGAGGATGGCATGAAAGCCTTGCCAGCCCTACTCGTCCGAGGCTTGGCTTCTATTTCTTCCCGTCCAAGGTTCAGTCGGAAAATTCGTCATCTCGATAAGAATCAGAGACCATTTTGACGTCAGAGACAGAGACATTCTTTTTTAAGGCGCTACTAGGAATAATTCTGATGTCATCGAGGTTTGCATGTTGGCTTAGTCCTCCAGGCTGTTTGTTGGCGGAGGGGCAAAGCCCCGTAAACCTGGAATCTTCGCGGTCTGAAGTAAATTAACACTTGTTTCTTCGCATATTATAGGATGAGCGGGAGGGTCCAGGGCCGCAACTTCGCGGGCCTTGCGTTGATGAGGCTCCACCCAAATTTCGGGTACCTTCACCAACATGTGCTCCGTGAACGGGCCGCGGCTGGTGGATTGAAGCTGGATTAAAAATGAAGATAAACTCTACAGAGCAGAGATGGACTGTTTACTGATTGAGATTTATAGAGATTCTTGATGACGAGGGCAAATTGAAATTGAATGTGATGTTATGTCAATACGAATCAACGGCAAAAAAAAAATTAAAAAATAAGAAATTTTTTGTTCAAAGGGTTCTCTACCCTTACCCATGCCTTCAATATGCAAGGCCGGACCATGTCATTCGTTGTGGAACCGAGATGAGTGTCCAAAGTCTGCGGGACGCCTCTTGTAAATTGCAATCAGGACCTTGGAATATCTCCCGTTCATGCTTTCTGAAGCTGCTTTTGGCAGAATTGAACTCGGTCGCTTTCTTCGTACAAACTCCAACTGTTTGCACCGAGACCAGGCATCCAACGAAAAAAAAACCCCACACAATTGCTCACTTTCGCAAGTTTGCGAAACGATATACGGGGGAATTCTGAAGGTTGCCGTTTTTAGCATGAAAAGTACTTTGGTGCTACACTAGACTTTTCGAGAACAGAGGGCGTGGCGCCCAAGGCTACCAGCGTTGATGAGACGCACGGACAAGGGAAGATTTATCAAAATTTTGATGGCGGGGACTTGACGGCGGAATAGTCGCATAAAAGACGAAATTCTTGCAGGGTGGTTGATGAACATTGTTATCTCTAGCCGCTGTTGTGCTGTCCGAGGCTGAAGGATTTGGAGGAAGGGGGGAACGGCGAAATTGAGGTGCGCAGCCACAGTTTGACCATCGATGCAGCCACGATCCGGGTCGTTAGGTTCGGTCTCCCTTTCATCTTCCACTTCCAAGGCAATACCGTCTTAGCACTCTAGCGCCTCGTGCCATTTCTTCGAGCGTTATCAGGAAATGCCCAATCGTTGATGCCCAAACCCCACGGCACGTTGAAGAGGTTCAGATGCATGGAACAATAAGCGGAGAGTACTTGAGCCGCGAGCGCAAACTCGCTTCGTGGCCAGAGGGGTTCTCCCTCGTGGATGGGGCTCGTGGCCAGCCTAGCCGGGCTCGGTCGCCCGCGATCATTCAGAGTCCAGGGTGCTGCACCCTGCGGATGACGTGGATGCCATGGAAGTTGCGCTGTTGAACGGGACATAAAGAAAAGATGACCCTTCGTGCAAACCACCGTTTCACTGGCGAGGACCGGAAGCTTCCGAGATCTCCGTATTCGGACTCACTAGGGAATGAAAGGGCAGCTATTGCCAGGCAGTAACCGGTCTCCTTCTTGATGCATTGGTGTTTCTTTCGACGACTAGTAGTTGACAAACTTGGGGCGATGCGTACGACGTACATCAGCATCACCAAGGGGGTCATATCCCCAAGTTTCCGATCGAGGGGAACCTTAGATCCAACGATCAGGATGCTAGCCGGCTTTCCCAGCAACCATGCAGCCCGGGCACTCAGACGAGAAACCGGCGCCAGGCTAGCAACGCTCAGGGTCGGCATGCCCCACTGGGCTCATTAGCAGAGATCCCGCTAATACTTTCACCCTATCTTCATCCCTTGATTCTAACGCCCCAGCGAACAGTGAATGCCCCATCTTCATTTCTTTTGGCGGCCACCAATTTTTTCTGCTTCGTCATCAACCTGGTATGAACGTAGTGCCTTGCAGTTTTGAATCCTTCTTCCTCGCATCACAACAGCCGACACTCCGAGTAGTAAGGAGATAAATGTCTGTTTTCTTTTTTGCATGATAGTATTTTTGCTTGTTCGCGACATTTCGTTTCCGTCGAGACTGCCAGAAATTGACGGATGGCAGGTTCACTAGTGCTGTACCATTCAATCAGAGCAGGAGGGCTCTTGACTGGTTGTGAAGACCTTTGCCAACCGGGGAAAGCCTGGTACGCTCAAGAGGGAATGGCGTCAGGCACGCGATGCTGATTGGACGCAGAAAAGAGACGCGGGTGACCCGTCGGAGGGTTCCGAAGCCCCTCCCCTGCCGCGCTGATGACACGGCGGTGTGTGGCGCAAGATCCTCCCCCTTTTCGTCTCGGTCCTCCCCTGAAAGGAATTCCTTGATTGTGGGAAGAATTTTGCGCCGCTGCGAGTTTGCTTTGTCGGAGGGTGAGAGAGAGGCTTCCTGCATCAAGTCTTGCCGCCAACTGCTTCCCTAAACCAAGGAACGGATCAGCCGTTCTCTCCTTTTTAAACCATACCGTTGCGGCTCTTTCTCGAGTAGGGGCTGCAGCCGTCGTGTAAGATGCCTGGCGGGACGGCAATGGTATATGGAGGCTGCATTGCGAGCTGGCCATGCCATGCACCTGCAGCTCGGGCAAAAGTGTGCAGAACACCAATCTATGAGAAGCCCAGCCAACGACGTCCGCGATGCAGGGCATTTGTGGTACCGTAGATAGGTTTAAGGCTGCACATGGCAGCGACTACTGAAGTCGAGAGTGATTCTCAACTGCCGGCTGGTTGTCATGGCGAAGAACAATTGAAGCTACCTTGGCGCATGCGGACCGCCGCCACGCAGAGCATTCGGGAGATGAAAGCAAACTACGTCAATCAAGATTCAAAGCAGTATCGACACAAAAATGGGTTTGATACTGGCTTTGGAAGTTTCGTCGTCAACGAATCGGGTAGAAATGTCTCGGCCACTCACAAACGGATGGTGTGTGGGTTTGGTCGAGATGTATGCAAGACGGGAACGGCGGCGGCCATTGGGCCTCTGCTACGCCTGGAATCGGGCCCGCAAAGTTAAACGGCCATCGGGTTGGTCTCGACCAAATCTGGGGTCAAATGATATTGTTTCATGTGAGGATCTCGACTGACTCATGTCGAGACAGCTGTATCTCTCCTGTCTAGTGGCGAATTTCTTACGATTATCTTCCTGGACCAGCTGGTGGTATCTACCAATGGTGCTGATCGTTCGGAGGTGGAAGGGGCAACCTATTGGATTCCCACACCAAGCGACGAACGAAAGTTTGGCTCCTGAATATGCGGAATACTAAATGCTGCCGTTGCAAAGCAAGTATTTTTTGGCAGCCAAGTATCACGGATAGCCGGCTGTGAACGTTCAGATGGTCAGTATGTTCTCAAAGGGTTAAAATTATTCGACAATTTCCCTCAGAGTCTTCACGGCTATTGGCAAATAATTTTGGGCTGGTTGGGGCGACGCTGGCCATCTGAAATTTCGACTGCGTGGTAGCCAACAGAACCTCCGATCGGAAGTCCCTCTGTGGTTCGTCGGATGAGGAAACGAGCGGCCGGAAGTCTTGACACGGATGTGGCTATAGGAAGATGGCCTAGATAATTGGAGGCCTGTAATACGAAAATTTTGGCCATGTAACACCATTTCTGTAGCTACCGTCCGGACGATAACAGTGAGTTCCAGCCTCGCATCATTGAATGAGCCTGGTGTCACATCTCGAGCTCGAATACCCGTACCATACATACTTCGGGCAAACCAGTACCGGTGCGGCGAACAATTCACACTGCAACACTCATTCTCCTCAGCATTTGGGCATTGGATAAGCCGTAAAATACAGTGCGACTCTGTCCCCCGATTTTTGTTAATCTTATTGTGGCGCCAGAAATGGTGGCCTACGCAATGAATCAGCAGAAAAGGTGGCGAACCCGCAGAGTGGAGTGAGGGGAGGTCTGACCATGTGCGAAGTCTTTATTAGTGTGTCGGGCCAAAGCACCTCGAGGATCACAACCCTCACGGCGTCGATGCTTGAAAATCCCGTAAATCTTGCGGCCCGTGAAAATCGGGAGTCGCAAATTCCATATCCCTTTGGTTTGCTGCACCTTCTAGTGGCACACCAGGAGAGCAGCAAGCTTCACTACTCGACAGATTTGTACGTCCACGGAAACAGATGCATCAGTTTGGCTGTGGCTGCAGCATCCGACGCAGAACCACCACCACCATCGCCCGATGCACCGAGCGACACCGTAGGGCTCTGACGGTGAGGAAATATTGCCGGGGGTAGCCACTTGCGACAAGCCCCCTTCGTGACTGCCCCGCGTTTCGTTTTGCTCTTTGTTTTGGCAGTCCTGACGCCGGTCAAACAGAAGCAAAGACAACGTCGCTGGGAATGGGTCTACTTTCGTACCTTCCGACTCGTCATATCCGAAGAGAAGGCTACAAAGAATGGATTTGGGGAATGAGACATTCCCGCCTCCTCATTTTCATCCCTTTTCCCTCGAACAGATCGCGAGTTACGAGATGTCTTGGATGAGACTTTCCCATTATCCCAGATCGCAGCACGAATACCTCTGTCCTGAGCGTAGAGGATGCCAACCGTGAAGTGCTTAAAACCTGAGGAAACTTGTGACGAAATTCGCAGTCTGTCCACATCCGAAGCCTCCAACCCTGCTAACGCGGCCCCCTTTCGACATAAAAATTAAGGCGACGTCATTGGCCCGCGGCTGGGAATGCCATTCCCGGCTCTTGAAATTGAGGCACGGGACTTGCTGCCACACTCGTCAGGAGTGGTGGGCGAGGCGAATTCTGGGCGGGAATTTGCTGCTTTTTTAGGAGACGTCCTGTTCCACAAGCGACCGTTGGCTCCGCAGGCTCCGCAGGCACACTGGCTAGCGTGGTGCGCCGTACCTCGACGGGCGGGTCGCGGTGGTGTGGTTCTGGTGCCAGGGGGTGAAACTATCCAGAATGATCAGACCTCAACCCCGGGACCCGGAAGCCATAGAAGAAAAAAAGGAAAAATTCAAGCCCGTCGCGGCCAGGATACCACCATGGTCGCGCCCTTGTTCCACTCCATCCGTGCAATGGCTTTCCTAGTCGCCCGTCAATTTTGAACAGTCGAGTGTTTAGGGCACCGGTTGAAATTTGGGGGGCAGATTCGTAGCGGCCATTGCACCACGACCCCATTGCCACTGGATTCCGCTCAGCTGGGAGTCTCTGGGAAGGCCGGCCAAGAAGCTACGCAGGGACCCCAAGAAACCGCCATTTTGATTGATCACTTCTGCACGACACCGTCTCCCTCTCTTCTCGTCTCCTGTTTCCCATCCTGTTTGTATCATTCTCTTCTACATTATTTTCTCCCCCTTCCAGTCCCTTCCGAACCTTTGTAACCTCGAATTCGACGTCGACTTCTCCTCACCGACGGGATCTCAGTCACTCTTTTCCTCTCCAACCACTTACATAGTCGCTCCTTTCGAAACCACAAGTACGCCCGAACGTCTTGTCCTCCGCTCTTTTAACCCAAATTTCGACGCTTCTCAAAAGCCCCGGTGCTATTCATCGATATTTGCTTCCATTCGCACGAAATCGAGTCGAGTACCGAGTATTTGACCCTCTTAACAGCTTGACCGACGACGCAGGCCTGCTTGGAAACCCACGCAACTCCAAGCCCGCAAAGCATCTAATCACCAACAGCAAGACTCGGATCATTCCATGTTGGCAAAACATCTACGGTACTGAAAAGCAAATTTGGTCGCGTAACCCGACACACGCACAGCTCCTGTCGCCGGCCTCTTGTGCAGGACAACTGTCGGAACTCGTCCCTCTGTGACACTCTGAAAGCCATCACGACTGGAAACTCCACCTTTCCCACCTGGACTTCTCCTGAGGGTCTGATCGCCCGTGACGAAGAGAGTCGTGCACCTTTCCCCACGAAGTCTTTTAGCTTTTTTTTTTTCTTTCTTGTCTTGTTCTCTTCAACCTTCGGAACCCCAGAAAGCTTCCAATTGCGTCCGTCGATCGGCAAATTTCTTTCTTCCGATCAAAGACCCCAGGCGCGAATCCTCATGCGTCGTTGACAGACCAGGTTGTCTCTGCTGCTGAAACGCACTCGATACACCAAACTCCGGTTCACCAGGTAAGGACTTGTCTTCTCCTGTCAAAGTCCCCCAACGGAGTGCATATGATCTCCCCGCATCTTGGAACATCACATCGACGACCTATCACACCGCTGTCGGCTGCCCTTGTTTTGGCATCAAGGTCTGCATCTGTCGGAGTGCTTGCTCCAGCGTGGAAACTTCCCCCTAAGAAGACTACCCTGGAGTGTGCCGAGTCCCCCCACATAACAAGCGAAACTTTGGACGCTCGACCGTCGACGAAACAACTTTGGTCTATTATCTTTTAATAGAATCTCCGGTTGCTAACATGGTTTCTTGGTAGCTTGTTGGTTCGGCTCTTAATCCGACTCTGCCCCCTATCCACCGCCGCTTGCTCTATCTCGCCTCAAGCAAGCCACCCATGGATTGACGGGATCATCTGATCTTTCCTCGACGAACCTTCAACTTTTCTTGAGCTGCTTGGATAAAGGGCGTTCAAAACCTAATCACAGCCACCACAATGAATCGGTTCAGGACGAAGCGGAGAGCCAAGGATGACGCTGCGGCGGCACCTCCTCCAAGAATGCCTGCTGAGGCGGAGACGTCGAGGTTTAGGTTATTCGGGCACAAGAAGCCTCACGGGGAGGTAAAGAAAGAGGAGTTCGATCTCGCAAACGCCCTCCCAAAATCAGACGACTTCCGGACGAGTTTACTGATGAATGGTCTATCTGCTCGCTTCTCCATGCTGCGGGAACAAGATGACCCCAATACGAAGATTGGAAAAGCCAGCGACGACAGCGTCCTCTACCCAAAGAGACAATCAAGAATGGGCATGGGTATGGGCATGAGCACTGGCATGGGAGGTTTGGGGGACATTGCTGAGGTCGAGTCGATCAAGGCATCGTTTGGCAGAATGGACTCGTACCATTCGGATGATGCCGACTCGACCAAGGGAGGAGTTATGAGCCGGGGGAAGCCCACCGAAGGGAATAATCTGTTTGGAGGTCGGCAAAAGATCTACAAGATCCCAACTGGTGCTCAGTCCAACGGCGGCGGCCTGGGCAAGGCCGTCTATGAAGACGATGTGTCGTTGTCGGCATTCCAAAAATGGAAACAAGCTGAGAGGGAGCGGCATGCAGCTTTTGATAGAGACGGGCTGCGTCACTTGGACCTGTCTACTTCAAGGGAACGAGAGATAAGACCGGAGTCTCCACCACCGTTGGGATACAATCACCGACGAGAGACTAACTCGACAACATCGTCTGCTCCGTCGGGCGCCCGTAACTCAACGGCCGCGACATCCATCACATCACAACAGCCCACGCCATCGACAAAGGACTGGATAGGTGCTCATGGTGCGCCGAGCCCGACTCCAGGCTTCGAGAAGAATCCCAACGTGGCACGGACGCGAAGGCTATATGAAACAGGCCTTTCGCAGGAACTTCATGAGCAGCAGTCCCAGGCGCTCTCCAAGATTGATACCCTATCTCAACGGTTGAGGACGACCAAGACTCCCGACCTCTCTCAGAACACCCCCTCGCCAACCACCAACTTCCTCTTCAGCGAACGGCCAGTTGATAGGCGGCTTCTTACGAAGGCGAGCGCACCAAACCTACATACCCCCAGCAGCCCACCGGCCAGCGCATCGACTTCGCACCCGCCCATGGACCTGGGCATCAAGTTGAACGGTATGCAGGAGAACAAAGGCTACGGCGCAGCACCGCCACTGAGCCCACCGATCAGTGAGAACGAGGACCCCCCCCTTCTCAGCATCCACCCGAATGATAAGGGCAAGGCAACGGCTTTAGGCGTCTTCCAGAAGCCAGCTCAGCCATACGATGAGTCGACATACGCACAGCGACAGATTCAACTCAGCCAGGGTCGAGACACCCCAACACAACGATTCCGTGCCGAGTCGAACGCGTCCCGAGACACCGGCCGGTCTGGATCAGCATCGTCTGCTCAGAGGAAGCCGTTTGAGCCGCTGTCAATCAAAACCGAGTTTCCCTCGAAAAACCAGTCCAGGAATCCGTATGCCTTTTTTGATGACGAGGAAGAGCAAGCGCCCCAAGACCAAACTGCAGGCCAAGCACCGATTACGAGGCAAATACCGGCGGCGGCACCGGCCCAGGCGCGACCTTCTGATCAGGAACATCCCGCTTTCCGCACCTCAGCCCTTCCAACACCGCTTTCCTTCACATCCAAGGTCTCAGACGAACCGTCTCCACTGATGGCCAAGCCCGACATTCCGCATCCCGCGAACGACTTTGTTGACGACTCACCGACGCTTGGACCTGGGGCGGGACTCAGCGGCATGGTTCGCCAGCATCTGAGGTCGGATAGCAATGCTTCGTCGGTATACGCTGACCAAACCAATCATCGGTCAGTCGTGGCACCAAAGCTTCCTTCGGATCCCTTTGATTCCAAGACGCTTGATGATTTGGGTGTGAAGTCCAACCCATGGGATGCCCCTGATTGGACTTTGTCGTACTACGGCAACGAGGACAAGCCGAACAAGCTGGAGTCCCAGAAGTTTCATTCGCCGCTTCTCCCGCCAGTTCGCAACTCAGAGGAAACCGACACTGGTACAAACAGCGAGGTTGAGAAGGATCATGATGACTTTCACCATCAGCTTGCCGATGGTGCTCGGCGTGTTCGTGAGCGACTGACGTCGTACGTGGAATCCGACCTTACTAGTCTCGGGCCGCTACCTACCGATCCGGCTATTCAATCCCCAGAGTCAGCCAAGCACAGCCCGCTCAGCATCCTGAGACACAAGTCCAGCAGGGGTTCCCTCATTGACAGGAACCGCGACAACACCAAGAACATCAAGAAGCTTGGCCTGGGCCAGTCGACCATCAGCAGCGCGCCCAGCCCCATTAAAGGACCGGAGGAACGTGACCCGCTCTCACCCATGCAGGAAGAGTTTGAGAAGGAGGAAGAGGCGGGTACCAGCCGAGTTGAGGACCACGATCATGGGCATGAGAAGGAGGAGGACAGCGGCGAGGCTGCTGGATTGCGAAAGTTCCGACAAGCAAGGCGGGAGCTGCAGAAGCTAAGAGAGATCGAGACGCAAAGACGCCATCAAGGTCAAGCAACTCCGGTCGACCGATCGACGGTTTACGGCGCTCCGCGGCATCGAACGCCATCCGGCGAGAGGAGGCCGCCGCCGGTTCTGTACCAGAGACGAGACCACAGCGAAGAATCGAGCCAAGCCGGTTCTCGAGCTGCATCTCGGCCTCCTTCGAGAGCAGAGCGCGATCGAAGCGGCTCGGAGACGAGCTCAGAAAGTCGAAATGGCAGCCGGCCCCCTCCGAGGATCCGGAACACCATCTACGACGGCCCGCATATCCCTCCTGGCGCCTCGAATCCGCCGCGTCAAGGCCGTCCCATGATCAGGTCACCCGGCCTCCCGGGTACTAACATCAAGCAATCACCCATCATGCCCCCTCAAGGATATCCCTCTGCCATGTCGCCCGGCCGATTTGACCGCTCGGCGTCTGGACAGAACCTTTCTGTTTCCAACCAGCGACACCTCCACTCCGGTCAGCCGTCTCCCATTTCGCCCATGGGCGATCTTCCTTCCCCGTTCGGCCAGGGCCCCGGCTCAGGCGCGACGACGCCTCGTGATGGATACCCTCATTCCCCGCGACGGCCTTCGGCCCCGCCAACGCCCAACCCGGAGATCACCACTGGTGCAGGCATCGGTGGCCTGGACCCATCGGCAAGGCGCCACATCAGGAAGAAGGATATCTCGGAACCGACCTTT
>Ga0247774_1001299_pt1 | contig 12642 bp, 12 predicted proteins | sample UWRJL001104B6_FD_179933 | JGI IMG/M metagenome (GOLD analysis project Ga0247774, IMG submission 179933) | Plant litter microbial communities from Arlington Agricultural Research Station in Wisconsin, United States - UWRJ-L001-104B-6 | ecosystem: Environmental > Terrestrial > Plant litter >... | reverse complement strand
CCTTGCATGCACTCTTCTCGCGGGTGGCGCGCGAGTCATTGAACGGCTTTGCGTATCTCGACGTGCCGGACCTGAGCTCGGTGCGCTGGGTTCTCGTGGGGCTCACGGCGCTCGCACTGGCGATGACGTTTCTGCTGAAGTGGTCCGTCGCGCGCAGCCTCATCATTTGCGCAACGCTCGGCGTGGCGTTCACGTCGCACGGCTGAAACGACAAAGGCCGGCGGCTAGGGCTGCACCCTACGGTGGACCCGCTGAGTACACGCATTTCCCGGCAGGTTCGCCGTATCCGGACACTCCGTGCCGCAGCGGTGTAGCGCGATCGGCACGCTGGAGTTGGTGCTAGCATGCCGCTCGTGTAGAAAGCAGCTGCCGCGTTTGAGCGTGAATGTTCCGCATGCAAAAGTTTAAAAGAACGAAATCCTCCGTCTTCGTCTTGGCCGCGCTACCTCTCGTCATCTGCTGCGCAATCGCCGCCCCCAGCCCGCCTCTCGAAAAGACAAACCGCACAGACTCGCTTCAACAGGCACCCTCGAGGGTGACAGTGCCGGCATGGATTTTCCCCGTGGGTTCAACCGCGCCAGAAGCGCCGTCCACGCCGATCGCCAGCACGGAAGAGCTTCTGCGCTTGCCCCATAGCACCCAGGCATTCACGCGAGCCGCGCTGAATAACCGATTCACGGCGCCAGACTGGTATCCGCAGACCCACGCGCCCATGCCTGAGGTCGTCGCTCGCGGCCGTGAGCCCGATCTTTACGCATGCGGCTTCTGTCACACGCCGGGCGGTCATGGCCGCCCAGAAAACGCGCCACTCGCCGGCCTGCCGAGCGCGTACATCGTTCGGCAGGTGATGAATTTTCAGAGCGGCGCTCGTCGCCCACTTTCTCCAGGCGTGTTTCCGCCAGCGGATGTGATGATCCATGAGGCAATGCAGACCACGGCGGCCGAAGCCGAATCCGCCGCGCGATATTTCTCACGGGAGAAACTTCGATCCCGTGTCGTCGTGCGCGAGAGCGCAACGGTGCCGGTCGAAAATGTCGTCGGCTTCGTCTACACGCCGATTGCCGGAGGCGGCAACGAGCCTCTCGGCACGCGGTTGATCGAGCTTGCGCAGGATCCCGAGCAGCACGAGAACCGCGACGAGCAGATGCAGTACATCGCTTATGTACCGCCTGGAAGCATCGCTCGCGGACGTCGCCTCACGCACTTCGATGACCACCGCACGAAGCCTGCGTGCATCACGTGTCACGGTGAGAACCTGCGAGGTCTCGGCGAGATCCCTCCGCTCGCCGGGCGATCGCCCAGCTATCTGCTGAGGCAGCTGCTCGCATTCGAGACCGGCGCACGGTCGGGCTCCGATGCGCAGGCCATGCAAACCGTCGTCGCGGATCTCACGCTCGAGAACATGATCGACGCAGTGGCGTATGCGGCGTCGCTGACGCCGTGAATCCCGCGCGGAACGCCGGGCGCACCGGACGGCTCAGCTCGCTTTTCTGCGCCGAGACCGAGTATTTTAGCTTCTTTACAGGAACGGGCAGACAGGGAACATCATGCGCATCACGCACATCGCGGCTTTGGCCATCGCCGCCAGCCTTTCAGCGACACCCACGTTCGCGGTGCCCATAACCTGGCACGTCGCCGGTGAGGTCACCACCGAGAATCTCGGAACCTACTTCTTTCCGTTCCAGACGAAGCTGGGCGACCCGATCGCCTTCGACTTCACGTTCGACAATCAAACGGCATGCAGCGTCTGCGAAGACACCCTTCGGGTATACGACGGCTCGCTCACGTCTTTCGGCATGACGGTTGGTGACACGGTGCTGACGCTGCCTCTGGATGGCAGCTCCATCAGGCTTCGAAACGACTGGCCTGCGCCCGACGGATCGTTCGTCGACGAAGCGGCGTTCGACATGGCCGGCGTGTCGTCCTCCGGCATCCTGTTCTACGGAGACCTGGTGTTTCAGAGCACGAGCCCGACCGCTCCTGTGCCGGGCATCGACGATGTGCAACTGACGAATCTCATGCCACCCGACCAGAACCTGCTCGCCGATCCCACGCTCAGTTTCTTCAGCTTCAGCGCGCAATCCGACGACGGCGGCTACGATTCTTTCGGCGGGCGATTCCTGACGAGCTCCGTCGCGTCTATACCCGAGCCGTCCACGCTGGCACTGCTGGTTCCGGGATTTTTCTTTGCGTGGTTGATGCGAAGAAGAGCGGCACGCGTCACCAGGATCTGACTGGCGAAACCCTGCAACGTCTGGCCGAGCAAAACACCGCGCCAAACGTCCAGCTCTGGCCTGTGTTCCAGCGCCCTTTTCCGACCACTCGGGTCGCGGTTCCCCGTGTCCGCACGTTGGGGTGTAAGGACCTCCCCGGCAAGGTAATATCGAGGCGCGACGACCTCTACAGTGCGAACCAGGTCGGCACCCCGTCCCCCTGCCGATCCGCGGAATGAGAGGTCTGGAATGATCATCGACGACCCCGAAGTCACGCTCTCTTCCGGCATCGAGGGGCTCGACAACATCCTGCGCGGCGGCTTTCCCCAGGGCTGCCTGTTTCTCATTACGGGATTGCCGGGCACCGGAAAGACGTCCCTCGCAATACAGTTTCTCCTGGAGGGCGTCAGGCAAGGGGAGCGTTGCCTGTACATCACCCTCTCGGAAACCAAGCAGGAAATCACCAAAGTGGCTCGCAGCCACGGCTGGGACCTGTCGCGGCTGGCGATCGCGGAGTTGATCCCTTCCGAAAGCAATCTATCGGCCGATGCTCAGCTCACCGTGTTCAACCCTTCGGAGACGGAGCTCGGCGAGACCACCGAGGCGCTCATCGCTGCGGTGAGCGAGCATCGACCGCAACGTCTCGTCATCGACTCGCTGTCGGAGGTCCGCCTGATTGCACAGAACGCCTTGCGGTATCGCCGCCAGGTGCTCGCCCTGAAGCAGTTCTTTGGCGGACACGATTGCACGGTGCTCATGCTCGACGACCGCACCGGCGGGCTCGAAGACGATCACCTGCAGAGCATCGCGCACGGGGTCGTGATGCTCGAGCAGCTGGTCAACCAGTACGGCGCCGAACGGCGTCGCTTGCGTGTGAGCAAGATGCGCGGCGTGGCATTCCGCGGCGGCTTCCACGACTTTGCGATCCATCGTGGAGGCCTCGACGTCTATCCTCGCCTGGTTGCGGCCGAGCACGTCAGCGAGTTCCATGAGCATGATCTGCAGAGCGGGAATGTTCAGCTCGATTTTCTTCTGGGCGGCGGCCTGCCCACTGGAACCAGCACGTTGTTGATCGGTCCTGCAGGCAGCGGCAAATCGACGGTGGCTACTCAGTTCGCGAGTGCCGCGGCCGCGCGCGGCGAGCGCGCGGCGTTTTTCGTGTTCGACGAAAACATCAGCACGTTTCGCTCTCGTTCCCGCAAGCTCGGTTACCCCATCGATCAGGGGCTCAGGGACGGCCTGATCTCGGTACAGCAGGTCGACCCTGCGGAGCTGTCATCCGGCGAATTCGCCGCCGTGGTACGGCGCGCGGCCGAGGGCCGCGACGGCTCCGGCAAGCCCGCGCGATTCATCATCGTCGACAGTCTCAACGGCTATTTGAACGCCATGCCGGAGGAAAAATTTCTCACGGCCCAGTTACACGAGCTGCTGTCGTATCTCGGGCAGCAGGGGGTCGTGACGATCCTGACCGTGACTCAGTCCGGCATGGTGGGCACGATGTCCTCACCGGTGGACACGAGCTACCTCGCCGACAACGTGATCCTGTTTCGATACTTCGAGGCCGGCGGCAGCGTCCGGCGCGCCATTTCCGTCGTCAAGAAGCGCAACGGGTATCACGAACGGACCATTCGCGAGCTCGACATGAACGAGCACGGCATCGTCATCGGCGAGCCCCTGGTGGACTTCCACGGAATCCTCACGGGGACACCGGCTTATGTCGGAAAGGAAGATCCGCTCATGCGAACGCGCCACGAATGACGATTGAGCGGCCGTCCAGCGTCGATCCGGAGGTCACGCAGCGTCGCGTTCTGGTGCTTCCCTCGACCGGCGCTGACGGGCTCGCAATGGGACGGTTGTTCGAGGCCCATCGCATCTCATTCGCTATCTGCCGGAGCGCCCCGCATCTGTTCCAGGTCCAGCGCGAGGGTGCCGGCGCGCTGATCGTTGCCGAGGAGGTAATCCTCGCTGACCCGGCGCAACTGCTGAGGTGCATCCAGGAGCAACCCGTCTGGTCGGACCTGCCCGTGATCGTGCTGTCCCGATCCGGTCGTGAGTCGACCGCGCTTTCACGCATGGTTCTGTATCTGGGAAATGTGAGCGTGGTGGAGCGGCCCGTTCGCACTTCGACCCTGCTATCGCTCGTGCGCTCGAGCCTGCGCGCGCGCGACCGTCAGTACCAGATGCGCGAATATCTCGCCTATCAGGAACGCATCAAGACCGAGCGCGACCAGCTTCTCGACTCGGAACGTGCCGCTCGCAGCGAGGCGGAACGGGCCAGCCGCACGAAGGACGAGTTCCTCGCGACCTTGAGCCACGAGCTGCGCACGCCGCTGCACGCGATTCTCGGGTGGACACAGGTGCTACGAAAGGCGCCTGCGCTCACCGACGACGTCGCGAAGGGCCTCGTCGTGATCGAACGCAATGCCCGTTCGCAGGCCCAGATCATCGAGGACCTGCTCGACATGAGCAGCATCATTTCCGGCAAGGTGCGCCTCGACGTGCAGCAGCTGGATATTGCGTCGGTCGTTACATCCACGATTGAAACGGTGAGGCCAGCCGCGCTGGCCAAAGGCGTTCGACTGCAAGTCGTCCTCGATCCCTCGGCTCCACAGGTGCGCGGCGATCCCAATCGGCTGCAGCAGGTGTTGTGGAATCTGCTGACCAACGCCGTGAAATTCACGTCGAAGGACGGACGCGTGACCGTCACGCTCGCACGCGTCAACTCGCATCTCGAAATCGAGGTGGCGGATGACGGCGAAGGCATCGATCCGGCGTTTTTGCCGCAGGTCTTCGATCGTTTCCGGCAGGCGGATGCTTCCAGCGCGCGGCGGCATGGCGGACTCGGTCTGGGCCTTTCGATCGTCAAGCAGCTGGTAGAGCTGCACGGCGGGACCATCACCGCGACGAGCGCGGGTCCGGGCGAAGGTGCGACATTTCGTGTGAGCCTGCCTTTCACGGCGGCCGCCGCCGACCCGCAAGATGCGCAGGCACCGAGTCAGCACGCTGGCAAACCGGCCTATCGAGCGTCGATCAAAGAGATCGATCACACGGACCTGAAAGCGGTGAAGGTGCTGGTTGTCGATGATGACCGCGACGCACGTTCGCTCATCCAGAGAATCCTGCAAGATAGCAACGCAGTGGTTGCGACGGCTTCATCGGCGGACGAAGCAATGCAGGCATTGGTTCGCGATGCCCCGGATGTGTTGGTTAGCGACATCGGCATGCCGGGCGAAGACGGCTATACGCTGATCCGCCGTGTTCGCGCCTTGGAAGGCGCGCCCGCTGCGGTCCCGGCGATTGCGCTCACCGCCTACGCACGCACGGAAGATCAAGCGAAAGCCATTCATGCGGGATTCCAGTCGCATCTCGCCAAGCCGGTTGAACCGATCGAGCTGGTTGCGATGGTGGAAAGCCTCGCCAGGCGCTGATTTACTGGCCCTGCTCCGGAATCAACCTGAAAAAACGGTCTTTTTTGTTTTTCCGAAAGCAGTAGATCAGAGCCTCCCTACCGCCGCCGTTTGCGGGACACGGGGCTCGCCGCGGGCCACGTGGAAAGCGCCTGCTCGGCAACGGCCTTCAGCATTTCACGGCTCGCCCCAGCTTTGGCCTGCACAGCTATGCCTTGAGTGATCGTCATCACGAACGCAGCAAGGGCATCGGGTTTCGCCGTCTTCGGCAAATCGCCTTCCGCCTTGGCGCGCTCGAAACGCTCACGAAGCTGCTTCTGGCCCGCCACCCGAAATTCGACCAGCGCTTGTCGGACAGGCTCCGCGTCATCTGACGCTGCGAGAGCTCCATTGATGCCGAGACACCCGGTGCGATCCGGATAACGCGTATTGAGGTCGACTGCGCCCATCAGGATGTGCGCGGCGACTTCGCGCGCGGTCGGCAACTCGAGCGCCTCCGGAATGTAGCCCAGGTACCGCTCGTCGTAGCGAGCCAGCGCTTGCCGGAAGAGCGCTTCCTTATTGCCGAATGCGGAATAGAGCGCGGGCCGTTCGACGCCGGCCGCCTCGGTGAGGTCCGCGTAGGACGTTCCCTCATAGCCCTTGCGCCAGAAGACACTCAGCACGGCGTCGAGCGCTTTATCCACGTCGAATTCGCGATTACGTCCCATCAGGTCGCCCGGCCCTTTTCATATCGATCATTACTAAATCGCTTGACAGCGCCAGGTCGAATTCTATACTAACCGTTATCGTAATAGTCGTTACTGAATAACGGCAAGGAGAGTTTCACATGTCGATGCCCCTGGAAGGCAAAGTTGCCCTCGTCACTGGCGGCTCACGCGGGCTTGGCGCCGCCATCGCGGCGGCGTTCGCCGATCAGGGCGCGGACGTTGCGATCAGCTACGTCGCGTCGGCCACCAAGGCGGACGCGGTGGTCGAGAAGCTGAAGGCAAAGGGTGTGCGAGCGATCGCAATCCAGAGCGATCAGGCCGACACCGCTGCGGCGAAACCCCTGGTCGACAAAGTGACGGCTCACTTCGGCAAGCTCGATATCCTCGTCAACAACGCCGCGATCGCCGTGCAGGGAAAGACCGTAGACGATCCTGAGCTCGACACGGTCAATCTCGATCGCCAGTGGCAGATCAACGTTCTGGGCGCAGTCGCCACGACGCGCGCAGCGGCGCCAGTGCTCTCCGATGGTGGCCGGATCATCTTCATCGGCTCCCTCCTCGGCACTCACGTTCCTTTCCCCGGCGCGGCTGACTATGCCGGAACCAAAGCCGCCATCGTCGGCTACGCGAAGGGCGTCGCCCGTGATCTGGGCGGACGCAATATCACCGTGAACGTCATTCAGCCTGGCGTCATGCCAACCGACATGTCCGCCGAGGTGCTCGGCGACAGTGTGCCCGACGCGCTCATGAACCTTCATGTCATCCGCCGGATCGCGACGCTCGAGGAAGTGTCTGCCCTCGCCTGCTTCCTCGCGGGACCATCCGGAGGCTACATGAGCGGCGGCGTGATCGACGTTTCCGGCGGACTCGGAATCTGACGGACCCATCATGACCAGAACATTTGGTGCGAAGTCGACTGCCGACGAAGTGCTTTCCGGTGTGGATCTCAAAGGAAAGCGAGTGTTCATCACGGGCGTGTCGTCGGGCATCGGGCTCGAGACCGCGCGCTCACTGGTGTCTCACGGCGCCAATGTCGTCGGCGCGGTCAGAGACATCGCGAAAGCTCAATCGGCCACCGCGCCGGTCCGTGAAGCTGCGCGCGCAGCCGGCGGCAGCCTGGAGCTCGTCGAGCTCGACCTGGCTTCCCTGAAGAGCGTTCGGGCCTGCGCCGGGAAACTGTTGGCGGACGGCCGACGTTTCGATGCCATCATTGCCAACGCTGGTGTCATGGCGACGCCGTTCGGTCGCACGGCCGAGGGCTTCGAAGTCCAGCTCGGAACCAATCACCTGGGGCACTTTGCTCTGGTCAACGGGATCGAACCGCTGCTTGTCGATAACGGACGCCTGGTGGTGCTGTCGTCCCAGGCGCATCGCGTCGCCGATGTCGATCTGGACGATCCGAATTTCGAACGTCAGGCCTATGAGCCCTTCGTGGCCTACGGGCGCTCGAAGACTGCGAACTCGCTCTTCGCCGTGGAATTCGATCGCCGCCATCGAGCGCGTGGCATTCGAGCTGCCTCGGTAATGCCTGGCAACAGCCTCACCGATCTTGCTCGCCATTTCTCGCAGGAAGAACTGAAGGGGCTTCTGGAAACCGTCGGCAACGCTCGCGCGCAGGCGGGTCTTCCAGCTGCCGAGTTGAAAGGAATCTCGCAGGCCGCCGCGACCTCGGTCTGGGCCGCAGCAGTGGCGGATAAAAACGAGATCGGCGGAAAATATCTGGAGGATTGCGCGGTCGCGCCGGTCAACGACACGCCGAATCCGTTTGCCGATGGCGTGAAGTCGTACGCGCTCGATGCCGACAAGGCCAGGCAGCTCTGGGTGAAGAGCGAGCAACTGATAGCCGCGGCCTGAGATCGTCACGCGCGTCGGCCAGCGCTCCGCGCGGGCCGACGGACAGCCAACGCGCCGCCATGTCGAACTGTTAGCGAATTCGGGTACTCTCGATCGATGCCTACCCGACGCTTTTTTCTGCAGGCCGGCGCCGGCGCAGCCGCTGTGTTCAACACGCAATGGGCGCGCGCTCAATCCCGAAAGCTGGCCATCGTCGAAGTCGACAGACTGACGGTGCAGATCATCGTCGACAACGCGACATTCGGTCCCTTTCTTCCTGACCAGTCGTTGCCCGGGTTGCAGGTCATCCGCGCCAACGGCGACGCCGGCCAGCCTGCCATGAGACGCAATCCGCTCCTGGCAGAGTTCGGTCTGTCGGTCATTGCCCAGTCGCAACGCGCATCGGATGGGCGCGCTGTCATCGTGGACCTGGGTTACTCCGCAGCGGTGCTCGCGAACAACCTCAGCGTTCTCGGCATCGATCCCACCCAACTCGACGCCGCGGTCCTGAGTCACGGACATCTGGATCATTACGGTGGCTTCGAAGGACTGTTCGCGCACAGCCCGGCGAAAACACATCGTCTGCCACTCATCGTCGGAGGCGAAGAAGCGTTCTGCGAACGTCTTGCCTTGATCGGGAACCCGCCGCCGGTCATGGGAACGCTGGATCGCAAACAGCTTGCCCAGGCCGGTTTCGAAGTACGGATCGCGCCAGAACCGGCCCTCGTCGCGGATCATGCATTCACGACTGGCGTCATCCCATTACAAGGGTTCGAGCGCGCGGCGATTCCGACGCAGATGCGTCCCGGCGTGGGATGTGATGCCGAGGCGCTCGCACCGGCCAAACGTTCGGCGCGTCAGCTCGCCGACGATGGCGAGCACGAGCTCGCCACGAGTTACGTGGTCAAAGGACTGGGCCTGGTCGTCATTTCCTCATGCAGCCACCGCGGTGTGCTCAACTCCGTACGACGAGCCCAGGCGATATCCGGTGTCGACAAGGTTCACGCGATCATCGGCGGATTTCACCTCGTCAGGCCGCGAACCGAAGACGAAGCGCGCCGGACGGCGGCGGAGATGGTCGCGATCAATCCGCGTTTCATCGTGCCCATGCATTGCACGGGCGAAGTGTTCATCGCTGAAGCCCTGCGCCTCATGCCCGAACGAGTCATACGACCCTACGTCGGCACTCGCTTCATCTTCGCGGGCACCTGAGCAACACTCCCGCGAGCGTTTGCGGGGACGTGTACCTCCCAACGGAACCGTGCGAGTCGTTCAGGCGCGCGGATCCCCGTTTTCCAAGGTCAAGTTGCGGCGTTGTCCTACAGGCGCGCCCCCCTGCCTGACGTTCAATGCAGGCAATGGAAGACGAATCGGACATCATCATCGGGCCCCGCGAGCAGCTGTTCCATCTTCTTGCCGAAGCCGCCGAGATCGAGCACACCCTCATGTGCAGCTATCTCTATGCGGCGTTCAGCCTGAAGCGCAACGGCGCACCCGGACTGTCTCCTGCCGAAGCCGAGGTGGTCGGCCGCTGGCGCAAAGACATCCTCGCTGTGGCAACCGAGGAGATGACTCATCTGCTGCTCGTGTCGAACCTCTCGATTGCCCTTGGCGGCCAACCCCATTTCGCACGGCCCAACTTTCCAGTGGCGCCCGGCTACTTTCCTTCGGGCGTCGTCGTGAAGCTCACACCGTTCTCCCTCGAAACGATCGACCACTTCGTTTTCCTCGAGCGACCGCGGGGTGTACACCACGATGACGGCGAAGGCTTCGAACCCGAAACCGACTACGAACGCAGGGAAGCGCACCACGGCCTCATGCCGAGCGTGCAGGACTACACGACGATCGGCCGCCTGTACGACGCCTTGCGCTCGAACCTCACGGCCTCGACCCGACGGCTGGGCGAGCAAGCGCTTTTTGTCGGACCGGTCGTTTCGCAGGTCGGACCCGATGTCCTGTCGATGGATGGAGTCGCAACCATCGATGGCCTCGACTCGGCCCTGGCGGCAATCGATACCATTGTCGATCAGGGCGAAGGATCACGTGCAGACCGTGAGAACTCGCATTACCAGCGCTTCCTGACGATGCGGAAACAATTCCTCGAGCTCAAGGAAGCCAATCCTGGCTTCGCGCCCGCGTGGCCCGCCGCAGAAAGTCCCGTGATGCGACTGCCTCCGGATCCCGCAGACAAAGTTTTCATCGATGACCCCGCCGCCGCGCGCGTTCTCGATTTCACCAATGCCGTCTACGGCTTGCTCATCCGGTTTTTGCTCCAGGCGTTTGGCCGGCAGGGAAAGTCGGCCTCGACCGCGCAACGGGGCTATATTGATGCAGCCGTCGCGCTCATGCACGTACTGGAAAAAGCGGCCTCGCATCTGGCAACGATGCCTGCAAGCCCGAGCCGTCCCGGAATCAACGCAGGAATGAGCTTTACGATGCTGCGTGCGGTGGAGCCGTTTTTCGCGGGACTCGCAGAAGATCAGCTCATGGCCGAACGACTCGGCGAGCTCGTCGGTGGCGCGCGACGCCTGGCGAAGATCATTCCAGAGCTCGAGGGGCTCATCAAAACCCTCGCAGCGATTGCGCCAACGCCACGGCACGCCGGCGAGCGCGACTGAACCCACATCCGACATTGCGCGGCTTGCCGTAGCAATCACCGCCACTGTCTTTCTTCGATCGATACTTGGGTGCTATCGCGTCCTGGCCATCGTTCTGGTGTCATCCCCTCACCGGAGGTGTTCCATGAACGATCTGCTCGGCGCGATTCTCGAGGTCCACGGCGGCCTCGATCGATGGCTCGGCTACGAGAAGGTCGACGCGACACTCGTCAGTGGCGGCGGCTTTTTCGCCTTGAAGGGAATCATCCAGGATTCGAGTCCGCGCCAGTTCAGTGCGTCTCTGCACGAACAGCGCGGTTCGCTCGCACCATACGGGGCGCCCGATCAGTTGTCGGTGTTCACGCCGGACCGAATCGCGGTCGAGAAGCAGGACAGCACCGTTATCGCGCAGCGACGTGCTCCACGCGACAGCTTCGCGGGACATCAGATGAACACACCCTGGGACCCTCTGCATCGCGCCTACTTCAACAGCGAAGCGTTGTGGACCTATCTCACGACCCCGTTCGTCCTGGCGATGGACGGCGTTCGCGTCGAAGAAATCGAGCCGTGGCAGGAGGGACAAGAAAGCTGGCGCTGCCTGCGCGCACACTTTCCGGCAGCGCTCGAGACGCACAGTCAAATTCAGGAGTTTTTCTTCGGTCCGGATCTGTTACTGCGACGGCACGACTATCGCGTCAACATCGCGGGCGGTTTCGCGGCCTCACAACTCACCGGCGACTACGCGACGTCGGGAGGCGTCCGGTTTCCCACCCGGCGACGCGCATATACGAAAGGGCCGGATGGCCGTCCGGTGCTGGAGATGCTGATGGTGTTCATCGATCTCAGTAACGTGCGCTTCAGTTAGCGCACGCGCTCGGGTTACTTGCGACGTCGCCTCACAGCGGTGAATACTCGACGCGACCACCGCAACCATTCCGATAGCGCATGAGAACCCGGCCATGACGACGCGACTCACGAAACCCCTGAAACGCGAGGTCGTCATTGGACGGCAGGCGTATGTCGTCACGCTGACCCCAGACGGAATGAAGCTCACGAAGAAAGGCCGCCGCAAGGGCCAGGAGCTGAAGTGGAAGGATCTCGTGTCAGGCGACGCTGCTTTGGCCACGGCACTCAATGCTTCGCTTGCCGGGTCGAGGTAGCGCGGAGCCGCTCGCTCGATCCGATTTGAATCCGCCCCGCATCGATTTAACGAGTGGTCGAGCTCGCCCCGCCCTGAATGGCAAGAATGACCGTCATCGATCACTTGCTGCCAATCGCTCTTCGGACTAGATTCGTCGGCCAAGGAGAATTTCCGATGCATCAGGTCGCAGTGCTGGCGCTTCACGACTTCGTGCCCTTCGACCTCGGCATTCCGTGCGAGGTGTTCTGGCGCGTAAGCCTGGCCAGCGGAGCACAGGCGTATGACGTGAAAGTCTGCGGGCAGACCCGGATCGTCCGCTCACGCGCCTTCGACATGCGGGTTTCACATGGGCTCGACACCCTGGCACACGCCGACACGATCGTCGTGCCCGGCATCGAAGATACGACGATCCCCGTGCCAGAACCGGTGTTGGCAGCGCTGCGGGATGCGTGGAAGCGGGGGGCGAGGCTCACGTCCATCTGCTCGGGCGCTTTCGTGCTCGCGGCGAGCGGCCTGCTGGATGGCAAACGCGCCACGACGCACTGGATCGGCGCTGCTCACCTCGCCAGGTTGTACCCGAAGATCGTTGTCGAACCGGACGTCCTGTTCGTCGAGGAGGGCCGCATCATTACCTCTGCCGGCGCGTCAGCCGGGCTCGATATGTGCCTTCACCTCATACGCCGCGATCACGGGCAGGCCGTCGCAGCCCGCGCGGCGCGGCTTGCTGTCGCTCCGCTGAGC
>Ga0247774_1001298_pt1 | contig 12661 bp, 9 predicted proteins | sample UWRJL001104B6_FD_179933 | JGI IMG/M metagenome (GOLD analysis project Ga0247774, IMG submission 179933) | Plant litter microbial communities from Arlington Agricultural Research Station in Wisconsin, United States - UWRJ-L001-104B-6 | ecosystem: Environmental > Terrestrial > Plant litter >... | reverse complement strand
AGCTGGACTCGATGCCGAGCCGGTCGAGCTGGGCGTTGATCTGCGGGCCGCCGCCGTGCACGACGACCGGCCGCAGCCCGGCGTAGCGCAGGAAGGCGACGTCCTGGGCGAACGCGGGCCGGAGCGCCGCGTCGCTCATCGCGTGGCCGCCGTACTTGATCACGACGGTCCTGCCGTGGAACTCCTCCAGCCACGGCAGGGCCTCGATGAGCGTGCCCGCCTTCCGCAGCGCGTCCGCGGTGTCGCGTGTCCGGGAGGAGGTCATGTGGAGTACGCGGAGTTCTCGTGGACGTAGTCGGCGGTCAGGTCCGTCGTGTGGATGGTCGCGCTGTGGCTGCCGGCGCTGAGATCGACGGTGATGGTGACGTCGCGTGGACGCATGTCGACCTTGGACCGGTCGTCGCCGAGCGCCCCGTTGCGGCACACCCAGACACCGTTGATCGCGACGTTGAGGCGCTCAGGCTCGAAGACCGCCTCGGTCGTGCCGACCGCGGACAGCACGCGGCCCCAGTTGGGGTCCTCGCCGTGGATCGCGCACTTGAGCAGGTTGCTGCGGGCCACCGCGCGGCCGGCACTGACGGCGTCGTGGTCGCTGGCCGCCCCGACGACCTCGATCGCGATCGCCTTGGTGGCGCCCTCGGCGTCGAGCAGGAGCTGACGGGCCAGGTCGGCGCAGACGTCGGTGACCGTACGGGTGAGACCGGCCTCGTCCGCCCGCACTCCGGAGGCGCCGCTGGCGAGCAGCAGCACGGTGTCGTTGGTGGACATGCAGCCGTCGGTGTCGAGCCGGTCGAAGGTCAGCGCGGTCGCGTGGCGAAGGACCCGGTCGAGCGTCGCGGCGTCGGCCTCGGCGTCGGTCGTGATGACGCACAGCATCGTGGCCAGGGCCGGCGCGAGCATGCCCGCGCCCTTGGCCATGCCACCCACCATGTAGCCGTCGTCCGCCCGGCGAAAGGCGATCTTGGCGACGGTGTCGGTGGTGCGGATCGCGTCGGCCGCGGCGAGCCCGCCGTCGCGGGAGAGCTCACCGGCGGCGGCGGTCACGCCCGGCAGCAGGAGGTCCATCGGGAGCCGGTCGCCGATCAGCCCGGTGGAACAGACCGCGATCTCGGCCGCGGACTCGCCGAGGACGTCGGCGGCCTTCTCCGCGGTCTGGTGGGTGTCCTGGAAGCCGTCCGAGCCGGTGCAGGCGTTGGCGCCGCCGGAGTTGAGCACGACCGCGTGCACCCGGCCGCCGCGCAGCACCTGCTCGGACCACAGCACCGGCGCGGCCTTGACCCGGTTGCGGGTGAACACCCCGGCCGCGGCGCGCGACGGACCGTCGTTGACGATCAGCGCGACATCGCGCCGGCCGCCGCTCTTGAGGCCGGCGCCGACTCCGGCGGCCCGGAAGCCGAGTGGGGCGGTCACGCTCACGGGGCGACTCCGATCGTGGTGAGGCCGAGGTCCTCGGGCAGCCCGAGGGCGAGGTTCGCGCTCTGGACGGCGCCTCCGGCGGTGCCCTTGGCGAGGTTGTCGATGGCGGCCACCGCGATGACGCGGCCGGCGCGCTCGTCCAGCGCGACCTGGACCGCCGCGACGTTCGCGCCGAGCGTCATGGCGGTGGAGGGCCAGGTGCCCTCGGGCAGGAGGCGTACGAAGGGCTCGTCGGCGTAGGCGCGTTCGTAGGCCTCGCGGAGCGTCGCGGCGGTGACGCCGGGCCCGGCCTTCGCGGTGCAGGTGGCCAGGATGCCCCGGCTCATCGGCGCCAGCGTCGGCGTGAACGACACGGTGACCGGCCGCCCGGCGACCGCGGAGAGCTGCTGGATGATCTCGGGGGTGTGCCGGTGGGCGCCGCCGGCGGCGTACGCGCTCATGGCGCCCATGACCTCGCTGCCGAGCAGGCCGGGCTTTGGCGCGCGGCCCGCGCCGGAGGTGCCGGAGGCGGCGACCACGACGGCGTCGGGCTCGGCGATGCCCGCGGCGTAGGCGGGGAAGAGCGCGAGCAGTGACACGGTCGGGTAGCAGCCGGGGACCGCGATGCGCCGCGTGGCGCGGAGCCGCTCGCGGGCGCCGGGCAGCTCGGGCAGGCCGTACGGCCAGGTGCCGGCGTGCGGGGTGCCGTAGAAGTGCTCCCACTCGGCGGCGTCGTCGAGCCGGAAGTCGGCGCCGCAGTCGACGACGAGCACGTCGTCGCCGAGCGTGGCGGCCAGCGGCCCGGACTGGCCGTGCGGCAGGGCGAGGAAGACGACGTCGTGCCCGGCGAGGGTCGCGGCGGTGGTCTCGGCCAGCACCCGGTCGGCGAGGGGGTGCAGCTGCGGATGGTGCGTGCCCAGCGGGGTCCCCGCGCTGGACCCCGCGGTCAGCGCGCCGATCGCGAATCCGGGGTGGCCGGCGAGGATGCGCAGCAGTTCACCGCCCGCGTATCCGCTCGCTCCGGCGACAGCAGCCCGCGCACCCATCCGCTTCGTCTCCGTCCTCGAGGCCCAATGCTGTAAGTATGCATTGAGATGCATCATCATGCAACACGGATTCGGCCGAGGCGCCGGGTCAAAGGTGCCCGGCGACCGTACGGGCGGCCTCGACGGCGTTCTGCCGGACGCGGACGGCGTCGGCCGACCCGGCGTGCTCGGCGTAGACGACCTTGATGACCACGTTGCTGGACCGCAGCCACACCGTGGACGAGCGTCCGGCGTCGATGCCGTCGGTGGCGTCGTACACGAACGCCCCGTCGGTGATGGAGGGTACGCGAGTCACGCCGGACTGGGTGCTGTTGATCTTGTCGGCGGCGTGGGCGGAGACGGTGAACTGCCGTTCCTTGTCCGCGAGGTACGCCTCGGCCAGACCCGGCGCGCTCGCGCCCGGTGTGGGGGCGAAGTGCTGCAGCCACACCTCGATCGAGCCGCCGCCGAGGGCGTCGCCCCAGGAGCAGCCCTGGGTCACGGGACGCGCCCGGGTGCGGACGCCCAGGCGCGCCGCCTCCGGCGAAGTGATCAGGGAGCACGGCTGGGGCGCGGAGGCGTACCGTCCGCGCAGCGGATCCACGGGGGCCGGCGGTGGGTCCGGGGTGTCCTTGGACCCGCTCAGCAGGAACACGGCGACGGGCACGGCCGTCACGGCCACCGCGACGGCGACGGCCGCCGCGCGCGGGCCGCGGCGCCGGTGCCAGGCGGGCCGGACCGGCGCCGTCGGGGCGAACGCCACCGCGCGGCCGGCCGTCTCCGGGACGATGTAGGGCTCCGGCGTCTCGCCGCCCGCCACCCTCTGGAGCAGCGTCCGCGTGAGGTCCGCCGAGAGCCGGTGCGCCGGGTCCTTGACGAGCATGGCGGGCAGGATCGGGGTCAGCGGCCCGGCCCGCTCCGGCGGCCGGGGCTCCTCGGTGAGGACCGCGCTCAGCACCCCCGCCACCGTCCGGCGTTCGAACGGCGGCCGGCCCTCCACCGCCGTGTAGAGCGCGGCGCCGAGCGACCACAGGTCCGACGGCGGGCCGGCGTGGTCACCGCGGAGCCGCTCCGGTGCGATGTAGCCCGGTGAGCCGACCAGCCCGCCCGAGGCGGTCAGTGACGCGTCGCCCTCCAGGCTGGCGATGCCGAAGTCGGCGAGGACCACGCGTCCGTCGTCGCAGAGGAAGATGTTGCCCGGCTTGACGTCGCGGTGCAGCACACCGTGCTCGTGCGCCGCGCGGAGAGCGTCCAGCACGGCCAGCCCGATCTCGGCCACCCGTGCCGGCGGCAGCGGCCCGGCCTCGTCGAGGGCGCGGCCGGTCAGCAGCTCCATCACGATCCAGGGGCGATCGTCTTCGGCGATCACGTCGTGCACCCGGATGATCGAGCCGTGCTTCAGCCGGGACGACACCCGGGCCTCGCGGATCGCGCGCTCGCACAGCGACGCGCGGTGGTGCTCGGCGATCCCGCGCGGCAGCGACAGCTCCTTGACCGCGACCGTACGCCCCAGCATCTCGTCGTGCGCCCGCCACACCGTGCCCATGCCACCACGGCCCAGCGCCTCGGACAGCCGGTAGCGCCCGGCCAGCACCCGCGTCACGGCATCCGCCGCAGGGTCTGGGAGATCCACCGGGCGGCGTCGAGCGCCCCCTGGCGGATCCGGGAGGCGTCGGCGCTTCCGCCGGCGGCGACGAACCAGACTCTCAGGTACAGGTTGCTCTCGTGGAACCGCACGTCGGCGCGCTCCATCGTGGCCCCGTCGAAGGTCTCGGTGATGTAGGCGCCCTCGCCGGCGCCGGAGACCGGACGCGCCGCGCTCTGCCGGGCGCCGGTGCGCCGGACGCCGATCTCGTCCCAGCCCCAGGCGATGTCGCCGTGCGCCTTGCGATCGGCGGCGCGCTTCCGTTCGTAGGACCCGCGTGCGGCGGCGGGCGTGGCCGTCCACGGATCCTCCGCCGCGGCGCCGGTCGCGGGGTCATAGACGTACTCCGCCGTGACCGAGACGGCCTGGTGCCGCGCCGCCACGCCCCAGTCGCACGCGTGCGCGTCACCGGAGGTGAATTTCCTGGCCCCGGGGATCAGCGTGCCGACCTGGGCCGGGCTCAGCAGGGTGCAGAAGTCGAACGGCCGGACGTAGCGGCCCACGGTGGCCGGCGCCGACGACGGGCTCGCCGGGGCGGCGCCGGTCGTGGTGGGCCGGGCGGAGGGACGGCCACGCGGGTGGCCGGCTCCCCGCGCGCGGAACGCGACGGTCACCGCCGCGACGACGAGGAGCACCACGGTGATCGCCGCCACCACCGGCAGGCCCGCGCGGCGTCCTCGCACGGGTCGCGGGGGCGGCGGTGTCTCCAGGCCGGACGGCAGCCCTTCGGACACCTGCCGCAGGGCGCGGGCCGCGTCGCCTGCGGAGATCCGGGCGGCCGGATCCTTGACGAGGAGGCGCCACAGCACCGGGGCGAGCGCTCCCGCGCGTACGGCCGGCGGGGGCTCCTCGGTGAGGACCGCGCCGAGCGCCGCCATCGGGTTCTCGCGCTCGAACGGGGGGCGGCCCTCCACGGCGGTGTACAGCGTGGCACCCAGCGACCACAGGTCCGACGCGGGCCCGACCGGTTGCTCTCTCAGGCGCTCGGGCGCGACGAACCCCGGCGAGCCGACGAAGTGGCCCGTACGCGTGAGCGACGGGTCGCCCTCCAGGCTGGCGATGCCGAAGTCGGTCAGGATCACCCGGCCGTCGTCGGCGAGCAGGATGTTGGCCGGCGTGACGTCGCGGTGCAGGATGCCGCGCAGGTGCGCCGCGCCGAGCGCCTCCAGGACCCGCAGCCCGATCGCGGCGACCACCGGCGGCGGCAGCGGAGCGGCCCGGCCGAGCGAGCGGCCGGCCACCAGTTCCATCACGATCCAGGGCCGGCCGTCCTCGGTGACCACGTCGTGCACGGTGATGATGCCCGGGTGGTCGAGGAGCGCCGCGGCCCGTGCCTCACGGACCGCCCGCCGGTAGAACTCCGAGCGTTCGGACTCGGGCAGCTCTCCGGTGTCGCCGGTGAGGAGGACCTCCTTGACCGCGACCTCACGGTGCAGCGTCTCATCCAGGGCCCGCCAGACGACGCCCATGCCGCCGCGCCCGAGGGCGCTCACCAGCCGGTAGCGGCCGGCCACCACGCGTTCGGTCATCTGCTCCCTCGCTTCGCCGGCATCCGCCCCGAGGTCGGACCACCGCGAGAACGCCTGGGTTCCACCGTCGTGGCCCCGGGGTCGCCCCAGGGCCGCGACGGGAACGGGCGGTCAGGTGCCGCGTAGGACCGCGCCGACGCGCTCGGCGGCCGCGGCGACCGCGGCGTCGCGGGCACCGGTCGTCTCCTCCACCGTGAGCGTGCGGTCCGCGGCGCGGAAGCGCATCGTGTACGCCAGCGACTTGTTGCCCTCGCCCGCCTGCTCCCCCGTGTAGAGGTCGAACAGCCGGACCGACTCCAGCAGTTCCCCGGCCCCGTGCCCGGTCACGCCCGCGCGCAGCGCGGCCTCGACGTCGGCCGCCGGCACCGTCTCCGGCACGATCAGCGCGACGTCCTGGGTGGCCACCGGGTACGTGGTGATCTCCGGAGCGGACACCACGCCGGCCGCACGCGACTCGACGCGCGACAGGTCGAGCTCCATCGCACAGGTACGGGCCGGCAGGTCGTAGGCCTTGATCACGCGTGGATGCAGCTCCCCCGCGTGGCCGACGAGGACGTCCCCGGCCATCAGCACGGCGCAGCGGCCCGGATGCCAGGGCGCGTGCCGGTCGGCCCGGACCTCCAGCTCCACGCCGGCCTCGGCCGCGACGGTGCGGGCGGCTTCGATCGCGTCCGCCCAGTTCGCCGGGCGCCCCGGGCCCCACCAGCCGGCCGGGTCCCGGTCGCCGGCCAGCACGGCGCCGACGCGTACGGGCTGGTCGGGCAGGGCGGCCTCGATCGCGGCGAGCTCGTCCGCCGTCGGCCCCCGGTCGACCGGGAGGCGCGGCGGCGGCGGCACGGCCCCGCCGTCCGGCGTCCGCTTCGGCCGGTACACCAGGCCGATCTCGAACAGGGCCACGTCGGGGAAGCCGCGGCCGACGTTGCGGCCCAGCGTGCGGAGCAGACCCGGCAGCAGTGTCGTCCGCAGCAGCGGCTCGTCCCCGGTGAGCGGGTTGGCCAGCCGCAGCGCGTGCCGCCGGTCGTCGTCGGCGGGCAGTTGCAGGGCGTCCCAGTCGGCCTCGGCGGCGAACGGTGTGTTCAGCACCTCGGCGTAGCCGTCGGACGCGAGCGCCCGGCCCACGCGCCGGCGCAGCCGCTGGCCGAAGGTGAGACCGCGTCCGGCCACCGAGCGCGGCGCGCGGGCCGGAATGTTCTCATACCCCTCCAGCCGGATGACCTCTTCGGCGAGGTCGTTCGGGTCGCGCAGGTCCGGGCGCCACGACGGCGGCGTGACGGTCAGCACGTCGTCGCCGGACACCGCGCACCCCACCTCGCGCAGCCGCCGGACCACGGTCTCGCGGCCGTAGGACATGCCCGCGACACGGTCCGGGTGGTCGGCCCGGATCGTGATCGCGGGTGTCTCGACCGGCGCCCGCAGGTTCGTCTCGCCCGGCACGATCCGCGCGCCGCCGAGCTCGGCGAGCATGCGGACCGCGGCGGCCGCCGCCTGGCGCTGGAGCTCGTGGTCGACGCCCCGCTCGAAGCGGTAGGAGGAGTCGCTGTGCAGCTTGTGCCGGCGTGCCGTACGCGCGATGGCCTCGGGTGAGAAGTGCGCGGCCTCGATGACGATGTCGGTGGACTTCTCGTCGATCTCGGTGGTGAGGCCGCCCATGACCCCGGCGATGTTGACCGGGCCGGACTCGTCGGTGATGAGGATGTCGCCCGGGTCCAGGTCGCGTACGACGTGGTCGAGGGTCTCCATCCGCTCGCCGTCCCCGGCCCGGCGTACGACGATGGGGCCGCGGAGCTTGCCGCGGTCCCACGCGTGCAGCGGCTGGCCCAGCTCCAGCATGAGGTAGTTGGTGATGTCGACGGCCAGCGAGATCGAGCGCACGCCGCACTTTTGCAGCCGGCGCGTCAGCCAGATCGGGCTCGGCGCCGCCGGGTCCAGATCGCGTACTTCGCGCAGCACGTAGCGCGAGCACGCGGCCGGGTCCGCGACGGAGGCCGGGTAGGCGTCCGCCGCCTCCTCCGGCGGCAGGGTCGCGGCCGGGTCGTGGAACGGCACGCCGAACGCGGTGGCGGCCTCACGGGCGACGCCGCGGATCGAGGCGGTGTAGCCGCGGTCCGGGGTGACGGCGATGTCGAGCACGTCGTCGCGGATCTGGAGCAGTTCGATCGCGTCCTGCCCGGGCTCGGCGCCGTAGGAGGGTGGCAGCACGAGGATGCCCTCGTGGGCGTCGCTCAGGCCGAGCTCGCGCTCGGAGCAGATCATGCCCTCCGAGACCCGCCCGTACGTCTTGCGGGCGCTGATCTCGAACCCGCCGGGCAGCACCCCGCCGGGCACGATGACCACGACCAGGTCGCCTTCGGCGAAGTTGGGCGCGCCGCAGATGATGTTCTGGGGCTCGGGGCCGCCGATGTCGACCTGGCAGTAGCGGATCGGCTTCTTGAACTCCGTGAGCTCCTCGATCGCGAGCACCCGGCCGACCACGAGCGGCCCGGTCAGGTCCGCGCCGAGCTCGTCGACGGTCTCCACCTCCAGACCCGCGGCGATCAGCCGCCGCGCGACCTCGCGCGCGGTGACCTCGGCGGGCAGCTCGGCGTACTCCCGCAGCCAGGAAATCGGGACGCGCATTCAGATCTCCATTCCGAAGGCGCGGGTGAAGCGAACGTCACCCTCCACCATGTCGTGCATGTCCTCCACGCCGTGCCGGAACATCAGCGTCCGCTCCACGCCGAGGCCGAAGGCCCAGCCGCTGTAGCGCTCGGGGTCGACGCCGCAGGCGACGAGCACCCGCGGGTTGACCATGCCGCAACCGCCGAGCTCGATCCAGCCCTCGGACCGGCACGTACGGCACGGCTCGCCGCCGGGCTCGGCGGAGGCGCCCCGGCACACGAAGCACTCCATGTCCACCTCGGCGGACGGCTCGGTGAACGGGAAGAAGTACGGGCGGAACCGGGTCCGCAGGCCCTCCCCGAACATGCCGGTGACGAACGCGCCGATCGCGCCGCGCAGGTCGGCCATCGTGATGCCCTCGTCGACGACCAGGCCCTCCATCTGGTGGAAGACCGGGCTGTGCGTCGCGTCCAGCTCGTCGGTGCGGAACGTCTTGCCCGCGCAGACGACGTAGACGGGCAGCTCGCGGGTCAGCAGCGCGCGGATCTGCACCGGGGAGGTGTGGGTCCGCAGAACCAGGCCGGACTCCTCCGACTCGACGAAGAAGGTGTCCTGCATCTCGCGGGCGGGGTGCGCGGGCGGGAAGTTCAGGGCGTCGAAGTTGAACCACTCGGCCTCGACCTCGGGCCCCTCGGCGATCTCGAAGCCCATGGAGACGAAGACGTCGGTCATGCGCTCGGCGATCGTGGTCAGCGGGTGCCGGGCGCCGCGCTGCGCGCGGTCCCAGGGCAGCGTGACGTCGACGGCCTCCTCGACGAGGACGCGCTGGTCGCGTTCGTCCTCCAGCTCGGCCTGGCGCCGTTTCAGCGCCTCGGAGACGTCACGGCGCGCGCCGCCCACGCGCTTGCCGGCCTCGGCCTTGGCGTGCGGCGGAAGGGCGCCGATCTCCCGGTTGGCCAGCGCGAGCGGCGAGCGGTCGCCGGCGTGCGCCAGGCGGGTCTCCTTCAGCTCGTCCAGGCTCGAGGCGGCCTGGATCGCGTCCAGCGCCTCGGCGCGTACGCGAGCCACCTCATCCGGTTGGAGCGAGGCGACCTCGACCGGATCATAGGACTTGTTGGGTGCGGACATCGGTTCGAACAACTCCAGCCACGGCGATCACGTCATCTGGGATAAATCACCACATCCCCGGCCGCGAGAACGCGACAGGGGGAGGCGTCAGGAAGCCCGCTCGGCTGCTCTAGGCGAAGTCTGGAGCGCCGGCGGGCAGGCTAAATCGAAACTCGGCGCCGCCGCCGGGCGCACGCCGTACGGTGATGGCTCCACCGTGCGCCTCGACCAGGCCCTTCACGATGTAGAGGCCGAGACCGGTGCCGCCACGCGGCTGGCCGTGACCGCGCCAGAACTGCCGGAAGACGCGGGGCACGGCTTCGGGCGGGATGCCCTCGCCCTCGTCGCGCACGGACACGACGGCTCCCTGCTTGCGTGAGTCCGGCTCCACCACAATGGTGACAGTACCAGCCCCGTGCCTGACGGCGTTCTCGACCAGGTTGCCGATGATCTGGTCGATCTTGTCGGGGTCGAGCCACATCTCCGGCAACTCGCCCAGCACCTCGACCTGGAAGCGCGCGGCCGGCTCCCCGGCCACCACACGCCCCTTGACGACCTTGCGCACCTCTTCGATCACGTCGACCACCTGACGCCGCATCTCCAGCCGTCCCGCCTCGATGCGGGAGACGTCGAGCAGCTCGGTGATGAGCCGGGTGACCCGGTCGGCGTCGGCGTTGACCGTCTCGAGCATGACGCGCTTCTGGTCGTCGTTGAACCGGTGCCACTTGGCCAGGAGCGTCGCGGTGAAGCCCTTGACGCTGGTCAGCGGCGAGCGCAGCTCGTGGGCGACCGTGGAGACGAGGTCGGCGCGGTTGCGCTCCTGGCGGGCGCGCTGGACCGCGTCGCGGAACGCCACGGTGAAGGCCGTGACGCCGCCGTCGACGGCGCGGGTATAGGAGGCCGTGACGAGGAGCTCGGTTCCGTCGTCCAGGTGCAGCGAACGCTCGGGGTGCCGGCTGCGCGTCGACAGGCCGCCGTAGGGATCGAGGCAGGCCCACCAGTCGCGGCCGTCGGCGTCGAAGAGGCGGAGCACCTCGGCGAAGTCGCGGCCGAGCGCGTCGGCCCGCGGCACGCCGGTCAGCCGGACCGCGGCCCGGTTGAACACCACGACCCGCCGGTCGGGGCCGGCCACGAGCAACCCGTCGGGCAGCGTGTCCGGGCAGAGCCCGACGGCAGGATCACTCTGGGGGTCCGGTCCGCCCACGACCGCCTCGACCTCCCGGTGTCCATGATGGCGCGAACGGCACGACTCTAATGCGCACGGTGAGACGCCGCTACGCATGCGCGTCAATGCCGGCTCGGCGGCGCCCACGGGACATGCTCAGGGCGTGCGGGCGTCGTCGACGCTGTCGTAGCGCCGGAACAGCTGGTCCAGCCGGGTGATCTGCAGGATGCGGCGCTGCGCCGGGCGGACACCGATCAGGCGCAGCGAGCCGCCGTCCACGGCGACCCGGTTGTTGACCGCCACCAGCGCGCCGAGCCCCGCGGCGTCGCAGAAGCGCACGCCGGTGAAGTCGGCGACGATGTGGACCCGTCCCTCGTCGGCCAAGGCCATCAAGATCGTGCGCAACTCCCCCACGGTGTGCAGGTCGATCTCACCGGCGATCTCGACGACGGCGGACGTACTCTCGCGGTGCACCAGGCGGGTGGTCAGATCCCGCCGGGCACCTCCGGGACAGCGGCGCACGCCCCCACGTGCTCGCATCCCCGTCGTGGTCAACTCGCACGCCGTCGTCGCCCTGCGGCGGCGCGGCGTGGGAATGCCACTCACGTTCGTGTTCACGGTTTCGCCCCGTTCATCGAATGACCCATAGACACCATAGGCAACTCATAGGACGCACGGATCCGCCTGCAGGTTGGTTCAATCTCCTCCCTGCGACGGAGGGTGACATCAAGCATGTCTGCTTTCCCACGAATATGCGAATCGGGAGGCATAAGAGGTCGTTTTCCCAGTTGATCACGGTTCGAGCACATCGTCGAGCCGGTCAATGTGAAGAGGATTCACTTTTTTCGGACGCGGCCAACCGCCTCGCCGCGTACGGAGGCGGTCCGGTCGAGCAAGATCAGCCCCAGGTGACCTAAGGTTGGACGCCGATGACCGACAACACCCTGGGCTCGGCCCACCGCCCTCTTCGCGACGTGGTCACGGCCGAGCTGCGCCGCCTCATTCTCGCGGGCGAACTCCCCCCGGGTGAGCGCCTGGTGGAGGACCGGCTCGCCGAGCGCCTCGGGGTCTCCCGCAACCCGGTCCGCGAGGCCATCCGGGTTCTCGCGGCGGAGGGGTTCGTCGAGGTCACGCCCAGACGGGGGGCCGCCGTCGCGCGGCTGCCCGCGGAGGAGGCCAAGGAGCTCTTCGACGTGCGCATGGCCCTCGAAGGGCTCACCGCGCGGCTGTCGGCCCGCAAGGTCACGCCCGCCTCCGCAGCAAGGCTCCGCGCCGTCCTCGACTCGGCCCGCGTGGCCGTCGACGAGGGACGGCTCGACGAGGTCGCCGACCTGAACACCGCCTTCCACGCCGCCGTGGCGGAGACGGCCGGCAACGCGTACCTCAGCCTCGTGGTGGGGCCGATGCTCCGGCGCGCGCAGTGGGTCTTCCAGCAGACCGCGCGACACCGGGCGCCGCACTCCTGGACCGAGCACCTGGGGCTGTACGAGGCGATCGCGGAGGGGGACGAGGCCGGGGCCGAGGCACGGGCGGTCGCCCACGTCGAGGCCGCGAGGCGCTCCTACCTGGCCGCCCTGGCGGAGAGCTGAATCCTGTTTTAGGGTACCGGGACACCGATTGTATACAATGTCCCATCACTCTCCCCCACTCCTCTCGGCGGCCCTACCGGCGCGGGGACGACGCCTCGCAGGTGCCCGACATCACTGGAAGGGATCAGCGTGTTCACGACCCGACCCGAGCTGACCGGCGACTTCGGCATGGTGGCGAGCACCCACTGGCTCGCCTCCGCCACCGGGATGAGTGTCCTCGAACGCGGCGGGAACGCGTTCGACGCGGCCGTCGCCGCCGGTTTCGTCCTCCAGGTCGTCGAGCCCCATCTCAACGGACCGGGCGGCGACCTGCCGATCCTGGTCTGGAACGAGGCCGAGGAGCGGGCGACGGCGGTCTGTGGCCAGGGCACCCTCCCGGCCTCGGCCACCATCGAGCACTACACGGGCCTCGGACTCGACCTCGTGCCCGGCACCGGGCTGCTGGCCGCGACCGTGCCCGGAGCGTTCGGCGCCTGGCTGCACATGCTGGAGCACTGGGGCACCTGGCCGCTGGAGGAGGTCCTGGCGCCGGCCGTCTCCTACGCCGAGAACGGCTTCCCGGCGATCGAGCGGATCTCCGGCACGATCGGTGCCGTCGAACGGACCTT
>Ga0247774_1001297_pt1 | contig 12666 bp, 18 predicted proteins | sample UWRJL001104B6_FD_179933 | JGI IMG/M metagenome (GOLD analysis project Ga0247774, IMG submission 179933) | Plant litter microbial communities from Arlington Agricultural Research Station in Wisconsin, United States - UWRJ-L001-104B-6 | ecosystem: Environmental > Terrestrial > Plant litter >... | reverse complement strand
ATCTTGATGACCGATGCTTCACTAGATCTATCGCCTGAGCAAACTCCTCACTCTGGTCTTTCTAGATGCTGACGTAAAATTCTGGCCCATATTTTGGTTCATCGTGGCTATGGGGAAATCTGTTGCGGCGCCGATCCGCATTCATGACGAGCGTGATGCCAACGACATGATGCGACAAAGTGCCGGCGCAGTACGGCGCATAAAAGGGGGATCTTAGGCAGTGGGCCATCAAGTATTCCTTCGCCTCTACGCCGTCGTAAGGGTACGAAGCTCGCTGTCGATACGTGGGGCACGGAAACCGCCCGGCCAACGGAACCAAAGAATATGAACATATACGAAGGTACCAACAGCACATTCTTGCTATGGCGAGAAGGGCGTTTGGCAATGGACGACAAAGCTGCACCGATTTGCGCCTTCGAAAACCTGGAATTGTAGTCGGACATTCGGCAGTTGAGCCCCATCATTCAAGGAATTCGAATTGTTGCGCAGGTCTCCAGGAGGAGCCGCAAGCAAGGGACAATGGGAGTTGTTCATTGTTTCGAAGAATCATCAGGTCCGACGCCGCCCGCTGTTTGCGGCTGCGGCAACACGCATCGACGGCGTTAGTAATGCATGGCTAGGCAGTGCGTATAGCCATGGCTGTGCCTGTGCCTCGAGGCGCGAACACCAAGTAGCGGCGGGTTCAGCACTGCGAGTGCCAAGCTGCGGCCATCGCGGAATCAAGGGGTTTTTTCGTTCGCTCTTCGAGTGTTGGAGCTTTCAAGCCGGAAAACCCGAGGCGATAGAAGGCGCAGACCAATCCGGCTTTGTGCCATGTCATTTGGGATCTTTCAACGCTGCCCTTGGCACGCTGGGGGCAACTTCGCCAGAATCCTTGGGCGACGGCTGCGACTCCGTGTATCTGCTTCTTTGTTGCTCTCCAGTGAAATGCCCAGCTCTAGCTCGGGCTGCCTACTACGAGGTTATTCAATATGAGCGGGTTAGCCAGTACATGGTTCTGCTTACAAAGTACAAGGGTGGGCGGTTAGGCATAGCTTGAAGGTATTCCACGCGAGTGAGAGCATCAAGATTCAAGATCTGCAGCTCGCAGACATAAGCTGGTGAAGTGAAATCGATTAGGGCAGAGCATGATAACATCAGTCGACAGCCAGCAGCTTCGCGATTCCCCCAGGTAGTGAATATAGGCTGGTTATTTGTATCCAACACTTAGTTACCGTTTGAAGCACATGTAGGGAATTTCTCCTGGGATCACTGAAGAGCTGAATGGTTGGATAGACAGCCACAAACAAAGACTTGACGACGGCTAAGGCTAGGAGCGGCTATCCCCGCTGCCCCGCTCTCAGCGCCAGCTAAGCCCAATTGGCAACCAGGGAGTCAGGCCATTCAGATTTTCAGTCCCCAGTGGCCCGTCCCACCTTCTCCACCAGAGGACTGTCCCCCGAATTATTGGACGAGCACTCATGTTGACTCCGCATCGAATTGGTCTGGAGACCTCAACGACATGCGTCGGCCGGCATACGACAGAAATGCGACAGCCACACATCTCCACACCCAAGTGCTTGCATCGTCGGGCACAAAAGGCGTCAATTGGACCATAGAGAGCTGTTCCGCGAGCCCTCGACAGCTCGTACCGTTCCTAGCCGCCTCCCCACCGCCATCTCCCGCCATACCGGCCCATCATTGCGGGGTTTCCGCCTCCAGCGCTCGGTGCCATCATCAACGTCCAGGTGCAATTCCCATGCACCAAAATTGAACTGCAGCTGCCCAACGACGACGACTCGAATGCCTCCCTGATAGCAGACTCGGTATTCTCTTGCTGGGCCGGACTCCTCCAATTAGGGACCTCGTTTGATCCAAACAGCGCGGCATTTGCCAGGAGTCGCCCAGCCTTGTCTGGTCTGCCGTCACCGAAACTTCCGACAAAACTCAGGGCGACCGTCGAGTCTAATTTTTCCGGGCTACCAACCTAGTGGCATTCCTTCAAACTTGGAATCCCCCCCCCCCTGGTCAGGTTCCGGTTCTCGTTGGCGGGTTGATCAGCGCCATCATCATGTTTGGGCTCGCACTCCCCAATTTGAGTAAGTTTCTAGAAATGCCTTTGAGCCGGCTTGGAACATGGAATCTCGAGAAGCGAGAAGATCACCTTCATGCCGTTCGTCCAAACCCTTATTCGTATGTCCATGTGTTTGGGTGTAGTCTATATGACGATCCTACACAAGTTCGCCTTCGTGGCAAGAGATAGCTATTATCCCTTCGCTACACGAGCCATACGAGACTGGAGCAGCAATGTTCACAATCATGTTCATGCCCTTTCAAACTGGTCATGCAGCCTTGAGCAGCCGCATCTCACCTCGTCTCTCCCCATATGCAGATACCCATGGCAGGCAATATCGTAGCATCGTGTGTGCCTGCAAGTGCATGGTACATGTGACTCTAGTCGCCAGTCGCCGGTCGCAGGTTCAAGTGGGCCATGGGGCCTCTTGGTGGCTCTGAATTATGTCAAGAACAGTGAAGGATATTTCAGTCTAATGCATGACGGCAGCGTCCATTAGCCGGGTAGTGAAAGTGGACCCCAAGGACATCCCGGAACCGACGCCGGTTGTGTTTCCGTCGCCGCCTGCACCGCGGTCATCGGCACCACCGGACCGGAACCTAAAGGCCAAGGCTGCATCTGAGCCCAAGACAAAGGGGTTGGTTGCGACGCTGCAGGATATCCACAGGCCCTTAGATATCAAATCCGAACTCTTTGACTCCCTCGGGGTCCGCGCCCACTATGATGCTGAGCCGAAAGCCCTGGTGCCCGATCCGTCATACATACCAGACTTCGACGGCTGGGACAACCTGACGGCGGACCAGTCTCGAGAGCGGAACCACGACACAAAGCGACCCTTGAGCAACGGCAACTTGTCGCCTGGGTGTCAGGTCTATCGTGAACGGAAGACGGAGTTATCCACATCAAACCAGGACGCATTCCGAACCGTCCGGCGGCTCCCTGCACCCAAGGGACAGAACCCGGTGAGGCTGGGAAACTCTTACGAATTCTTCCGCTGCCTAGAAGCCCTTACTCCATACTGGGATGACTGTACGGCCCCGCCGAGGCCTCAGGAAGGCAGCCCAGACACTTCCACGTCTGACAAATCATCGGCGTCAGAGGAGTCGAGATGGAGCTCTACTCGCTCACCTGACGTAGAGCATGCCGTCGAATATCGTGTCATGGCGGGTTCATCAATGGCGCCCGAGCACCGTCACAACTTGCTTTCGGCCTTTATCAAGCTAGTAGCCTACGACTTTGGCTGCAATGTCACCACGCCAAGGTCAGAACCTCGGCTCTACATCGGCAGCCCGCCGTCGTCCCGGCCGAGAGACCCCCCGCCGCGCAAGTCGTATATCTCGTCAGGATGCATCTTCATCTTCCGGTCGGCAGTCAAGCGTGAGCAGGCACGGGCAGGCATCGTTGACGGGCCAGTCGCTGCCGTCAGCGCCAGGGCGACGACAAACTTGAGCGTCGAGGCGGAGCGGAACCAGGATCTAGCTAGGGAACTCATCGCCGGACTGGTCACGGCCCAGCACCGAGCAAGAGAGGGCAAAGCGGAAAAGCGCGTCGGAGAAGGCCAATGGTGGGCGACCAAAAAGCGATGGGGAGGAGGCTCGGGTGGGCCCATCGGCAAGGAAGCAGATGCAGAAGGTGCGTCGCTGACCTCGCCTATTACATCGCCTACCTCTCCAGAAGGTTCCTCCTCGCCTACCGTCAAGAGAGCTCGGAAGACGTTGACCATGTACGACAACTACCGCATGGTCCGTCCGCCGTCTCTGAATTGGGACAAGAAGACGCGGTACGAAGCGATTGGTCGCGTCCAAGGGGCCGACTTTGATGACGTCTTTGTCATCAGTAGTCTCTTTCACCATGTCAGTGTGCTGAGGCTCCGCGTGCCTTCTCGACTGCTTGATGTTTTTGACGGGGCCGAAGACGGTGGGGACATACCGTGGGGAGAACTTGCTCTGTGGAGGAGCAAGTGGTTTGACCTATTTGTTGCTGCGGAGCGGATTGAGGCTATGAAGCTTCTTTGGTCGGTTTTTGCGTACCAGATGAGGCGGACGGGGCAGCCTGCCACACCCGAGAAGAAGTAGGTCGCAACACCAGCATGAAGGAACTAGTCGGTCAGAAGTCATGAGGGTTATGAATGTTGGCTCCGAGCCTTCTCGGCAGCTGCGTGCTTTGTCGCTAAGAGCCACGTACGGCAGTTATGGGCTATTGCTTGGGGAAGTGAGCAATGTAGCACGCTGTCCGCCAGCTCTGTGCCTGTTGGCGAGGAGAAGCGGAGGGAACGAGTCTTCATGGCAAAGCATCGTGGTCAATTCGCCATGGCCACAGCTCGTATGGAATTTTTGAGACTATGGCCGCCATGCAGCAGTTACCATCCGTAAACTTGGAATGATATTTCCACCGCAATGCTTCTCGGTTGATGGTGCACTAGCCTGGTGCTTTCTTCTTTGCAGCTGATAAAGCGTGTTTTTTGTGGCTGGACCAAGTCGGCAAGAGATTTCTTGCCCGTTGCAACGGCTGTAGGGATTGGGTGAGGACAATCCAATCAGATCACAAAAGCGAACCCAATGGTCAGCTGTGAGCTGTCTCCATCGCCAACCCAGTCGCCCTTCCGGCTCAACGCTGTGGCTCATGAAGCTTCGGCAGTAAATAAATCCCCTCCACACGGCGTAACTATCCTCCACGGCCAAACTCATAACCCCGATCCCCATCAAAGGGCTGTAAAATCCATCAATTGGGCTTTTCACCAGCGCTGCCCAATTTTGCAGCTTTGAACGTTGACTTTGACCTTCGAGGCAAGCCATATTCAGCTCAGCCACACGGGACGCCACACCAGGGGTCGCCGCGGACAGTACATGGCAGCGAGTGCCACACTGCCTTCCGGAAGGGTGACCAGCCGATTTGCGGCTGCGATGCGGATTCTGGGGTATTGGGCTTGGACGACTTTCTTGCCCTGGCGTGAGATCTGATGTGTTGTTCGTCCGTCGGGATTCGGCGAGGGAATCTCCGATCCGATTGATCGAATATCTGCCACTACCTTACTCAACTGCCAACCGACCTGAAATCAATTGGTCACCGGGACCTGTCAAACGCAGCAGAACAAATGCCGCTGACCGAATGCAAGGGACAGTGAAGTCAAGGGTGGGAGTAGATAGCTTCAAGGATCTCAATGCGCGTTTTGTGTCGATATGGGGGGCCAAAACTAATAATCGGCAGTTCTCCTACGAAGGCTTTGAGCCCTCGATATCACCAAATTGAAGGCCTGGCATCTGAGCTGTTGTATTCTCAGTGTCAAATGCTGGGGGAGGATTTGATAGGTGCCGTGCCTTGCACGACGTATGGGTTTGAGAACGTTGCTAGATGAGGCGTTGAGTACATACGCCGTGGTACGTTGCGATGATTGCGAATTACTAGATGAACCGATCCGATTTGCGATTAGATCAAGCCTCAAGCCATTTGTCTTGTGTGTAGGAAGGCTGTTGATGTTGTGGCGGTGTAGTTTGCAATGGGCAAGTTCTGGCAGCAACGTCAATGACGCAACTATGTGCTAGTCGCAATCACCAGTGATCCGCTGGGATGAAGGGTCTTCGCAGACTCCGTACTAGTAGTAGAGCTTGCCCTCTGGAGCTTGCGAGGCTTAGCTGTCTAGGTTACAATAACAGCGTTTGAAGCTCAATGTATGAATAGCAGAGTAATCAAGCACACAGCAGAAGAACCCGAATCTCAGGGCTGGGAAGACAAGGTGCGGCTTCAGCGTGGGATTCATGAGTTGACCGGTGCCTGGACGTCAATTCCAATCATTCCTGCTGTCCAGGTCGAAGATTACTGGTTTAGGAAGTCGCACCACGAGAATGGCCACGATTTCGAGCTTCGCGGGTTGCATTTGCTCTAAAACTTGCAGCCACCGAAAGCGGTTGGAGGGGTGGATAGTGCATCATGGAGCTGTGAGGAAGAAACCTCGGGAGGGGGATATCAAGGGCCAAAACGGATGGACGAATAATTAGAGTAGAAAAAACCACAAGGCAATATGGCCCAAGCTCCCCAATGACACCGGGTCGGGACAGCGCTAAGCCGGACACGGCGACCCGCAGCGTGTCCGGCAGGGATTGGAGATTGAAATCGCTCCCATTGGGCGAATGACAGGTGGATCTTGGGTTTTCAGGTGCGCCATTTCAATCGGCTTCCCCGTAGAATTTCCTGTCTGAGATGGCTTGCAGCATTCGGACGTGGCGGCATCCAACGTGAACGATGTCAACAACCCCTTCAACACACGGCATGCCCATACTACCCTGCAGCCAGTTCGAGCAAGCATGATAGCGAGACATGGGCTGCAGCAACGCTAAAGCAGGTCTCGGATGAAATTGAAAAGGGAACTGGGAATTGAGCTCTGCTGCTTTGAACCCCGGACTTCTTCAGATCCCAGCACCAGGCTGCAGATTCCGTTCAACCCGCCAGTTCCCCCGCCTTGTGGGAGATTGAGATGCCAAAAGATGCGGTCTGGCTATTGCTTGGCATCGTGGCTCAATGTACGGAGCACGTTCGTAAACGCGGATCCAAAATATGTATTCCATCAGTCACCTCAGCTCTTGCCACACCCAGGAGTTTGATTGGTAGCCTCAATCGCGAAGCTGCTTCCGCATATCATCAAGGGATCCAGCGAGAGCGAAAACGCATCGAATTCTCTCATCGTCCTACGGACACTCCGACCTTTCCCTGCTTTATCTTGGTAAGGCTCGAGCAATGTGGTGAGGCAGGCATGAAGAGTGCCGTCTCCTTGCATGCTCGCGATAGCTTTTGGAGACCGTCATTCGTTAGATGAGCCAGCTTCAATCAAAGGATTAACGAGCTGGCTACAAAGTTGAGGGATACATCGTGATAGTAGTAATTCATTGTTGGACGAAATGAGAGACATCTGACCGGACGTGATGGTGCGGCTGCAGCTCTTGGTAACCAAGCAAATTGCCAGTTGATGGGGACCAAGAATCCGAACATCATAGGCCAGCTCGATTTGCATGTAGCCTCAGGCACGGGAAGCAGCTTGGCTCCGGCCGCCATGGGAGACCATAGCCAGGACACGGCAGGCCAGCCATGATGATGCGAACCTACGAAGAAACTCAGCCGAGGCTTGGCGTCTTAGTGAGGGAGCCCGCAAGCAATCAAGGACCTGTCTCGTTTTCATTTTCGTGCGAGGACTAAGCGGACAGATTGATCAATCCATCGGCGACTTTGTCGCTTACGCGCGCTTAGCTTGGTGGGGCCGCGAATTAACAAACGAGGATGATGGCATTGGGTTCAACGCCAAAGGTCGCGTTTGGAATCAGCGTCTGGAAACAACGAACCGATGTCTGCGCGGAGTTGGTGCGTTCCGTAGGGCTGTGCAGACTTGGTCCCTCATCGCAGTCGCTCGCCCTATGAGACGCCACTGTCGGGTGGAGCCGGGGCTCGAGGACCACTTCCACCTGCACCTCAGACGAGGAGCCGCAGTGTGGCAATGTGGCTGGAGCGTCTCTTTTTGGCATCACAGAAAGAGAAGAGCTGCTACCAATTGCTCCGCGTCTGTTTGGAAGTTGTTTGTGCCACAGACACAGCCACGATTTAACGCCACAAGCGACCCGCGACAGGACCCAGGACCGCGAAAAATCGCCGCAGTTCGTCTTAGCTGTTGTGATGTGCGGGAAAGCTCCACATACTTATCGCGACGAGCTTCATTAATAAGGAGGACCGACCCGGGTTGCATCACCGGTCCCACCGTTCTTGTACAGCAGGCAGGACGCTAGCATCGTGAGCCTCACTTGAGCAAATTTGAGCGTCGAGCAACCCAAACGGAACTCATCGGGCTGGTTAAAGAGTCCTCGACTCGCGACCCATATCGGCGTTCCTTCACTCTGCCATCATCCTAGCAGCCTATCCCCGCGGTCCTGCTCGCAACCTCCCCGTTAGACATTCGAACCTGCAGCTGCTTGAGTCGGTCAATCGACGACTGCTAGCGCCTATACTGGCTCGGCATTGTCACCAGTCAACGAGACCAAACCGAAGGAACTTGACGACGGCCACAAGATTCGGCCACCGCACGACACAACTTCGGCACAGCACGGAATATTGAACTTCATGGTTGCCGAAGAAAATTATTAACAAACTTAGCGTGGAGTACTATTCGGCAAGCGGAGTACTTTGGACATCGGCACCCCCCTGTCGCTTAGCCCATTTTGTCAGAAACATTCGCATCCGCCCACGAGGCTCGCGCAAACCCGAAGTGGAGACAGAGGTACCAAAGCTCCCTCCCCGGCCACCCAGCGCCTACGACAAAGCCCAACTTCCCCGCCAATTGCCTTTTTTCCCCCCCCTAGCCCGACCCCTCACCCGACCACCGATATCTCAACTCTCTGCTTCGTTGTTCCCCTCACTTCGCAAAATCACCAAACCCATATTTTCCCAATGCCCTACTAACTGAATAGCGATATCCAGGCACGAATAGGCTGGAACAAATCCATCTCCCGCTGATACTGAGCTTGCCCTAATTAATACGAACTGTCTTCACCGACCGAAACGCGAGCGCCAACTTGGAGTACGACGGATCGACGAAACGGGATCTCGAAAAGCCTCAATCTTACCCATACCACAACACGCCACCAGACAGCAATGCAAGTCGAGGCAGTCTGATTTGTTTGCGCCCGGCCCCTGCAATTGCGGCGACCAGTATCGACTCTCGAGTGTTGTTTCTGATATCTCGCCGCCTTCCATCGGTGTCTGATACAGTTGTAGGAAGTAAGTAGAAGGTCTCCCCCCCCTGTCCTTTCATTCTCAATATCCCTTTGCCTGGGTCGCCTCCGACTCCCCGTACTCGGATTAGCAACGTCTGAGAAGATCTAGAACTCACGCCCCCCACCTTCATACTGTACACCCTCCACTTTCCTCGACGAAAGCCCCCTTCTATGTTGCAAGCGCCAAAGCTGCCCTTGGAGGCCGGTCCCACGAGGAGATGCCCTGACCGCTTTCTGGCAAAGGGCGGCAGACACTTCTCACGGCCCACTTTCCGCTGTCTAACCCGGCACCCTTGGACAAGGTCATGCCGGGCTCCCCAAATCCCCCGAGACCCTTTTTTAACACCGCTCGTCTAGTTGCATTTCGGCCTGTTCGTTACATTGCTCTACCCTGCACGTGCATCGCCAACCCATATACCAACCCATACCGGCGGGACCTAAGTCGCCAAGCCCGTCGCGTGGAGGAGGCCCTTGCCTCGTCCGTGTCGAGCTCGACCGCGCCACTTTGGCAAATCTCGTCTTTGTTTATAAAGAACCTCATCCCCCATTTCGCCCCAAGCCATTGCGTGGGTGATATCTTCGAGCTCAACAACACCGAGTGTTAAGAGTCTCGACCTTTCGACATGTCGGGATTTCCAAATTACGGCGGAGGATACGGAGTCCCCCCCCACCAGCAGTTCCAACCGAACTACTATGGGTATGTCTGTCAGCCTTCCATGGCTGGCGTCTGCTTCGCTCCCCTCTTTTAGCTGCCAGCTTACACGAGTACGACAGACCACAACAGTTTAATGGATTTCAAAGTCCCCCGTCGCAGCAACAAGGCTACGGCTACCCGCAACCTGCTGCTCCACAGCCTTACGCCGCATACCCTCAGCAATTCAACTATGGGCCCCAGCAACAGCCCTATCCTCCACGACCGGGTAAGGCCGAGTGTTTCCTGTACATGATGCCGTATCTAACGTTTCTATAGCAATGCCCACGGCAAACTCGAACTCGTTCGTTCACGGGAACCACAACGCCCCTCCGCCCCCTCCGATGGCGCTCCAACAGTTTCCCAATGGCGCACCGCCCGGCTATGGGTACCGGTACTCGGACTGCAGCGGCAGGCGGAAAGCTCTTCTCATTGGCATCAACTACTTTGGTCAGCGCGGCCAGCTCCGAGGATGCATCAACGACGTGCGGAACATGTCGGCATACCTTGCAGAATATTTCAGCTACAAGAGGGACGACATGGTGATACTCACGGACGACCAGCAAAATCCTCTGAGCCAACCGACGAAACAAAACATTTTGCGGGCGATGCACTGGCTCGTCAAGGACGCCAGGCCAAACGACGCCCTCTTCTTCCACTACTCTGGTATGACTTGTTCTTTCTCATTGGCCGTATTGGAGGCACTAACCGAGAATGCCAGGACACGGAGGACAAACTAAGGATCTCGACGGCGACGAGCCTGACGGCTACGACGAAGTTATCTACCCCGTCGATTTCCGGCAAAATGGCCACATCACAGACGACGAAATGCACCGGATCATGGTTCGGCCACTGCAGGCCGGCGTGCGACTCACAGCCATCTTCGACTCGTGCCACTCGGGCACTGCTCTCGATCTCCCTTATATCTACTCAACCCAGGGTATGATCAAGGAGCCCGAAATCGCGAAGGAGGCCGGCAAGGGTCTTCTTAACGTCGTCTCCGCCTACAGCCAGGGCAATCTTGCGGGCGTCGCCAACAATCTTGTCGGGATCTTCAAGAAAGCTACGCAAGGCGAGGCCGCCCATCAAAAGGCCATTGCCACGAGGACCTCGGCGGCCGACGTCGTCATGTTCTCTGGCGGCAAGGATGACCAAACATCGTTCGTAAACCCTTTCTTTACCGTCACTTGATACCCACATTCATGTTGGCATCTGTATATTTCTCGTACATGCTTTCTTCTGTTCATATTTCTGTTCATATTCTCCTTCTTTCTTGTATATCCATCATTCCATTGGTATTTCCTGTCTATCCGGAAAGAGGCAGCGGCAACGCGGGGACGGTGTCGAGTAATGTCATCTTTTTCATGCCTAGTATTGGATGGGTTTTGTCTCTAGACATTCTTTTTTGCGACTTTATATTCCTAGAAGGGAAATTGGGATGGAAGGCGTCAGGGTCTTGGGAAAACGGGCATACCAAAAGCCCAAAGATGGGAGTGAGAGGGGGTGGCTGCATCTCACTGGAACCACCTGTATTTAGCAAATTTCTGTTTCTTCACACGCTCTAGACCAAGATGCAGGCCAATACGCCGCGATCTTGCGTCTAGGGCGGCGGGTTACGTTCGGCAAAAGGACCCAGAACGGATTAGGAGGCAGCGGACCTCTGCTGTATAGCCAACTGTTTCCGGCTTTCCCCCCCTTCCGCTCCCGCCACGCACCTCGAAAATCAATTAGATCAAGACGAGAACACTTGGCTAACACTCCCTTAGCGCTGATGCAACTATCGACCAGCAAGCTACGGGCGCTATGTCCTGGGCCTTTATCACGGCGCTCAAGAAGAACCCGCAGCAGAGCTACGTGCAGCTCCTCAACAGCATCCGCGACGAGCTGGCAACCAAGTACACGCAGAGGCCGCAGCTGTCGTGCAGCCACCCGCTGAGTGCGTCCGCCCTTGTCTCTGCCTCTGCCACCTTCAAAGTTCCCGCGCCGAAGACCTCCACGATATCTGGGATGTCGAAGCCCGTCACGTTCATACAGCAAGAGCCGTGGCGGGTTGGGAGGTCCGGCGCGGAGAAGGCTGCGCCACTTGTTTCCACTGGAGTATAATACTATTTGTCGTTTTGCACATGTGTCTGACAGGTGAGGCAGATACCAATTTATTATTCGTCTTGTAATAAGCGGAAAGAAGGAATACACGAGGAGCACACATACCCCACGTCATTCACAATGGGAGTTTGAGGGATTCGATAGACGGGGAATGGCAATTACGAATTTATGACTGTACAGGAGATATTTTATTGCCGGCTACTACGAGTTATCGCAAGCATGCATGAACAAGGCGCGAAGGATTCCACAGGAGTAGGAGGCTGCAGACTGTTTGCATTATTTCTCATATTTAGCTTGCTCTGGCTTTTTGGCAACGGGGAACGTTGCAGCGGAAAGTATCCTGGCATGCAACAGCTGGAGGAGGGTCTAAAGGAGATGTGACAGCAGGCAGATACGGCCATATGGCCGCTGGGTTGTTGGCAAGGAGTGGAAGGGAAAATTGAGACGGCCTAGCTTAATTCCAAGGTGCACATTGGAGGGTGATTACCTAGTCAAACTTTACAATTCAGACGCCTGATAACTGAGTCGAAAATGGATAATATAATATGCCATGAGATGACAGCTGTACGAGGCAAGGTCTCTCCGAAATGTGACCAAATGGGCGGCGCTCCTGACAAGCACAGATAAACCCAGCGCGTTTCCTAGTTCCTAGATAGACAAGCTCCCTTCCCATCTCCCTCCTCGTATTTCCAAAGTGGGCACTTGTCTTGTTCGCACCCATCTACGTCACGACGCACTTGTGGAGTCCCGGATCCAGCCACATTGGCAGCACCTTTTGTGCTCGGGGGGCCCAAAGGGACACCCGCTTTCATGACGTAGATGAAAGCCGCCGGTAGCACATACCATGAACACGAGGAAAAGCCTGTAAAATGGAAAAGCATTGGCAAGCTGTTCCTCGCAAAACTTTAGCCTCAAGCTTGACCGACTGGCCAATCAAAGTACGAGAGTGGGCTTCGGCTCCGCCCCCACAAGCTATGCTAGCGAGGCCGGAGTTTCCGAGGGGAGGCTGAGCCCGACCATTGACGGAGGGACCTAACAGCCTGGAAAGGAATGGAGAGCAAGAATAC
>Ga0247774_1001296_pt1 | contig 12669 bp, 7 predicted proteins | sample UWRJL001104B6_FD_179933 | JGI IMG/M metagenome (GOLD analysis project Ga0247774, IMG submission 179933) | Plant litter microbial communities from Arlington Agricultural Research Station in Wisconsin, United States - UWRJ-L001-104B-6 | ecosystem: Environmental > Terrestrial > Plant litter >... | reverse complement strand
TCAGGCGATTCGCGCCGCTATTTTCTGGTCCGGGCGCGCCATCCGGACGAGCTCGCGCACGTGCTACATCACATCGAAGCCGATTCATCGATCGCCATCGAACGCCGCATCCGCGATAGCGACGGGCTCGAAACGCTCGTCTGCTCGATGTACGAAGCGCAGGCCGCGCAGCTGCGCAAGCGTTTTGCCGGCTCGGTGATCGTCGAACCCGACAGTCCGCTGACTTTGTCCTGAACACGAACCTTCAAGGAACCCGGAGGGTGTCATGCCACAGAAATCCGAGACGGACGCGACGGATAGCTCCAGAACGACCGCCCCCAAGGGCCAGGCGCCCAATGCGGAATCAGCAGCCAGCGGACCTGCTCCCAGCGTGAGAGTCCGGGGTCGCCGGATCGACAAGCAGGACCGCAAGCAATACCTGGTCGCCACGCGTCGCGCACCCGGCCTTTCGGCGATGGGGCTGTCGCCGCTTTCGCTCGGTGTCGTCGAGCAGGCACTGCGAGCCACACCGGACATCGAAGTCGTGGACGTGATCAGTCCACGCTCGACGGTAGGCGCCAGCGCAGACGGCCTGTCCGGATCGCCCAACGTGATCGTCGCGCGCATGTCCGAGAGCAAGGCGCAGCTGCTGCACCAGCAAGGCCAGGGCCAGCTCATCGTCGAACCAGATCAGCCGCTCACGCTGGTGGATGCGCTGCCCGGCCCGTCGATGGTCACTGCGTCCGTCTCGACTGCACCACCGCTCGTCCTGCAAGTGCTCGTTGTCGCGCCGGATGAAACTCCGATCGAAGGTGCGGAGGTCTACGTCTACGGCAACCTGCTCCCGACACTCGCCATCACGAACAAAACAGGGAACGCGACTCTGTCCGTGTTTGGCGAAACACCGCAGTCGATTCGCGCGCTGTACGTGAAAGCTCGCAGCGATTACTGGAGCTTCTACCAGACGCAGCCGTCGCTCGATCCGACTCAGCTGAACGTCGTCGTGCTACGACCGCTGGTGGAAACGTACACGAACTTTCCGCAACAGCAGGTGATGGGCTGGGGCCAGAAGGCCATGCGCCTCGACCAGGTGCCGTCGGACCGACGCGGCCAGGGCGTGAAGATCGCGATCATCGATTCCGGCGCGGCCAACACGCACGAAGACCTCCGCTCCATCGCGAGAGGATTCGACGCGCTCGAGAAGACCCGCAGCGTGAGCAACTGGATGGTCGACACCATATCGCACGGCTCACATTGCGCTGGAGTGATCGCCGGCAGCAGCGAGAACAAGGTGGGAATCCTCGGATTCGCACCGTCGGCCGAAATCCATGCGTGCAAGATCTTTCCCGGCGGACAGATCAGCCACCTGATCGACGCGCTGGAGTACTGCGTCGAACAGCGCGTGGACCTCGTGAACCTGAGCCTCGGAACGGACCAGGTGTCGGAGCTGCTCGAACAGCAGATCCAGCGCGTGACGAGCCTCGGCATCGCGTGCATCGTCGCCGCGGGCAATTCCGGTGGGCCGGTTCAGTATCCCGCGTCATCACCGAACGTGATGGCTGTCGCCGCAATCGGGCGGCTCGGCGAGTTCCCGCCAGACAGCTATCACGCGCATACCTTGCAGGGAACGACTTCAGACGGCTTCTTCTCGCCCAGGTTCACATGCTTCGGCCCTGAGGTTGCGGTGTGCGCACCGGGAGTTGCCGTGCTCTCCTGCGTGCCACCGAACAATTTCGCGGTGTGGGATGGCACTTCGATGGCCGCGCCTCACGTCACGGGGCTCGCCGCGTTGGTGTTTGCACACCATCCGGACTTCGCGGGCCCGTTCCGGGCTCGAAATGCACAGCGCGTACAGCGGCTGTTCAGCATTCTGAAAGCCAGCGCACGCCCCGTGGATCTCGGAGATCCACGGCGCACTGGATACGGCCTGCCGGATGCGCCCGCCGCGCTGGGCCTGCAACTCGATACGCAGCCACTGGCAACGCAGGGGACGTCGCCGTTGCCGTGGTTCGCGCCACTGACCATCGCACCGCCGGGCTCGATCCTGGCGCAGCCCGCCAGGGAGAACTTGCACATCTCCTCTGGTTGGACGATGCCGGGATATCCACCCACCAATCCCATGGCGGTCGTGCCGCAAATCGGAATGCCCCCGCCTTTGCAGCGCTCACCCTACTGGGGCTGGTGGAACGGAATGCGATGAGCGTCCCGCAAGACGCACCTTGCGGCGTGGTTCGGCCCCGACGCGTACCGGGGCCGGGCTACGACTGCGCATCGATCTGGCCCAACGATCCGCCCTCGAGGCCGAGTTGCCTCACTTCAATGACGGAATGATCGCCTGGGCCGAGGTCGATCCGTCGCGCCGACACAACGATTACCAACCCAATCGCCGCCACGCTTTTCATTTCCTGGCGCGGCATGCATCATCCATCGCGTCGTCAGTGAAGCGACAGTAGTGACGAAAAACAAGTTGGCCCGCCTCCGCCCTTTGCGGATTGGGCCAAGCGACGGGGCTCAGATAAAGTGGATCGTTCGCGCCTACGCCGCCCGCAAGGGCGGCGTTTCTATTTGGGCGTGCGTTCGAGCGATCTGTAACCCGCAGTGACCGATGTCATCCCCTCCGGATGACACCCTCCACTGGCGCCGTCCCGCTCGCGCTCCTCACACTGATGCAGCTCAAGCCATTCGAGACCTGCAGTGAACGCCCGAATTCCGTTGCTCACGTTGATGCTGTCCGTCACGGCGCCTGTCACGACAGCCTGGGCCCATCACTCCATCGCCGAATACGACCAGAGCAAGAGTGTCGAAATTGAAGGCACGCTCGTCGAGGTCAAATGGCAGAACCCGCACATCCATCTGCGGGTCCGCGCCGCCAGCCCGACTGGAGGCGATCCGGTGGTCTGGGAGATCGAATGCAGCTCCCTCAGCGTCATGCGCCGGACGAACGCCACGGCTGACGGTCTCGAGCCGGGCGACAAAGTGCGCGTTGCCGGCGACCCTTCACGGCGCGCGCCGAACCGCCTGTTCGCACTCAACGTGCTGAAAGCCGACGGAACGGAGATCGTCCTCTATCCGGGCGGCCAGCCGCGCTGGGCAAAGGTCGCCGTCGGCACGAAGTCCACGTGGCTCGACCCAGGCACTGCAGAAAATGCCGGCGCGGGACTGTTCCGGGTGTGGAGCACGAAGCTCGATGTGCCCGAGTCGCTCTGGCCCGAGACCTATCCGCTCACGGACGCGGCCAAGAAGATCATGGCCTCGTGGGACCCGATCCGCGACTCCGTTTCGCCGGGCTGCAAACCCAAGGGAATGCCGACCATCATGGAGCAGCCGTATCCGATCGAATTCGTCCGGCTGAAAGACACCATCCTGCTGCGCATGGAGGAGTACGACACCGTTCGCACCATCTACATGACCGACAAGGTCGCGCCGTCGTCGCTGCCGACGCATCGCCTGGGGCGCTCGATGGGGCGCTGGGACGGCAACACGCTCGTAGTGAAAACAGACGGAATCGCCTGGCCCTATCTCGACCCGAACGGCACCCCGTTGAGCCCGGCCGCGACGCTGCTCGAGCGGTTCACACCCGCAGCGGACGGAACCCGCCTCGAGTACAGCGTCCTGGTCACCGATCCGAAGTTCCTGGCCCGACCGCTGGAGCTGAAGCGCTCCTGGGTCGCCCGGCCGAACGAATCCGTAAAGCCGTACAACTGCGGTCGATCATGAGACCGATGCGCGTGGGCCCGCGCGTCTGCGCTCGGGCCCACGCGAGATCGCTCAACGCACGACCGGCGCCTGCGGCGTGCCCTGCATCGCCGAGAACACGAGCGAGTAATCGCCCCAGGCTGCACCGATCGGAGTCGGCCCACGCCACTTCACCGATCCATCCTGGTAGCCCATGTGCTGATACCAGAGCATCTCGCCGGTCTGCGTCAGCGCGTAGATATAGCCCTCACTCGACGAGAACACTTTCTTGAACGCCGACCAGCCGGTGCCGACCTGCTTCGGGCCTTCCCAATCCTGCGTGCCGGTGAGATAGCCGCGGTGCTTGTACCACCAGAGCCTGCCCTGCGGATCGACGGCGTAGATCACTCCCTCACCCGTCGAGAACACGTGAACGAACTGAGCCCAGTTCTGCCCCACGACGTTCGGTCCGGTGAAATGGGACGGAACTTTGTACGCCTGCGCCGAGATCGCTGTTCCTGACCGGGCGCCGCCTCCGGCTGCGACCAACAACTGCGGCTCGGCGACGTCGTTCTGTCGATACCACCGCAACGATCCATCCGCGCCGATGCCGTAAAGAACGCCATCTCCGCCCGACACGATTTTCTTGAAGCTCTGCCATCCATTGCCCACGTTCACCGGGCCTTTCCAGCGCGGCTCACCATTGACGAAGCCATCATGGCGATACCACATGAGCGAACCCTCGTTCGTCAGCGCGTAGAAACTTGCACCCGCGACGTTCGGCGACGTGCTCGTGACCGCTGCAGGAATGACATCGCGAAAATTCTGCCAGCCGGTGCCGACAGGTTTCGGGCCTTCCCACCGGTGAACGATGGAATACTCGGGCTGCTTCGGAACGACCGTGTCGATCACTCGCGACCGCGACTCGATCGGCTGCGTCGCCAGCGTGCGCCCGTTACCCACTGCGACCCCGTTCGCCTGCGTTACGGCGGTCACCCGATCGACCGCGCGGATTTCGCCCACGCCTCGCGTTGTCGTAGCGGCCGCCGCGCCTGCGGCAGCGGTCCGGTTCAGCGTGGTGTAATCCCGCAGTTTCAGTCGCGGATCATCCTTCTTCGGCGGATTGCGGTCCTCGCCGATCAGGTGCCCGAACCACACCAGCTCACCGGTCTTCTTGATGCCGTAGAGATATTCCTTGTCCCAATAGGTCATGTCGAAGGAGTACACCGGCGGATCCATCGTCGAGCCCGTCATGGCCAGCTTGTAGAGCTGGTCCGCCAGCGTGGTCATGGTCTCGAGACCGTGAAAATCCTCGAGCACTTCCTCTGCCGGCACGGTGAAGCCGTTGTACTGACGCAGGGTTCCCAACGCGGCGGAGCCCCAGGGCGCCTGGTCGAACCGCACCGTCCACTTCTGTTCCAGGTCCGCGCGCAGCTCCGGCCGCATGGTGTTGCCCAGGCGGCTGACCGGCGCCGTGCACAGCGTGTTCTGGTTGTTGACGTGCCAGTTGCTGATTCCCGAACCGACCACCTTCGTGCGCCGGGCCAGCGAGTCGTTGCATCTCGCGTACTCCGCGCTGCAAGTGCCGTCCTTCTCCGGATATTTCTGCACGGCCATCACTTCGCAGTTCACGCGCGCCATCAGGCGCTCGGGCAGCGTGATCTGCTCCTGCCCCTCGAGCCAGTACGGCCGCACGCTCAACGCCTGCACATGGCGCATGAGCTCATCGTGATAGGTCTTCTTGACGTAAGCCATGCTGCCGCCTTCGAACTGGATGGCAGCCATGTACAGCACCATCACGTTGACGTACGACTCCAGCATCGGCGTCGTCCTGAAGTCCGACGGATAGGGTTTCGCCGTCAGCTTCCCCGTCGCCGGATCCGTGAACACGTGCAGGTCGGCCCACTGCCACATGTCGTTGTCGGCCTCGCTGTCGGGGCGGAAGCGCGCAGCCAGCCGCCCGACGCTCTGGGCAAACTCGAATTTCTCGCGCGCCGTCGGGTTTTTCTCGCGCAGGACCGCGAGCTGGCCCTTGAGATCTGCGATGGCATTGCCACGCCGCTGCAGCTCGTTCATGCGGAAGCGGTTCTCGAACATGAGCATCTGGTCGTGCATGCCGGACAGCGCCTTCGCCAGGTCCGTCACATTCTTTTCCAGCGCGGAAATGCGCTTGTCCATGACCTTGAGCGCCTCTGCCACGGGGTCCGGCCCCGCGCTCAGCGACGTGATGAACCCCTTGATCACGCCGAGCGCGATACCCGCCGGCGGATAGCCGATGGTGATCGCGGTGATGGCGGTGTCGATCAGCTTTTCGGTGTTCGGATTCGTGCCGAACTTCGCCCAGTCGACCGCGAAGCTGATCGCCTGGCCTTCGCTCAGCCCGCCGGCGGTTGCCGGTTGGGTCTGCGGCTCGCCCGGCAACTTCGGATACGGATCTTGCTCCGCTACCGCGGCGGCAGTGCTCAGCACGAGCGCCGCGCCGAGCAGCGCGTGGGGAAGTTTTCGAGTGAATAAAGAACGCATCGCAGTCACCCTTCCAGTAGTTGTACCCAGGGAATGGGCCATTGAGTGGGTCTAGTGAACGTTGTTGACAGGGGTGCCCCACATGCGCGGGAACACCTGCACGAATCCATTCCAGCCATTCGCAATCTGCACGGGCTTCAGCCATTTCACGGCGCCGGTGCGAAAGCCTTCGTGCTGGTACCAGACGAGAGCGCCGTTGGGCTGCACGGCGTAGAGGTTTCCTTCACCCGGTGAAAACACGCGAGTGAACTGCGCCCAGCCCGAACCGACCGTCTTCGGGCCCTCCCAATCCGCGGCGCCCGTGAGGTAGCCTTTGTGGCGATACCAGAGCAGCGTGCCTTGCGCGTCGACCGCGTAAATCACGCCCTCGCCGCCGGAAAAGACGTGAACGAAATGACCCCAGCCGTTGCCCACGACATTGGGACCTTGCCAGTGCGGCTGCGCCGATGCGTCGGCGACATCCTGATGCCGATACCAGCGAAGTGAACCATCCGGCGATATGCCGTAGAGAACACCGTCGCCGCCTGCGACGATTTTCTTGAAGTTGTTCCAGCCTGTGCCAACGTCAACAGGACCTTTCCACTTGAAGCTGCCGTCGGCGAAACCATCGTGGCGATACCACTTCAACACGCCTTCAGGTGTGAGGCCGTAGAGACCTGAAAGGCCTGCTGGATAGATTGCAGTGAAGCCGTTCCAGCCCACGCCAACTTGCTTCGGGCCTTCCCACTGGTGGTAGACGCGTGGCTCGGTCGGTTGTGCGAGTTGCGCGACGATGCGCGTCTCGCGCACGGAGTCGTTGGCTCTGCTCGGCACGGGCGTCACAGCCGTCACGGCGACCTTCGGATTCAGCACCGCGGCGTTGCCCACCGCTGCGGAAGCGCGGCGCGCGCCAGACACAGTCGCTGTCGCCGTGATCCTGTCACCCACTCCCGGCACGCGACGATCGTCGTGCGGACTCTCGCCCGGCGCATTCCGATCGATGCCGATCTTGTTCGCATACCAGAGCAGGTCGCCGTTCGCGTTGACGGCATACAGGTACTGCTTCGACCAGAACGTCATGTCGAACCGGCCGACGAACGGCTGCGCGAAAGTGAAGCGCCCGTGCACGGGATAGTGATCCGACAGATCCCACATCGCGTATTCCCAGCCGAACTCCTTCCACTCCTGCGCTGAGCGCACGATGCGCGGCTCGTTCAGCGACTGCGACGGCTGCAGATGCGCCTTCGACCAGAGCACGTAGTCGAGATACTCGAAGGTGCCGTTCTTCTCCGCGAGGTCGTTGGTGGTCGAATCCCAGGTGTATGCATAGCCCTGGTGGGGCGGACACTCTGCGTTCAGGAGCTGCAGCATCTGCCGGAATTCATCCGGATGCTTCAGGCGGTCGACGTTGAGGTCGCCGCCGATCAGCACTGGCTCGCTCGCGGAAAAACCCTTCGAGTCGATGAACTGCTTGATGATGCGGAACTGCTGGGCGCGCACAGTCGCACCCTCCGCCGTCGGCCACGCCTGGGTGTGCGAGCCGAGCACGTTATAGATCTTGCCGCCGCGATCGATGCGCGCGTATTTCACGCCTTTGTCGGCCTGGCAGTCCGAACCCGAGCAGGTGTCGCCGAAGCGGCGTTCGTCCTGTGCAACGATCGGCCAGCGGCTCACGATGATGACGCCGCCGTCCTGCTCGACACCGCGATCGCTGCCGAGAACCGAAGTCGAGTAGGGATATTCGGGTTTCAGCCCGTTGAGCAGCTCGGCGCGAGTATCGTCGTCGAACGCTTCGGAAAAAATCAGCGCGTCGTATCCGTGCAGCTGCGGCGGCAGCAGCCGCGCGCGCAGCGACTGGCCGTTCTTGAACAGGCTCGTCGGCCGCATGTAGATGTTGTAAGCGAGCACGCTGAACGTGTCGGCGTCCTGCGCCTGAGTCGGATACGTGTATTGCAGGATGTATTCGATGTTGTCGTCGGTGCCGGTGAAGAACGCGCGATAGAGCACGCGGAGCTGCATGTCTGGCAGGTTCCAAACGCCCGACCGCGTCGTACGATCGTCCGTCCACGGATTCGAGAAACCCGGACCCGAGAGCGTCTGCCACAGATGGCTGTTGATGGTCTGGCCGAGCAATTGCTGGCCGAGGCGCAACGGCGCGCCGGTGTCTTTGGTGAGCGACGTCGTGAAGTAGAAACGCTGTCCGTCGGTGATACCCCCATCCCGATTGAAGCGCACCACGACGTCGCGCTTGCCGGGCGCGAGAGTCGACACGCCGCGCCGCCACTTGTCCGCGCCGAGCGCGGCACCGGTCTGATCGACGCCGACCTGGAACTGGAATGGCGTGTTGTTCTGCACGTAAACCAATGTTTCGGCCCACGCAGCACTTCCAGACGCGAACCACAGAATCCCGGCCGCCAACCCGGCCCACGGTAGACCGCGTGGACCGTATTGCCCTCGAGCACGCTGGAATCCCATTGCCTCGTCCCCTGGTGATGCCGACCGCGAATTCGCGGCTCCCATCCCAATGAACAGCAAAGCGACCGAAATGCGGCCACGAGGCCTGTAAGATGCAGGCCATGACGGATACGCGAGCAGACCCGCCGGACGATGAGGACGCTGGCTCATGGAGCCAGGTGTTGCCGCCTGCCGTGAGTGCGCTCGCCGATGAGCTGGTGCCCGTTTTCTACGATGAGCTGAAGCGCGTTGCGCGGCACGAGCGCTATCGGGTTGGCGCCGGTGTCACGATGCAGACGACGGCGCTCGTGAACGAGGCCTATCTGAAGCTACGCAGCGCCAAGGGCTGGAATGACAATGCGCATTTCCTGAGGGCCGCCGCGCTGGCCATGCGTCATGCACTGGTGAACCACGCGGCCGCGCATCTGGCACTCAAGCGCGGTTCAGGCGCCTTGCACCTGTCGCTCACCGCTGCGGAAAACGTTACGGCCGATAGCGACGAGACGCTGGTGGCGCTGAACGATGCCATCGAGCGTCTCGCGCAACAGTCGCCCCGGCTCGCTCAGGTAGTCGAATGCCGGTATTTCGGCGGCTATGACGAAGAAGCGACCGCCCGTGCGCTCAATCTTTCAGCGCGGACGGTGCGGCGGGACTGGGCCCTGGCCCGGGCTTGGCTCCACCGGGAAGTGGCAGTTGCAGCGACGTCCGGACCCGCGTCGTAACCGGGTGATCGGCGCCCAGCGCCTGATCGAGTTGCGAGAGCGCTTCGCGCCCTTCCGCTTCGGCCTTCGCGGTTTCTCCCAGGCTCGCATGCACGCGCGCTAGCACCGCAAGTGCAAATCCACTGTCCCGGGAGTAAGGCCGATCCGCCTGGATTTTCCTGGCGATCAACACAGCACGCTCCGCATCGGCCAGCGCCTCTGTAGGACGACCGAGATTCAGGCGAGCCTCGGCGCGCCCGCGGAGCGCTGTAACGGTCGAGGCAATCTGCATCTGCCGGGAATCCCAGAACTCCACCAGCCGCGTGAAGTTCGCCTCGCTCTCCTCGAACTGCTTGCGCCCGGCAGCGATACGCGCGTCGCTGAGCGTTATGTTGGTGCCGATGGGACTATCCGGCGGCACCGAGTTGCCCATGGCGGACTTCGCCAGCGCCAGCCAGTGTTCCGCACAGTCATAGTCCTGCTGCTCGACACACACCTTGCTCTTGCCCATGAGGCCGGCCACGCGAAGCTGTGTATTGCTGCCCTTCTCGCCCTGCACGATGACGCGGTCATATTCGAGCATCGCGGCGTCGTAGCGGCCAACGTCCTGAAGCGCGAGCGCGCGATTCGCCAGAAGATAAGCAGGAATCTCGCCACCTACGGCATGCGCCTTCGCCACGCGAGTAGCCTCGTCATACATGGCCAGCGCGCGGTGAATATCCCCCGCGGCGGCCACTGCCATGGCCCAGTTGTTGCGGATGGGTACGGTGATCGCGTGTTCGCCGCGTCCCATCGCTGTGAAGCGTCGAATCGACTCCGCGAAATACCTGTCCGCTTCGCGAGGTTTGCCGGAAAGCTGATAGGCATAGCCGATGTCGCCGAGCAGCTCGGCTTCGAACGCCGGCTCGTCACGCTCCGCGCGTTTCAACGCTGCCTGTGCACGCAGCGCGTAGTCGAGCGCAGCGGACGCATCATTCGTGTTCTGTGCGATGAACGCGCGGTACTGCATGCAGACCGCCGCCGCTTCTGGCGGCGTATCAGAATCGTCTACGAACCGCTGAATGGCGGACTTCGCTTCGTCCATGCTCCCGAGTTGCGAGCGCGCGAACTCCCATGCGCAGTTCAACCGCGCGCGCAACGCGAGGTCGCCGGATGCCTTGCTGAGCTCGAGCGCCTTGCCGAGCAGCTTTTCGGACTTCGCAGGCTGGCCGAACGAGTTGTAATACGTCGCCAGCAGTTGAAGCATCACCGCCTGATGCTCGGGATTGCGTGTGACGCCCGTGTAGATCATCGACTCGCTTCGCTCGAGCAGCGAGTCGAGCGTGATCGGCTGGTCGGGCGAGCCAACCTCCGTCAGCATCACATTGACGAACTCGTTGACCGCCTCGTTACGCCCCAGCAGATCGAGCGCGCGTGCGCGCTGCCGTTCCGCTACGCTCGCCTGCCACATCGAGAACACCGTGGCCGCCAACAGCGCCACCGCGATGACCGCCGCGGCAGAAAGACCCAGCCGGTTGCGCTTCGCGAATTTCCCGAAGCGATAGAGAGAGCTGTCGGGCCGCGCGTCCACTGGGTCGCCGGAGAGATGACGCTGCAGATCCTGCGCAAAGGCGTCGACCGTCGCGTAACGCTCCAGCGGATCTTTCTTCAGCGCCTTGTTGAGAATTGCGTCGAGGTCGCCCCGCAGTTGGCGTTTTCGCGCGGGATCAGTAGCAGCTTCGCTCGCCAACGGCGGGTCGACGGAGGCAATTGCCTCTTCGAGCTCGGCGACGCTGCCGCGTTTCAACTTGTAGGGTTTGTTACCCGTCAGCAGCTCGTAGGCGACGATAGCGAGCGAGTACACGTCTGTCGCGGTGCCGATCACTCTGCCATTCACCTGCTCGGGCGACGCGTAGTCCGGTGTCAGTACACGACCTGCCGCCTGGGTGAGCCGGGTTTCACGGGTCGTGTCGGTCTCCAGCAGCTTCGCAATGCCGAAGTCGAGCAGGCGGATGGAGCCTGTTGCCGTCACGAGAATGTTGCTGGGTTTCAGATCCCGATGGACGACCAGGCGGCCGTGCGCGTGCGCAACGGCACGCGCGACCTGCAGTATCAGATCGAGTGTCGCTTTGACTGAGAGCTGCTCGTTGCGGCAATAGACGTCGATGGGCAAGCCTTCGACGTACTCCATCGCAAGATACGGCCGGCCGAACGAGTCGACTCCCGCGTCGTAGAGCCGTGCGATGTTCGGGTGTTCGAGCGTTGCGAGAATCTCCCGCTCGCGCGCCATGCGAGCGGCCAGGTCGGCGCGCACCCAGGTCCAGTGAGGCAGCTTCAGCGCGACCTTGCGTTTCATGATGCCGTCGCTGCGCGATGCAAGCCACACGGCACCCATGCCGCCTTCTGCGATCGGCGCGAGCAACACGTAAGGACCGATGTGCGTGCCAACCCCCGCGCCTGACGAGCCGGCGCTCGCGGCGCTTTCGCCAGGCATGCCCATCGCATCGGACTGCCCCGACGAATCGGGCAGCGGGGAAACAGCGGGCGGCACATCCAGGGGGCCTTGCTCTTCCGTGTGCACCTTCAGTAGCGACTCCAGCTCTGTACGCAGCTCGGGATCGTTGGCGCATTCACGCTCGAGGAACGCCGCGCGATCCGACGGCGACATCGCCGTGGCCAGCGCAAACAGGCGCTCGACTTGATCCCAGAGTTGCGGTCGCATGAAGAACCTTTTTCGCAGGAGAGGTGCCGCAGGTGCACAGGCTTCGAGCGGCGGCACGTTAGCGCCTCGCTCGCTGTTGCCGCAAGTTGGCCGGTTTCGGCGCGACTTGCTGTTCTAACGGATAAGACACCAGCGCCCCGGCGCAGCGGAGAAGGTCATGTCCGGCAAATCATCCTTGAGAATCGCAGCCGTAGCACTTGGGCTCGGCGTGGGCTCGATTGTGGCGCAGGCCTTTGCACAGGGTGTGCAGCCCGCCTACCCGATGCAGCAGCAGCAGGCTCCGCGCCAGCCGGGCATGCGTGATGTATTCGCAGCGACGCTCGCTGCGGTCGTGCAGAGCACGGGGGTTGCGGCTGCCAGCGCTATTTCGAACGGGATGAACGGTGCGATCTCCGGGTGGCTCGATCGCAAGAATCAGCGCAAAGGGATGATGACGTACCAAGGGGCGCAGCCGGGGTATGGCACACAGCCCGGCTACGGGACGCAACCTGGTTACGCGCCGTATCCCGGCGAGCAGCCTGGTGCATCGGGGCCGGTTCCGCAGGGATATCCGGGAGTACCGGGCGGAACGAACAATGGTTATCCCACAACGGGCTACCCAGGCACGGACGCGTCGAGCACCAGCTATCCCGGCACGGACACCTCGGCCAACGGCTA
>Ga0247774_1001295_pt1 | contig 12673 bp, 6 predicted proteins | sample UWRJL001104B6_FD_179933 | JGI IMG/M metagenome (GOLD analysis project Ga0247774, IMG submission 179933) | Plant litter microbial communities from Arlington Agricultural Research Station in Wisconsin, United States - UWRJ-L001-104B-6 | ecosystem: Environmental > Terrestrial > Plant litter >... | reverse complement strand
TTATTAGCTTAAACACAGTCATATTAACCGAACGGAAAACATTGAAGCAGAACAATGGCGTTTTGTGTAAGTTCTGTAAGAGATTGCATCTGCTCCTTATCTTTGCATATCATTATACACCATATCACCCCAACTCCGCCTAAATAAGTCCAACATGAAGTTTTCTACCCCTATTTCTCACCATTTCCACTGTCAGGGCTGTCAGGGGTTGGTTTGGCTTGATGCCTGTTGGGTGGGCGCCGCCTCGGGAGGGTATGTTTTAGCTGCGCATACGGCGGTAATTACAGAGTGTCCGGACCTGTAGGAGGAATCTACACGTAGAAGAACGGTGGAATCTAGTTTCCGACGTATGAATTTACGGCTTCGGTAATTTGCCGACTTGTGAGATAGTCTTGTCTTCTATATTTAGATTATACACATTTAGGTTGACGTATTCTACGCTTCGAGCCCCGTTGCTACGTAGTTTCTCTCATCCTCTTCTAATGCCTATATTTGACTTTCCATACACTTAAAATAGCATCTAAGCCCGTATGCAGTAAACTATCAGTGAGTCAAGAAATTCTAGAGACGGGTAAGACAGTGCAACCAACACAAATACGCACGCCGTGAGCTTCAAAGTCCTGAGGCCCCCTACTAGGGCTGCCACCTCTTCGTAAGCCTCAGCCTCATCTTCAATGCAGATAGAAAGCAAAAGACAGCAATGGGCCCACACCGAAAACGACGCCACTTGCTACGAAGGGCTTCAGAGGAACGTCGATACCTGTGATGCTATGTGGTTAGCTTGCGCCTGGATCGCATTGACTCATGCGGTGTATAGGAAAGGCTTGCCTCTCCGACGCAGTAACATTGCAAATGTGGCCATTGTGGCCACTCCAACCCCCCCTAAAGCCAGGGCCAATGCCAAGAATAGAGCTGCAACGGTGCAAGTCTTAAAGGGGTGTCTACTACGCCCATCGACGGCGCGAGCTGCCCTTGTGAACGCACTGGAACCTGTGCCTATGATAAGAGAGTGCCTTGTCCACGCATATGCTTGGGTTGTCGGTGGTATCGGCCAATCGGATCCCAACCGTATGATATCGTTGGAGGTTCGAGCTTCGCAAGAGACATAGTAGGCGGTATCGACAAGGAGAGGAATGGCTGTCAGAGCAGCTGCTTCCATAATCCTTGCATCCGGGACTGTAATGAAAAGTAAGTATCGAGATCGAAGATAGCAATTTCAAACAACAAGCCTTAAGCCTTACATCCAAGTTGAAATTTTGAATCAAGAATCGAAGAAATAATGACAGCACTAAGCAATACTCTTGTATAACTTCCCGTAAGCCAGAGGAGATACATGCTGAGACTGACACCAAAGCGAACGGATGTCTGTCCTTTCTGGGCGCAGACAGCTTCTCCCTCCTCATTATTGGCTTCTCTCAGCTTCCCTATTCCACGGCTGCGGCTGTTCGACTCTCTATCGACGGCAACCGGATGGTCCGCCCGAGAAGCTTTGATTGGGACGGCCTTTACATGATCCAGGGCGAACATGGCACGCCAAATAAGGAGTCGGATGATTGCACAAACTCCACCGCTCGCAGCAGCTCCACCGATAATGCCACGCGCAAGAATCGCGTCTTTCCCCGGTGATGCTCCGTAGGCAACGAGCCCGGCAAACGTAAAAATGAGCGGCTGCTCGACCATGATTAGGAAACCTGTACTGAGGGAGCGAACGACGGCCGATGATTGCCGATCGTAGAGCACCTCATCACCCAGGTGGCCAGGCGGGAGGGCTGACGGCGTTGGCGATCGCCTGCCAACCATGGCGTTTCCAGGTCGAATCGGTGTCCTCTCGATGTTCCACGTTGCCGTTCGGGGTTTAGGAAAATGCGGGGAATGAAGATGCAAAATTGGCAAGGCCACAGTCATAGAGCAAGCGGACCGTCCGACTCCGTGATTTTCTCATAGCTGATCTTGAACTTCGAAGACCACAAATGAAAAGTGGTGGAGATTGCTTCAGCTGATAATGCGGCTGAACATAGCGGCTACTGATTGAACCGTAACCCTAATATCCGATCCTAACCACCGCCAATGGAAAGAGATCGAAGAAGTGATGATATTTAGACGTGGAAGTGATTATGACATCGAGGTCCAGTGTTGCCCAAAGGTGCTTGTCAGACAGAATGGGATCTAGTTAAAAAGGAGGAAGGATCGTCACGAAATGGGGGGCAGTCGCGTTCATGCATGAATTGAGGTTGCCGGCAATTTACGCTGGCCCCGCGCTGTGAATCGTTACCAGTGAATATCGCGAGTGAGCTCTGTTACATGCCGCTTTCATAGCATTTGACTCTCGTGTCGTGCCCTTTTGTTAGTGAACCACAAGACGAACATTGCGTCCACATTGATCGTCAACAGATAAAGGACAAGTAATTCCGACTTTTCCCCCGTCCCTCCCGTCCCTTCCCTTTCATTTTTCTTGCCTTCCTTCGGTTTCGATATTTCCACACGATACCTTGTTCCAGTCCATCTTAAAAAACAAGTCACCTTCCGGTCAACATGTCTACCGACGACTCATCAGTCATCGAATGGCTCCTCGCATCTGACCCATCCATCCGATGGCAAACGATGCGCGACCTGCTTAGCGCACCTGACTCTGAGTGGACCGCTGAACGCAAGAAGGTCGAATTCGAAGGCTGGGGCGCCCAGCTCCTCTCGCATCAAGACGAAGACGGACAGTGGGCAGGCGGCGCCTTTGTCCCGCGCGGCTTCACCTCTGACCTCTGGAAATCCGAGGGCCAGCCGTGGACGGCGACGTGCTACTCCCTGACGCAGTTGCGCGAGTTTGGCCTGGACCCCGCCACGGACCGGGCGAAGCGAACCGTCGACTTGGTGGGGAAGCACTCGCGCTGGGACGAAGGTAACCAGCCGTTCTGGGAGGGTGAGACGGAGGAGTGCATCAACGGGCGGACGGTGGCCGACGGGGCGTACTTTGGCGTTGACGTTTGGCCCATTGTTGAGCGGCTCCTGGGCGAGCGTCAGCCGGACGGCGGGTGGAACTGCAACCGGGCTGACGGGTCGGTGCGCTCGTCCTTCGCCACGACCATCAGCGTCCTCGAGGGGTTGTTGGAATACGAGAGGGCCAAGGTGGCGGCCGGCAGAGCGGCGCCCGACTCGGTGGTTTCTGCGCGCAAGTCTGGAGAAGAGTATCTCCTCACGCGCAGCCTCTTCCGTCGCCTGACCACGGGGGAGCCGGCGGACGAGCAGTTCCTTCGATTCGTTCATCCGAGCCGCTGGCACTATGACGTGTTGCGTGCGCTCGACTACTTCCGTAGTGCGGCGCTCCTCACCGGGGCTAAGCCCGATGTACGCCTCAAGGAGGCGGTCGAATACGTGCGCGGCAGACGGCTCTCTGATAAGAAGTGGGCACTGGACCGGAAGCTGCCGGGCCGGGTGTGGTTCGAGGTGAATGATGGCGTGGACAAACCCTCTCCCTGGGTGACACTTTCGGCGATGCGAGCCCTCAAATGGTGGGACGAGAGCAATTCTTAGTAGGTGTTTAAGAGAGCTAGGATTGTTTTAACACAGTGCCATTGCAGGAGGAGGCCAAATACATCACACAGAAGCCCCTCAAGTCGTTCGGGAGAAAAGTAGGGTGGGTCAAGCATCATTGAATCGCAGGCACCAAGGCGAATACCAGGCATCTTTCTTTGAACAGTGCTGATAAGTCAAAATCACTAAAATTAGCAATTTCTTATATAATATACTGGGCATAATTGCTGAGACGAAAGGCTTCTTTGCTCTGCACGCCCTCGTTATTGTTTGCTATATTGGCCGACCCTTCTTAAGCTGGCGTTGTCTGCCTTGTTGTCTCCTCAATGAGTCACTCAGCCGGTATGTGACAGCCGGGAGAAGACCCGTGCGGCGCGAACCGTCCGAGCACAATCACCGGAACCCCCCCATAAAACGGCAGCCGGCTTCCTTCACCCGAGCCTTTACGCTTCTCCAAACCACGGAGATATCATACATGAGATTTTAACCAACTTCGACTTCACACAGTCCTGTCATCCGTCACTTTCAAGGCGCCATGGCTTCTCCATTTGCTCGTCCCTCGTACGAAATCCTCTCTCCACGGTTGATCATCCGGACCGCCACGGAATTGGACACGGAAGCCTTCCACAAGCTCTTGACAACCCCAGAAAATTTCCCTCACGAGAGCCCTGAGAAGGATCTCACCCCAGAGAAGCTCCGCACCCGCATTGGCGGATTTGGGGAGTCGACGGCGCGGGGCCAGAATGCCTGGGTGGTATTTTGCCTGCGCGAAACGGGGGAGCTCATCGGCCACGGGGGGTACAATACGTTTGAGTTGGTCGAACCAGGGCAGTTTCTCGGGTATAAGTCAGGGTCGAGTACACATTCGGGGCCTGAAAAGCCCATGACGGACCTGGGCATCATGATTGACCACCGCCACTGGCGCAAGGGGTATGGACTGGAGATCTTGTGCGCCCTGATCGAATATGCCAGGGGGCTGGGGTGTGAGCTTTTCAGGACGGAGACGGGGGATGACAATGAGCCTTGGAAGGCGCTGATGCAGGCGGCGGGGCTTGGTGGGTGCAAAGGGAGGGGCCCTGCGAGCTATGATGAGAAGCTCGAGGTCTGGAACTGGAAGTTTGATGTTGATCAGTGGGAACAAACCAAGAAGGATCTGGAGGCAGATGGAAAATGGCCGTTATAATCCATCGAGAAAATAACCGAAAATTCAAAGATTTCTCTTGGAGCTAGGGAGCTATGGAGCTGCCATGCAATGCACAAACAACGGGCATGCTTGTTCACCCTCCGCTAAACCTCATTGGTGGTAGACTGGCTCCGTCAACGTGGGCCATTTAGATTGCCGAATGCAGTGGCGTAATGCAAATCGCGTTTAAGAGGCCTTTCATAGAAGCGCGGATATAAATCCTGCGGATAGGAGACACCTGGGAGACGGGACATTTGCTAGATCCTAGATTGCCATGATGCTCGCGTTCTCGATGTACTAGCGAGGTACCCAACACGCAAGATCCGGCTCATTGAAGCCGACGAATGAAACCTTCAGAGATACGAGTATGGGAAAGACGATTTGGGGATTCTGGAGGCTATCTCCTGGAGTCCATCTCTAGGGCCTGAGTTCAAATTTCGGGTCATTCTGACATTCAGCAAGGAACACGGCCGACGAGCTCAAACGGGCTCCCCAAACCGGACCAGCACAATTTGATTGGCATTCCTTCTACCTGGGTTAAGCAGGAACAGACCGCCGAAACGCAACGGAAAAAAGGGTTGGGCATCTCGCAAACGACTGATATGGTAGGGGGTGTTAAGCCGTTAGTATTAATCCAGCTCACGCAATGGCCAGGGGGTGGCAGAACAGCTCTTGCAAGCCACTACGAGCCCTGCTAGTGCAAGGAGACGCAGCTGTATTGAAGAATTGGCGCAATCTACTATCCCATGCTCGGTGAGCAATATGGAAATGGTGAAGAAGCCTGGAAACACCGTGGCGGACAGAAACCCAGTCGATTGGTTCATCAAGATCCAATCTGGTGGTGTCCCAAGTGCGCTCGAAATGCTAGAATATTCGTCACAGGAGAGTGACCAACGTGCCCCTGCTCCTCCAATCACTGGCAAGTATATGAGGTGGCGTCGACGAAACCGGCCAATGTGGTTTTGGAGATGCCATAACAACAAGCCAGGTTAGCGCCACGTTTGCCATCAACCTGAGGACGTGGGATGCTTGAAGATTAAGCCCCCACGCGGGGTGGTAGACCAGTCCCATTGGATGAACCATCCGCCAAGGATTGAGGCAAGTTGAGGCGGACAAAGGAGCTGATCGATCGCAAGCAAGGACTGGATCCATGAAGCTGGGTGAGCATCTCGTTGAGGACCTGTGTTCGAGGCAGGCAGTTGGATACAAAATCGTATGGAGGGACAGACGCCCCCAGACGGGCCACATGACTGGTTTGATAACATCATATCGCCCCTGTCGTTATAAGAGCGAGGGCAAAATGAATTCAGACAAGTTGAAGACGAGCGTGAGGGTGAGATTGTACCGTAAAATCATTCTTAAGGTACTACATGTCTTCTCCGGGTTGTATTTGTTTTGAGACGGTTGGATTTGGTGGGAATCGACGTTCAAATTACCAACGCGCAGCACCAAGCGTGGAAGAGGGCTGTGGAGTGCGGGAGAAATAGCAATTAAGGGGTGGATTGACATCGTGCAATGATGTCAGCGTTATCAGATGACTGGGGAGGTGGGAGGGGTGAATTTGGAGATGCCGTCACCGTCATTTCGTTTCGGTTGACCGAGAATAGTCTCCAGTTGTGCGGGACAGACCCATGCCCCCATGACGGCTGTTACTTTGGGGAATTGTCACCACTAGATGCCAGATGCCGTCAAGATCAACACCAAGAGAAACCCCTCCAAAATAGCTATCAATTATTTCGTTATTTCAAATAATGCAATATTTTATCCCGAATATCTTGAGCCATATTCAAACTCGAAATTCCTCCGTAGCGGGGCGTCGCATGCAGAAGGTCCGGTGACCCCGCCGAAAGCCACTGGTTAATGCAGCTCGTTGCGGCTGCCTCAACGGCTTGTGTCAGGAGCTTCCTCAGGCACGACTCCCCTCGATTTCAGCCACGAATAGTTTTGATATGGGAGTGCAACTCCGGTGCACAGCCCGGCTGCCTGCCTCATTTAGCACCTCTGTCGCAATTGCTTCGTCCTGCAGCTTACTTCGTGACTCACTGGCGGTTCAAGGACAAGAGATCCATAACGATGCAAGAAGGTTCAGTTTGACATGGACACGAGGACTGTTTTCACCACTTTGATACGGTGCCGGGTCCTCAACAATTGCCTACTTGTTTCGAAGAAGATTCTCAAAATTAAATAATGATTACTCTTTTTCTGATAAAGTCGCCCCTAGATTATCTATCGCGGAACACTGGCTGGGATCTAACATATACTCGTTCCTTTTTAAAATGTTGAGTCGACAACGATGTGCGCTTAAAACTATGTTAGCTTCAGCGACCCTCTTGAGCGTTCCTCCAGTGCGTAGTTTTGAGGCAGCGCTGGAATGGTACCTACCCCGCGTTTCTCGCTAGCCCGGTGGGCTCACTAGGAGAAACGCAAAAGCAAAAGCAGAGAAGTAAATCTGTAAATTCCTCAGCAGAATAAAGGATGTCATGTAACCTGAGGATTGCAATTCTAGGATGAGCAAAGCAAGAATTCAATCGGTTTGCTATCCTTGTGAGAATAAAAACCCCAATATTTTATTCTAATATTTTATCCCAATGGGCTGCTCTTGCCGAAGATGTTCTTACCCCACCCTATCCCGACCGTCCGTTATCAGCCCACCGTTTTCAGCCACGCTACGTAGTTGGTAGCCTGCCAAATCCGCTGACGGCTGTGCGCGACCCTTCGTAAAGTTCAAGGAAACCTCGGGGCCAGGCTCCCCGTCCCTCCAACTCTCCTTCACCGCTTTCCGCCTTCCTTTTGGCTGCAGGGTCCGAGGTCATCTGCTCGAAATACTGATGAGTTGGCAATTGCCAGCCCATCCCAAAGGGACTCACGAGTGCCAAAATCATCGTCATCACTCTTTGCTAGTGCCACTGACCTCTGTGGCAATCCACTCAACAACGCTATGTCGCAGGCAGGCCTGGATTACCGAATTCAACCACGCGATAAAGTAGCCAGCGCAATAGCCCACCAACCCTCGCGATAATGCCCTTAGGCATCCGATGATTGACCCTGATAATGCTGGTAAGGCTGAGGCCGTCACTGGTCCGATACGTCGCAGATCTTTCATTTTTCGGGCCTTCCTCGTACCCAACCCATCCATCCATCTCCGTCGCCTCTGTACTTCGATCGCGTACAACGCATCGTCATCAGTGCGACCCCAAGCTGCGCTCTTCGGCGGGGCGATATACAGCTGCAGGTGGTGATGGCCCGGTGATTTCCACCCTATCGCCAGCACGCCTGTCGGCCTCTGCCGGTCGGCAGGTGCACGTATCGGCGGCTACTTGGAGCGAGCAGGCCAACAGCCTGACGCCGAAAGAGGCCGCTGGTTCTGGCCGGCCGGTTCCTCCAGGACCCCAACACAACTTGACTCGGATCAATCATTGGCTTGTGAGAAATGGTTGAGCCACCCGATACGTGGCTCACAATCTGTTTCGCCCATGGTCATATTTGAGGCCGCCCTCCACGAGTCCAGCTTGGTGTCGGCAGTTAGTATTCGTTTACTATTAGCTTGCACTTCTATCTCTACTTCTTGTACGGCGCCCGTGCCTCTCTACATTGCCCTGCTGAGGCGACCGAAGGGAGTTGATTGTGGGGTGAATGATCAGGCTCTGCAGAAACCGTACGACGAACTTGATACTATTCCTATTTGGCCCGGTCGTGACACTTCCAGCCTAGAAGTCTCTCCAAGTATACATCTATCAGGGCGGCCAAAGAACTCCATATTCACATGTTCTACATTAGGGCCAAAACGCCAGCGCACCATCTCACCCATCAATGTGTGGTGGTCCGGGACCTAAGAGATTTGTCGCTGTAAGGCGGTTGGGCATCAGGGTAACCCATTTGGCGACAATACAGAACGAGGCTGGCCATTTTGACAACGATATTAGAGCGCATGCGACCACTAACTCGCCGCACGGATTAGAAGAACGGGCAATATTGCCTCGTGTTCAGATGTCTATCCAAGTATCCAGCGGAGAAGATACTTATGGCAAACGGTTGGTTTGCGGCCACCCTCTGGCGCCTCGCGGCGTCTTTCCATGGTCGCGGCTGCTATCTCCGAGAGCCTGAGTCCCCGGGTGGACGGGTGCAAAGACTGCGGCTCCGAAACTGCCATGTGACAGGCCTGCCGCTCCCTGCCCAGTAGGACAAGAGGGACAAACGGGTTAATGGGCAATGCTTCCACGAAGCTTCTGTACAAAGTAGCTGCTCCGGCCCTGCGTTTGCTCCAAAGCTCAGCTGCTGTTAGACCTGCCTATCTTCCGGATAAATAGCTTCAGCAGGGGTGAGGCGTAGTGTTCCACAGCGCTGAGGTACAACGGAATCGCCATCGGATCCCAATTCCGTCCCCGCAGAGGCGGCCTGTTATCTTTGCATCGTTGGAACTGCCAGGTAGAGATGCGCGAGCTACGCCTCCTTCATCATCTCCTATCCACTACGGAATCTTTGGCCTAGAGACATACTTGTAACAATCCTCCGTTCCCAGGTCCCTGAGCGCTAGCTACACCGAAAGTCTTGCCGAGTCCCTTCCGCATCTGAGATGTCTAGATCTGGAGGAGGGCACGGTGAGACGGCTATTCAGGCAATAATTGCGATTGCATTTCAGTCTTCCACCAGCGACAGCCTATCTTTCGTCATATCTTCCCAGAGCAACGAAATCTTCCCGGACCGAGTCAATCATCTCGTAGTTGTCAGCACCTATTCCCCAGATGAATCGCTCTTAACTAAGCAAGAACGGTACGTCTTGACGGAGTCCTAGACGCGATTCTCAGTTGTCTGTCGGAGCCAACATATGACAGGTGAGACGGCTAGGTCTAGGATATTCAAGAAAGTGGCCGCCACGCTCACCTCGCTGTCCTAATCCGCAGGGCCGGTCCGTCTGCATACGAGCCCCTTGTGGCTAATATCCTCTCGTTGGCTCACCCCCCCCCGAAGGCACAAAGTACAGCCGGTCCATCTTCTGCATCCTTTGCGTGTCTTCCCGTGTTCCTCTACCGACTACCGCTGGTACCTGGTCAGTTCCTCCCAGATATATTAGGCCAAAGACAGGGCGTGTGGTTTGCTGCCTTACACCGGGGGCTGGGGCAGTAGTGAGGTGCCGGGCATGTTAATATGGATAAAAGGATCGGATTTCCCGGCGCACGTGGTCAATCTGACGGAGACTGAACCTGACTGATGGATTCCAACGGCGTTCTATCTAGGCCAGAGATATAGAGGTTGTTTAGGGGAAGGGTTCTAGGTGTTGGATAGGGGATTAGAGCTAGTTTACTCGTATGGACTACCCAGACTGAAAAGATTGACGGCGCACGACAATTTCCTATGGACTTTGAAGTTGATGGACCAGGGAAAGGGACGTGACTAGCGACGGGTGCTCGGGCACTAGTGCGAGATGCCGGCAGCTATGGAGGTCGGCAGATCCTGATGGCTGTTCCTCCATTGGAGCCACCCGCCCGAGGATCCCGCAAGGGGCTCGGGCCTTTTGTCCCTATTTCGGCCGGGAGTGTGCGATGGGTCCGGACAGCGGCCCCACTGCAAGGCGCCATTTGCTGCGGTCTGCACCAGAGTTGCGGCCAATGTCGCCGAGCTCAAAGTCGCCACAGATATATCCTGTCGGTCTGTGAGTCTATCAGACGTTTGAGTCAGAAATGCTTTAAAACGAAGAATCCGTCGCCTGCATTAATTCTAAGCTCGCAGGATTGATACTAAGTGTAATGTCGGTATGCGGGGATGACTTAAAGTGTGACTCTTCCCATTTCAGTGACTCTTTCCTAGTACCCCAAATTGGTGTAAACTTCGCTGCAAGTCCACTATAAAGGGAAACGAAGAAGGCAGATCTGACGCATTCTCCAGAGCGGAGGCGACAATTGCAGTACCGGTTATCAGGACCTGGGCGCTGGGTCGGGGTAAATTGTTATTGGCTACAACTGGAACCAGGTCCTCAGTGAGTCACCACCGAACTCGACTACAGGTTCCGGCCGAAACTTCTCCACACCAAACGACCGCTGCTCCCTTGTCTGAGGGGATTAGGATTCAGGAAGCCCCGAAATACTGAGTGTACTCATTTTGCTTGAAAGAGCATTTCATTTCCTGTTCGTGAGTTTTTTAGGATTGATCAAGGCATTAGCCCCTATTTCATCTAGTGAACAAGCTTTCGGCAGGCAAACTCTTCGGTACCAGTCACTATTTTTCATCTTAACATTCGCAGTCCCATTCATTTTACCGGGCATTACGACCGGTCTTTGTCCAACCTCTACTAGAGGCCTAGCATCTGCTTCCTGTCGAGACTTTCCACGGCTTCATGCCACGTTCGTTCCAAAACGCAGACAAACATCTTGTTTCGAAACCAACAAATACGCCATTCGAGGGTTTTGCGATATCGAGACACCAGTCACCATGGAGCCTTTGAAAGGAAAGTCACCAGCCGGTAAACGCCAGGGTGTGACCGAAGCGTCTCAATCCCGTGTTGTCCCAAAACCCGTCCCAGCCGCGCAGGAAGCGGATCAACGCGGGTTCCAAATCACCCAGGTGCGGCGACGTTACTCCCCGCACGAGACGAACCTAGAAGGCGGGACCACGTCCATCGTGTTTAAACTTCCGCCATCTGATCCGGATTTCCCCTTCGAGTTGGATTTCCTTGAATGCGACGTCCACGTGCCCAAGGACTACCCCGAGGAGCAGCCGGTGCTGCACGTCAGGAACAAGGACATCCCGCGTGGGTTTGGCATTAACATCGAGAAGGGATGGGCATCTCTGGTGTCGGAGAGGAAAGGAGAGACGCTCCTGGGGCTTTTGAATGCCTTGGACAAAAATCTAGAGAGTTTTCTTTCTGAGCAGAAGGCGGAGACAGTGAAGCTTGTAACCTTTAAGGATGTGAAGGACACGCGACACGTGGGCAACCAAGCCCCGTCAGGAGCTAGGCAGAATCCTGGATCCAAAGCATCTACGCCGAAGCCCAAGTCAGACTCCAGGTCCTATGTGTCGGAGCCATCTTATACGAGAGAGCAAATCGCCGACGCAAAGGCTCGCCGCGCACAGGAAACGCGGCAGCTCGAAGCTCGCATGGGACGTATGCCACAGTACCGCCGAGCGGCTGATGGCGTCGTCTACACCCTGCCCATCGAACCGAAGCGACGGGTGGAGCTGCCTTCTAGTCTGCGCGGCGTGAAAACGCTTCACCTGATTATTCCTGTGCTGTATCCCCTGCAACCGCTTCGGGTTCAGCTAAACGAGGCCGATGCCGAAGAGGCCGAGCCTGTCGAGGAGCTCTTTGCGAAGAAGGCAGCGGGACAGGCCCAAATGTCACTCATGAGTCAACTCAACTACCTGGCCGCCAATCTCCACATTCTGGCCAAGATGGCTGCCCTGGAAGCCCGCGCTGCGAGAGAGATGGAGGAGCAGCGCGAGCGAGAAGAGGAAGCATCGGAAGGCACGAAAGCGGATTTGGATGCGGAGCAGGATGTCAGGGCTCATGTAAAAGTGATTCCACGGCCGCCCGAGTGGACCGTTATTGAAACTGCTGAGGCCGGGGAAGAGTCTGATTCCGAATCTAGCTTCGACTTCTGCTCTGACTCGGACGGTGGTGGCGCGACCATTAACGCAACCGACACAATTCTCCCAGACTCCAAGGTCGAGAAGGGCACCGCCATCTACTTCCCCTCCATTGAGCTCCACGGCGTAGAACTTCTACAGGTGTCGCTACTCAGCCTTAATGTCAAGTGCGACCGGTGTAAGACCATCAACGAGGTGGCAAATCTACGGCACGGTGTCGAGAAATCGGACTCATGCCGCAAGTGCGCGAATTCCTTTGCTGTCAAATTTACGCAGCAGCTCGTGCACCAGAACTCGACCCGCGCCGGGCTCATCGATACGGGCGGCTGTACGGTCGCCGACATGCTCCCCAGTACATTTGTCCCCGTCTGTTCCAAGTGCTCG
>Ga0247774_1001294_pt1 | contig 12676 bp, 9 predicted proteins | sample UWRJL001104B6_FD_179933 | JGI IMG/M metagenome (GOLD analysis project Ga0247774, IMG submission 179933) | Plant litter microbial communities from Arlington Agricultural Research Station in Wisconsin, United States - UWRJ-L001-104B-6 | ecosystem: Environmental > Terrestrial > Plant litter >... | reverse complement strand
GCGATGGATCAGGTTCTCGAGCTCGCGCACGTTGCCGGGCCAACCGTACGAGCGCAGCCATTCCACACTGGTGGGATGCAGCGGCTTCTCGGGCAAGCCATAGAGATTCGCGCAGTCGCGCACGAAGTGAGCCGCGAGCAGCTCGACGTCGCCGACCCGCTCGCGCAACGGGGGCAAGGTGACGGACATGATCCGCAACCTGAAAAACAGGTCCGCGCGAAATTCCTGGCGCGCGACGAGATCGCCGAGCCGCGCATTCGACGCCGCGATGATGCGCACGTCCGCTTCTTCTTCGGCGCGCGCGCCCAGCGGCCGGAATTTCCGGTCCTGCAGGAATCGCAGCAGCACGACCTGCGCTTTCGCCGGCAACGAGTCGATTTCGTCGAGGAACAGCGTGCCGCGATGGGCGAGTCGCATGAGTCCTGGCGATTCGGCCTGCGCCCCGGTGAACGCGCCGCGCCGGTGACCGAACAGCTCGTTCTCGATGAGCCCTTCTGGCAGCGCGCCACAGTTGACGGGGACGAACGGATAGTCGCGCCGCGCACCGAGATAGTGGATCGCGCGGGCGGCCAGTTCCTTGCCGGTGCCGGTCTCGCCTTCGATGAGCACCGTGGCTTCGGTGCGTGCGATACGACGGATCAGCTCGATCGCGGCCACCATCAGCGGCGAACGGCCGATGAAGCTCACGGACGGCAGAATCGTTTGGGCGACAGAGCTCACCTCAACGCGCCTCGTTATTCTCGTCGGGCTATCCCCAATAACTTTTCCCTGTCGCGAGAATACGTCTGATGTCAGGGCCGGCCAAAAAGTGAGAGTGCGGTCACACAAAAAAAGAGGGCCGCGGTCCCGAAAGACCACGGCCCCAAGGTCACTGCTTCAGCGTTTCGTTATCAGAACGACGTGCGAAGGCCCAGCTTGAACGTGCGACCCAGCGTGTCGAAGAAGATCGCGTTCGTGCCGCCATTGGCGTTGGACGCCCCGAATGCGCCACCGCCCACGGCAACGGGCGGCTCCTTGTCGAACACGTTGTCGACCGCGGCCCAGACCTGCATGGTCTTGAGGGGGCCGACGTTTTCGAACGTGTAGCTGCTCGTCAGGCCAAACACTGCATAGCTCGGCACATGATTGTCGCTGAGGGTGTGCAGCGTCGGGTCGGTCGTGGCGCTGGTGGTGCCCAGGTAGTCCATGACGCCCGAGCTGACGTAGCGAGCATTCCCGGTCACGCTGAACGGCCCCTGGTTATAGGTGGTCGAGAGCGTGGCCTGCCAGTCGGCGGTCGGCTGGTTGTCCGACAGGAAGGAGTTGCCCGTGCCGGTCTGGCCGACGACGTTGATGAACGGTCCACCAGGGACGTTCTGGAACTCCTGTTTGATCATCTTCGTCGCGAGCATGCGGAAGTTCAGGTTGCTGCCGCTTTGGAGCTGCCAGAGATAGCTGCTCGTGAAGTCGATGCCCTGGTACTTGTAGCCGCTGCCGTTGAACGATAGCGCCCGGACGGTCTGCACGCCCGTGCCTGTCGCCTGGTTGTACGTGTAGACACCAGGGATGTCCGGCGTAATCAGATCGCAGAACGACTGGATTCCCGAGACACGGCAACCGTCGAGCACGCGCTGGGTGCTCGCCTGCTGAATCGCGTCGGAGATCTTGATCTTGAAATAGTCGGCCGCGAACTGGAAACCCGGCAGCGCATCGGTCGGCGTGAACACGATGCCGAACGTCGTGGTGTCCGCCTTCTCCGGCTTCAGGTCGACGTTGCCTTCGAGGCTGAAGTTGCAGGGATCGGCTGAGTTGGGTTCGCAGAAACCGAACAGGCCACCGGCATTGATGATCTGCCCGTAGTAGAGCTCGCGGAAATTCGCCGCGCGGCTGTCGCGCGACTGCGTGCCGCGGAAGCGCAGCCAGTCGAGCGGCTCCCAGTTCGCGGACACCTTCCACGTGCCCATGTCGTGCGTGCGCTCTTCGCCCGTCGTGCCGAAGCCGCCCTTGTTCTTGTACTCGGAGATGCGACCCGCGATGTCGAGGTCGAGACGCTTCGCACCCGGCGCATCCTTCAGGAACGGAATGAAGGTTTCGACGTACCCTTCGGTCACGTTCACCTTGCCCGCGAAGGATTCGCCGTACTGGATCAGATAGTCGGTGCGCACATAGTCCGGCGTGCCGGCCGGCACGGCGGCGATGTTCTCGCCCTTCTCGACGCGGTATTCGGCACCCACGGCGGCCGTGATCGCGCCGGCGCCGAAGCCGTCGAAGATCTCGCCGTTCGCGTTCACCGCAAACACGCTCTGCTTGTAGTCGAGCTGCTCGTCGAGATTGCCGAAGGCATAAGCCTTGGCCGCCGCCGAGATCGCACCGGTGCCGAACGGATTGATCGGCACGCAGCCATTCGCGAGGCGCGGATCGTACGTGACGCCCGCCGCAATGGCTTCCGCTTCGCTCGAGATGCGGCAACGGGCCACGCCGTTCACGACGACCGAGTCGAGCGCGAGGTTGTAGGCGTTGAGGTGACGGTTGTCGAACACGATCTGCTCGCGCTCGGTCTTGCCGTACTGGAAGTAGCCGTCCCACACCCAGGTGGACGAACCGAACTTACCGTCGAGGCCGATCGCGCCACGACGCACGTCAGTGGTCGTCTCCGAGTGCGAGTTGACCTGGCTGCTCCAGTCCTTGTTGAAGAAGGCCGGGCCGCCGCCGCCATACTGAGTCACGGCCGCTGCGAGCGCCGGAGTGAGGAATGCGTTGCCCGGCGTGATCGGCGTGAATACCGCCGTCAGCGCCTGCGTGCGATTCTCGGTTTCGACCTTGCCATACGACAGATCGACGCTCAGGTGCGTGTCGTCATTGATGTCGAACATGAACGCGCCCGTCGCGACGTTGCGCTTCACTGGCGCACGCAGGTTCGTGTACTGGTAGATCGACTCGCCATCTCCCCCGGAGACATTGTTGAACGGCAACGTGGTCTCGAAGCCGTTGCCCGGCAGATTGAAGGGCGTGGTACCGGTGCCGGCCGCATTGACCTGCAAGGTGCTGGTCGCGCCGGGGGCGAAGTTCTGGAACACGCCGCTCTGGCTCGTCTGGCTGAAGCGAGCGTTCTTCACGAGCAGCAGGCTCGGCTGGCCTGCCTGGCCCGCGAGCGGATTCGCGACGAACCCGTTGCCTTCACGGCACCATTCGCGCGCGTCGTAGCATCCGACTGCGTCGGACTTCTGGTACTCGTAGCCGAGGATGACATGACCGCGGTCGTTGAACAGGCCCGTGCCATACGCGAGGCCGACGTGCCGGTCGCGCGCGTCGCTCTCGCCCGACTCGCCGAAGTCGATGTCCGCGCGCCCGCCTTCGAGCTTGCGATTGAGGATCACGTTGTTCACGCCCGAGATGGCGCCGGAACCGTAGGCCGCCGAGGCACCGCCGGTGACCACGTCCACACGCTCGACGAGCACGAACGGAATGAAGTTGAGGTCGACGCCGTCGCCCTGGTTGGTCGGCACGAAGCGGCGGCTGTTCACGAGGTTCAGCGTGCGGCTGCCGAAGAACGGATTCAGTCCGCGCAGGTTCGCGATCGTGGAGCCCGCGAAGAAATTGCTGTTGCCGGTGTTGGTTGCGGAGAACGTCGAAACGTTCGAAGGCAGCATCTGCAGTGCCTGGGACACGTTCGCGACGCCGAGATTCTTGAGGTACTCGCTGTCGACGACCGTGGTCGGATTGGCCGAATCGAAGTCGGTGGAGCGGCGGATGCGCGAGCCCGTTACCGTGACTTCATCGAGCGTGAGATTGTCGCCTGCAGCGGGTGCTGCCGAGTCGCCTGCCTGCTGCGCGCCGGCTGCGCCGGAAAATCCCAGCGAGATCGCCAGCGCCGCAAGCGCTGGACCAGAAATTCTCGACACGCAGGAGCGTGCCGCCGAGCCGCGCAGAAGCGCGGCTACGGTTTCCCGTACTACCGTCATGAAATCCCCCTCATGGCCGGATCGGATTCGATCCGGGAATCAAACGTGACTAACCGTTACGTCTTCGTGCTGGCGTGCTCGCGTCGACACGCGGCCAGTCTTTGGCACGTCCGATTATTGCAACGACGCAGCGTCACGCAGCAAGGCGCTGCATGAGCTCATCCGCTGCGCGGCGAAACGTACGGGAGTAATCGATACACTTGTATAGCCATCGAGCTGATTTAGTTAGCGCGCAACCTATTTGAATCCGTTGTATATGCACCACGGCGGCCCACGAAGCTCGACAGCCGCGCGCTAGGTGTCTTCGAAGGTGTAGCTCAGACTCACCCGCCAGCCGCGCGTACCCGAAGGCACGGCAACGGAGGCGTGCGCTTCGGAGTGATGGTTGTTCCAGAAGGCCACCTGGGTATCGGCGCGCGACAGGGTGGCACCGATGTCCTTCATCTTCTGGCGGTATTCCGCCGAGGCAAAGTCGTAACTCGGCGCACCTCGCTCGCGCGTGACGCGACGTTTGAGCGCGCCGTAGAGCGCGGTCGCGTCGGCCTCGTCCTTCGCATCGAAAATGTAGGCGCCCCGGAAGAACTTGCCGTTGCGGCAGGCGTAGCCGATGACGACGTCGCGGTCCATTTCCTTCGCGCGGAAGGCGAACTGAAAGCCCGACGGCAATTGCTGGTCGTAGGACATCGACCCGAGGCCGGCTTCGAGCGCAGCGATGTCGTCGCACGGCTGGTTGAAATCGAGCGCGCGAAAGTCCCTGGCGCCGGCAGCGCCGGCGGCGAGCAGCAAAATCGACGCACAGACCGTCGCCCGCATCACGAGTACCCGCATGAGAATCCACCCCGGTGCATTGAACCGGGGCGGATTCTGCGCGGACGCGCCCACGCCTGCCAGTCGAGCGCCTCGCCCAGCGAACCTACTGCCGCCAGTAAACCGAGCGGCCGTAGTGCCGGTGCAGGTCGGCCTCGTAGTCGCGCGAGATCGGCGTCGCCGGGTCATATGCCGGCGAGGCCTTGATCTTCTCGGCGTCCATGTCCATCGCGAGCGTGCGGGTCGCCCAGTCGATCTCCGACGCCCATTCCACGCCAACGAGCACCGGCGGGCCCGGCCACCAGTTGCGCGTATCGATGAGCAGATAGCGGATCGCCCAGCTATCCGGATCGATCAACATGTCTTCGACGTGACCGAAGGTCTCGTCGCGCGCCTTGATGTGGTACCCGATGACTTCGCGCGCGCTGCGCAGGTGGGTATTGGCATCGCCGCTGTCGAGCGGCGCCGCCGGCAAGCTGGGCGGAAGTACAGGCAAGTCGCCCCACCCCCAGATCGGCGAGTTGGCGCCATAGCTCCAGTAGTCGGGGTAGCCGTAGTAGCGGTTGAGGTGCGCTTCCATCATGCGCGACACCGGCTTGTCGGTCTCGATCGACGGGCTTTCATCGACCTGCTTCTGCGTGACCGTCAGGTCGAGCCGCTGCCGCTCCACGTCCACGTGGGCCACCGCGAGCGGCGAGATGAGCACCTCCCGCCCCTGCAGCCAAGCTCGCGTGTCGACCACGAGATAGCGCACGGCCCAGCGCACGTCGTCGAAGTACGTGTCCTTGACCTCACCGGCCGGCGCATCGCTTCCGGCTACGTTGAAGCCATTCAAATCCTTCGCTTTGATCAGCACGGCCCCTCCTTAAACTCTTCCGGGACTACAGATATTCAACGGGGCCCGTGGTGTGGTGTTCCCGCTCGACGCGCACCGCCGATGCGCGGCCCGCGTCGCATAAAACGCAATCCCGCGTGCGCCAGTCCTCAGCTTCGACGGCTGGCGTCAAGTTTCGCTCCGCGCTCCCGCTAATGTCATAACCCAGCAAATGCCTCGATTTGGAGGCGGCGGGTCAGCGTTGGGGAGCCGTGTGAGAGTGTTCTCTTTTCTGAAACGGGCGCGGGTCGCAGGCCTCAGAGCCGGTATTGCCGTGTCGGACCATGAAGTCTCGGTGGCCATCGTAAAGAAGGCCAACGGGGGTCGGCCCGTCGTCGTGAACTGTGTCTCGCAGGCTGCCAGCAACGGCTACACCGATGAGACAGTCGAGCGCTTACTGCAGAACCTCCAGCTCGGACGCACACCCATGAGTGCCGTGATCGGCGCGGGCGATTACCAGATCGTGCAGGTCGAAGCGCCGGAAGTGCCGGCGGCGGAGCTGCGCCAGGCGACGCGGTGGCGGCTGCGCGATCAGTTCGACTTTCCCATCGACTCCGCCACGATCGATCTCTTCGATGCGCCCCCGACTTCGCGTGGCGGCCGCGCGCGCATGCTGTTCGCGGTCGCCGCCCACGGCGAGGCGGTCGAACGCATCGGCAGCGTCGTGAGCCGCGCCACGCCCGGCTTCGACGTCATCGACATTCCCGAGCTGTGCCAGCGCAATCTGTGCATGCTGCTTCCGCAGGATCACAAAGGCGTCGCGCTGCTGCTCCTGCGCGAGAAATTCGCGCAACTCGTGCTGACACGCAACGGCCTGCTCTACCTGACACGCCGCTTCGAGCTCGCCCAGCGCGGCGCCCCGATGGATCTGCACTCGAACGGCGACGGCGCTGAATCTTCCATCGATCCGGCTTCGCTGGCCCTGGAGCTGCAGCGTTCGCTGGACTACTACGAAAGTCATTTCGACCAGAGTGCTATCGCAGATCTGGTGATTGCACCGGGCGATGCGCGTGCGGCGTCGCTGGCCACCGCGCTCGCGAGCGAGACCGGCCTGCGCGTGAGCACGCTGAAGCTCACGGATTGCCTGGACGTGGCCGAAGGCATCTCGGTGCCCGAAGGCTGGCTCTCCTGCATGGCCATCGGCGCAGCCCTGCGCGCCGATGCAACGGCGAGCTGAAGTCATGCAGCAGCAGGTCAACCTCTTTCAACCGGCGGCCAAGGGTGCACAAGGCACTCTATCGGCGCACACGGCAAGCCGAATGCTGATCCTGCTGTGTGTGGCACTCGGCGGATTCTGGGCATTCGCGAGCTGGCAGTTGCGCGGTCTGCGCAGCGGCGCGCTGGCCGTTCGCGCTCAGCACGAAGCCCAGGAATCCCTGCGCGCCGCGGGCATGTCGCAGCTGGAAAACCTTTCTCAGGAACAACTCGACGCGCACGTCGCCGCGCTGGCCGCGGCGCTCGAACTGAAATCCCGGGCGCTGAGCCTGCTGCACGCGGATGCCGACAATCCGAGCGCGAGTTTCGCGGCCCGCCTCGAAGGCCTGGCGCGCCAGCACGTCGATGGCATTTGGCTCGATCGCCTCACGCTCGGGGGCACGAGCAACGCGCTGAGCCTGAGCGGCACCACGCTGAGCCCCACGCTGGTGCCGCAGTACCTGCACAACCTCGCCGGCGATCCGGCCCTGCGCGGCGCAAAAATCGACGAGTTCGTGATCGAGCAGCCCGTGGGCAAGGGCGCCGTGCCGAGCTCCGCGATGCTGAAATTCCGGGCCAGCAATGACGCCCTGGCGACTCAGGGAATGAGCCCAGGTGCCGACCCGGGCCTCGGCCACGCCGCGGAAGAAACCACGTGAGCGCCACGCCTTCCCTGCTCGCCCGTTTCGACAAGTTGTCTCTACGTGAGCGCGTCTTCGTCGCTGCGGCCCTGCTGGCCGGCATCATCGCGCTCTGGGATACCGTCCTGATGCAGCCCCTCCGCGCCGACAGGGCCCGGCTGAGCCAGGAAATCACGGGCTATCAGGACACGCTCGGCGACATCGAAGACCCCGACGCCGCAGATCCCCGCCGTGCCGCGCTGACACGCGCAACCGAACTTCAAACGCAGACGCTGGCGGTCGACTCCCAGCTGTCGTCCACGGCGGCCGGCTTCGTTCCAGCCGAGCGCATGGTGGAAGTGATCCACGACGTGCTGAGTCGGCAGAAAGGCCTGCGGCTCGTGAGTCTTCGCAACCTGCCGGTGACGGCCCTGGTGCAACCGACCGAACCGTCTGCGGACGCGGTCAGTGCAGCGGCTGCCCCTGCCACAGGGGCGCCCGCCGTCACCGACATCGGCCCGTACATTCACCCGATCGAGCTCGTCATCGAAGGCGATTACGCAGACGTGCTCACCTACCTGGAAGCGCTCGAAGCGCTACCGTGGAAATTCCGCTGGAAAACGCTGGACCTGTCAACCAAACAGTATCCGGTCAATCGAGTCCGCATCGAGCTCAGCACCCTGAGCATGGACAAGACATGGCTGGGGGTCTGAGCGTGCGCGCGCGAGTGGCCGCCTCGACGGTCATAACAGCCGCGATGTTCGCTGCCGTGGTCATTGGCGCACTGTCGGTTGCGCCAGCACGTGCCGCAGAGCTGCGCGATCCGATGCGCCCCGCGACGCTGCGGGCAAGCGCGCCCGCGCAACCGCCGGCGAACGCGCCGTTGAAACTCGAAGCGGTGATGAGCTCCCCCGGCTCCCGAGTCGCCATCGTCGATGGCAAGGTCGTACGTACCGGCGATCGCGTCTCCGGCGCGCTCATCACTGAAATCACCGCCGACAGCATTCGTTACAGCCGCGGTGGCAAAGAACAGATCGCCCTGTTGCCTGCAAACAAGGTAACCGTCCGGGCCAATCCCACGCTGCAGGCAGGCCAGCCATGAAATCGATCGGACCATCCTTTTACGGCGCGCTGCTCGCGGCACTGCTGCTCGTCACCACCGGCAGCGCGTTCGCGGATGCGCCGCCGGAGCCGCGTTTCGACATTCGCGTCGAAGACGCGCCGGCGCGCGCGTTCTTCGAGGGCCTCGTCGACGGCACGTCCATGAACATGCTCGTGCATCCCGATGTGAAAGGCCGCATCAGCATCACGCTCAAGCAGGTAACCGTGCACGAAACGCTCGACGCCGTGCGCGATCTTTATGGCTACGACTATCGCCCTGCTGCCAATGGCTACCTCGTGTTGCCGGCCACGATCCAGACCCGTGTCTTTCACCTGAACTATCTGGACCTGCAGCGAGTCGGTGTTTCGAAGACGCGCGTGAGCTCCGGCCAGGTGACGCAGGGAAGCAACTCGCAGTACGGTGATGCGACCAACACATCGGAAAATGCCGGCGGCGGCTCTTCGGACAAGAACGACACGTCGAGCGAGATCAGCGGTACCGCCGTGGTCACGCGCAACGAATCGGACTTCTGGAAAGGCATCGAGTCCGACCTGCACGCGCTCGTGAGCGAAGGCAGCAACGTCGTGATCAACCGTCAGTCCGGCGTGATCCTGGTTCGCGCGATGCCCGCCGAGCTGCGCGACGTCACGGACTATCTGCAGAAAACGCAGTCCACCGTCACCCGTCAGGTGATTCTCGAAGCGAAGATCGTCGAGGTGGAGCTGAGCTCGGCCTACCAGGCCGGCATCAACTGGGGCCGCGTGTTCACGGACGGCGGCAACAAATTCTTTCTCGGCCAGACGGCGCCGCCCGGCGGCTTCGATGTGAGCCCCGTGACACCCACCGGCGACCCGGTGGTCGTCGGGCCGGGCAACGCGGTCTCGAGTGTCGTGACGAGCGCACTTGGCGGGGCGTTCACGATTGCTGCCAACACGGCGAACTTCAACGCGTTCATCGAGCTGCTCAGTGCGCAGGGGCGCACGCGTGTGCTGTCGAGCCCCCGCGTATCCACGCTTCACAACCAGAAGGCCGTCATCAAAGCCGGCACCGACGAGTTCTTCGTCACGGGTGTGAAGAGCGATACGACGACCGGCACGGCGACCACGACTTCGCTCGACATCCAGCTCACGCCGTTCTTCTCGGGCGTGGCGCTCGATGTCACTCCGCAGATCAGCGAAGACGGCGGCGTGCTGCTCCACATTCACCCAACGGTGAGCGAGGTGACGGATCAGAGCAAGCGCGTGTCCTTCGCGGGCGCCACGAGCGACCTGCCGCTGGCGGTGAGCCAGATTCGCGAGTCCGACAGCGTCGTGCGCGCGCAGAGCGGCCAGGTGATCGTCATCGGCGGCCTGATGCGCGAAACGCGCAAGCGGGACAACTACAAGATCCCTCTGCTCGGTGACATTCCGGGCGTAGGCCATGCGTTCCGCAGCGAGCGCGACCAGGGCCGCACCGTCGAGCTGGTTCTTCTCCTGCGCCCGCTCGTGGCGTCGGACGCGGACTGGGATCGCATGGTCGCGGAGTCCAACGACAGCACGGCTGCGCTCGCCCGGCAGGGCAAGGTGGATCGGAATCGCAAATGAGCGAGCCTGCACGCCGCAAGAAGGTACGGCTCGGCGAGTTGCTCGTCGACCAGAAGATCATCACGGAAGCGCAGCTCGCCAGCGCGCTCGCGGAACAGAAGCGCACGGGTCGCAAGCTCGGCCGCGTGCTCACCGACCTGGGGCTGGTCGAAGAAAGCCGCCTGCACGAGGTGCTGGCCCAGCATCTGCAGATTCCTTTCGTCGATGTTCGCCAGCTCACGCTCGATCCGGGCGTCGTGCGCCTGCTTCCCGAAGCGTTGGCCCGTCGTTTCCGCGCGCTCGTTCTGCAGTCAGACCCGCGTGGACTCACGGTCGGCATGGCCGATCCCACCGATCTGTTTGCGTATGACGAGCTGACGGCTCGCCTGAAGCAGCCCCTGCGTATCGCGCTGGTGCGCGAGGCCGACCTGCTTCGCACGATGGACATCGTCTATCGCCGCACCGACCAGATCGCCTCCATCGCGCAGGAAGTGCACGCGGAGCTGCGCGAAGGCGATATCGACATCGAGCACCTCTCGGTCGATGAGGGCTCGACCGAAGCGCCGGTGATTCGTCTGATCCAGAGCATCTTCCAGGACGCCGTGCAGATGCGGGCGTCCGACGTGCACATCGAGCCGGGCGAATCCGCGTTGCGCGTTCGCCAGCGTATCGACGGCGTGCTCCAGGAGCAGAGCATCGAAGGCCGCGGCGTCGCCGGCGCGCTCGTCACCCGCCTCAAGCTGATGTGCGGACTCGACATCGCCGAGAAGCGCCTGCCCCAGGACGGCCGCTTCTCCGTGAAAGTAAAAGACCGTCACATCGACGTGCGACTCGCGACGATGCCGACTCAGTACGGCGAATCGGTCGTGATGCGTCTGCTCGACCAGTCGAACAACCTCATGACGCTCGACCAGCTCGGCATGTCCGCGGCGATGCTCAAGCAGTTCCGCGAGCTGATCGAGCGTGCTGCAGGCATGGTGCTCGTCACCGGCCCCACGGGCAGCGGCAAGACCACCACGCTCTACTCCGCCCTGAACCACCTGAATCAGCCGGATACCAAGATTCTCACGGCGGAGGATCCCGTCGAATATCGACTCGATCGCATCAACCAGGTGCAGATCAACGCAAAGATCGGCCTCGATTTCGCTCGCGTCCTGCGCACGATGCTGCGCCAGGATCCGGACATCATCCTCGTCGGCGAAATGCGCGACCAGGAAACGGTGGACATCGGCCTGCGCGCGGCAATCACGGGTCACCTGGTGTTCTCCACGCTGCACACGATGAACGCCGTTGCCACTGTGAACCGGCTGCTCGACATGGGTGCTGCCGGTTACATGATCGCCGCCGCCGTGCACGGAATCGTGGCTCAGCGACTCGTGCGCCAGATCTGTACGGACTGCTCGCAGCCGCATGAGCCCGACGCGCATCAGCTTGCCTGGTTGCGGGCACGGATGGGCACCGAGCACGCCGATCGCATTCGTTTCAAGACCGGCGCGGGCTGCACGTACTGCAATCTGTCGGGCTATCGCGGCCGAGTGGCGATCTACGAATTGCTCGAGATCGATCGCCCACTGGCAGACGCCATTCGACGCGACGATTTCATCGCGTTCTCGGCCGCCGCGCGCGCCCGTCCGGGCTACGTGTCGCTCACCCAGAGCGCACTGGAGCTGGCTGCGAAAGGCGTGACGACGCTGGCCGAAGTCATCAGCGTGACGAGCGGACTCGACGAAGCAGCTGAGCCGACGAACGCGCCCGTGGCGGCAGATCCGCACCTCCTGGACGCGGACGATCATGTCGTCAGCGACGCCATCCTCAGCGGCCGCATGAGCTGAGCCCCGACTACCGCTCGCGCCCATCCATCCTATGCCCCTCTTCTCCTACAAAGGCCGCACCGCTCGAGGCGAGCTCGTTTCGGGCCGCATCGATGGCGAGACACCGGACAGCGTTGCCGCGCGCCTGTTTTCCACGGGAGTCACACCTGTCGAGATCAGCGCCGTCAGCTCCACTACCGGTGGCGAGTCTGGCGGCATGTCCGTCGCGCAGCTCAGCCGAGCACTGGGCTTCGGCCGCGTGCGCACCACCGACCTCGTGCTGTTCTCGCGGCAGATGTACACGATCACGAAGTCCGGCATTCCGCTGTTGCGCGGTCTGCGCGGGCTCGTCTCTTCCACTCACAACGTCACGTTGCGCGAGACGCTGGAAGACGTGCTGATGAGCCTGGAAGGCGGCCGCGACCTGTCTGCGGCGCTGGGCCGGCACCCGACGATCTTCCCGACGCTTTACGTGAACATCGTGCGCGTCGGCGAAGCGACCGGTACGCTCGAACAGTCCTTCCTGCGCCTCACCGAATATCTCGGCCAGGACAAGGAAATGCAGGACCGCATGAAGAGCGCGGTCCGCTACCCCATCATCGTCATGATCACGATCGCGGCGGCCATCGCGTTCCTGTCGACCTTCGTGATCCCGAAGTTCGCGCCGATCTTCGCCGCGCTCGGCAACAACATTCCGCTACCCACGCGGATCATCATGGGCACGTCGACTGTGATGCGCGAATACTGGTGGGCTCTGCTGGGCGC
>Ga0247774_1001293_pt1 | contig 12680 bp, 12 predicted proteins | sample UWRJL001104B6_FD_179933 | JGI IMG/M metagenome (GOLD analysis project Ga0247774, IMG submission 179933) | Plant litter microbial communities from Arlington Agricultural Research Station in Wisconsin, United States - UWRJ-L001-104B-6 | ecosystem: Environmental > Terrestrial > Plant litter >... | reverse complement strand
TCGCCGTTGGCCAGCACCTTCAGGCCGTTCGGCACGGTGACGGTGAAGTCGTACGTCGCCTTGTCGTGGGTCGTGTCGTTGACCGGGTACCAGGTCGCCGAGCCGAACGGCTGCGACAGCGCGACCGCGCCGTCGTGCGTCGCGATCCAGCCCGAGACGCCGAGTGACGGGTCGTTGATCAGCTGCGGCACCCCGGCGTAGGCGACGTCCACGGTGAACGTCCGGCCCTGCGGCAGACCGTGGGCCGGTGTGATGACCAGCTCCTGAGCACCTGTCCGCGTGTACGAGGCCTTCCGCCCGTCGACGGTGAGTTTGCTGATCTTCAGCGGGCCGAGGAAGTCGAGGTCGAAGCGGGACAGGTTCTGCGTGGCGCGAGCGGTGATCTTCGCGGTGGCGTCGATGGCCTTGGTGCCGGGGTCGTACTTGAGGCCGAGGGAGTAGTGCTGGGCGTCGTAACCGCCGTTCCCCATGTCGGGGAAGTAGGGGTCGCCGGCGCCGGGCGCACCCGGGGTGAAGGCACGGTGGCCGCCGGCGTTGGCGGCCGCCATGGGGGCGAGCAGACCGATCGCGGCCGCGGTCGCGGCGATCGACAAGGCTCGCGAGGTGATCCTCGCCATACGACTCTCCTGTCGTTCAAACGCATGCACACCTGTCACGCAGGGGAAAGCATGCTCGGCCGAATGCCCGTTTACAAGATCTGTGGCGGTGCGGCGGCCCCGGGACTCACCAGTTCACCGGCCGTCCCCGGTCATACAGCCACACCTGGAAGAGATGGCGCAGGTCCATGCCGGAGACGCGCTGGGCCAGCGCGATGAACTCCGGCGTCGTGGCGTTGCCGTTCCGGTGCTCGGCGGTCCAGGTGCGCAGGATCGTGAAGAACCGCTGGTCGCCGACCTTCTTACGTAGCGCCTGGAGCGTCATCGCTCCGCGCTCGTACACCGACCGGCCGAACAGTGCCGAGCGCCCCGGCTTGGCCGGCGGGACGTTCCACAGGTCGGCGCTCCGCCGCTGCGCGTAGCGGTCGTCGAACGCGCGCTGCACCGTCTCGCCGGAGCCCTCCCGCTCGTCCCACAGCCACTCGGCGTACGTCGCGAACCCCTCGTTGAGCCAGATGTCGTTCCACCGCTTCACCGAGACGCTGTCGCCGAACCACTGGTGCGACAGCTCGTGCGCCACCACTGTGGGGATGGCGGCCATGCTCGGGACGTACTCCGGCCTCGTCTGCGTCTCCAGGGCGAACTGCACCGGGGCGTCGTCGATCACTCCGCCGGTGGAGTCGAACGGATACGGGCCGAAGAGCGAGGCCCACGCGTCGGTGACCTTGACCGTCTGGTCATAGAAGGAGTCCAGCCCCTTCGCGTCGACGGACGGGTCGGCCGCGACGTAGACGGGGACGCCGCCGGGCGTACGCCCGCTGCGGACCCTGAAGCGGCCCACGTCGACCATCGCGAGGTAGGTCGCCATCGGGTCCCGCTCCCGCCAGGTGTAGGTGACCGTGTTCCCCGCGGCGGTCGTGCCGGTCAACCGGCCGTTGGCGACCGCGGTCAGGCCCTTCGGCACCGTCACGCGGAAGCCGAAGGTGGCCTTGTCCTGCGGATGGTCGTTGCTGGGAAACCACGTGTGCGCGCCGTCCGGCTCGGCGCCGACGAAGGTCCCGTCTCCGGTACGGATCCAGCCGTACCGGCCGAGCAGACGGTCGTTGACCTCGACGGGCGTGCCGGAGTAGGTGACGGCCACGGTGAAGCGGCCCTGGGCGATCGGCCTGGCCGGGGTGATGACCAGCTTGCCCGGGACGCGGCGGGAGGCGGCGGGCGCGCCGTCGACGGTGACCTTGGCGACGTCGAGCCCGGTCAGGTCGAGGCCGAAGCGGGACAGCGCCTGGGTGGCGACGGCGGTGATCGTCGCCGTCGCGGCCAGCGAGGGCTTGGCGCGCGGGGTGACGTGCAGGTCGAGATCGTAGTGCTGGACGTCGTAGCCGCCGTTGCCGCCGCCCGGCACGACCGGGTCGCCGATGCTGGCCGCGCCCGCCACCGCGCGTGGCGCCTCCGCCGAGGGCGTGCGGGCCGCCTCCGAGCAGGCCGTCAGGGCTGCCAGGAGGAGGACGCTCGCGGCAATCCGCCGGGCACTCACCGGTCAAGAGTGGCTGGTCAACGGCCCGAACACCAAATCGGAGTACCAAAACCGGCACTATCCAGCGTACGGATCGGGCATACCGGGCTCGGCCTTGACGACGACCGTACGGGCGACCTTGTCGTGCAGGGCCTGCCGCCGTTTGTCCCACAGGATCCACGCGACGTCGATGAGCCCACCGACCCCACACGTGGCAAGGGAGATCAGATACTCGAACAGGAGCCGCCAGGCGGCCTGGCCGTAGCTGATCGGACCGGCGTCGTCGGCGCGTACGACGCGCAGGCCCATCGCCCGCTTGCCGAGCGTCCGGCCCGACTTCCCGTGCTGCAGGACGTAGTAGAGGAAGGCCACGACGCCCGCGATGAGGTTGGCCGCGGTCCGGCGGGCGAGACTTCCCTCGTAGATCGTGCCGAAGCCGAGGAAGGGCGCGGTGAGCAGCCAGGTGACGGCGTAGACGATGAGGCCGTCGATGACCGCGGCGATCAGGCGCCGCCAGCGGCCGCCGTACTCCACGTCCATCTCGTACCCGGCGGCGTACGACCGGTCATGGACGGGCCACGGACCTGGGCCGTACGGCGTTTCCCCGGCCGGCGGCGGGGGCGGCGGGGGCTCACGGTGCGGCCGGTACGGATCGGGCTCGGGCGGTTCGGTCATGGGGCCTCCTTCGCGGGCCCCATGACCGAGGTGCGGTGCTCGGCGATTCCCTCGGTCATGTCGCAACGGTGCGTGCGGCGCGACCGGGAGGAGACGCGGCGCGCGGTCCCCTGGAGCGTCCTTGGCGACCCGTTGAATCCGGGTTGCCAAGGACGGTGGATCACAGGTTGCCGCGCAGCTCCTGCTCGCGCTCGATCGCCTCGAACAGGGCCTTGAAGTTGCCCTTGCCGAAGCCGAGCGAGCCGTGCCGCTCGATCAGCTCGAAGAAGACCGTGGGACGGTCCTGTACCGGCTTGGTGAAGATCTGCAGGAGGTAGCCGTCCTCGTCGCGGTCGACCAGGATGCCGCGGCTCTGCAGCTCGTCGATGGGCACGCGCACCTCGCCGATGCGCTCGCGCAGCTCCGGGTCCTCGTAGTAGGACGCGGGGGTGTTCAGGAACTCCACACCGGCGGCGCGCATCGCGTCGACGGAGTGGAGGATGTCGTTGGTGGCCAGGGCGATGTGCTGCATGCCGGGTCCGCCGTAGAACTCCAGGTACTCATCGATCTGCGACTTCTTCTTGGCGATCGCGGGCTCGTTGAGCGGGAACTTCACCTTGCCCCGGCCGTCGGCGACGACCTTGGACATGAGCGCGGAGTACTCCGTGGCGATGTCGTCGCCGATGAACTCCTTCATGTTCGTGAAGCCCATGACGCGCTTGTAGAAGTCCACCCACTCGTCCATGCGGCCGAGTTCGACGTTGCCGACGCAGTGGTCGATCGCCTGGAAGTAGCGCTTGCCGGCGGGGGCCACGATCGGGCCGGCGGCGACGTACCCGGGCAGGTACGGGCCGGTGTAGGCACTCCGCTCGACCAGCGAGTGCCGGGTCTCGCCGTAGGTGGCGATGGCCGCGAGCACGACCGTGCCGTGCTCGTCCTCGACGACGTGCGGGGCCTCCAGGCCGATCGCGCCCTGGGCGACCGCGTGCTCGTACGCGGCGGCGGCGTCCGGCACCTCGATGGCCAGGTCGATCGCGCCGTCGCCGTGCTCGGCGACGTGGCGGCCGAGGTCGGTCCCGGCGTGCACCGCGCCCTTGAGGACGAACCGCGCGCCACCGGACTCCAGGACGTACGCGACCTCGTCCCGGCTGCCGGTCTCGGGACCCTTGTACGCGACGCAGCGCATCCCGAACGCGGTCGAGTAGTAGTGCGCGGCCTGCTTGGCGTTGCCCACGGCGAAGACGACGGCGTCCATGCCCTTGACCGGGAAGGCGTCCGCTCCGCGTGGGTCCGCCGCGACGGCGTGCTCGTTGGCTGCGGTCGTCATGGTGCTCCTTGCGCGACAAAGTGAATTGACTCCCACAATGTCGATCCTGGCCGCAGGTTGCGCAAGGGAGCTCTGAATGACTGGACAAGTTGTACAGTCGACCGCAGGGTCTGCTCGGAGATCTGTACACCCTGCCTACGCGATCAAGGAGGTCTGATGATCGACGACATCGACGCACGGCTGATCGAGCTGCTCACCGCCGAGCCGCGCATCGGTGTGCTGGAGTGCTCACGACGGCTCGGCGTCGCGCGGGGCACGGTGCAGGCACGGCTCGACCGGCTCCAGGAACGCGGCGTGATCCGCGGGTTCGGTCCTGAGGTGGACCCGGCCGCCCTGGGCTACCAGGTCACGGCGTTCGTGACGCTGGAGATCCGGCAGGCGGGCGGGCACGACTCGGTGGCGGCGCGCCTGGCCGCCGTCCCCGAGGTGATCGAGGTGCACACGATCACCGGCGGGGGCGACATGCTGTGCCGCATCGTCGGACGCGGCAACCAGGACCTGCAACGGGTCATCGACCTGATCGTCGATGTGGAAGGTGTGCGGCGAGCCTCCACCGTGATCGCGCTCGCGACACCGGTGCACCAGCGGACCCTGCCGCTGGTGCGCGCCGCCGTACGTGGGTGAGAGGGCCGGTCAGCTGCCGGCGTAGGGCGTGGCGTCGATGATCTCAACGGCCATGCTGCGGCCGTTGGGCATCGTGTACTTGGCCTTCTCTCCGACCTTCTTGCCGTTGATCGCCGCGCCCAGCGGCGACTTGGGGGAGTAGACGTCGATCGGGGCGCCGCTCTCCTCGCGGGAGGCCAGCAGGAACGTGACCTCCTCGTCGTCGCCCACGAACTGGACGGTGACCGTCATTCCGGGGCCGACCACGCCCTCGGTGCGCGGCGCCTCACCGACGCGCGCATTCAGCAGGATCTGCTGAAGCTGAAGGACCCGGCCCTCCTGCTTGCCCTGCTCTTCCTTTGCGGCGTGGTAACCACCGTTCTCCTTTAGGTCACCTTCGTCGCGAGCGGCCTCGATCTTGGCGGCGATCTCGATCCGGCCATCGCCCGTGAGGTAATCCAGCTCCTGCTTGAGCCGGTCGTACGCCTCCTGGGTAAGCCAGGTGACGTTGGCGTCGCGGGTCTCGGTCACGGGTACTCCTCATCCACGTGAAGTGCGGCCGTAGAACTCTCAAGGCTACCGGCATTCAAACGTGAAGTAGCCAGCGCAAGAGAGCTTTGTGTCGTTATGACGCTCTTGTTTGTTCCCCATAGGGGAGCCGGTATTAACCTGTCCGGCACTCTTGGACGTCCACCGCGGTCGGCCGCGATGACGTCGTCACCTCCTGGTGCCTGTCGACGTTCCCCGTACCGGGCGGAACGGTCACCTCGACCCGTCCCACTTCGGCGTGCTCTGTGTCGTACGCGATGATCGCGCAGCGTACGTCGTCGCCCTTGGACTTGGCGATCTCATAGTGCACGCGGACCGAGCGGTCGGCGGCCTGCCAGGAGACGATCTGGGGGCTGACGGAGGGGTTGCCCTCCGTGTGCCCCATGATGATCGCCCAGCCCACGGCACAGAGGCCGACGAACACCCCGATGACGGCGTAGGCCAGCCACTTCCGCCTGTCGCCGGTGGTCATCGTGGTCATGGGAATCTCCGTGCGGGGCGCCGTTGTTCTCAGGAAGAATCAAGCGTCATGGAGCGGTCGCCATCAGCTGGAGGCCCGCACCGGACGAATACGACCTTACGCTCACGGGGAGCCCGAGTTGTCCGAGACCTCGACGTGTCGCGAACCACTGCGCCTGATGGCCGTGCACGCCCATCCGGACGACGAGTCCAGTAAGGGGGCGGCGACCATGGCGCGCTACGCCGCCGAGGGGGTCCAGGTCCTCGTCGTGACCTGCACCGGCGGTGAGCGCGGCGACATTCTCAACCCGGCGATGGACCGGCCGGAGATCAAGGCCGACCTGGCCGCCGTGCGCATGGAGGAGATGGCCAGGGCGCGGCGGATCCTCGGAGTCGAGCAGCGGTGGCTGGGCTTCGTCGACTCGGGGCTGCCCGAGGGCGACCCGCTGCCGCCGCTGCCCGAGGGCTGCTTCGGCCTGCAGCCGGTCCAGGAGGCCAGCGAGCCCCTCGTACGCGCCGTACGGGAGTTCCGTCCGCACGTCGTGCTGACCTACGACGAGAACGGCGGCTACCCGCACCCGGACCACATCATGACCCACAAGGTGTCGGTGGAGGCGTTCGAGGCGGCCGGCGACCCGGACCGCTACCCCGGCTCGGGCACGCCCTGGCAGCCGCTGAAGCTCTACTACCACATGACCTTTCACCACGATCGGTTCATCGCCGAGCACAAGGCCATGATCGAGGCGGGCATGGAGTCGCCGTACGAGGAGATGCTCCAGCGCTGGGAGGACCGCCCGCTCAAGTGGGAGATCACCACCAAGGTGCCGTGCGCCGACTACTTCGACGTACGGGACCAGGCACTGATCGCGCACGCGACGCAGATCGACCCGAACGGCCCCTTCTTCGCCTGCCCGACCGACCTCAAGCGCAAGGCGTGGCCGACCGAGGACTACCATTTGGCACGTTCACTCGTGGACACCGAACTCCCGGAGGACGACCTGTTCGCCGGCGTCCACGAGGTCGAGGAAAAGGTGTGCCAGCCATGATGCTTCTCGCGGTCGAGGAAGACCAGGTCACCCCTGGTGTCATCGCGTTCCTCATCGTCGCGGCGCTCGGCGTCACGCTCTTCTTCCTGGTCCGCTCCATGAACAAGCGGATCAGCCGCATCCAGGCGCCCAGCGAGGACGACCTGCGGCAGGCCGACTGGGAGCGCCGTCAGGCCGAGGCGGGAAAGACGCCTGACAAGCAGGATCAGCGCGACGCGTAGTCGCTGCTCCGCTCCCGGAACCGGGCGATCGCCGCGCCCGCGAGGATGACGGCGAGTCCCGCGACGGCGTCCGCGATGTAGTGGTTGGCGGTGCCGACCACGACGGTGAACATGAACACCGGATAGAGGGCGCCGAGCACCCGCAGCCAGCGCCAGTTCGCGTTGCGCGCGATCTGCCAGCCGCACCAGGCGGCCCAGCCGACGTGCAGGGACGGCATCGCGGCGAACTCGTTCGTCAGGCCGGCCAGGCCTTTGGGCGCACTCGCGGCGGCGCCCCACCAGCCCCAGTCGTGATATCTCGCGAGCGTGTCCACGAAGCCGGGCATCATGCGCGGCGGAGCGGTGGGGAAGAGCCAGAAGCCGGCCAGGCCGATCAGGGTGGCGACCACCAGCGCCGTACGCGCGCCGCGGTAGCGCCACGGGCGGGTCCGCCACAGCCACACGAGGACCACCGGCGTCACGACGTAGTGCAGCGTCGCGTACGCGTAGGACAGCGGGACGCCGAGCGCCGGGGTCGCGGACACGGTGTGGTTGATCTGGAGTTCGTCCGAGACGCCGATGGCGCGTTCCAGGCTCATCACCCGGTGGGCGTTCGTGAACGCCTCGCCGTGCCCGGCCGACACCAGCAGGCGCACGCCGTCGTACATGAGGTACATCGCGCCGAGCAGGAACACCTCACGCCACCAGCGTGGGCGGATCCTGGCCTCGAACGCAGGGATCGTCGGAGCTGGTGCGAGACGGCTCATGCCGGATATGCCCTGGTCACCAATGCGGCCCTCCGCTGGGCGCTCCCCACGATGGGGGAGCATGCCCACTACGCATCATATATGTGCAATATACATCTATCCCGGCCGTGCAGGCCGGTGTAACCCCGTAGGGAACGGCGTGTCCTCTTGATGAGCCCCGACCCTGATGGCTATGAACGCCCAGGTCCCGAAGTGTGTTCCTCCAGATTTTCGTCAGGGCACCTTCAGGCAATCCTCAACTCCGAGGGCCAGGATGGAACCGTGAGCGAAGCGCGACTACTCGTGGTCGAGGACGAACCCAACATCTTGGAGCTCCTGTCGGGCAGTCTCCGATACGCGGGCTTCGAGGTCGTCACCGCGACCGGCGGCGGCGACGCCGTACAGGTGGCCCTGCAGCGCCGCCCTGACCTCATCGTGCTCGACGTGATGCTGCCCGACATGGACGGCTTCGACGTCATCCGCCGGCTGCGCGGGGGCGGGGCGCACATCCCGGTGCTGTTCCTGACCGCGCGCGACGCCACCCAGGACAAGATCCGCGGGCTGACGCTCGGCGGCGACGACTACGTGACCAAGCCCTTCAGCCTGGAGGAGGTCATCGCCCGCATCCGCGCCGTGCTCCGCCGCGCCCAGGGCGGCCCGGCCGAGCCGCCGCCGCGGCTCAGCTTCGCCGACCTCGAGCTCGACGAGGAGAGCCACGAGGTGTGGCGGTCCGGTAAGCCGATCCAGCTGTCGCCGACCGAGTTCAAGCTGCTGCGCTACTTCATGACCAACGCCAACCGCGTGCTCTCCAAGGCGCAGATCCTCGACCACGTCTGGGACTACGACTTCCGCGGCGACACCGGGATCGTGGAGTCCTATGTCTCGGTGCTGCGCCGCAAGCTGGACAAGCTCGGCCCGCGTCTGATCCACACCCTGCGCGGAGTCGGCTACGTACTGCGCCTGCCGCCGGAGCGGTAAATGCCGGCCTGGGTGACTCGTCTGTCCGCACGGACCCCGTTGCGGATCAAGCTCATCACCGCAGTGCTGACGATGGTCGCCCTGGCACTCGTCGCGGTCAGCGTCGCCAGCGTCTCGGCGATGCGCGGCTACCTGCTGGACAAGACCGACCGGCAGCTGACCGGGGTGGCGCGGGTGATGGCCCGCGTGATCAACCAGCCTGGACCGTTCCAGACCAAGGTGCCGGTGGCCGGGCAGTTCATCTACCAGGTACGCGACTCGACCGGAAAGCTCGTGGCGAGCACGCCGCAGTCGGTCTGGCGCGAGCCGGTACCCGAGCCCGTCGTCCCGCAGGACCCGGTCTGGCTGGCCGCCCACACCGACGAGGCGGTCACCGTCGGGGCGCAGTCCGGCGACGTACGGTGGCGCATCCACGTCGAGCCGATCGACGGCGGCTACGTGGTCGTGGGCACCGACCTGCGCGACGTCGCCCGTACGGCGGGACGGCTCGTCGGCGTGGAGATCGTCGTCGGCAGCATCGTGCTCGTCCTCGTCGCCGGCCTGGGCGTCGCGATCGTCCGCGCCAGCCTGCGCCCTCTGGTCAACATCGAGCACACGGCCGAGGCCATCGCCGCCGGCGACCTGTCCCGGCGGGTGCCGGACGCCGACCCGCGTACGGAGGTCGGCCGGCTTGGCAACGCGCTGAACGGCATGCTGTCGCAGATCGAGACGGCGTTTCGCGCCCAGTCGGCCTCGGAGGCGACCGCACGGGAGTCGGAGGGGCGGATGCGCCGCTTCGTGGCCGACGCCAGCCACGAGCTGCGGACGCCACTGGCGGTGATCCGCGGCTTCGCGGAGTACTACCGGCAGCGGTCGGACGTCCCGCCGGACGAGCTGGACCGCCTGATCGGGCGGGTCGAGGACGAGGCCACCCGGATGGGGATCCTCGTCGATGACCTGCTCCTGCTGGCCCGGCTCGACCAGCAGCGCCCGCTCGCGCGGCGGCCGGTCGACCTGCTCGCGCTGGCCGCCGACGCCGTACAGGACGCACGGGTGGTGGACGGCGACCGGGAGATCTCGCTGTCGGTGCGCAGCGGTTCGGCCTTCATCGTGACCGGGGACGAGGTACGCCTCCGGCAGGTGATCGGCAACCTGGTGAACAACGCGCTCCGGCACACCCCCGCCGGCACCCCGGTCGAGGTGGTCGTACGGTCCGGACTGCTCGGCGACTCCCCGGCGGCCGTGCTCGAGGTCGTGGACAGCGGCCCGGGCATGCCGGCCGAGCAGGCGGAGCGGGTGTTCGAGCGGTTCTACCGCGCGGACCCGGCGCGCAGCCGGGGCGGTACGGGGCTGGGGCTGGCGATCGTGGCCGGCCTGGTGGAGGCGCACGGCGGCTCGGTGCAGGTGGACACCGCGCCCGGCGAGGGCGCGACGTTCCGCGTCAGCCTGCCGCTGGACCCGGACGCCGTCGAGGCCGACCCGGCCGAGCCGGCACACTCCTAGGATTCGATCGCCTTTAACACAGGCCTTATTGCGGCAACCTTCAGGCGGGTCTCAGGGGGATTCCAGGCCCGTCCGCGATTCTCTGAGTATCACCAGATGAGGGATCTCAGGGAGTGAGCGATGGAGACCCATGACCAGCCTGTCGGCGGGCACGCGGAAGAGCCGCACGGCGAAGCGTCAGTGGAGTCCGAGCGGGGGCCCGCGGCCTCCCCGGCGTCGGAGTCGCAGCAGCCGGGAAGCGTGCAGGCATGGCCGCCGCCGCCGCGGCGGCCGGTGGACGACGAGACCGACCCTCATGCCGTGCCCGTGCCCGATCAGCAGGCCGGACAGCACGCGTACGGGCAGCAGGGCTACGGCGCGGGTCCGGGCTACGGGGACCAGCAGGCGTACGGCGGTACCCCGTACCCCGGTTACGGCGCCCCGGCGGGACATCCGTGGTGGACCGCGCAGCGCAAGATCGCGGCGGGCGGGCTGGCGCTGGCCCTGATCCTCGGCGGCGGTCTCGCCGGCGGTGCGGTCGCCGCGGTGATCGGCAACGACGGCACCACCTACGCGAGCCCGACCGCGGTGAAGGCCGCGTCCAGCAAGTCGGCCACCGGCGTCGCGGCGATCGCCCAGGCGGTACAGCCGAGCACCGTGTCGATCACCGTGACGACCCAGCGGGGCCAGGATGAGGGCACCGGAGTCATCACGCGTTCCGACGGCATGATCCTGACCAACAACCACGTGGTCGCGGACGCCGCCGGGGGCGGCCAGATCTCGGTGAAGTTCAACGACGGCAAGAAGGTCTCGGCCGATGTCGTCGGCACCGACCCCGCCACCGACCTCGCCGTCATCAAGGCGTCAGGCGTGTCCGGGCTGAAGCCGGTGACGTTCGGCAACAGCGACCAGCTGCAGGTCGGCGACCCGGTGGTCGCGATCGGCAGCCCGCTCGGCCTGGAGGGCTCGGTGACCTCGGGCATCATCAGCGCCCTGCACCGTACTCTCAGCGAGAGCGGCAGCGACCAGCAGCAACAGCAGCCCGGCATTCCCGGCTTCGGCGGCGGTCAGCAGCAACAGGGCGGCGGATCCGGTGGGACGGCCATCGGCGACGCGATCCAGACCGACGCCGCGATCAACCCGGGCAACTCCGGCGGCCCGCTCGTGAACGCCTCCGGCCAGGTGATCGGCATCAACACCGCGATCGCCACGTCGGGCGGCGGCAGCGGCAACATCGGTGTCGGCTTCGCCATCCCGATCGACACGGCCAAGCAGGTCTCCGACCAGCTCATCAAGACCGGCAAGGCGACCCACGCCTATCTCGGCGTGACGCTGTCCGACGCGGTCGGGAACCAGCAGGGCGCGCTGGTGGCGAGCGTCCAGGGCGGTACGCCGGCGGCCTCGTCCGGTCTGAAGGAGGGCGACGTCGTCACCCAGGTGGACGGCAAGGCCATCGACGGCGCCGACGGGCTCTCGGCCGCGATCCGTGGCCACAGCCCCGGCGACAAGATCGCCCTGACGTACGTCCGCGGCGGCCAGAAGCACACGATCGACATCACCCTGGCCTCCAGCTCGGGCACCTGACCCGCGACGCGAAGACGTGCGGCGCCCGCACGCCCGTGGGGCACCGCTCCGACGGCCCGGCCGGATCCACCGGCCGGGCCGTCCGCGTTCCGTCGTCGCATGGCGGTCAGGAGGGACCGGGGAGGGCCGCGCGGCTCAGGTGCCCGGGAAGGTGGCGCTGGGGAAGCCGTCCGGGCCGGTGGTGGCGGGCAGGACCACGTGGTCACCGGCCGACAGGCCTGAGGTGACGGCGACGTAGCGGTCGCCGTGGACGCCCGTTCGTACGGTCCGGGTGGTCGTGCGGCCGCCGTGGCGGACCAGGACGGTCGCCAGGCCACCGGACTCGGGGTGGACGGCGGCGGCCGGGACGTACAGCGTGTTCTCGGCCTGGGCGGTGACCACCTCGACGGTCGCGCTCATGCCGGTCCGCAGACCCGGCGGCGCCACGTCGTCCAGCGAGATCATCACGCCGAACAGCGCGCGGTCGCCGCTGGTCGTCGCGGCCGGGTCGACGCGGGAGACCGTGCCCCGGTAGGTGCGGCCGGCGAGCATGCCCAGACGGACCGTTGTCGGCCGGCCGAGCGCGAGCCGGTTCGCCTCGCCGAGCGGGAACATCGCCTGGACCTGAAGGTCGCTCAGGTCGCCCAGGGTGACGAACGCGGTCCGGCTCTGGCCCGCGACCTGGCCGCCGACCGTGCCGTCCACGGCCAGGACCGTGCCGTCGATCGGCGCGGTCAGCTTCGTCGCGGCCAGTGCACGCTCGGCGTCGTGCTCCTCGACCTCGGCCTGGGTGACGCCCGCCGAGGCCGGCTCCACCGCGTTGGCTTCGCACGCGCCGCCGCCTCCACCCCGGCCGCCCGGGGCGGAGCCACCACGTCCGCCGCCCTGGCCGGTACGCCCGGCCGGCTTCGGCCGGGCGGTGGGGGAGCGGGTGGGCCGTGGGCTGGTGCGTGTCGGCGTGGGCGTCGGTTTCGGCGAGGTACGG
>Ga0247774_1001292_pt1 | contig 12686 bp, 18 predicted proteins | sample UWRJL001104B6_FD_179933 | JGI IMG/M metagenome (GOLD analysis project Ga0247774, IMG submission 179933) | Plant litter microbial communities from Arlington Agricultural Research Station in Wisconsin, United States - UWRJ-L001-104B-6 | ecosystem: Environmental > Terrestrial > Plant litter >... | reverse complement strand
CCCTCTCTGTCGTGCTTGCCTCCCTTGTCCACGGAGCGGTACTACGCTTTGCAACCGTGGGGATGAACCAGGAAAGGGAATTAGAAAAAGTAAAAGCCGCGATAAGTAAGGTCCTCGCCGAACTTTTGGATCAGCGGGAAAGGAAGTTGCGAAGCCGGGCAAGGCGAATTGATGGATTGATGAGCCGTTATTGTCGCCAGGCAACAGGATAGGGGAAAAAAGGGCAGTAAAGGTATTAAGTACGAAGATAAAATTGCAGAAGGAGAAGGGATTCGTTTCGAGGATGATCGACAAGATGTTGCTTGATCGTGGGCCGAGCTGTGGCTTTATCCTCTTGGTACGGCTCCGGGATAGTATCGCAAAGGGATATATCAAGGATCTGCTATGATCTCCGAATGGCACGGGCTAGTCGCCGTGTGGGCTGCTCTGTTGCGGTTCCGGGCAAGCAGAACAAGGAAAGCATGAAAGAGCAAGCAAGGGAAAGGAAGATCTGTTGCTCCGTTGGCACGAAAAGCCTTATCCAAGAAAAGAAGAGGAGGCAGAAGAAGGATTTATGCTGGAGTCTGTCCCGTATTAGAATATAAGTTGTGCTCCTGCGTACCAGGCAAGAAACCAACGATGGGATGTCTCAAAAGAAAGGAGGCTCCTGATCTGGGATGAGGATCGGGCGGGCCTTTTGTTTTTGTACATTCTCAACGTCTGCAGAGGACAGGAGGCTTTCTCGCCATGGCCCGGGGTTTCCACTAAAACGTCCTGACTGGACGTGGGGAAACAAAGAAAGGAAAAAATAGCACGAATGGGCTAGATTATTGCCCGACGGTAAGATGCGGTCAAACATGTCGAAACATGCGAATGGCGAGCCGCGAACCATGGAGGGGTCTTTGATTCTTTGTTCCATCCATTGGCTTCCCAAAACCCAGCCTACCAGCCCTTCTCTTTTCGAAACGGAAGACATGTGCAGCGACGCAGGAGGGGGGGTTGAACCCACTACGACGCCTCCAATTGGGTTAACCCTTGCGCCATCTGCGCGAAAGTCAACGGAATCTTAGCAACTTCCAACACCCCTCCCAGAGATCTTCCTTCTTGCAGCATTGCGGCGATGCCAACGCCTCCATTCCCTGTCGAGCTGCAGTGCTGCACGACCAAGGCCGATAAGAGGATAATGGACTATCTAAAAAGCCAATGACCTAGTCTCGATTTTGCGTTACACTGGCGCCGCCAACGACATGTGGGCGGCGGGGGCGTCAGGATTCGAGAGGGGGCAACGCCAGGATGTCTCTGGCGCTTCCAGCATTCCCCAGCATACCAGGCATCTCGAATCCGTACCTTTGTTTTCCGCTAGATCTAAAATATTCCTCGTCTACCCTTTGGGAACCTGGGTCCACTGCGGGTCGACGAAAAGAAAGAACAGGTGTATCTGGAGCCGGAGTCAAGCCTGTCGCCGGACCAGCGAAGGACCATCGCGCTGCCAAGAGATAAGGCTCGAAATGCCTCTTTGCATGCCCCGGTAGGCGGACCGGGTTGACTGCCATTGCAGTTGAGCCAGTGGAGCACACATGATCGAATTGTCGAGTTGGAGAACGTGATTCACGGCTCTGGCTGCCTGGTTCACGTCTGTCTCCCGCTGCATGGGAGATTTTCGCACATCTGCGTTGAGAGTGGACAATTCGTCTATTTCCAAAACACCGTTCCCACAGATGCAAGACCAAGTCGATCTGTACACAGCGGGCTTACAAGGTCCTCAAAATCGGTTACTTATCCCCAATATGTTTGAGAGGGATATTCGGTTGGTTGCGGTCGTATCCTTGACGTACCGAAATGGGGCCCTACTGACGTGCGCCAGTGGACCTGAAACATGCGCGACAACAGTGTGGAGTGTGTTTTCTGACGGCTAAGCTCCTCAAGTTGCCCTGGCTCGGCACATAGCAAAGGCAAGTGTGCGCGGACAACCCCTCGCCACTTACATGCCATCCAACCACGGCATCTGCCACTTTTGAACTTCATAAGCATCAAATCGGATCGATGTTATGCGTCTGCTGACTTGGGCCTTTGGCGGGTAAAAACGAATATGTGCTCGATTCATGAACCGAGGCATTTTGACCGCAAAAAGGCGGTGATGATTTTTCGATGATGGGCTGGTTCAACTCGACTGCAGTCTGTCGGTGGTCGGCTAGAATAGGTCGCATTGAAATTTTGACAGGTGGAGGCACGGAGGAGGGGCACACAGCTCCGGGATTGGATAAGCGGTGCACACCAGATCCTCCACGTACCCTTTGAGAAGCGGTCAGCCATCTTGCTAGATTCCGAAAACTTATTCCGGCACCGGGACCGGCGCGGAGAGGCTGGCTGTGGCAATTATCTGCTTCAATGTTATTACGCTGAGAAGTCCAGGAAGCTCGCATTGTCCTTGGGATGGCTCAAAGTGGCTGGGCAGTCAGCGCGAATGAACGAGCACAAAGCGGGGTAGGTCCTATAATCCTCATCGGACCCAATGACTATACAGAAACTTGAAAAGGTCTCCAAGAACCCGATGGATTCCAGTCGGATTTCCCCAGGCCATCAATCCATGTCTATGACGGCCCCCTGCTTCTTGACATGGCTGTCGTCCGTTCGAGAGCTGCAACAAGAGGATCTCGGCACGGGATGCATCTATTCGAGGTTGCCAAGATGGCGTGGATCCAAGCCTCGGGAAGAGATGAAACAGTCGCCAAGCTGGAGTGCCCCGCTCTGCGGCGCCGCCGGTCTGGTGGTCGTCAGATCCCCTCCAGAAGCTCCGCCGTCAGACTGCTCCCGGATTTAGACGCTTCAACATGCGGCTCTGGACAGGGAGAGTTGACGACGAATAGGATGATGGCCAATGTGGTTATTTTCGAATTTCGGAGCCACCATACGTTACAGTTTTGGCGCCATGTCCGTAGTTTGGGCGATTGGGCGACCTTGTGATAAGATCGCCGCCAATCCTCCGTCAGACTCCGATAGCTGGCGGGAAGACATGGGGGAGTTTTGCAACAGCACGCTGGGCGAAGACCAGGCTTGCCATTTCTCTGCGAGTAATTGTGCGAGGTCAGTAGATATGGTGGTGCGGTGGGAGCCGCCGAAGGAATCACAGCGTTGATGCCATGTCCCATGGACTCGCCTTGCCAACCTTATTACCCGCCGCTTCTGCTGCGGCTGTGGCGTTTCTTCCCTTGAATCTGAATCAAAATCGGAATCCTTCCAAGATTCTGCGGACGGTAGTTGCTCTTTTCCTCCGATCAGGCATAAATCCCGTCCATGTAGGGTTAGGGTTAGGGTTACTGACCGGAATAATTCTCAGCAAGCTACTACCGGCGTGGAAGCATAGTAACTTTATGCAGAACACAATTTGACACTACAAGGAAGACGGCCCTCACCAAGATTCATATATTCCAAACTCGTCGGGTCAGTTCGTATATGCATCGGAAATAGGAAGACTTCCAATTCGCGCAAAAGATCATGTACGGTCAAGATGTGACCAAGACTCGCCGACTAGAAACTCGTCACGAAAGGACGATGGACTGTAGGAGGAGAGGAGTTAGACCAGCCTCGATGACGTCTGGAAACCCTTGGCAAGGAAGGACAGGGACTTCGAAGGCAGGCGGCACTACTTGGAGCAGTCTGCAATGTCGGCATCGAAGTCAAATCAATCCCGTTCGACTTAGCCACACACGACTCCTCCCGGCTGGCCAATAAGGACGGCCGATTATCAGCTTGCTCCCCGCGCTATCAGTGTATGCCTCGTTGCCTAAGCCACACTGCGCGCAGTCTGCAAACCAATTGGTCAGGGATGGATCTGCAGGGACGAAAGCGAAGCTTACTATGGGCGGCTGAGATGCCGTGAGCATGGTTGCAAACAACGGATTGAGGCAAGTCCTACCAAGACATGATTAGCGCTTGATGAGACGGCCCGGAAGTGCAACTCTACGTACATATTGCATCTTCCCTCTGATGAGGCCTGCAATTGGTAATGACGGAGGCGATCCATTTCTTGACTTGGGTTTGGAAATGACGCTGGACTGGTAGATATCCTTCACAAAGTTGGCGAAGTCAGCGTAAGCACTGTGACGACAACAGAGCGACCTTAGATATGCCCAAGTAGGGTACCCGGCAGCCACAGCACAGCACAGCGCAGCACAGCGCGGCACATAGCCTGCAATACACTGTAGTGGCTGGAGTTCCCGAGCAAGCCGCACCGGAAGCTGAAGGCTGAGGTCTCAGAGGAAGACGGGCAAATTCGAGTCTGGGAGGCAGCCACTTTTTTTTTTGGTTCGTTTCTTGTGGCTTCCCTGATGCACGAAGTAATCCGTACTGTTCCGACCGCCCCGCAAACCACGCAACCCGCAACCCGCATCCCGCAACATGCAACCGCGCGAAAGTCCTACATACCTCGTTACCTTCTCTATGCATAACACCTGCCACCTAGTGGCGGCCGCCTGCGAATTATATGTGAGACTTTCGCACCTCAAGTCCTAAATTTTGTCCGGGCCGGCTGAAGCTGCTGCTAGGACTCTCAAACTTCGGTCAGAAAATCGTCTGACGAATCTCTCACTGAGCATTCACCTCAACAGGCGTCACTATCCCGACTGCTCGAGAGGTCCAGCATCTTCAATAAAACCAAACCATGTGGTGGCGAATGGAATCTTCTCAGTCCTGACTTTCTTTCCTCTTCGTTGGTCATTTCCTTTGAGCCACAACCAATGTCCAGCAAGTAATTTGACCCGTACCGCACTGTCCCGATTAGCGATCGCCTATCCATCCCGATCCGAAGGAGACAGCTGTCATGGAATTCTCCACTGCCGCTAGGAAGCGGCCATTTTCAACGTGCGCCGACGACGTGAGCATCTGTCAATCGCGAAGCTCCTCAACCTTTCAACGCTTCACGTCGTCGCGCCTTAACGTCGCCCGTCCGTCGCGATGGCGAAGGTCAAAAGCGTCGACAGCGTCGTCATCGACCTACTCAGCGAGCGATGCCGGCGAGCCGGACACACCCGTGTCATGCGTGTATGTATAGAGGGCCTTCTTTTGTCATGACCCGGTAGCAACTGTCCCTCCCTTCGAGCTCCCTATCCGTCATGTGCGTCCATCCCTATATGCTGCTTTGACCGTAGCGGGTACTGACCTTCTCGGCCTGTAGAACTCGCGAGACGGCCTGTGATGGGTGTGCTTTTAATCGCTTCATGGTGTGGGTTGCCGTGAAACGCAACAACAATCCCATCCTGACGCCGGAGCAGAAGCTGGAGTGTCCATTGGTCAGCTGCAGGAGGGTGTTCCCGAACCATGAGCTCATGCTACAACATGTGTACGAGTGTGAGTATCTCGAATCGAAGCAGTACTACTGCTATGACTGCCGGCACGAGGAGAGGTTCGACGATGCCAAGTGCAAGAAGTGCTCGGGCCACCCGGCAAAGTTTAGGAAGCTATTTTCTCTTACTCGATACAAACAACTCTTTTCCTCCATGGGACGCAAATCGAGAAAGGAAGCCGCCCACCGACCACAGTCGTGCGTGTCTATCCAAGGCGTCCCGAGTGGTGGTGGCGGTGGCGGTGGCGGTGGCGGCGCTGCTGGGTATGCGCCCTCGTCGTTTGGGTTCGAAGACGCGCTTCATACTACTCAGGCCGAGTTGAGCTCGACGGCAGAGATCCTGGAGCTCGATTCCAGAGAAGTGCCCATCTGGCCGTTTTCGACGACCAACGACGACGAGGCTGAAGACGCCCTAGCAGCTGAAACGGCAGCCTTCCCGATGACTATGGCCAACTTGGAAGCGTCCGCCGCCGAGCTGGCGTCCGACACGCAGACGGAAATTTGGTGGCGGGGGCCTGTTAATTGCTCGTTGCCAGATGATTTGTCGAGGAAGCCGGCCCTTCAGGTCAACACAATATTCCATGCCCAGAACGCCAAGGCGAAAACACGAAGTGTGAAGCTGGCACCTAGCTCGTCAGTCAGGTCGAATGCCAGTGGAAACAGCTTCATGACGAATGCAAGTGGCAACAGCTTCCTGAGCAGTACCATGAGCTCGTCCTGCATGTCCCCAACCATGTCGTCGTGGAGTGGACAGTGGAACAGCCGCTTTGCGGGGACGGACAGCAGCCTCGCCTCGCCTATTTCTCCCCTGGACCAACTCGCGGGCAGCTTCCAGACAAACCCGGATTTCTGTTTCCCGACTGCTCGCGATGAATGCGAACCGGACCAAATGCTTCGAGGGATAACGTCGGTCCCTCAGGGTGCCGCCACATGTGGACTTGCGTTCCCCGGGACCTTGCCGTTTGCGCTCGATCAATCTTTTGCTCCATCTTCTTCCAGTTCTGGGCAGCTTTCCAGATCGTCGTCGGCTCACAGCACAGCATCAGCCAGGCGAGCAGCCGCAGCCAGAGCTGAAACCAGCGCAGACAGCCTCGCCAAGAAAGCCTTTCGACTACTCGAGACACATGTCGCTGTCTCGAAAGACACGCTACGAGAGATGGGGTGGGGAAGTGGGCCTGTCACGAGGCAGTTTTTGGATTTGGACGTCATGGCGGTTGCTTCGAGAGGTTATACCTGCCTCAAAGCCTTGGTCGAACGGCAACAGCAGACGGATCCGGTCAACCTTCTCTCTGCGGTGCATGTCAGCATGGCTTGGGCCGTGGCCTTGGATGAAACTGATGGCCCGAAACTCTCCAAGAGGATTGCAATCCAGGCCCACCGATATGGTGCTTGGGCTGCTACCGAGTCGCAGCAAGAATATCGTCACATCGTTGACGTCCTCTGGGACAGTTCCAGCGAGAGTGGCAGCAGATCACAGCACGGCAGCTCTGAAGGCCCCATCGTCAGAGTGGCCAGGCTATTCCTCGACAGTAGGTCCTAGCCATGCTCGCTCGCTTAAACTATGCATCCCTTCCAGATGGTCGGTAGGATACTAATGTTTGTTTTTCTTCCTTAGGAATGGACTACCTAGTCTTAAAGGCTGGCCCGGAAAACATCGGCTCGCCCACTCGCATCGACGGAACGAAGGCGACAGTACTGCGAAAGGAACATCACGAGAGGATGAACCAAGACACTTCGGCTGGATTTGAAGCGGCCTTCGCGTCCATTGTCAATATTTTGGGTCAAGAGTTTGGTAACCAGTACCCTGCTCTGAACGCATCTCTGCGTAAAGTACTAGGCTTGTTCAAAACCGAATCGATTTCATGGACGCGAAAGATTGAAATCGAACTGGTTAATGCAGGATTGGTTAGTCGATTGCCCTGGCCAATTTCAGATATCACAACTTCGGTTCCATCCTTCCGCCATGCTAACAAATCGCTCGAATAGTATCATATGCCGTTGGACATAGTTGTCTGCAAGTACGGGCCATTTATCCGACGACAGCTGGAGGCCCTCTTTGTCAACAAGACACCGCGCAGCGCCTACTATGCCTTGTTGTTTGCCGCTATCGAGAAGAGGTCAGAGGAGCTCTCTGCAGTTGTTCCGACCCTTCCTACTTCTCTTCCCGAGCCAACGGAGCCGGAGCCAGAGACTACGACATCCAAACCAACCGGCACCGTTCATCCCTATGACGGCCTAGATATGTTTGGAAATATGGATGCCCCTAGATCCGACCTCAAGTCAGAATCACCTGCCGACCCTGCCGGAGGCCTTTTCATAGGCATCTCGGGAACTGGATTCGAGCCAGATCTGCCAACGACTATGCCGACATTCCCGCAAACAATAATGATGCCGATCGCCCACAATGAACCGAACCTCTTGTCTGCAAGCTGGAACGATGCCGACCTCCTCATCGACTCCATGTCGCTTCTTCCCTATGCCGAAGATCTGCCTCCCTTCCTTCCAGAGGCATTGACGCCGTCAACCAATCCCATGCCTTCGTCTTCCACCAGCCCGACAACAGACGTTCAAATGCTGCACAGTCCAGAGTCAACTTCATCTCGCCACACTCGAGCTGCTTCTGATGCCATGTCATCAGACCATCGGTCATCAAAGCGGCGGAAAGTGTCGCCCCCGGGCGACGCTACTCAAAGAGGACCTCAGTGCAGATTCCCTGGCTGCGATTACGCACCCAACGGTGACCCGAAGTGGTGGAAGGGCAGCATGGACAAACACATCAAGAACCAGCATTCCAGTTCATCTAAGATATTCAAATGCGACTACCCAGGTTGCAAGAGCGAGTTCAAGAACCGACATGACAATCTCAAGGCGCACAAGAAAGAGAAGGGCCACTGGACAGAAGGGGATGGTCGGCCACCAGAGAAAGGCAGCAGAGGATAGGCTGGGATGGACGACGTGTGAGGGATGTGCAGGGAAGCGCCACGGAGTTTGGACTTCGCTTGCATGCCGATGTTTTATATACCAGGCATGGCGACAGGCTGGGAGCTGCTGCGTTAGTTACTGGCGTTTTAGGTTATTTGATCAAGGTTTTGGCCGGCTGGCCCGTGTTAGTTGATACCCTTGAAGATTCAGGATTGAAAATACAATACAGTGTCAAGAATGAAGTACGACACGACAGTGGTGGCTCTTGGACCAGACTCGTTGAGACCAGCAAACTTGAATGTCGCCATTGAAGTCTCCGAACCCCCGAGGAGGCTGCCCACCTCTGCCTCTGCCTCTGCCGCCCAGAGGGGCCGGATTTGGATAGCCAGGTAGCCGCGATGCACTTCCTGGCCCGAATGTGCAGAGAGCCTGTAAATATTTGACATCCTCACCTCCAGGCCAATTTGCACAGGTGTGAAGCAAAGCCGTAGGAACGATAGAGCCCCATGAAACCGGGGCCAGCCGCGATCTAGGAATCTGCTGGATAACGGTAAAAGTGCCAGCGAAGCTGCGTGGGAACAGAAACGGTACATCCCTGAGCAAGTCGAAAATAGGTATCAAGTCAGATTGATTTCGAATTGACGCGGTATCACGTGGAGGGTGGCTGTACAATGTTAAAAAAAGTAAATGTCAACCAGATTTGAAATGTGCATGAACAGCAGCGGAAACAGCTTTGGCGCGAAGTGTTTGCCTAAAGTCGATGCAATGCCTCAGGGCGTCTATTCGTGCTGGAGGAGCCTGTGTAGGTGAGGCCAGCCGCCGTCTGCCGCACGTACAAAATAGGCGTGGCGGAGACTTCCCGAGGGTCGATGCCTGCCAGTCCGATTGCTTATTAACGGCCGGCGCATGCAGATGATTTTCAAGCAACCGGCGACCCGAGCTCACCGACTCACAGCGGTCATATTGCGTGCAAAGTACAAGGCTGCAAGGCATTCGTTCTTTGGCAAGTCGGTCGTAGTGGTAGGCGGAAGACTTGGCCGAGCAAGCAGCATCGATTCCAGCCCAAAGGCGAGACCTCTTTGGCGACGACGCGTTGCCTGCGCCAGCGGGACGAGCGAGCCTACGTAGCAGACGATATTGGGGATGCTGGCTAGCCCAGGTGGTAGAAGCCGCGTCCTTCAGCATCAATCTGGCACCAAGTCTTCCTGGCGCTAGGTACCTCATGAACGCTCCAGCTCTCTTGATAGGTACGTACCAGCAACCAATAAGCAACTAAACGATATGAGGCACGGACGTGCTGGCGCTGCTGGTACGTACCGTTGTTCCCGCTTAGGCCGAGAAATTTTTCCATCAGCTTGTTTTTCGCCGTGTTTCCAGTCGCCTCCCGCCGTCCGCCTCCCTCGCCTCTGGAGTTTCCACGAAAACAAGACCCAAGTCCCCCCCAAGTCTCCACACCCCAGTAGTTCACACCCTCCCTCCCTCTCTTGTCCCTGCTCTGTATTCACCCCCAAGGGTTTTTCCTTACACGGGCACGAACTCTGCACCCTCTGTCCAGGATTATCACGACAACGACCAAAGTTGGAGAGTATTTTCATCGACTTGGGATTCAAATTCGTTGAGCAGAGAGCTCCGTCGGCCGTTTCCCACGCCGTACGGGTATTGAGACGTCGCCGTCGCTCGCTCGCTCCACGCCAAACACAACAACGGAGACGAATCCGTCCGACCGACGACAGACGACGGTTGTCGGACAGAACAGGATGTCGGGCCTGGGGTCGGGATCCAGTTCGCATCCTGGATTGACCTTCCCCCAGGTTCCGGTCCGACGTCAAGTCTATCCACCATCACATCTCAACGCTCCCCAGCAGAATAAGCAATCGCCTGCTCCCCATAGCGCGTCGCCCTACCAGCAACACGCCTACGCTCCGCAGCAGGCTCCCCAGGCCACATACTCTCACCACTTCCTCGGCCAAGCGACCGTCGGTGCCAATGTCCCCAACGGAACCGGCCGGGCTGCTGCCCAAAGCCATGTCCCCTCTGCCGCCCTTCACGCGAGGCAGCGACAGTCGGCTCCACGCCAGCAGCAGATGCAGTCCCAGTCGACGCCGTCCCTGATGTACGGCCAGCAACCCATGAGCCAGTCATTGAGCCAGCAAGGCCTGAACCAGCAATCGCTAGGACACCAGTCCATGTCGCAGCAGTCCATGGCACAACAGTCGTTGGCACAGCAGTCGATGGGCCAACATTCTCTGGGGCAATCCATGAGCCAGCAGCCCATGACGCAGTCGGTCCATGCTGACTCCATCATCTCCCACCACGCCGCCACGCAACAACAACAGCAGCAGCAGCAGCAACACCAGAGCCAGGCACACCAACAGCACCAGGCACACCAGGCCCCTCAACAGAACCAACAAGCCCACCAGGCTCACCAAACGCACCAGGCGCACCAGTCGCACCAGGCACACCAAGCACACCAGGCCCTCCAGGCGCACCAGGCGCAACAAAGTCATGCCGGCCATCAGACGCACCATACACCTCAGCAGCAACACCAAGTCCTCCACCAGAGCCATCAGGCGAACCACCACGCAAATCACCAAGCCGCCCCGAGTCACCAATCTCATCAGGCCCAGCAAGCCCACCAAGCTCTGCAACAGGTTCAGCAGGCCCAGCAGGCCCAGCAGGCCCAGCAGGCTCAACAGGTGCACCAAACACGTCAAACGCAGTCGCAAACGCCCACTCCTGTTCCCACACCGCAGCAAGCACCGCAGCAAGTTCAGCCAAAGGCCCAAGGCAAATCCCGGGAGCCGAAGGCCACGGCCTCGCCTGCTCAGATTCAGGTCCAACAGCCGGTGCAGCAGCAGGCGCCGCAGGTGCCGCAGGCAGCGCAGGTGCCACAACAGGTTCAAGCCCAGGACCAACGCGCCGCCGCCGCCGAGGCACTGGACGGCGAGGGGCGCATGGAACAGGGCGATGATGGGGACCCGGACGACAAGCTTGGCGACAACTCGCAGTACACACCCCGCCGGCCCATGGGCACCATGATGTCGGCTCCTCCCGAAGGCGGGAGCTATCCGACGCTGGAGGCGGTTCACAAAAGTGTTCTCCAGTACTGCACGTCAGTTGGTTATGCTGTTGTGATTGGCAGATCGAAGAAGACTGTGCCGGGGCTGAAGAAGGTCTTGTTCGTGTGTGACCGCGCCGGAAAACCGCCAAGTCGAGTTAGTCCCGAGGCGCGGAAGCGGAAAACATCGTCACGAAAATGTGATTGTCCGTTTGGCTTCTTCGCCATCGAGCAAAGAACACAGTGGACGATACGATACCGGCCCGACCCCTCGCACTTGCACCATAATCACGGGCCGAGCGAGAGTCCGTTGCTCCATCCGGCGGCGCGAAAGCTCGACAGCAAGATGGTCCAAGCCGTCAAGACTCTCAAAGAAAATGGTAAGGTTCCTTCCCAATATAATGTCTCTGTTAACAAAAGCCTAACTTAGGCCCAGGTGTCGGTGTAAGCCAGACGCTTGAAATCCTGCAGACCGATAACCCCCACGTTCCTCTTCTACCCCGCGACATCTACAACGCACGCGCCGCCATCAACCGGAACCCCCAGAAGGTGGCTACGGGCCTGGCTGAGAACAGAGCAGCGATATACAGCAAACCGCACCCGACAGCCGAGGAGCGTATCCGAGCCGACCTGCGAAAGGAGCTGGCGAAGGCGAAGGATGACTATGACAAGCTGAAGGAGGATTCCCAGAAAGAGATTGAGGAATTGAAGGCGAAGCTCAGCGAGAAGGAACAGCTCATAACGAAATTTGAAATGTTTATCGACATTTGCAACCAAAGGGTCATGGTTCAGCGGGAGATGCTTGAGGATGGCGGCGGAGGGAGTAGCTCCAAGTAGAGACGATGCCTAGGTAGGGAGACGAGGGGCCGGCCGATTGACGAAGGCGCGTGGACGCGATGAAGCAAGAGCGGGACGGCAGATTATTTGGGGTTCTTTTTCCTTATCTCATGGTTAAGAGCATGGCTTTGCATGGCAGCGATGGCGATGGATGCGGCCGGGTCGGCCGGGTTGGAATGGATTGGATGAACTTTTTCGGGACTCTGCACTGGTGACAGGTTCATGGCTTAGGGGGACGGAGCATCTTTTTCATCTTTGACACTGGGCCAATTCATGAGGTACAGTAGAGAAACGCTAGCCATGGTGTTGGGAGAGGAAAGACGCTGCCTTTGCAGCTCGCCTTTGGAATCATGCGCGTGGAGGCAAGGCTGGGAACAATGGGAACACGTAGCATTACATTTTTTCGTCATTTTCAGGTAAAAGCTTATTAGATTTTCGTAGCAAAATTGCGGACCAAGCCGCTTGATGCGCTAATATTCCACGGGGGTCATGACTGAGGCCGATGGATACACATCGGGTGCCGGCCGCTGTGCCTTAAAAAACCTTCAA